>Ga0299912_10005129_pt1 | contig 10753 bp, 4 predicted proteins | sample RVTome_2_FD_207667 | JGI IMG/M metagenome (GOLD analysis project Ga0299912, IMG submission 207667) | Soil microbial communities from uranium-contaminated site in the Upper Colorado River Basin, Wyoming, United States - RVT95D214 (version 2) ... | reverse complement strand
CCGTGTTGACTTGCGTGCGGCAAAACAAGGACTGGGGCAACAACGCTTCGGAGGTGAAGCCCGAGCAGGTCAAAGCCATCCGCGACCAGGTCAAGGACCGCACCGAGATGTGGTCGCCGGAAGAGTTGAAGGCCATTCCGCTCACGGAGTAAGCAGCCGCACGCTGGCTGGCGGTGCTGCGGAGGAGGCCAGCGCGCGAGTTGTCGAAACTAAGAACTGAACTGTGCTTTCGTCCGACCACGCGATGCCTCGCGATAATTCGCGCCGACGGCTGTTCCGGAACGAAGCACCTGGTTGCCGAGCACCTGCGCGACCGTGTCGTTCTTCGGCAATTTGGAATACATGCGAATGACCCTCAAGGCGAACGCCTTGGTTCTTGGTTTCAGATCTTTCGCCTGTTCGCTTATTGTCCCTTAGCCTTCAGCAGTTCGCCTTTAGCGTCTGTTTCTCGCGCCTTCGTCCTCGGTTTCAAATCCTGTGGCTTTTCACTCATTTCAATTTAGCCGTTAGCATTTCGCCTTCAGCATTTGCTTCCGTATCGCGCGCGGATTTCAGGAGCGCGCCGGGCGATTGGGCGGTGGTGGGAGATGTTAGTGCAGCTTTCGACATCTCGCGGTTGTTACGCAGTTTCGAGTTGTTACCTAATTCAATACCCAAGCAAATGGGTATTACTCAATTGGCGGATTCACGGAGATGCTCCGCCGGCTATGAGGGGCATTCGAGTCAATACCCTCATTACTACCCTCTTTTAAGGGTAATACCCTTTCTCCGCCATTTTGCGCCCGGACCTCGACCAAGACATTCAATCCGGCCTTCCGCTTTCAAGTCCCGCAGCAAACGGCGAATCATGTCACGACTGACTGCGGGACAAGCGCGCTCCAAGTCCGTGATGCCAAATTCGTTGGTGGTTGACTCGATGGCGTGTTCAACCAATTCCGTTTTCGCGCCACGCGGCGATTTGACCTGGCCAACGCGCTCCTCGAACTCCTTGCACGCCTGCGTGAGGATGAACAGCAAGAAGTTCATCGTCGGCCAAGGATTATGCTTGCCTTCATGCCAGCGCTGGGAACTCTGCTCAAGCACTTCGTAGTAACGCTCCTTGTTCTGCTCGATGAGCCGCTCCAGGCTGATGTAGCGACCAGCTTCGATGCCGCAGTGGTAGCACGCGAGCAGGAACAGCAGGCGCGAAACCCGGCCATTGCCATCCCGAAACGGATGGATGCAAAGGAAGTCGAGATTCAGCGCAGCGGCGAGGGCGAGCGGGTGAACCCATTTTTCCCGGATGCCGCGTTGCCAAAGTTCGATCATCTCGGCCATTGCCTTGGGCGTCTGCTTTGCCGGGAGGGTTTTGAAACGGACGCGGCTGCGGCCATCGGCGAAGGTCTGGATGATGTCCACGTCCTTTTCCTTGTATTGGCCCGCATCCCAGATTTCGCCACGGCAAAGTTTGTGCAGGCGGCTGATCGTGGTTTCGTTGATGGGCAGCCTCGCGCCGTTTTCGTGGATGAGCTTCAAAGCATCGCGATAGCCACGGACCTCTTCTTCATCCCGGTCACGCAACGCGGGCTTGCCGAAAATGAGCGTGCCCACGCGGGACTTGTCCACCTCAACGCCTTCAATGCGGTTGGAGGAAATAGCGCTTTCAATCAGGGCGTGTTCACGCAGCACCTTGAGCTTCTGTGGCGACTGGCGGGTGAGCAATTCCTGTTTTCCACGCGCCTCGGCCAGGTCGGTCAGATACCACGTCGTCCGCGTGGGCAGCGAGGGCGGTTCGGCGGCGAGTTGGCGGAGGGTCCTCATGGTCTAGGCCGCATACAGCAGCGATTGCACTTGGTTGACGGCGTTGCGGAGTTGGTCCGCGCCGCCGAATTTGCCGATGATTTCGTTCACATTGCCGTGTTGTGAAATCGGCGGGACTTTCAGCATGTCGGGCAGCGTGAATTGGAGTTCGCCCTCGGTCGCGCATTTCTCCAGCAGGTCGTTCAGGGGTTCGCGGGCTTCTGGAGCGAAGTAGCCGAAGAACGCGGCTTGCTGTTTCTTCACGCGGTCGGCGCGCTGGCGGCGGGTGAGCATCCCCCTTCGCGCAGAGGCTTCGTCGGGACAGGCGGGCGCGTTGAAGGCGAGATGGCACAGCAGATCGAACGGGTCGGCGTCCGGCTTGCCGGCCTGCAGGGCGACTTGCTGGAAATCAATGCCGCGCTCGGGTGCTTGCGCACGGCCACCATTGGGTGCAGGTACTGCCTGCTCGTCCGGGCTGGCGCAGAGTTTCCGCACCTTCTCGGCGGTGTAGTCGGTGTCTTTTTCGGCTGGGGCAATCCAGTGCATAAGCTCCGCGGCCATCGTAGGCAGGAGAACAGGCGAAGCAATCCCAAAACCTCGCTGCTCCAACGAACTGCGCCGTGTTGTCTCCCAAGGGAAGGAGCGATTTCGCTGAAACAATTCCTCGCTTTCGACCCGCGACATCCCCTTTACTAGGCCCATGAACTTGCCAGCACTCAAACTCACAAGTGTCGTTGGCTTCGTCGCGTTTGCCGTCGCCTGCGCCGCGTCGGCGCAGACTGCTGCAACGGCGGAAACGCTTTCAGCCACGGTAACGCTCCACGCGGACCAGCCCGGTCCGGTCGTCAACCCCAACATCTACGGCCATTTCTCCGAACACCTCGGCCGCTGCATCTACGAAGGCATCTGGGTCGGCGAAGATTCGCCCATCCCCAACACGCGCGGCATCCGCAACGATGTCGTCGCCGCGCTCAAGGCACTGAACCTGCCCGTGCTCCGCTGGCCGGGCGGCTGTTTCGCCGACGAATATCATTGGAAGGACGGCATCGGCCCGCGCGACAAACGCCCCGCGATGATCAACACGCACTGGGGCGGCGTGACGGAAAACAACCATTTCGGCACGCACGAGTTCCTCGACTTGTGCGAACAGGTCGGTTGTGAACCTTACGTCTGCGGCAACGTCGGCAGCGGTTCGATCCAGGAAATGATGGAGTGGGTTGAATACATGACGTCCGATGCCGACTCGCCGATGGCCAATCTCCGCCGGCAAAATGGCCGAGAACAGCCTTGGCGCGTGCGCTATTTCGGCGTGGGCAACGAGAGCTGGGGTTGCGGTGGCAACATGCGGCCCGAGTATTATGCCGATCAATACCGCCGGTACAACACTTTTGTGAAGAACTACGGCTCCAACCGCGTTTACCGCATCGCCTGCGGCTCGAACGGGGGCGACACCAACTGGACCGACGTGCTGATGAACCAGGCCCGTCGCCAGATGAACGGGTTGTCGCTGCACTATTACACCCTGCCCACCGGCAACTGGCGCGGCAAAGGCTCGGCCACCGTCTTTGCCGAAGACCAGTGGCACTCCACGTTGCGCCGCACGCTGGAGATGGACAGCATCATCACCCGGCACTCGGCCATCATGGACCGATACGACCCGCAGAAGCGCATCGGCATGGTCGTGGACGAATGGGGCACGTGGTATGATGTCGAACCCGGCACCAATCCCGGCTTCCTTTACCAGCAGAACACGCTGCGCGACGCGATTGCGGCGGCGCTCAACTTCCACATCTTCCACCAACACGCCGACCGCGTCGTCATGGCCAACATCGCGCAGACGGTGAACGTCCTCCAGGCGATGATCCTGACCGACAAGGAAAAGATGCTCCGCACGCCGACGTATTGGGTGTTCGAGATGTTCAAGGTGAATCAAGGCGCCACCAATCTGGGTGTCGAGTTGCAGTCGCCGGATTACGCCTTCGGCGAACGCAAGATTCCCGCCGTCAGCGTTTCGGCCACCCGCACGTCGTCCGGCACGGTCAATTTTTCGCTCGTCAACACGCATCCGCGTCAGAGCGCCGGCATCGTCTGCAGGCTCGTCGGCGTCGCCCCAACCTCGGTGAGCGGTCGCGTGCTCACGGCGCCGGAGATGAACACCCACAACACCTTCGACGGACCCGACACGGTGAAGCCTGTCCCGTTCACGGATGCGAAGCTCGCGGGTGACAGCCTCGACGTCACGCTGCCCGCCAGATCCGTTGTCATCCTCGAACTGCGTTGAGGGTTCCGCCGTGATTCCGTCCCGGTTCCAGTTGCACCACTCCGGGCGCAGCGGGCGCCAAAGCGCGGAATAAGCCGGTGATCGTCGTTCGTTCACTCGCTGCGGTGCCATCTCGATTGCGGCACCGCCAAGCTGCGGTGTTGCTGGTTTTTGCACTTGCGGCTTTGCCGCGCGCGGCCGCGAACGCCTCGGAATCATGGGTGAGCCAGACCGACAACGCGGGCGGCTTTGCGCTGGTGCGCGGCGGCGAGGCGGCGGACATCGTTTTCTCGGCTGAGGATTTCAAGGTCGTTTCCATCAGCGCGCATGATCTTGCCGCCGATGTCGAGCGCGTCACGGGCGTGAGGCCGGTGGTCCGGACCAACGCGGCTGGCCTTCTTGGGTCGGCGGTGCTCGTCGGCACGCTCGGCAAAAGTCCGCTGCTTGACGGGCTGGTCGCGAGCGGCAAACTCGATGTCGCCGCCCTGCGCGGGCAGTGGGAGAGTTTTGTCATCAGCACCGTGGCGGACCCATTGCCGGGCGTGAGTCTGGGCCTCGTCATTGCCGGCAGCGACCGGCGTGGGACGGCGTTTGGTGTTTACGAACTGGCACAGGCCGTCGGCGTGTCGCCCTGGTATTGGTGGGCGGACGTCGCGCCGGAAAAGAAGACAAACCTGATCGTCACCGCAGGCGCACGCCCCTACGGTCCGCCTTCGGTGAAATATCGCGGCATCTTCATCAACGACGAGGACTGGGGGTTGCAGCCGTGGGCGGCCAAGACGTTCGAGCCGGAGGTCGGTGACATCGGTCCCAGGACCTACGCGAAAGTGTTCGAACTCATGCTGCGGCTGAAGGCGAACACGGTCTGGCCGGCCATGCACGCCTGCACCAAACCGTTCAACCATTACCCGCAAAACAAGGTGGTGGCTGACGACTACGCCATCGTGATGGGCTCGTCGCACGCCGAGCCGATGTTGCGCAACAACGTTGGTGAGTGGACGGCCCCGCCCGGGGAATACAACTACGTCACCAATCGCGAAGGGGTGCGCGCCTACTGGGAACGGCGCATCGTCGAGAATGGTCACTTCGAGAACATCTACACGCTGGGCATGCGCGGCATCCACGACTCAAGGATGCAGGGGCCGAAGACCGACGCGGAACGCATCCGCGTGCTCGAGCAGGTGTTTACCGACCAACGCGCGCTGCTCGCGCGACACGTGAACCCGCGTGTCGAACAGGTGCCGCAGATGTTCTGCGCTTACAAGGAGGTGCTGGACCTGTATCGGCGCGGGCTGAAGGTGCCCGAGGATGTGACCATTATCTGGCCCGACGACAATTTCGGTTACATCCGCAACTTCGCCACGCCGGAGGAGCAGAAACGTGCCGGCGGCTTTGGCGTTTATTATCATCTCTCGTATCTCGGCCGGCCGCTGGCCTACCTCTGGCTTTACACCACGCCGCCCGCGCTTGTCTGGGAGGAGATGTCCAAGGCCTACGCCCACGGCGCGCGCACGATCTGGATCGCCAACGTCGGCGACCTTAAACCGGCGGAAATCGGCACGGAATTTTTCCTTCAGATGGCTTGGGACATGAATCGTTGGCGGCGGGACAACCTGCCGGAGTTTCTGGTTGAATGGGCCACGCGTGAGTTCGGCGCCGGGCACGCCACGGAAATCGCGGCGGTCATGGACCAATTCTACCGGCTCAACTACCAGCGAAAGCCCGAGCATCTCCAGTGGTGGTTGCCCGGCCAGCCGCCGCGTCCAAGCGCGTTGAACGACGACGAAGTCCGCCAGCGCCTCGACACCTGGACGCAACTCATGGCCCGCGCCGACCGCCTTCACGGGCAGATGCCGCCAGCCCGCCGGGATTCATTCTTTGAACTGGTGGCCTATCCCGTGCGCGGCGCGGCACTGGCCAACCAGCGTTACTTCCAAGGTGAACAGGCTGCGTTCCGAGCGGTCGCGGACAAGGCCGATGCGCAACGATTGGCGGCGCAAGCGCTGGTGGCCGATGAGCGGCTGAAGGACGAAACGCGCGTTTTCAACGAACAGATCGTGGGCGGAAAATGGCGGCGCATGATGTATCTCGAGCCGGCCGACAGCCAGTGGCGCTCGATGCGCATTTCGCCGTGGGCGCTGCCCCAGTTCACGCCCGCGCCGAAGGCCGCTGCGAATCCGCCCCACGCCTCGGGCGCGGTGCCGCCGGGTTTTTCCGGATTTGTCGAGTCGAACGGCGTCGTCTCGATTGAGGCCGAGCATTTCACAAGCAAAGTGGACCGCGACGGCGTGGCATGGGAAGTGATACCGGGCTTGGGACGCACCGGGGACTCGGTGGCGGTTTTTCCTACGACCGCAGCGAGCCTTGCGCCGGCGAACCTCACAACGAACGCGCCGAGGCTCGAGTACCAGGCATGGTTCTTCGCCGCCGGTGAATTCCCGCTCACCGTGTATCTCGTTCCAACGCACCCGCTCGTGGCTGGCCGCGGATTGCGTTTTGCGGTCGCGGTTGACGACCAACCGCCACAGGTCATCGTGGCCGATGCGAAAGACGGTTCCGCGGAGTGGGCGCAGGGTGTGCTCAACGCGACGGTCACCGGCACAACGCAGCTCAAGGTGCCGGCGATTGGCCGCCACACTTTGAAAGTCTTCATGGTTGATGCCGGCGTGGTGCTCGACAAGATCGTCGTGGATTGCGGCGGGTTGAATCCCGGCTATTTAGGCCCGCCGGAAACTTTTTTGACCCGGTGATCTTCATGAAAGCACGCAGCCTCGCGCGACTGTGCGCCAGTGCGCTCCTGGTTTTGCGCCTGACGGCTGTCTTTGCCGACGAGCAGGCGCCGCCCGTCTCTGCCGCGACCAAGCCACAGCCCAGACCATGCAGGCCGCGTTTTCCCCGAAGGCTTTCAGGGAAAACTGCACGCGGGGGCGGGTGCGCTCCCCATTTCATGTTCTTTTTTTGGGTTTAGTCAAAATATGGGATTGAATTGTCCCCAAGTTCTGGTAGCCTAGTCAGTTGATGAAGTTGACGTGCGCCGTTGGAAATTCAGAGCCACGCGAGTGCGAGGTTTCAACCAGTTCCCGAACATCCCCCATCAGCAAGCTGACAACCCTGTTTCTGCCAATGGTTGCCTTGCTGCTTTTTGCGCCCCAAGCCTTCGGCCAGCGCCAGATGGAAACGCTGGGGCGCGGCGTGGTCGCCGTGCGCACGAACAGCACGCGTGTGTACATCGGGTGGCGCATGTTGGGGACCGACCCGGACGACATCGGGTTCAATCTCTACCGCGTGGCCAGCGGCGCCACCAACAAGCTGAACACCCAGCCGCTGACGAACACGACGGATTATGTGGACTCACCGCCGAGTCTGACCGTGGCCAACTCGTATTTCGTCCGACCTGTCACTGGCGGGGTTGAACAATCGTCGAGTGCGTTGTTCACACTGCCGGCCAGTGCGCCGGTGCAGCCATATCTTTCCATCCCGCTCCAAATTCCGCCTGCCGGCACCAATATTTTAGACGAGGTTTACACATACAGCGCCAACGATTGCAGCGCCGGTGACGTGGATGGCGATGGCGAATACGAAATCATCCTCAAATGGGATCCTTCCAACGCGAAGGATAATTCACAGAGCGGATTTACAGGGCCGGTTTACATTGACGCTTACAAACTGGACGGTACGCGGTTGTGGCGCATCAACCTGGGGCTGAACATCCGTGCCGGCGCGCACTACACGCAATTCATGGTTTATGACCTGGACGGTGACGGCAAAGCCGAGGTGGCGTGCAAGACGGCCCCAGGAACCGTGGACGGGCAGACCAACAATGTCATCATGCCGGGTGACGAGCCGAGCATCGTTTACACAAACTCGGAGGGCTACATTTTGACCGGGCCGGAATACCTGACGATCTTCAACGGGCTGACAGGCGCGGCGATGTTCACGACCAATTACGTCCCGACCCGGGGGCTTAACGGGGAGTATGTCACCCACTGGGGCGACAGCTATGGAAATCGAGTGGACCGTTTTCTGGCTTGCGTGGCCTATCTGGACGGGCAGCGGCCCAGTCTGGTGATGTGCCGCGGGTACTACGGTCCCCAAGCCGGCTACACTACGGCCAAGAACTTCCTGGTCGCCTGGAATTGGCGCAACGGAATCCTGAGCCACGTCTGGACCTTCGAAGCCGCCCTCGGCATCGACAACAACACCAACGTTAACTATGTGAGCCAGGGCAACCACAATCTGAGCGTTGGCGATGTGGATGGGGACGGCAAAGACGAAATTGTGTACGGAGCTTGCGCGATTGACGACAACGGCAGCGGCCTCTACACGACGGGTCTGGGCCACGGCGACGCGATGCATATGTCGGACTTGGATCCCTCCAGACCAGGCTTGGAGAGGTGGGGCATCCACGAGGGCACCGGCACGCCCGGTTCGGCGTTGTTTGATGCCGGCACGGGAGAGATCTTCTGGCAGACGGCCAACGCCGATGTTGGCCGGGGGGTCGCCGCCGATCTGACAGCGGCATTCCTCGGCGACGAGGTCTGGGGCGGCACCAGCGGGCTGCGCAGCATTGACGATCAGTACGCCGGCAGTGCGCCATCATCTGCCAACTTCGCGGTCTGGTGGGATGCCGACCTCCTTCGGGAACTGGAAGATGGCACCTCGGTAGCGAAATATGGCGGTGGAACACTACTGACCGCCACCAACTGTGCCTCGAACAACGGCACCAAATCTACTCCCTGTTTGGCGGCTGATCTTCTTGGCGACTGGCGCGAGGAGGTCATCTGGCGGACCTCCGACGATCAATATCTTCGCATCTACACGACGATCATTCCGGCCACCAATCGCTTCTATACGTTGATGCACGACCCGCAGTACCGGATGGCCATCGCGTGGCAGAATGTCGCCTACAATCAGCCGCCACATCCCGGCTTTTACCTCGGTGACGGCATGGCGAAGGCGCCCTTGCCGCCGGTGTCGGACGCAAACCTCGTGTGGCGCGGGGGCAACGGCGGGAACGCCTGGGACGTGAACACCACGGCCAACTGGCTGACGAACGGAATCTGGATCAACAACACCAACACCACCGTGTTCGCCAACGGGCGCAGCGTCTTGTTCGACCTGACAGGCTCGAACAATGTTCCGGTGAATCTGGCCGGCACTCTCCAGCCGGGTGTGGTGACCGTTCATTCACCGGCCGACTACGTCTTTGGCGGCAGCGGTTCCCTGGTGGGGACGATGAAGTTGACGAAGGCCGGCTCCGGTACGCTCACGCTCGCCAGCACCAACACTTACACCGGTGCCACGCTCGTTGCCGAAGGCACGTTGCTCGTGAACGGCACGCTGAGCGCGAGCTTGGTCACCTTCCAGAGAGGCGTCTGGCACAGCAGCCGCGTCGGCGGGCGTGGTCTCCTGGGCCAGGGACTCACCGTCCAACCCAAATGCGGCATCGTGCCGGGCGGCATCAACTCCGCAGGCACCCTGACCGTCTCCAACCACATCACTTTGCTCGGCGACGCGATTGGCTCTTTTGATCTTTCCAGCGATCCCACCGGCGTCACCAACGCGAACGACCGTGTCAATGTCGTCGGCAACCTGAGTCTGAGCGGCACGAACACGATCGAAATCAACCAACTCGACGGCTTCCTCGGCGGCGGCGTTTACACGTTGATCACCTACACCGGCAGTCTGGCGGGCGGGCTGTCGAATCTCGTGTTGAGCGGTGATTTCGTCCAACCCGTCGCGCTCACGAATTGGCCGGGGGCGATCGGATTGGTTGCGGTCTTCCCGGATGCGCCGCCCGCGGCGCCCAGCGGTCTGACGGCCACAGTCGCTGGCGCCAACCAGATCAATCTCGCCTGGACCGACAACGCCACGAATGAGGATGTGTTCCTTATCGAGCGTTCGACGAATGACGTGACCTTCGCGCAGATCGCGTTGGTCAGCGCGAACGACACCAGCTACTCGGACATCGGCCTCTCCACCAACTCAACCTATTACTACCGGGTGCGGGCGCACAACCTGGCCGGCGACTCCGACTACTCCAACACCGCCAGCCCCGCTCCTCCGGTCGCGCCAGGCAATCTGACGGCCACGACCATCGGCGCGTTCCAAATCAACCTGGCGTGGGTGGACAATTCAACTGATGAGAGCTCATTTCTCATCGAACGTTCGACCAACAACGTGGTTTTCACGCAGATCGCGTCGGTCAGCGCCAACGTCACCAACTACTCGGACATCGGCCTCTCCACCAATACGACCTACTACTACCGGGTGCGGGCGCACAACCTGGCCGGTGACTCTGACTACTCCAACACCGCCAACGCCACGACGCTGGCGGCACCCATTGGCTTGACCTGGCGCGGCGATGGCACGGCCAATGTGTGGGACATAGCCACGACCGCCAACTGGTTCGACGGAACGAATCTGGTTGTTTACTCGGATGGCGCACTCGTCACGTTCGACAACACTGGCTCGAACAATGTGCCAGTCAGTCTGGTGGGAACACTTTCCCCGGCTGATGTCATCGTCAACGCGAGCAAGGACTACGCGCTGCGTGGCAGCGGCAGAATCACGGGGACGGCGGCGCTGCTGAAGTCAGGCAGCGGTTCCCTGACGATCACCAACACGCACAGTTTCAGCGGCGGCACGACGATTGGCGGGGGCGCAGTGGTGTTGGGCAGCATTGCGGCCAACTTGGGCGGGCTGGGGACGGGA
>Ga0299912_10005127_pt1 | contig 10754 bp, 10 predicted proteins | sample RVTome_2_FD_207667 | JGI IMG/M metagenome (GOLD analysis project Ga0299912, IMG submission 207667) | Soil microbial communities from uranium-contaminated site in the Upper Colorado River Basin, Wyoming, United States - RVT95D214 (version 2) ... | reverse complement strand
AGATACGCTCAGCCCTCGTGAAAGTAAGGGGTAGAGTCTCCTTAGAGACCGTCGAGGATGCCATCTTCGGTAACGCTGTTTATCGTCCAACAATAATCTTCGCCAATAAATCCGACCTTAGGCCTGATCCCCGCGCATTGGAGCAGTTGAGGACGGCCACCGAAACCCTTGAGGTAGTCGTTGCCTCAGCCGAGCACACACCTGATCTTGTAGCTACCCTGGGGGAGAAGCTCTTCAAGGTGCTTGATGTCACACGTATCTACACCAAGGAGCCGGGGAAGGATCCGGCGAAGATCCCTATGGTCTTCAGGGGAAGTGTCACCGTCGGGGAGCTTGCCCGAATGATTCACAACGACTTCTATCAGAACTTCAAGTATGCTCGTGTCTGGGGGCCCGCTGCGAAGTTTCCCAATGAGAAGGTTGGCCTCGACAGGAAGCTGACTGACGGAACGATCGTTCAGCTATACACCTGAGGCTCGTTATATACGGAATCCCCCGTTCTAAACGCATGGTCAACCTCGGACTAGACCACATACACCTCTACGTCAAGGACCTAGAAGAAGCGATCCACTTCTACAAAATGTTGGGGCTCGAGTTCATCGAGTACACGAGCCACGGCGGAAAAGCTGCAATGATGAGAGTCCCAGATTCATCCATCTCATTCGAGATACAAGAGACCCGAGTCATAGAGAATCTGGCTTGAATCACTTCGCATTCTTGGTGGATGACCTTGATGCTCTCTGCGAGAGCTACGATGCAGATGGGATCAAGGTAGACGGCCCCCTCGACAACAAGGCGACGGGGAGACGCCTCGCCACTATTAGAGACCCCCACGGCTTCTTAATCCAGCTAGTCCAAAAGAAGTGACTAGCTCTATACAGTTTTTGAGCTGGTCTTCTTGAGGAGCGTCGCCCGCCTCTCGTAGACCATAGCAGCATCGTAGATACCTCTCACATTTGGCACGAACAATATTTACCCACGAACCTCTCCACTTCAGCAGGCATCGAGGCACCAGCGTACTTAAACCTCACATGGCTGAGGAACCATTTGTATAGTTCCTCGTTGTCATAGGTATCTGTCCAGCTGTCATGCTCAGCATCAGGGTAGATCGTGTACTTCACGTTTCCATACTGCCTGAGGACTCTGTTCATGTCGTTGGAATGCTTTAACGGGACTACCGGGTCTTTAGCGCCCTGGAGTAACCAAGTTGGTATGTGGCGTAGCTTCCACGCCGTCGATGGGTCTCCGCGTCCGCATATTGGTACAATAGCAGCGAAGAGCTCAGGGTACTTCGCAGCAGTCTCCCATGTGCCGTAGCCACCCATGCTAAACCCAGTAAGATAGACGCGGTCCAGATCAACCCTCAAAGCCCTCATAGTGTCCTTTACAAGCCACGCAACCATGTCAGGAGACCACCATTCACCGAGTGCGAGCTGCGGTGAGACGACGATGAAGGGCAAATTCTTCCACGCATCAATTAGTTTAGGTGGTCCGTGCATCTTGACGAGCTCGAGGTCATCACCCCTCTCACCCGCCCCATGCAGAAAGACCATGAGAGGCCACCTTCGCCCACGGTCGGAGTCGTATCCCTCGGGGACGTAAAGCAGGTACTTCAATTCCTACGAGAAGCTCATCTCTGCCTGCATGGATGCGTACTTTGTTGTCATGGTAAAAAATCGGCGTGACTTGGCATAAGCCTTGCCACCGCTTCGAGGCAATCGATTTACCCTCTCAGTAGATATATCCTCAGAGGACCTATGCTGGGGGAGGAAAAGATAGAGAGGAGCATCTCCTGGCTCCTAGATAACGGCTCAGCGCCCGTTAGGTACATGACACTTCTCAGGATAGTTGGTGAAGATCCAGCGTCATCCGAGATGAGATCGCTCTGGAAGGAGGCAATACGCCATCCGAGTAACGTCGAGATCTTCTCAAAGCAGAGAGACGATGGCTCCTGGTGCGACGGAGGCTCCTGGGCGCCGAAGCCATCTTACACCCCCCTGGGCGGTTGTACTCCAGTGAGCCCTAAATACGTCACCACATCTTGGCTCCTCAGCATCCTCGGAGACACCGGCTACACAGTAGCAGACCTAAAAGTCTCGAAGGCGGTCGAATGGATCCTCGGATTCCAGAGGCCTAATGGCGTTTTAACGGAGCACCACAACCCACATACGGAGGAGGACTACGACGAGAAGCCTCGCAACGTCCCCTGCCGGATGAGTATCCAGCTAGCAGGCCTCGCCAAAGTGGGCGCCGCCAGCGACACTAGGGTGAAGAGAGGCTTTGAGGTCCTCCTCAGGTGGCAGAGGGAAGACGGAGGCTGGGTCCAGGAAGGGCACAAGGAAGGTACCGTCGCGCCCTACAAGATCTGGACTCGAAGCTGCCCCTGGGTGACCTTCTTCACTTGCACAGCGCTCCACGCAAGCAGACTCACAGAGTATAGAGAACCACTAAGACGTGGCCTTGGCTTTATCCTATGGCACCTTAATCAGAAGAAGAGGGTGGACGTCAAGCGCTTCTTCTGGCACGGCCATGAACCCGTCCGTGAACTTGTGATGCTCGCCGAAAATGGCTTTAGCAGGGACGAACCCGTCATAGAGAGTCTCCTCAGCTGGCTCGAAACTATGTACAACGAGGAAACAGGATCATACCGATACAACGGCAAACCCATCTCCCGGATGACCCTCAGAGAGGATGGGGGAGATCCCAGAGTCATGAAGTACCGCCTCTTCCATTTAATTGAAGAGGAGTGGCTCACCTACTGGATGACCCGCGTAGAGAAATGCTTCCTCTAAAGTGGATTCCGGTTTACTAGTATAATCTCGTGGGCAGCCACGCAAGTTATTTCACCTGACACTGCTGATCTAAATCGATAACCATGAGTCTTTCAGGCCTAAGTGGCGATCTCTCGGGAATACCCTTCCTGAGGGATGCCAAGAGGAAGAGGTTCAGCAGCTACGATCGTACCGGAGGAAACAAGGACTACATAGGGGTACCGGCTGGGGAGACCGCCACTCTCGCTGAGATGAAGGGAGCAGGTATCGTCAAACACGTATGGGTAACCATCCGCACGAGAGATGAGTACTACCTCCGTAAACTTGTTCTCCGAGCCTACTGGGACGGCGAGGAAAACCCAAGCGTCGAGGTCCCCATAGGGGACTTCTTCGGTATCGGCCACGCCATCTGCAAGAACTATGTCTCGGCTCCCCTACAGATGAGCCCCGAGGACGGCAAGGGCTTCAACTGTTGGTTCCCGATGCCATACTCAAAACGTGCAAAAATAACAGTAGAGAACCAGGGGACGTGGGACTGCGACTCCTTCTATTACTACGTCGACTACGAAGAGCACAAGAAGCTCCAGGAAGGCCTTGGCAGGTTCCACGCTACATGGAGCCGAGAAAACCTCACGAAGGGCGACCAAAGCGACGAGTGGGACAACCCAACATGGTTGTTTCGAGGCACAAACCTCGATGGCAAAGATAACTATGTGATCCTAGAGGCCGAGGGTAAGGGCCACTACGTCGGCTGCAACATGAATGTGCACAACCTCCGCCCAACCCAGCGGTTCAACTGGTATGGCGAGGGGGACGACATGATGTACATAGACGGAGAGAAACTCCCGAGCCTAATCGGCACAGGCACTGAGGACTATTATGGAATGAGCTGGTGCCCGACACAGGAGTACTGCGCCCCGTACCACGGTCTACCCCTACCCGGCTCAGATAAGAACTGGAACGGTAAAGTAACCTGGTACAGGTACCACATACTCGACCCTGTCTACTTCGAGAAATCCATCAAGGTCACCATCGAACACGGCCACGCGAATAAGCGCAGTGACGACTACAGCAGCACAGCTTACTGGTACCAGACTGAGCCACATAAGAAGTTTAAAGTCCTCTTACCCGTGCAGGAACGTCTACCGAGGGAAAAGCCATGAAGGTAGGCGTATTCAGTCCAAACGACGCCCGCCCTTGGGTCCGAGAGGAAAATATAGACCACATGATCAGCCAGGAAAAGTTACTCGTTGACGCCCTAAAGAAGGCGAAGGTGGATGTTGTCAGAGGCGGCGAGAAGCATCACAAGATGGACCAGATAGCCTGGAACACAAGGCTAGTCCAGGAGCACATCAAACACATTGCTGACGCCGAGTCAGAGACCCTCATCATAAACCAAGGCAGCTGGACTTTCCCCTGGGACAGCGTCGACGCCGTTAAACGCTACGCAGCTGAGACCGAAGATATCCCACGCGTCGTAATGTTCAGCCACAAAGACCCGACGGTCCCCGGTCTAGTAGCAGGCATGGCCGCGGGCGGTGGCCTCACCCGTATAGGTGTACCATTCAGCCACGTCTTCGGGGATATTAAATCCGATAAGACGGTCATCAAGCGTCTACTAGCCATCCTCACATTCAACGAGCGCCGAGCTTCTGAGGCTGAGACCTCGAAGAGAGTCGTCTCCGACCTCAAGGCACAGAAGTACCTCGCCATAGGAGGCATGAGCTTAAAGATGCCCACAACTACCGCGGACGTCGACCAGTGGCAGAAGCTATTCGGTATAAGCTATGAGGCCCTCGACCAGAGCGAACTACTCAAGAGGGCACTCGCAATGGTGGAGTGGAGTGGCAAACCCGGCGAGGGGAAGTATAAGATACTCGACCCACGCCTCAGGAACGCGGCTGAACACATACAGAATCATGGTAGCATCGACTACAGCCGCCCAAAGCTCAAGGAATTCGCCAAGATGTTACTCCAACTCAGCCTCTACTTCGCTGGCGAGGATATCACCAAGGAGTACGCGGTGACCTTCGCGGGGATAAAGTGCCAAGACGAGCTGAGCGCTAATCACTGCACGGCTTGCCTAATGGCCGCTTACTTGAGTAACGACGTTGGACCCGACGGGAAGCCCAAGAAGGTCATCCCGGTCGCATGTGAGAACGACATGGACTCCGCCCTCACCCAACTCATCATGCACCTAACCACCGGGAAGCCAGCGGGCTTCGGCGACTTCCGCGACGTCGAGGATAGCATCCTCTACATAGTCAACTGTGGTCAGCACCCGCCCTACTTCTTTGGTGGACCAGAAATGGACTCCAGTAAGAAGCTGGACAACGTAGAGTACATGGGGCAGGAGATCTTCTACGACGCCGGTGGGAGCAGCGTCCGAGGTAGGACCCCGGGAGGCCACGTAATGACCGTCGCCCGCCTGGGAAGAGAGAATCTCCGATACAGGCTCGTCGCCAGTGTAATGGAGACCCTACCTGTCGAACCTGAGGAGCATGAGAAGTACAACCCGAGCTGGCCCATAATTAAGGGGAAGATCCCCATGAGCGACGAGGAGATAATCAGTGTTTGGCCCTGCAACCACCTGGGATTCGCCTATGGCGACCTGACCCCCGCTCTAGCCGAGGTTGCCCATCGCCTCGACATCGGCTACACCATCTACGACGCTGACGGTAACAAGTACCACAAACCGACGTGACCGCGTTGACATACCTAATAGGCACCGACATAGGCACCCTCGGTACTAAGACAGTCGTCGTGGACGCCGATGGCAACATCAAGGGCTCCTCCTTCCTCGAGTACGGCGTCATCACCCCGAAGCAAGGGTGGGCCGAGCAGTGGCCCGAAGTCTGGGAGAAAGCAGCTCGGGCCTCCATCAAGACCGCCATCGAGAAGGCGAAGATCGACCCTCATGAGATAGCGGGCGCCGCCATAAGCAGCCTCTACGGTGGCAGCGGCGTCCCCCTCGATAGGGACATGAAGCCGATCCGCCCATGCATAATATGGGCCGACCGCAGGGCCACCGATGAATGCCGATGGCTCCGCGACAACATAGGAGCGGAGGAACTCTTCAAGGTCACAGGCAACGTCATCGACCCCTACTACGGCTACACGAAGATGCTTTGGATCAAGAACAAGGAACCTGGCAACTGGCGCCGAATCCACAGATTCGAGACCCCCAACGCCTATGTGATCCGCAGCCTAACCGGTGAGGAGAGCGTCGACTACAGTAGCGCAGGCAATTATGGTGGCCTCTTCGACATACACAAGCGTAACTGGTCCGAGGAAATGATGAGTGAGGTAGGCGTCCCGAGGAGCCTCTTCCCTGAGAAGATTCTTAGCTCCGAGGACGCCGTCAGCGACGTCACTGCGGAGGCTGCTGAAGCTACCGGAATCCCGAGGGGGACGCCGGTGTGCGCCGGGGGGATCGATGCGAGCGTCAGCGCCCTCGCGGGAGGCGCCATAGAAGACGGTGACCTAGCCTCGATGTTAGGCACGAGCATGTGCAATGGCTTCATCAGCCACACCCCACGCCTCTCACCGAGGATGATCAACTTCCCCTACGTAGTCAAGGGGCGTCAGTACACATACGGCTTCACCGGAATCGCCACCGCAGGGTTCAGCGTACGCTGGTTCAGGGACGAGCTCGGGCAGAAGGAGAAGGAGACTGAAGATGCCACAGGCGTAGACGCCTACAGGCAACTCGACGAACTCGCCACTAAGGTGCCAATTGGAAGCGACGACCTCATCTTCCTACCCCACCTAATGGTTGGTGAGCGAGCACCCTACTGGGACGAACACCTACGCGGCGGCTTCCTCGGCCTAAGCGTTTACCACAGCCGAGCACACATGTTCCGAGCCGTCCTAGAGGGTGTTGCCTACGCCATGAGGTACAGCCTCGAGGCGGCGTGGGAGACCGGCATCAGGGTGAATCGGGCGACCCTCGTCGATGGAGGAGCAAGGAGCCCCCTATGGAGACAGATAATCGCCGACGTAACCGGAGTCCCTATGAACTATATACCCGGTGCTCAGGGCGCCCCTCTCGGTGACGCCATCTTAGCAGGCCTTGGTACGGGCGTTATCGGCGACCACAAAGTCATTGAGAGGTGGATATCAGGAAAGGTGCCCATGAAACCCGACCCCGAGAACGTGAAAAAATATCAGCACTACTACGAGCTATACAAGATGAGCATCGAAGCCAGCCGACCTCTCTTCAAGGAGATGGCTGGCTAAATGAGCTTCAACTACTAATAATCATCACGTGTTTGAATCAATTAAAAGAAGTTTCAAAGAAGAGAATTAAAGAATGACACGCGCATCGACTGCACGTGCACCCTTCTCATATACTAGAATGGGGTTCATGTCGAGCTCCTTGATCTCCGGGCACTCAATAAGCATCTTACTAACGGCCAGGAGGGTGTTAACAATGGTTTCCTTGTCTGCCTTAGGCATCCCGCGAGCACCGTCAAGTATCTTCTTCGCCCTGATCTCATCAAGCATCTCCCACGCATCCTCCTTAGTAATTGGGGCGAGGCGGAAGCTGACGTCCTTGAGTATCTCGACGAAGATGCCTCCGAGGCCAAACATTATCGTCGAACCAAAGGTCGGGTCAACGGTCGAGCCAATGATGATCTCAGTACCCTTGGGAGCCATCTCCTGAACCAGAATGCCGTCGATGACTGCGGTTGGCACATTCTTCTTAATGTTGGCAATGATCCTCTGATATCCCTCCCTGATGCCCTTCTCGTCGTTGACTCCTATTATGACGCCGCCCGCGTCGCTCTTGTGGAGAACTTGGGGAGATACAATTTTGAGGACTATGGGGAAACCGATCTTATTAGCTGCCACGACAGCGGAGTCCTCGGTTTTCGCTACCTCAATCTTCGTGACGGGTATGCCATAGAGGCTGCAGAGCATCTTCGCCTCGTGCTCGAATAGGAAGTTCCTATTCTCAGCCTTGGCAACCTCGAAAATCTTGCTGATCCTTGGGTCCCTCATTGGGCAACCTTCCTGAACTCTAAGTAGGGATACTCCTTCTCCTTTTAAAAATATGGGCTTCCTCACTTCACAGCGGGCAGAATAAACTCAGAGACAAGCCTACGCGGGTTCTCGAAGTTCTCCTCACCGTGGCCTGTGAAGACGACGACCATATCCTTCTCCGGGAACACGTAGATGAACTGGCCCGCGTAGCCCATTGCAGTGTAGTATCCCCCCTCTTCGTTTACCCACCATTGGTATCCATAACCTGGGAATATGTCGGCGCCTATCTTTTTCGAGGTCGCTTGCCTTACCCACTCCCCCGATACAATCATCTTTCCATCCCAGGCGCCTTCATGAAGGTGGAGGTAGCCTATCTTCGCCATGTCCCTCGGTGTCATGTAGAGGCCGTAGAATCCCCATTGTCTCCCACTTGTGTCGTTTCTCCACAAGACGTCGTGTATCCCGAGAGGCTCGAAGAGGTTTTTCTTCGCGTAGGCGAGGGTAGCCATGCCAGTCTTCTCCATTAATATGGCGGAGAGGAGGTGGGAGTTCGCATTCGTGTACTTGAATACTGTGCCGGGTTGTACCATGATATTGAGGTCGAGTGAGTACTTTACAGCGTCCTCAGCGTTGATGAGCCTGTCGATCCATATCCAGTCGTCGGGGTAGTCATCCCTACTATCTAGCCCCGATGACATCATTAGCAGGTTCCTAAGTGTCAACTCCCTTTTCCAATCGTTAATGTTCTCTGGCTGATACTGGGGGAGTAGATCGAGGACCTTCGAGTCGATGCTGATTATCTCCCAGCTGCCTAGAGCGATTCCGATGAGTGTGCTTACAATACTCTTTGTGCAGCTGTAGATGTGATGCTTAGTTGATGCGTTGAAGGTACCAAAGTACTCTTCCACCGCGACGTAGCCATGGCGTATAACAACGACGCTGTCTATAGTCGGTATACTCGTCTTTATCTTCTCGACCATCGCGACGAGTTTAGGTGAATCTAAGTCGAGCTTCTCCGGGGTCTCGTTTCTACACCCCTCTGTTGGCCAATACGTCGGCAGTGTAGTCTCCTCAGGACGAATTTGAGTTGTGTTCTGATTCATGGCGACTAACACTGCAATGCAAACAACAATAACCAGCGTGACTGCGCATGCTCTCCTCGAGAACATCCTGTTTTAACGTTCTCCTAACCGGTTAAAGGGTTCGCGCATACACGAGTATTGCGTTGCTGGTTTGGGTCGGGTAAGCGGGTTTACTTAAGCGTCTTCTCAGCAGCCTTGAGGCCTTGTTCAAAGAGGGCTAGGAGCTCATCAATCTCCTCCCTCTTGGCGGTAAGGGGTGGACCGATCTGTACATGATCACCGTAGAAGCCATCGATTGTCCCCGCGCCAGGATAAACAATAAGACCACGGTCCCAGCACTCCTTGGAGACGCGCTGGTTGAAGCCGAGCTTTGGGTCTAGGGGCTCCTTAGTCTTCTTGTCCTTGACGAACTCGACGCCTGCGAAGAGACCAAGGCCTCGGACGTCGCCGACGGTGGGATGGTCGTGGAGTTCCTTGAGCCTCTTGAGGAGATATTTTCCATTTTTAGCGGATCTTTCAACGAGTTTATGTTTCAATATGTAGTCTAGGCACGCGGAGCCGGCGGCGCAGCATAGGGCATGGTTGCCGTAGGTGTGACCGTGAGCGAAGGGGCCTTTAAAGGCCTCATAGACCTTGTCACTGGCTATGACCGCTCCGAGGGGGAGGTAACCACTGCTGATTCCCTTAGCAGCGGTCATGATGTCAGGCTCGACTCCCCAGTGTTCGATGCCCCAGTTCTTACCGGTTCTGCCGCAGCCTGTCATGACCTCGTCAGCGATGAATAATACCCCATACTTGTCACATATCTCTCGTATGAGTTGGAAGTAGCCCTTCGGGGCAGGGACTGTGCCTAATGTGGCGCCCACAACTGGTTCGGCTATGAAAGCACTACAGTACTCGGGCCCAGTTGCCCGGATCATAGTGTCCAGGGCACGGGCACACTCCAAGTCGCACCTATCAGGGGTCTTTTTGTAGGGGCAGCGATAGCAGTATGCTGGTGGAATGTGCGGGTAGTCGATGAGCATAGGTGTGAAGCGTCTACGCCTCCCAATGTGTCCGCTCATGCTAAGGGCTCCGAGAGTGTTCCCATGGTAGCTCTGCCACCTAGCAACCACCTTATACCTCGTCTTATCCCCGTTCTCGAGGTGGTACTGGCGGGCCATCTTGGCAGCGGCCTCTGTCGCCTCGCTTCCACCGTTACAGAAAAAATTGTGCCTGAGCTTACCCGGTGAGAAGGCGGCAAGTTTCTCGCTTAGCTCCTTCACCGCGTCAGCAACGAAGAACCCGCTGTAGGCGAAGCTGACGGCGTCCATCTGCCGCTTAATCGAGTTATTGACCTCACTCACACCGTATCCGATGTTGACGCAGAGCGGACCGCCGCTACCGTCGAGGTACCTTTTCCCATCGGAGTCCCAGATATAGACTCCCTTACCCTTGACGAGGGTTGGGGTCTCCCTTGCGGCCCTCGAGAAGAGGTTGTAGTCCCTTGGCATAGAAGATCAAGTATTACTGTGTAGAAGTTGGTATAACACTAACGCCTCACGCGCGCGTTACAAATCAATAAAACAAGCTACCTGAGGATCAGCGCTGAGCAGTTGGACTCGTCTATAACATTTAATAGGCTCCTCGTATCCACATTTCTGAAGGTGCGATTTTGGAAAAGGCAGAAGTACAAAGGGCACTTGACGATGTGCGCCCACAGCTCCAGATGGATGGCGGCGACGTTGAGCTCGTCGAGATTAAAGACGGCGTCGTCAGGGTTAGGCTCAAGGGCCACTGTGCTGGATGTCCCATGAGTCAGATGACGGTAAAGTGGGGCGTTGAGCAGTATCTAAAGAAGAAGGTCCCCGGCGTAAAAGCCGTAGAGGCTGTTTAGGAGGAGCAACTCAGAACGCTAGCTAGTGACCTCGAAACC
>Ga0299912_10005126_pt1 | contig 10758 bp, 6 predicted proteins | sample RVTome_2_FD_207667 | JGI IMG/M metagenome (GOLD analysis project Ga0299912, IMG submission 207667) | Soil microbial communities from uranium-contaminated site in the Upper Colorado River Basin, Wyoming, United States - RVT95D214 (version 2) ... | reverse complement strand
AGAAGCCCCTTTTGAAACGAGAATGACGTAATCTGTTTTCCCCTCCGTGAAGAGATTGATGGTTTGAGCGGGAAGCAGATTCCAAGGAATCAACATTGCCGCCACCAAGAGAATTGTCGCTTTGTGTTTTAAATGGTTGCGGTGCATAGGCATTGAACACAGACGCGGAGAAAGCTCGCGTGTGTCGCGTGATGTGCGTTTGATTCGTGGATGATGATTCCGAACCGGGTGCGCGACCAGAGGACTCCAGCGAACTCCGGTTTGTAGATCGAACACAGCGTCGCTCATATCGAGCACATCTGCCAGTTGGCTGGCGACGCGCGCCACGTCGCCACCGGTTTGAACCTCGATGGCGCGTTCACTTCAACAATTCAGGCCGTTGGCGGAAAATTCTCAGCACCAGTTCACCGAACAACGTGTTGGCCCAAGCAAACCAAGCGCGCGTGAACTTTTTCGGGTCGTCCTTGTGAAACGCTTCGTGCATGAACCCAGTGCCGGCGTGGGTCTTCTGCAACACAGCGAGACAGCGCCGGATTTCCGGGTCATCGGTGCTGGTCAGGGCTTGCATGATGAGGCCCAGCGGCCAAATCATGTCCGCGCCCGCGTGCGGCCCGCCGAGGCCCTCGGCGGCGGCGCCTTTGCAGTAGTAAGGGTTGGCGCCGGACAGCACGAGCCGGCGGGTGTTGAGATAGATTTCGTCGTCCGGTTTGACCGCGCCGAGATAGGGCAAAGAAAGCAGGCTCGGGACGTTGCTGTCGTCCATGCAGTAATGGCTGCCGAAGCCGTCAACCTCGTAGGCGAAAACGCGCCCCAACTCCGGGTGCAGGACGATGGCATGTTTACGCAGGGCCTGATTGACTTCGTCAGCGAGGGCGCGGCATTCGGCAGCGGTTTCCGCATCCTGATGGATCTGCGCCAACATCTCCGCGGCCTGGCGCAAGCTGGCGAAGGCGAAGAAATTTGAAGGAACCAGAAACGGAAACACCGTCGCATCGTCACTGGGGCGGAACATGGAGCAAATCATCCCCACGGGTTTGGCCGGGCGGCCATAACCGTAACCGGCGAGCGTATCGGAGGCCATGTGCGTCAGGCGCTGAAAACGGTAGGGGCCGTTGCCCGTCTTGCGTTGTTGTTCGCGGAAAGTTTGGACGGTCAGCGCAATCGCCTTGCGCCACGTGGCGTCGAACGGAGCCGTGTCGCTGGCCGCTTTCCAATAGCCGTGGGCGAGACGAATGGGGTAGCAAAGCGAATCAATCTCCCACTTGCGTTCGTGGACACCGGGTTTCATGTCCGTGAGATCGCTCTTCCATTCGCTCACCTTGCTTTCGTCTTTGTAGAAGGCATTCGCGTAAGGGTCTTTGAGGATGCAGCGGGTCTGACGGTTGATCACGCCGGCGATCAACTGCTGCAACGCCGGGTCTTGCTTCAGCAGCGGCAGATACGGCCACACTTGGGCGGAACTGTCGCGCAGCCACATGGCGGCAATGTCGCCGGTGATCACGTAGGTGTCAGGCCGGCCATCCACCACGGCAAAGTCCACCGTCGTGTCCAACGTGTTTGGGAAACAGTTCTCGAACATCCAGGCCAGTTCTTTGTTTCCGATGGAGGACTTGATGCGCTGGATGGTGCGTTCGACGGCGGGGCTTTTGAACTTCCGTTTTCCTTCAGGGGTGCGCACGACCGGGAACTCCCTCTCGGCGGCCCGGCTCAGGGAACTGAACATTGCGCCGGACGTGATCAATGCCGTGTTGCGGATGAATTGCCTTCGATTCATGGCGTCGCCTGCGGTTTGGCTGGCTGAGTGTGCCCGCGCGAATACGTGTCGAAAAGACTGCGGGCACGCAAAGCTTTCGTGAAATTGGCTTTGGTCATCCGTTTGCCGGGAACGACTTGGATTCGCGCCGGCGTGTCCGCCGTCACGTACACGAAGTTGTCGGAAAACTTCGCATCCAACTCATCAAAACTCAGCCAGGCCCAGAGCGCAGGTTTCTCAGCGGTGAGGGCCACGAGGAAGCCTTCTTGTGTTTCAACCACGCTGGTCTTGAGTTGTGGATCGGCAAGCTTCAAGTCCTTCGGAAAGACAAACAAGACCAGGTTGTCGGATACCGCCCGCTCAGCCACAACCAGCTTCAGCCAAGTCAAAACGTTGTTGGCACCTTGCGCCTGGTTTTGATCCCGGAGGTCGAGCGTTTTAACTTTTTGACTTTGGCGAGCCGGGATGTCCAATACGTCCGAGCCGCGGGCCAGCGTTTTGCCTTCCACGCCGGTTACGTTCCAAGTCAGTGTGCCGCGGCACGGCTCTAGGCGATCGCTGCTGACGAATATGTCCACCGTGCCGTTCTCAGAGTCCGCCAAACCAGAGACGAGGATTGGCGCGTAGAAGCGGCGGGCTAGGTAATGAAGCGCCTTCCAACGGCCGTAGTAATCCACCGAAGACCAACTCGCCACGGGCCAACAGTCGTTGTACTGCCAAAAGACGCAGCCCATGGATTTGGGCATGGTCTGCCGCCAATGTTCCGCGCCCAGCTTGATCCCGTACGCCTGCACGATCTGGCTCAACCACAGCGCGCTCTCAAAATCTTTCGGCGCTCTGAAATAGCGGCGGGTCATGTCCTGGATTTTCTGGTTTCCGTTGCCGGATGACCGCTGATGCCATTGCATGACGGGACTGAGCACCAAGGCGCGATCCTCCTCCGCCGTGTAGGAGCGGACCGTCCTCGGCTCAGGGAAGGATTGGAACCCGAACTCGCTCACGAAGCCGGTGAGGCTGCGATAGGCCTCGAACGGTTTGCCGCCGTGCCAGACCTGCCAGTAATGGGTGTCGCCGCAATCCGGGCTGCCGGAGACGTAGTTGGCCTGCGGGGCCAGCTCCTTCACCTGCGCGCCCAACAAATCTTTGAACAGTTTGTCGTAATCCGCCCGGCCCATCGAGTTATCCGACCACTGATCTTTGGTCATCAAACTGATTTCGTTGTTGCCGCACCAGACGGCGATGCAGGGATGATGGCGCAGGCGGCGCAGGTTGTCGCGCGCCTCCAGCCGAACATTCTCCATGAAGGCGTCGTCGAAGGCCGGGTAGCTGGAACAGGCGAACTTGAAATCCAGCCAGACGCAGACGCCCATTTCATCGCACGCATCGAAGAGCGTATCTTCCTCGTAGTAGCCCCCGCCCCAGAAGCGGAGCATGTTCATGTTGGCCGCGACGGCGTCTGCCACGTAGCGCCTGAGGATTTTTGGGGTCACGCGGTTGGCGAAGGCATCGGCGGGAATCCAGTTCGCGCCCTTGGCGAAGAATGGGACGCCGTTGATCTCGAAACGCAGCGAGTTCTGCTCGTCCTGCGGCAGCAGTTTCAAAGTGCGCAAGCCGATCCGCCTCGCAGCGCCGTCAATCACGTTGCCACGAGCATCAAGCAGTTTCACTTCCACATCGTACAAGGACGGCTCGCCCATGCCAGCCGGCCACCAGAGTTTGGGATGCCTGATGTTCATTGCGGCGCGGCCCGTGCCACCCGACAAGCCGATGCTTGCGCGGGCCACGTTCCGGCCTTTGTGACTCACGGCAACGGCAGCCTGGAGAGGCGCCGCTCGGACGACTTGGGCTTTGATGTGAACTCCCAGCCCGACGCTGCCTTTGACGGAATGATCCTGGAGAATCTGCACGTCCTCGATACGAGCGGTGTCGATAGCCTCAAGACTGATCTTCCGCCAGATGCCGCAGGTGATCAGCACCGGCCCCCAGTCCCAGCCGAAGTTGCACGGCTCTTTGCGCACCCACGCGCGCCCGCGCGGTTCGTGCGGCCCGGCCCACTCAAACAACGTGCGCGCGGCCTGCCGTTCCTTCATCAACGGCAGGGGCGAGGCGAATGAAATCTCAATCACGTTTTCACCGGCTCGCAACGCGGACTTCGCGTCGAATTCCCAGGTGCGGAACATATTGTCCGCGCGACCGATCTCCCGGCCATTGATTTTGATGACGGCCAGGGTGTCGAGGCCGTCGCAACGCAGCAGCACGCGGTGGCGTTGGAGAACTTCGTCCGGCACTTCAAACGTGCGGCGGTAAATCCAGTCTGCTTCGCCGATCCACTGGAGGGTCCGTTCGTTGTCGCGGAAGAACGGATCGGGAATTTTCCCCGCCGCAAACAGATCGGTGTGGACGCAGCCGGGCACGTTGGCCGGAATCCAAGTGTCTTCTCCGATTCGCGCCAGTTGCCACGCCCCGTTCAAATCAACCCGGCGAAGGCTGTTTGATCTAGTGTCAGCGACGGCCAGCAATGGTTTCCACACGCATCCAGCGGCGGCAACCGCCGCCGAGGTGACCAGAAAACTCCGTCGGTTAAGGCCCGTTGGTTTCATTTCGTCACGATCGGTGGCGCTGGAAATGTTTTTCCCGATCCAGTTTCTGGAGCGCGAACGCATACGCGCCCACCGCAACGGCTTCGCTCGTGCCCAGACGCGATATGCCGACGCCCAGACGTTGTAATGAATCATATTTCACCTTGCGTTTGCCGCCCGGCACGGTGATCTCGCGGGCTTCGCCCTTGAGGAACTTTTTCAGTTGCACGGCGTCTTCGAGATTGAAAGCCGCCTGCACCAGCCGGCGAAATGGATTTCCGTTCGGTGCGATGTAGGTGCCGTTCAACTCGGCAACCAGCGCCGGCAAAAACAGCGGCGCCGCGCCGGACAACCCGCCGCCTACGACGGCAAGGCCGTCCACCAGCGTCAGCGCGTTGCCCATGGCGTCGCCGGCAACTTCGCCCAAGCGGCGGAAGGCTTCGAGCGCAGCTTCCCGGTTGCCGGGTTGTTTGCCCCGGCCGATGTCGAAGATGATCTTCGGTTCCGGGGCTTGCTCGAAAGGAATACCGGCCTTTTCGGCGTAGGTGCGGCGGACCGCGCGAATGCTGGCACCCTCTTCGGCGTTCATCTGCGGGGCCAGCTTGTTGCGCAGGAGCCAGACTTCGCCCGCCATCGAATTGTCACCGATGAAAAGCTCGCCGTCGCGCACGATGCCCCCGCCGAAGCCGGTGCCGAGCGTCACACCGAACAAGTTCTTGTAACGCTTGGGGCTGCCGGCCTTTTTGAGCAAGCCGTTGACATAAGGCAGAAAGCCGGCGATGGCTTCGCCATACACGAACAGGTCGCCGTCGTTATTGATAAACACGGGAACGCCGAACTTTTTCTGGAGCATCGGTCCCAGGGCCACTCCGCCTCTGAAGCCGGGCAGGTTGCCGAGGTCGCCGATGATGCCGGCTGGATAATCCGCCGGGCCGGGGAAAGCGAAGCTGATGGCGACGGGTGGGCGTGGACACACTTCCTTAATGCGCGCGAAGCCGGCGACGATGTTGCCCAGGCAGCGGCCCAAATCATCGCCGTTGGAGGGCAAGGTGACGCTTTCGGTCACGGTCTGGTTGCCACGCATGGCGGCGAAGCGGAAGTTGGTTCCGCCCGCGTCCAGGGTCATCACGATTCGTTTGTCGTCGCCGGGTTTCATGGTGGTGGTCGCTTTGTTTGTGTTCCCGTCGCCTCAAACTTGCGCCGGTGTCAGCTGGGGTTTTTGAGCAGACGCCTTCATGTTCCGCCACGCCGTCCACGTGATGTAGAGGATGGCGGCCAGCGGCACGGCGAAGGCCGCCTGCATCGAGCTATTGTCGGCGATGAAGTTCATAATTGGCGGCAGGATGGCGCCGCCAACGATGGCGCTGACCATTAAGCCGGACAGCGGATTGGTATGCTCGGGCATCTTGTCCACCGTGATCGAGAACACGAGTGGAAAGATGTTCGCGAAGCCCAGGCCAATGAGGAAGAAGCCTGCTACCGCCGCGGCCTTGCTGGGCACGAACATGGCCAGCAGACCCAAAATAGAAAGCACGCAGGTGGCGATCAGAAATCTCCTCGGCGCAAGCCAGTTCAAGATTACTCCGCCCGAGAACCGCCCGATGGTCAGTGCCAGAAAGAAAAGACCCGTGCCGAGCAGGCCGACTGACTTGACGTCGATGTCGTAGCGCTCCTTCAAGAAGAGCGGGATGCCTTGGCTGACGGAGACTTCAGCGCCGACGTAAACGAAGATGGCCGCGACCATCATCGCGGCGTAACCATTGCCTAGCAGCGAAAGACATGAACCAAAGGTGGCTGGATGGCTGTCGGCGACCTTTTTCTCCTCCACTTTAAGCGAGAAGACTGAGACGATGGTGATGAGCAGCGCCACGCTGTAGATGGGGAAGATGATTTTCCAGTCGGTGCCGAAACGGCTGGCAATGACTGGAATCAGCGGGCCGGAGAGCGACCCGATTGCTTTGACGAACTGGCCAAGTGAGAGATTGCGCGAGTATTTGCCCTCTGCCGACACGTCGCGCATAAGTGGGTTGCCCGCGACTTGGAGGGTTGCCGCGCCTGCGCCCAGCAGCACCACGGTGACGAGAAAACCCGGGAACGTTTTCAGACCGAAACTGGCGATCCCAAGGCCGATGAAAGCGACAACCAGTCCCAGCAGCAGGATGAACTTCTTCCCCTTCTTGTCCTGATAGATGCCCATCGGCACCGACAGCAGGCCGAACATCAGGAATCCGACGAAGGGAATGAGCGCGGCGATCGTGTTGCTGAGATGGAATTCGCCTTTGGCCAGGCTCACGAACGGCCCGACCGCGTCGCCGAAGCCCATTGCCAGAAACGCAAGGAATATCGGCACGGTCTTGAATCGCATAGCTAGTCCTTTGTTTGTTGTTTGTGTGTGTGGTTGCTGGTCATTTCACGGCTCGTCGGCCAAGAAGCGCCAGCCCTAAATGTGTCCGGCGGAACTGAACGCCGCGTCCAGTTTCGCAGCGCGGGAATCTTTAGAACTGGTTTCATAAGTATCCGACCGGTGGGGCGAGCGTCCCCGCGAGCCGCGAAACGCCTTGAGATTCGGGCTTCCTGCGGCTCGTCAGGAGACTCGCCCCACCTTGTGAAACCACTTCTACGATTTTCATTGTGTCATGTTTGTCCCCCACGCCTTGTTCGGCAGGATGTCCATCTCCAACTCCAATGCCCCGCCGTTCACAATTTCCTGGTGGGTAATCCAGGGCCGCGCCAGCGGCTCGCCATTGAGCCTGGCGGATTTGACGTAGCAGTTCTGTTTCGACGCGTTGTGCGCGATGACGGTGAAGGTTCCGCCCCGGTAATACCTGGGGTCAAGTCGGACGGTCGCTTTTTCCACCAGCGGACTGCCAATGACATAAATCCCATTCGCCGGGTTAAGCGGGTAAAGCCCGATCGCGCTCCAGACATACCACGCTGACATCTGCCCGCAGTCGTCGTTCCCGCACAAACCTTCCGGCGTGTTGTCGTATTGGGTGAGCATGATCTGCCGGACCCGCTGCGCGGTTTTGTATGGGGCGCCGGCCAGAGCGTAAAGGTAAGCCACGTGATGGCACGGCTCATTGCCGTGAGCGTACTGGCCGATGATGCCGGTCACATCGCTTGGCCGATGAGGCATGTCGGAGTCTTCGTTGAACAACTGGTCGAGTTTGCTGATGAACGCCTTTTTTTTTCCGTAAAGCTCGATCATGCCGGGCACATCGTGAAACACCGAAAACGCATATTGCCAGGCGTTGGCCTCGGTGTAATCGCCATTCCCGATGTCTTTCGGGTCGAGCTTTTCGGGAAACGTCCCGTCCGGATTTTTCGCGCGGAAGAACTGCGTCTTGGGATCCCAGGCGTTTCTGTAGTTCTGAGACCGCTTGGTGAAGAGCGCGGCGGCGTCGCCTTTGCCCAGCGCCATGGCCATCTGCGCCACGCACCAGTCGTCGAACGCGAGTTCCAAAGTCCGCGAAGCCGGCTCGGTTTTCCCGTTGACCCGGGGCACGTAGCCGAACTTTTGATACTCGTCCTGCCGAAGCCGTCCGCTCAACGCCGTAGCGCGCATTGCTTGGAAGGCCAATTCCGCATCGAAGTCCCGGAACCCTTTGGCGTAGGCGTCCCAGATGACCGGCGCCGAATGATAGCCAATCATGCACCAGGTTTCATAACTGGCCAGCGGCCACATCGGCAGCGCGTGATCGGGCGATTGCTCATAAAACGCGAGCATGCTCCGGATGAAATCGTTGACCCGTTCCGGTTGAATGAGAGTCAGCAACGGATGCTCAGCCCGAAAAGTATCCCACAGCGAAAACGTGGAATAGTATTGAAACCCGGCCGCCGGATGAACCTCTCGGTCCGGCCCGCGATAACCACCATCGGCATCGTTGTATAAGGTGGGCGCGGTCAGGGTGTGATACAGCGCCGAGTAAAAGGTCTGGCGGATGTTCGGATTGGAGGATTCGATTCGGAGGCGCGAGAGGTGCTCGTTCCAGGAGGCGCGCGCGACTTTGCGGACGGCGTCGAAATCCCACGACGGAATCTCCGCCTGCAAGTTCTTCCTGGCTCCTTCGGTGCTCACCGCGGAAAGGCCGACGCGCAGAACAACCTGCTGCCCCGCCAAGGTCGCATAGTCCAAGTGTCCCCGAACATTCCTGCCCGTGGCTTCCGTCTGGCCGGGCGGCAGGGTTTGTTCGTCCAGTTCAAGACCGAAGCCGGTGAAAGGCCGCGAGCTTTCGATGACGAAGTAAAGGGCTTTTCCCCTGGTCGAGCCAAACCAGCCACTGCTGCGGCGGCAGCCGGTGACCGTGTTGTCGCTTTCGATCTTCAGTTGCGTTTCGATGGGCTTGCTTCCGATGCCATGCACCAGGTCGAGCAGCAAATGGCTTTGCTCTGAAGCCGGGAAAGTGTAGCGGTGCATGCCCGCATGAGCCGTGGCGGTCAATTCGGCCAGAATGTTGTATTTGTCCAGCCAGACTCGGTAATAGCCGGGTTCAGCCAGTTCCTTTTCGTGCGAGAAGCTTGATCGAAATCGCTCGGCCTTCAGCGGCGCAAGGTCCGCGGATTCCTGGAGCTTGCCCGTCAGCGGGAGCACCAGCAGATCACCGAAATCGGGACAGCCGGTGCCGGAGAGATGCGTGTGGCTGAAGCCCAAAATTGAAGAATCGGTGTAGTGATAACCGGCGCACGCATCCCATCCTTCGGTGCGTGTGTCCGGGCTGAGTTGCACGAATCCGAAAGGCACGGTGGCGCCCGGATACGTGTGACCGTGACCACCGGTGCCGACCAGTGGCAGCGCTTCGGCCACAGGCTCTGACGCAGCCCAGGACCGGAAAACCAAAAGGCACACGCCCATGACGGTCGGAACAATGTTGCGCCATTTCCTCAACCGCGACGAATGAGCTGAACAGCAGGCGACGGAGCAAGCAGAAGAATGGAACGGAGCCGCAAGCCACGAAACCCGCAATTCCATCGCACGGCCACGCTCGGCTTCTGTACTGCTATTCATCAATTAAGACCAACATGTTTGTCGCAACGACGAAAACACGTTGGCTATCCGGTGGTTGCGAAGCCTCTTTTTCCCAGCGGAGTCTGGGGAAAAGCGTGTATTACTATCGGTCGAAATCGTCGCGGCCCGCGACGATTTCTCGTAGCGCAGATTTTGAATCTGCTGTATCGCCGAATTGTATTCGGCCAGGCGTCCTGCCGGCGGGAAGCGCAGCGGATTACAAGTCCGCGATACAGCAGAATGCAATTCTGCGCCACTTTGGTTGCGGCTCTGCCGCGCTGGGAACTGAGCGCGTCCAGACACGCCAGCCCGAAGCCGACGGCTGAACGATTCAGTTGGGATGCGGGTGCGCGTCCGCCGCCGAGCCAACCGACCGGGGTGCCGACCGGGGTGCCGACCGGCAGCGCCTACGGCGGGCGCGCCCCTCGTCTGAATTGCACCGTCTGGCTCGGGGTCACCGGCCAGGCAAGATTGCAAGCCATTGCGCCACATGGTTCCACGGCTCTTGTCGCGTCGTCACGTTGGTTTTCAGTTTGGGGCCTGCGTTCGCGCTTTGGCAAGCAACTTGACCTCACGCAAACGCGGGGGATGGAACGGAAATTGGATGCTCGAATCCCAGGCCTGATGCAAGGTCGAAGTCCGAAAGCTGAAAGCGATTCCATCCGGCGGACAGGAGACTGCGGTGGTTCGAACTTTGCCGACGACGCGTCACGCCGCAGCCACTGCTCCCTCCCCGGCGGACATTGGTTTTTCGCGGAACGGTTCCCACTTCGGTTCGTTCGCAAAAATCCAGTGGTAATAATCGGCCCCTGCGAGCTGGCTGGCCGCGTCTTCATCCAGCACCACCATGCAGTTCGGATGCAACTGTAGCGCCGAGGCGGAAATCATGCTTGTGACCGGCCCTTCAATCGCTTTCGCCACGATCGCTGCTTTGTCTCGGCCGGTCGCGAGCAGCAGGCACGTGCGGGACTCCAGGATTGTGCCCACGCCCATGGTTATGGCGCGGACCGGCACCTGGTCGGGATGCGGAAACAGCGGCGTATTCTGCTCGCACGTCACAGGCGAGAGGACCTTCACCCGTGTGCGCGAGCGCAGCGACGAAAGCGGTTCGTTGAAGCCCAAATGTCCCGTTCGACCGATGCCCAGCAGTTGCAGATCAATGCCGCCGCACCGCTGGATGAGGCGCTCGTACTTCGCACATTCGGCGTCGAGGTCTGCCGCCATGCCGTCGGGCAGGTGCGTGTTGTGCAAGCGGATGTTCACCTTTTCAAACAAGTGGCGGTTCATGTAGGCGCGGTAGGAATGGGGATCCGTGGCGGGCAGCCCGACGTATTCATCGAGGTTGAAGGTGCGGCAGCGTGCAAAGTCCAGTTGCTCCTCCTTGTGCAGGCGCACCAGGTGCCGGTACACGCGTTGCATCG
>Ga0299912_10005125_pt1 | contig 10758 bp, 14 predicted proteins | sample RVTome_2_FD_207667 | JGI IMG/M metagenome (GOLD analysis project Ga0299912, IMG submission 207667) | Soil microbial communities from uranium-contaminated site in the Upper Colorado River Basin, Wyoming, United States - RVT95D214 (version 2) ... | reverse complement strand
ATGATTTAAGGAATTAATTTCAAGATACGATAAAATAACGCGTAGGCTTTGGAATACAGGGGGTCGTGCTTGAAAAATTCGTTATTTTCCTGCATCCACTGCTTAAACAAGGTTGCGTCTTTCGTATCAATAGCTTGGGCATATCGTCCAACGAACTCGTGAAATTCTTTTAGTAAATGCTGAAAAGCAGGATTTTCAAATTGGAGCTGTCCGTAGATCGCCGGATCCTCGGCATTGACATTGAGCGAAAGAAATTCTTGCAACGCGAATGTCGTGCCTCCGAATTGTTTAATCAATGGCAGTTCGAATCCTGAATTCGCGAGGAACTTGCCAAAAAGAATGTTCAAGAAATGTGGAAGATTTAGCACGAGCGCCATCATCTTGTCGTGGATGTCTGCCCCCGCTTCAGTTATATGTGCCCCCATTGAGTTAAATTGTTCTTTGACTTGAACCACTGCCTTCTCATGTCCCGGCACAGGGGTGACGATAAAGTTCCTGCCAGTCATATTTTCTGCTCCCGGACCAAACATCGGGTGCGTACTCACGTATCGGACTCCCGCCTTCTTGCAGAGTTTCCCAAGTATAGGCAAGACATTTGCTTTAATTGACAAGATGTCAAAAATTATAGCATCTTTTTCAACAAATGGGGCGATAGTTTGAATTACCTGCACGATTGCATCTAACGGCACCGCTATTAAAACCCAATTTGCCCCTGCTAGACCACTTGGATAATCGGAGGTTACTTTTACGTGGTACTTGGTTGCTATGTCACGTAATTTTGCGGCATTTCGTCCGATTCCAGTCACAATATGCCCCTGTTTCGTAAACTCTTGGCAAAACCAAGACCCCATCTTCCCTGTGGCACCAATAATTGCGATTTTCATAGTCCCAACGCCTTGATTGCCGCTTGTTTCATAAGTTCCTTGTTGGGTGCGACCCCAGTCCACCACTCGAACGCCAGTGCCCCTTGGTTCACCAGCATATCGATCCCCCCCAGTGTGGGGCAACCAGCTTCCTTGGCATCTTTAAGTAACTGGGTTTGTAGGGGATTGTAGACGATGTCAAATACATGTAGGTCACTATGAAGGCACTTTTTTGGCACCAGACTCTGTTGCACGTTCGGATACATCCCTATGGATGTTGCGTGAATGAGTAGGTCTGCTTCCAAGACCTCACGTCGCGTGCTTTCTTCCTCCAAAAGGCAATAGATAATTGTTGTTTTTGTAAATTCTTCAAGGTCTGTTGCTAATTTTTTAGCCTGGTTTTCATCAATATTGAGTATCACTATACGGGGGACCTCTCTTGCCAGGGCAAATGCAATTGCCCGGGCCGCCCCACCCGCGCCAATTATTACTACATTCGACCGGTCAAGTTTCCATCCCGCGGTTTTAATCGCCTCAATTGCACCCTCCGCATCTGTATTTCTTCCAATTAGTCGCCCGTTAACATTTTTGATGGTATTAACGGCTCCGATCCTTGCAGCTTTCTCATCAATTTCATCGAGATATTTCATCACATTTTCTTTGTGGGGGATGGTTACATTAATGCCAACGATACCTAATCCTCGTATTCCATCTATGGCAGAAGGCAGGTGTTCGAGAGGGACATGGAAGGCAAGGTACCGGTAATCGAGCTTCAAACCTTGGATTGCGGCATTGTGCATTACGGGACTCACGCTATGTTCAATTGGGGACCCTATGACGCCTAATACCTTTGTCTTCGAAGAAATTTCAGGGGACATAAATTAGCTTGACCTTGTGTTATGTTACTTTACGTTATTCTGTAATTTAATATATATTTAAAACATTAACACACACGTAATGGCCGTTGACAATATCGTCCTCATCGGTTTCATGGGCACGGGAAAGTCTTCGAGCGGAATAGAGCTCGCTCGCTGGTTACGGTGGGATTTTATCGAAATGGACAAAGATATAGAGAGAATGGTCGGTATGTCCGTGCCCGACATCTTCGCGCAGAAGGGGGAAGCGTATTTTCGGAACCTCGAGACCCAAGTCTGTCGTAGGTTAGCAGAGAAGCACCATACGGTTATTTCCGCCGGGGGAGGTGTAGTCACCCGCCCTGAAAACGTCCAGATTCTCCGGTCGTTTGCATATCTCGTGCTCCTGACGGCAACCATTGAAGAAATCTATCAGCGCATTATGCAAGATGGCAAGAAACGGCGACCTTTACTCGCTAAATCAGATCCTATGGGCGAGATAAAAAAACTACTCGCTATCCGGGATTCCATGTACCGCGATGCAGCGAACGCTCAAGTTGATACAACGGGGAAGAATCCAAAGAAAATCGCCTTGGAAATTATCGAACTCCTTAAAACTCACGAGGGCATTACGTGATGAAAAGTTTCCGCACGCGGTCAAAGGGGCGGTAGTGCAGGTCTCCGAAAATCTCCCCGAGGGTCTTTTCAAACGCGGAATATTTTGAAGTGTCTTCGACAATTCCCCACTCGTTCTGGTATTTTTCGATAAAAGCCCCGAGGGCTCGTTCGAGGGATTCGCTCGCGATGTCCACCTGGAGGTTGTTGTCCCCGATGACGTAAGCGACCACAAAATTTTTTCGCCCCCGGACGATCACCTGTTGGGAGGCAATTGCAATCTGGTATTTCCGCATAAGGAAATACTCCACGTCGGTAGACAGACAATTATTCGCGAAGTGGATGATGGACGAGATCATTTGGCTACGCAAGATCTGATCTTTCGCGCCCCCTTTCACGTCCAAGTCCAGTGGGTAAAAAACCTTGGAGAAGATAAGAATTCCATTCTTTATAATTCCCATTTCGAAGATAGCTATAAGAATTCCCATCCATTTTTAAGCGTTATCCCGACATTTTCCAGTGACGTAGCGCGTCAACCATTTCTAGCGTTTTCGGCATTTAAACTAGTGGTGCTGATAATGAATTATATGGGCTCCATCAAAGTGATGGGGGGTTTGCTTCTTTTTTTTGCACCGCTTCGAAATAATCTGCGAGATGTTTAATCACGTAGTGGGCATTCGTAAAACCTTGGGTTGCCGCCTTTGCGGTAATTTGTTCCACGTGCGATTTCCATTGGATATGGTCCGGGATTTTCACGTCCAGCTCCCGCACGTTGTAGAAGCTCTGCCACAGCTGGATGCACCAATCGAGTACGGGCAGGAACTTCTGGGTAAAGGTCGCCTCGCTCTGTGCGGAAAGTTTGAACTCCTTAAGATTCGCATATATTTCCTGTTTAGGGTTCTTTCGGTCAACCTGAACCAACCCCCCTCTCTCGAGCCTGGCAAAAGTGTTCCGTACCGCTTCCAATGTGCACGGGATATTAGCAGAGGTCATTCCCTTCAGGATTTCTTCATCAGTCATCGGACTGAGCTTGAGCATGGCCTTGGTTTTCGCCACGAGAATATATTGAATCGGCACATCACAAGATGCAAGTGAAATCATGCGTTGCAGCACGCCGATCAACTTTTCGGCCACCCGATATCCTATCAGTTTCACGTCAGCGGGCGCGAATATTTTTCCCAGTCCCGCCTCATCGGGCAACATCCGACCGAAGGTTGTGATCAGCACGCGCTTGATGGCCTGTAACCCTTCTACCATTGCTTTCTCTATCACCCGCAACACTTCCACCCGATAGGTGAGATCTTGGTAAAAACGCAACTTGTTAACAGTTACGATGCAGATGGATTGCGGGTTAGGGTCCCACTGGGCATAAAATTCCGCCCATATCTTCTGATAGCGGGGCGCGTGTATTTTCAAGAACGCTGAGGTCTTCCCAACGACCCCATATAGCGAGTCGAGAAAAAAGTCTGCCGGCGGTTTGGTCACATCTGCCATTGGGACGGTCCCACTGGGTACGTCACTATAAACGACTTTCAATGTATACGTATCTTTTGCCGCATTAAAATGCCGTCCCTTTCCCAACACAATTCCTTAAATGTATGAATTGGGAAAGTCTACGCAATACCAATACTTTTGATCTTAGACGGTGTAACAAAAATGGGAACATTCATCGGAACCAAACCTGAGGAAGTAAGTACCTCGTGGATTGATTACTGGAGTTTTGGACATTTATTGTTCGGCGCCGTGGCGTATTTCATCATTTACGGCATCGTATATTACGTGTTTTACGCTACGTTTCCGGACTGGTTTAATCCAACCCGTGATCCATTAAAGGATGCTCGCCTCTGGGGGCTCATCGGGGCAACTATCGTTGGGATCGCGTGGGAACCGATTGAGAACATCGGGCTCGTGAAGATGGGCTGGAAATCGAAGCGGGACTCGTGGCCCAACTTGATTATGGATTGCATCTTCGTATTCCTCGGCGCCCTCATCCTGTACGAAATTCACATTCCGATTATCAACCTGATCATCTGCATCGGACTCATGGTGCTCCTGATCGTCACGGAGTACCTGACGATGAAGAAATAACATCCTTCGCCCTAGTTTTTTCCTTAATTTTTTAATTAAAAATCAAGAAATCATAAGTGTGACGCGTTTCTTCTTGATCGGCATTTGCATTCTTATATCGGGCGTTAATTCTTTGAAAGCTTGTGAATTTTGCATAGAATTGATTCCCAAATTTGAACACAAATTTTGGACGCTTTGGCCTCCCCTCCTCTTCTCTCTCCATCCCGTAAATTCAAAAATCTCATCGACCCATCCAATTATATGTCTTCTACGATTAAACCTGATAAAATCGAAGGCAATCCCAAATATCGCGCCATCCTCGATGCGGCCGAGCAGGAGGTTGAGGAGGAATGCAAGGAATCTAAGGGACAAATGGGACACTGCCACGCGGTATGGGGTGCAAAAAGAGGATTTTGGCCGAAAAGTACCATATCAAGTGGAAGTCCCCCGCCGAATTAAATAGGAACTGCAAATTTGACTGATACTTGGTGCAATATTTCCCTAATACGAGTCGGGAAGGCGCGCTTGATGCCCTATGGCACTCGGTTTAGATTCATTGCGGTGTAAACCTACTTGAGGACCTATGGACTCCAAGTCCTCAGAACTTTATATACGAGAAATCCCGAGAATTCTTCAGAGGATACCTGTGAGGGTTCCTCCAACAAAAAACAAAAAAATGAAGAGCAAAAAAATGGTCCATATGCAGAAGCAGGCGATATTGGATAAATTCGCTATTCCCGTTGGTTGTCTTAGCTGTGTTGTTGGCCTTCTACTTGGCAGGTTTAGCGGGGATGGGTGGTGTAACTTTCTCGCTGGAATGTGTATGGGACTCTCGGTCGTGTTTAATGTCTACGGGATATCTCATCATTCGCGAGAAAAGAAGCTTCACCACTTAAAGTCCAATACCTCGAGTCGTGCCTTACAGTAAAATATTGCACCCCCGAGCTTGAGATACCACACATAGAATCCCCTACTTTTTACAAGCTGGATCCACAGTTGGGGTCTAATGTTTGTCTTGAATATCTTTCATCTTTGCGAGATAGCGTTGCACTTCGGCAGGCGCGAGCAGGCGGGTTTCCTGCTTCCAGTGCTCTTGGAACTGGGAAAATGAATGGCACTCCTTGTTGCACCGAGGGCAATCCACCCGCTCCCAGAACGTGCGCGGGCGCTTGCTGATGAAGGGATTGGTCGGATTGCGCAATTTGACCACGTTGTGGTCAGCCCAGTCCCCCACCACGTCTTCGAGAATTTCCTGCTCGCCCTTCCCAACTTGAACGCAGAGTTGACTGACGTAGATGCCCCCGTGGTCAGGTAATCTTTGCCAGATATTGCGCACGCGGTCGGTACCATCAATACGAAACGATCGGGGGATGTAGATATCCTTATTCTCGTCCATGCGGGCCACTTGGAATTGAATTTATTCAGGTGTACATGGATTCGATTCCTCGAATGTGCCCGGTCAACTTCTCCACGATGTCGCGCCCGGACGGCAAACCAAGGAACGCCACCTCATCATCCGTGACTTTTCCATCGTTAAATTTCCCAAGAACCACCGCGGGGACACCTGTCACCTTGTATTTTGCCGCTAGATCTCCGTGTTCGTAGGATTCGATGATCTCGCTTAGAACCGCCCCGCCACTGGCCACGGCTATGCGATTGGCGATAAGCACGGCCGTCGGGCAATACGGACACGTGGGAGTAACGATCGTCCTAATTATCTTCCCCTTTCCTTTCGTCTTGAGGTCATTGACCATATCCGGGGGCACGCCTGTCTTATTGGTGGAAGCGAGGACGATGGTCTGCAAGAAGGGGGCGACTTCCATCCCAATTGGAGATCCCGTGTATCGGATGCCGTGGTCCGGAAAGAGAATCGTTGGTACGCGTTCCACGTGGTATTGGGCGCAGGTGTCCTTGTCCTCGGTGATCGAATATTCCTTCACAACGAGTTTACCGCTGGACATCTTGGCGAGCTCCTGGACGAGAACGGAGGTGTCCTCGCACGCGGGGCATTTTCGTTTTCCATCCACGCCCAATGTAGTAAATACGAGCATTTTCACAGGTTTTTCCATTTTCGCTAGTTCTCTCTTCGCAACTTCCGTGGATTGGCCGCTGAAAATCATATTGTTGCCTCACGCTCTGGGGAATGGGGTCGTTCCTTCAAGTTAAAATGGCACTGACCCTAAAAAAGATTAATGCAGCAAGAGTTCGGCCCGATCAAGTTGCTCGAAGGACAGCGGAATTCTCATTTTCCTTGGTGTAGGTCGCTTTTCATCGATGATGTTGAAAAGGTCATCGTGGACCCGGGTGCCGAGGCAGAAACCCTCAAAAAAATCAACGACTCCAATGTAATCTCCCGTGTCTTCGACACGCATTACCACTTCGACCACATTCGCGGGAACGGGTTGTTCCCCCGGGCCCAGATTCTGATGAACGAGATCGAGGCGGACTGCTTTCGAGACCGGCGGAATATTCCCCGGCGCGTGGGAATACAGGAAGTATACGGGGAACAGGGCATCCAAGAATGGTTAACCTACATTCAGCAGAAGGATCCCCCCCAAACGCCCTTCTCCCCCTCGCGCAACCCGCTCTGGTTCTCGGCATCCAGTCGCTTGGGGGGCACGTACACGGACGGGGAAGTATTTACCTTCGGGCAGGTGGAGATGGAAGTCATCAACTCTCCCGGGCATTCCGAAGGGCATTGTTGCTTGCTTTTTCCCCGACAGAGGGTTGCCTACACGACAGACATCGACCTCACCACGTGGGGGCCCTATTACGGGGGAGCCGATTCGGACATCGATAGCTTCATGACGTCCGCTCTCGCGCTCTGTTTTCTCGATGTCGACTTCTACATAACCGCGCACGAGGTTGGCGTGGTCACAAAACAGCAATTCAAGAACCGCATTGATGGTTATCTCGCCATCATCGACCAGCGGGATGCCAAGATCTTGCGTGCCCTGCAAGAGCCCCTCGCCATTGACGATCTCACGCGCCTAGGCATCACCTACGGCGGGCCCCAGTACGTGGCGGGGGACCCGTGGGTGTTCGCGTGGGAGAAGATGTCCCTCGTGCAACATTTGGGGCGTCTCCTCAAGCGCGGTACCATTGGGTTCTTGGAAGGGCGCTTTTTCGCCACAGACGTTGAATAATTACGGTTTCTCGCCTGTGACTGGATATCCATTTTAAATTGCGTTCGTCTTCTACTCGAGACCAAATTTGGAAAGAAAAAAAGCGGAAGGAATTTAATGGCACTGAAACGCAAATAATATTGATATTACCCCATGACGGGATTCTTTTTCATCATTTCAACGACCTTGCTCTTTTCCACGAAAAAGTCGTGGCTGAGGTCGTCTTTGTCCAGAATTTTGAAAAGCTTCCCCAGAAACGAGTAGTAACGCATCGCCTCGTCCAATCGCCCCATCTTCTTGAGCATGTAGGCTCGGGAAATATAATAGTCCGCTTGTTGCTCGATCGCAGATAATGTCTGCTTGATATTTGACTTGCCATCCAACGCATCTTTTGCTTCCATACACACACATCCATATTACGAACTGACATTAGCGTTGAAACAAATTCGGTAGATGGAAAAGAAAAGGTGCGATAATATGCCCGTAATATCTCGTGGTCGTAACCACTTGTTACCATTCGGTTACATTCATTGGCCGCTTATAGACTGTATACTTGTCGATTTTTCCAATGCAATTCGCAGACCCACAATGACACGTAAATGACCAGCGGGGGTCCCAAAAATAAGTCATACCCTTATGTTCAGGTTCAATTTCATTATAGCAGACAGTCAATTCTTCGCCTTTTTTCAAAGGTTCGAGCGTCACGACATAATAATCTTGATCGATATCACAGTTCGGGGTGCAAGCATGGTTGATATATCTCGCATCGGACTGAACTATCATGTAATGGTCGGTGCCAATTGCGAGCGCGTAACAAATCTCATTCAATGGTACATCTGCATAACAATCTAAAATGAACCCTTCATATCTTTGGACAACATCGCCCCGCCCAAGATCTTCTTTCGCAACGAGGCACTTCCCATACCGATTTTTAGTTACTTTCGATGGATACTTGAGTTTGAATTGTTCATATATTGGGAGGGATGAAATAACCATGTGATGTACTAACACCTCACGCGGAGTTCGCGTGCAATCTATGAAGACTTCGACATAGCACTAGAATCGTCCCAGTCACCAAACTAATGCAATCTGGTCCTTTAGTTTGTAATGTACCATACATATAATAAATAGATCGATTTCCTGCAATTTGCAGGTGAAGAGGGTACTGAGAGAGTGTGAGATGGTTACTTCAAGATTTCACCCATTATTCGATCCACGTACGGATATGCCAGTAGATCGCTTGACTATTCTGGATCATAAAGATACTGTGGTTTGCGCGAGAATAGAAGATGTGTGTTTTTTTCTATGATTGAATTTTTGAAAAAATGAGACTTGAACCTATTGGGTAGAGGGTTGTGTCGCCTCTCCTTTACGGGAGGAGACTATGGAGGACAAGCTCGGAGAGGGGGAACGTTCATCCTTCAAATCATCTCTTCTTTTTTACCTGGAATTCGGAATTATGTTCGCCAAGCTTGGAAAAATAGGCGCTGGTCGCTCGTTCGCTCTGGATCGGAGTTCCCGGTTCATATGTATACAATGCGCGTTGGGAAGGAGCAATTTTGATGGGGAAAGGAAATACCGGCACATCCTTCGTACTCCGGTGGGTGGCAAAACGGAGCAAATCTCGTGCTTGGACGTTGGGATCACGAGTGGCCTCGAGCACATTCTGGACGGGCGTACCAGGGATGTCCCACGCTTTGAAAAGGCCGAACCATTCCTCTGCGGTTTTAGTTGCCATGATGTTTCGCACTTTCTCAAATAATTGATCACGCGCGGGGCCTTTCTCAAATTGGGTCTTGGCATAGTCCGCGAGGCCAATCTCCGGGGAATTGCAGAAGATAAACCAGAACTTGTCTTCGATGAGGCCGAGGGCAAAAAACCGGCCATCCTTGCATTTATACACGCTGTACCACGGATATTCCCCCAGCAGGGGGCCCTCCCCCCTGGTAGTGGCGGTGCCGGCAGCGAGGGATTCGGCAATGAATTGCCGGGCGAGCGTGAAGGCCACATCGCTCATCGCAACGTCAATGTACGTCCCCTCGCCCGTCTTTGTCCGGTGGTAGAGGGCGCCAATGATCGACATTACGACAAACAGGGCCCCCCCGAGGTCGGCCGCTTGAACCCCGGGGTTCACGGGCGTGTCCTCTTTCTTGCCGTTGAGGGACAGGTTGCCCATCAGGCCCACGTAATTCATATCATGGCCAGGGAGGTCCCGATACGGCCCGAACTGGCCGTAACCTGTAAGGCTGACGTAGATGATGTCAGGTTTGATCGCCTTCACTGCATCGTAGTCGATGTTCATGCGGGTCATAACCCCTGGGCGGAAGCTCTCCACAACCACGTCCGCCTCATTGCACAGGGAAAGGAACGCTTGCTGGTCGGCCGCATTCTTCAGGTCCAAGGTGATGGATTTTTTCCCCTGGTTGACACAGACAAAATACGCGGAGAGGCGATCTTTCGGGTTGTCCCCTTCGAAATATGGGGGATAATACCGCATTGTATCTCCCGTGCCTTTGTCCTCTACTTTGATGATTTCGGCACCGAGGTCCGCCATTAATTGCGTGGCATAGGGCCCAGGGAGCAGGCGGGTGAAGTCGAGGATGCGAACCCCCGCCAACCACTGTGGTTGGGTAAAGGGGCGTGCGTTGCTGATCTCGTTCATATTCAGTGTTTATTCGCCCCTCTTTTAATAGGTAATACAACTCTTCAGAAAGGGGTGGAGATGACACCAAGATTCTCGATGAAAAAAGAGGAGTTGAATTCAATGTTTTCGAAGATATTGCCCGAAAAGCTTTTTGACATTCGCATAGAACGCCTCATAGCGCTTCTCGCCGATGCGACTAACGATGGTATGTTTCATCGACTCGACAACGTGTGGCAATTTGTCGCGCGTTTCCGGTGGCAGGGCGTCCGGCCGGATACAGATACACGGGTCCCACCCCGGATCGTTAAACTCGGGGTGAAGTGTCACGTGCCATTCCCCGTTGAATACGCGGAACTTCAAGGGCCAGGTTACACATATTGTGAATTTGAATGTTTCCCAGGGGATATTACGATCAAGGCAATAAGCATGAACTGCACACCGACCATCTGGCATTTGGAGGATGCACAGGTCGTTGATCGCTTTGGAGTGGTAGTACCCTTCATCCCAACCCGGGTCGCAAAATTCCCACTGATCAGGGCCTTCCTTCCAGAACGGGAGTTCAGGGCGATCCCTGAGGTATTCGGCAATTT
>Ga0299912_10005124_pt1 | contig 10759 bp, 10 predicted proteins | sample RVTome_2_FD_207667 | JGI IMG/M metagenome (GOLD analysis project Ga0299912, IMG submission 207667) | Soil microbial communities from uranium-contaminated site in the Upper Colorado River Basin, Wyoming, United States - RVT95D214 (version 2) ... | reverse complement strand
CGGGCTCGCCATGCAGGCCGTCGGTGAGAACCGGGAGGCCGCGGCGGCGACGGGCATCCCCGTGCTGCGGGTGCAGGTCTCGGCGCTGCTGATCTCCGGGCTGTTTGCCGGTGCCGCCGGCGCCTTCCTTTCCATGGGCTATGTCAGCTGGTTCTCGCAGAACATGACGGCGGGGCGCGGCTTCATCGCCCTTGCGGCAGACGTCATGGGCTTCGGCTACGCCTGGGGCACGATGGCTGCCGCGCTGCTGCTCGGCGCCACCGAGGCCACCACGCTTTCGCTCCAGGGAGTCGGCGTGCCCAGCGAACTGCTGCAGGCCATCCCCTATCTCGTTCCGGTGCTCGCCATGGTCATCCACGCGCGGCACAACAGGCTCCACAAGGACCATTGATATGCATAGGGTAATCTTCGATACCGATCCGGGTGTCGACGACGCCATGGCGCTGCTCTTCCTGCACGCTTCTCCCGAGGTCGAGCTGCTTGCCATCACCACAACCTTCGGCAACGGCACCATCGAGACCACCACCCGCAATGCGCTCTATCTTTCCGAACGCTTCGGCATCGACGTTCCCGTGGGGCGCGGCGCCTCCGCACCGCTGGTCGGCGAGCCGAACGAGCCGCCGCATTTCGTGCACGGTCGCAACGGCCTGGGCGATATCGACCTCTCCGGCCCGTTGTCCCGGCAGGCCGATCCGAGGCCGGCGTACCGGCTGATCATCGATCTTGTGCGGGCGCATCCCAACGAGGTCGAGATCGTGGCGGTCGGTCGCATGACCAACTTGGCATTGGCGCTGCGCGAGGCGCCGGACATCGCTGGGCTGGTGCGGCAAGTCGTGATCATGGGCGGCGCCTTCGGCATCAATGGTGTCCTCGGCAATGTGACGCCCGCGGCCGAGGCCAATATCTGGGGCGATCCCGTTGCTGCCGACGAAGTCACCGGCGCGAGCTGGCCACTGGTGATGGTGGGTCTGGACGTGACGCAGAAGACCCGCATGCCAACGCCCTTCCTGCGCGCGCTGGCCAATGAGGCCGGCGACGCCGGCCGGTTCGTCTGGGAGATTTCGCGCTTCTACGAAGCCTTTCACGTCGAGGGTGGCGTTGACAGCATCTACGTCCACGACAGTTCTGCCGTGGCCTATCTCCTGAGGCCCGACCTCTTTGAGATCCGGCTTGGCGCCATCCGGGTCGTCAGCGAAGGACTAGCAAGCGGCCTGACCATCCAGAAGCCTTCCGACCAGAGCTACCCGACTGGCGCCTGGGACAACCGGCCGCAGCACAGAGTCTGCACGAATGTCGATTCAGAGGGCGTGCGCAGACTGTACCGCTCGACCCTGCAGCTCACCCAGGTTTGAGAGGCCGTCTGCAGGGCTGCGGCGCGCGTTGGCGGTGATTGCCGTCACGTCTTCGGTGGTGGTTTGTCGCCCGCTCGTGCCAGCAGGCGCTGCGCCTGAGCGAGGTGAAGCTGCTCCATCATGCGACCTCCCATCGACACGACGCCGCGTCCGGCATTCTCAGGCCGGTCGAACAAGGCCACGATCCTCCTCGCGTCGGCGATCTCTGCCGGCGAGGGCGAAAAGCTCAGGTTGGCTGTTTCGATCTGGCCCGGATGGATGAGCGTCTTGCCACGACGAGCCGGTCTCGGCGCTGGACGTCTCCGTGCACCTTCGACTTCGCCTCCTGCAACTACTACGTCAAGCACGGCCAGATGCTGCCCGACGACTGGAAAGCCCGGATCGGCAGCCATGACGCGATCTACTTCGGTGCCGTCGGAGGGCCCGACATGGTGCCCGACCACATTTCGCTGTGGGGGTCACTGATCCGCTTCCGCCGCGAGTTCGACCAGTACGTGAACCTGCGCCCCTGCCGGCTCATGCCCGGCGTACCGTCGCCGCTCGCCAACCGAAAGGCGGGCGACATCGACTTCGTGGTCGTGCGGGAGAACACCGAGGGCGAATACTCGTCGATCGGTGGCATCATGTTCGGCGGCACCGAGCGCGAGTTCGCGCTGCAGGAAACGGTGATGACGCGTATCGGCGTCGATCGCATCCTGCGCTATGCGTTCGAACTGGCCCAGAAGCGCGAGCGCAAGCGCAAGCGCTTGACCTCGGCGACCAAATCGAACGGCATCTCGATCACCATGCCCTATTGGGACACGCGCGTCGAAGCCATGGCGCCGCAGTTCGCCGACGTGACCTGCGACAAGTATCACATCGATATCCTGTGCGCCCACTTCGTCCTCAATCCCGACCGCTTCGATGTTGTCGTGGCGTCGAATCTGTTCGGCGACATCCTGTCCGACCTTGGCCCGGCCTGCACCGGCACCATCGGCATTGCGCCGTCGGGCAACATCAACCCCGAAGGGCGCTTCCCGTCCCTGTTCGAGCCGGTGCACGGCTCCGCGCCCGATATCGCGGGGCAGGGCATTGCCAACCCGATCGGCCAGATCTGGGCGGGGGCAATGATGCTCGAGCACCTCGGCCACGCCGAAGCTGCCGCCGCCATCGTCCGAGCCATCGAGAGGGTGCTGGTCGATCCCAGCCTGCGGACCCGCGACCTCGGCGGCAAGGCGGACACCGTCACCTGCGGCAGCGCAGTAGCTGCAGCTCTATAGCCGTATAGGCTTTGCTTTCAACCGAACGCTCTCGGACACGCGATGCGAAAGCTCGAGCCATGCTCGAAAATGCCCTGCATGGAAGACTGGCGCCGCCCGTCATGCAAGTCCGACGGTGCTGCCGCCAGTGGCAAGGGTGTGCAGAGAATGCATGCGTCAATCTCCGTCGGACGCCACGGCAGCGAGGACGCGGCCCCTGCCACGCGCGCGAAGGATGAGCGGCACGACCAGGGCCAGTGCCGCGGCGATCAGCAAGGTCGCCGAGATCGGCGAGGTGAACAGCACCATCACATCACCCTGCGAGATGGCGAGCGCGCGGCGCAACTGCTGTTCGGCCATCGGGCCCAGGATCAGCCCGACCACCACTGGCGCAATCGGGAAGCCAAAGAGGCGGAGTCCGTAACCGAGGAGGCCGAAGGCCAGCAGCATGCCGAGCTCGAACACCGATGGGTTGGCGCCGATCGTGCCCAGCGTGGCGAACAGCAGGATGCCCGCATAGAGCCAGGGTTTCGGCACCGTGAGGAGTTTCACCCAGAGCCCGATGAGCGGCAGGTTGAGAACGATCAGCATCAGGTTGGCGATGAGCAGGCTTGCGATCAGCCCCCAGACGAGCTGCGGATTGGACGTGAATAGCAGCGGTCCCGGCTGGAGGCCGTACTGCTGGAAGCCTGCCAGCATGATCGCTGCCGTGGCCGAGGTCGGCAGGCCAAGCGTCAACAGCGGGACGAGCGTTCCCGCGGCGGAGGCGTTGTTTGCCGCCTCCGGGCCGGCCACACCCTCGATGGCCCCCTTGCCGAACTCCTCGGGGTGCCTGGAAAACTTCTTTTCCGCCGCGTAGGAGAAGAACGTGCCGATCTCGGCGCCGCCTGCCGGCATGGCGCCGATCGGAAAGCCGATCATCGTGCCGCGCAGCCAGGGCTTCCACGAACGCGCCCAGTCGGCGGCGCTCATCCAAAGCGAACCGCGCACCGGCTCGACCGTCTCGGGAGCGCGCTTGCCCTGCGCAGCGACGAACAGCGTCTCGCCGATAGCGAACATGGCGACCGCCAGCGTCGTCACCTCGACACCGTCCATCAGGTCGAGCACACCGAACGCCAGCCGCGATTGCCCGGTCTGCAGGTCGATGCCGATGAGGCCAAGCGTCAGGCCGATGAACAGCGATACGAGCCCCCGCAGCGTCGACTCGCCGAAAGCGGCCGACACCGTGACGAAGGCGAGTACCATCAGCGCGAAGTACTCGCGCGGGCCGAACGCCAGTGCGAACCCGACGATCCACGGCGCAAGGAAAGCGAGGCCGATCGTGGCGATCAATCCCGCGACGAACGAGCCAATGGCCGCGGTGGCAAGAGCCGGCCCGCCGCGACCGGCCTTGGCCATCTTGTTCCCTTCGAGAGCGGTAACGATCGACGCGCTCTCGCCCGGCGTATTGAGGAGGATCGAGGTCGTCGAGCCGCCATACATGCCTCCGTAGTAGATGCCGGCGAACATGATCAGCGACCCGGCTGGGTCGAGCTTGTAGGTGACCGGCAGCAGCAGCGCGACCGTGGTTGCCGGGCCGATACCGGGCAGCACGCCAACCGCGGTGCCGAGCGTGACGCCGACCAGCGCGTAGAGCAGGTTCATCGGCTGCAGCGCAACCGCGAGGCCCTGCATCAGGAGATCGATCGTCTGCATCATGCGGTCCCTAGGAACATGGTCTGGAACGGTGCGGTCACGAGGTCGACTCCTTGGACGATGAGCTGTTCGAGCGGCCCGGCCGGCAAGGTCAGTTGCAGCACGCGGGCAAACATGAACCAGACGAAGGCGGAGAGGACGACGCCTACCGCCAGCGCCAGCGGCAGTGAGACGCGTCCCATGCCGCGCGCGGTCATGGCGAACAGCAGTCCGGTAGCGATAGAAAAGCCGACGAACTTGATGAGGACCATTTGCACCAGCAAGCCGCCGACGATCCAGAGGACTGGGCGGTATTCCTGCGGCTCGCGCTCTGGGAAGTCGCCGTGCCAAGCCTCGATCACCGTCCATACGCCAAGAGCGGCAAGACAGAGCGCGATCACATAGGGAATGGTCTGCGGCCCGATGCGCGCATAGGCGCCGCCGCTGCCGAGCCGCGACGCATCCCACGCGATCAGCGCGGCAAGGACGAATAGCCCTGCCGCGATGACAAGCGCCGCGATGTCGCGGCGCTTCGGTGCTGGTAGACCGCCTTGTTCGGTCACGTCGGCCTCTTACTGGACGAGGCCGATTTCCTTTAGGATGCCGGTCGTCGTCTCGATTTCCTTGGCAAGCTGCGCCTTGAATTCATCGCCGGCAAGCCAGGTGTTGATCCAGCCCTTGGTCTCGAGCGTTGCCTTCCAGGTGGCGGACTCGGCCATCTTCTGCACGTCGGCGGTGATTGCCGCTACCTGCTCGGCCGAGAGCCCGGGTCCCGCTGCAACCATGCGCCAGTTCTGTACCACGAGGTCGACGCCGCCTTCCTTGAAGGTCGGGGCATCGACAACCGAAATCCGCTCCGGTGCAGAGATGCCGATGACGCGCAGCGCCCCTGCCTCCACCTGAGCCTGGAATTCGCCATAGCCCGAGATGCCGACGGTCACCTGGTTGCCGAGCACCGCAGCCAGGGCCTCGCCGCCGCCGGAGAAGGCGACGTAGTTGACCTTGGTCGGATCGACGCCGACGGCCTTGGCGAGGAGACCTGCCGCGATGTGATCGGTGCCGCCGGCCGAGCCGCCAGCCCACGACACGGCGCCCGGGTCGGCCTTCAGCGCCGCGACGAGCCCGGCCATGTCCTGGATCGCCGAGGCCGCCGGCACGACGATGACTTCATACTCGCCCGTGAGGCGCGCGATCGGCGTCACGTTGTCGAGCGTTACCGGCGACTTGTTGGTGAGGATGGCACCCACCATCACGTAGCCGCCGACGATGAGCTTGGTCGGATCGCCGTTGGCCTCCTGCGCGAACTGTGCGAGACCGATGGTGCCGCCGGCGCCCGGCACGTTGGTCACCTGTACGTTGCCCGCAATGCCTTCGCCGGTCAGCGCCTCCTGCATGGCTCGGGCCGTCTGGTCCCAGCCGCCGCCCGGGCCGGCCGGCGCCATGATCGAGTAGTCGGCGGCAAGCGCGATCGTTGGCAGCGCCAGCGCGCCGGCCAGAATGGCAGTCGTGATGATGTGCTTCATTGGTATCCTCCATTGGGCTGCAGCGCCCCGCCTTGGTCCATTGAAGGACGTGCCCGAAACGCGCACAACACCGGTGGCCGCGACAGGCGGCACCGGAGACGGCTCGATAGGCGGTGTCCTCCCAGACTCCTTGGTCCGCCGCTGATGCGGCTTGACCGTGCGGTACCAGAGCACATGAAGCTGTCACCAACCTGTCACGAGGCCGGCGCGGTCTACTGGATGCTGAGCGCGTCGTTCCATCGCCGGATGAGCCGCGCTCGCTTCACCTGGTCGAGATAGACCATGAGCCCAGGGCTCACCGGCACCGGCCGCAACTGGTTGCCCAGCGCTCGCTGCATGGCGTTCGCGGTGTTGTCGCCTGTGACCTCGGGATTCAGCGCGGCAATCTGCAACTGCTGGGCCATGATCGTCTGCCCCCCGGCTGACATGAAGAACTCGAGATAGCGCCGGCCGAGGTCGGGATTGGCAGCCGCCTTCGGCACGAGGCCGATCCGCGAGGTGACGATCGTGTAGTCCTTGGGAAGGATGATCCCGAGGTCTGGGTTCCGCGAGGCGGCCTCAGCGGCATAGGATCCAAGGATATTGTAGCCGAACACGAACCGTCCGTCGGCCACCCGGTCGACGATCGCCGAGGTCGTCGAATAGAGCTTCACTCCGGCCGCACCCATGGCGCCAACTAATGTCCAAAGGTCGGAATACTGCTCCTGGTCGCGCGAGAAGAACATGAAACCGACCCCCGATCGTTCGATGTCGTAGGTACCTACGCGGCCATGAATGCTGTCGGCATTGGCCCGCAGGTAACGGATCAGTTCGGCGCGGGTCGACGGCGGCTCCTGCCCAACAAAACTCGGCTTGTGATAGATGAAGACCGCCGGCTCGTAGGTCAGGGCATAGGCAGTATTCCGCCAGTTGGCCCACCGCGGCCATTGGGCGGAGAGCGTCAGGTTGCTCTCCTGGGCATAGCCGTCGTTGGCGAGCTTGACCTGCAGGTCCATCGAGGACGAGAAGGCGAAGTCCGCCGTTCGCCCGCCGGCATCGGTCTCCCGAACCACACGGTCGTAGATGTCGACGGTCTGCAGATCCTCGTAGGTCACGGCAAGATCGCGGTTGGCAGCCTGGAACGCCGCGATCATCGGCCGGGCCAGGGGCTCGTCGAGCGAAGAATACACGGTGACCGTCCTCGCATCCGGGTCGCCGTTCAGCGCAGGATAGTCCTTGACCTGGGCGAGAGCAGGCGTCGCTATGAGGAGAAAGAGCGCGATGAGGCGGAGCATGGCTGAGCATGCCCGCGCGAGGCTCGCTCCACAAGGGGACGCTGCAATCATGATCACGCCCGGCCGTCGAGAGGAGACAGGCGCCGCATGCGCATCCTAGTTGTCGAGGACAACCGGACACTGGCCGACGGCCTGGCGGCCGTCCTGCGCGTCGCCGGCTACGCGGTTGACGTCGTCCACGACGGCGTCTCTGCCGATGCCGTCCTCTCGACGGAGAGCTTCGATCTCGTAGTTCTCGATCTGACGCTTCCCGAGATGGACGGCCTCGAAGTGCTCCGCGCCATGCGGTCACGCAAGAACAAGTCGTCCGTGCTGATCCTGACCGCGCGGGGCGCGTTGGACGAGCGCGTACGCGGCCTCGACCTCGGGGCCGACGACTATATGACCAAGCCCTTCGAGGTATCTGAGCTGGAAGCGCGGGTGCGCGTGCTGCTGCGGCGACAGGCCGGGCTGCACGATGCCAGCGTGTCGTTTGGCGACGTCCGGCTCGATACCGTCTCGCGCACCGTGTCGGCGTTCGGCCAGCCGCTCGATATCCCCGCCCGCGAGCTCAGCGTCCTCGAAACGCTGCTACTCAAGGGCGGCAAGGTCGTCGCCAAGCAGTCAATCATCGAGTCACTCGCCGCCTTCGACGAAGACCTAAGCGAGAACGCAGTCGAACAATATATCTCCCGCCTTCGCCGGCGCCTTGCGCCCTACGCTCTGACCGTCCGCGTGGCTCGTGGCCTGGGCTACTATCTCGACCGGATCGCCGACTGATGGTGCGTCCATATTCGCTGCGGCGCCGATTGCTGATCTGGTTGATGATTGCCCTGGTCGCGGTGGGAACGCTTGCGGTGCTGGACACCTGGCGCGAGGCGCGGGACACCGCCAACGCGGTTTCCGACCGCGTGCTCGCCGGCTCAGTCCTCGCCATTGCCGAGCGTGTGATCGTCACCGAGGATGGAAACCTCGACGTCGACGTCCCCTATGTCGCGCTCGAAATGCTGACCTCTGCAGCGCAGGACCGGGTTTTCTATCGCGTCGACGGACCTGATGGCTTCATCACCGGCTACCAGAGCCTGCCGACGATGGCCCAGGCGAGTGCCGAGATCATCTACTCGGATGCCATGTTCCGGGGCGACGCCATTCGCATCGCAGCGCTGCAGCGGGCAGCGTCGTCGGGCGTCAGCGCCATCCCGTTCACGGTGACCGTCGCCGAAACCACCCTCGCGCGAACGCGCCTCGCCCAGACCCTGCTCGTCCGGTCCGCCATCCGGCTCGCACTGATGGTCCTTGCCGCCGCCACGATCCTGTGGCTCGCCGTTGGACTGGCCCTGGCGCCACTATACCGACTGCGCGATGCCATCGCTCGCCGCGCGCTCGATGACCTGAGCCCGATCGAGGAGGACGTGCCGCGCGAGGTGCGAGGCCTCGTCGACACCATCAACTCTTTCATGACCCGCCTGTCGGCCGCTCTCGAGGCGCTACGCCACTTCACCGGCAATGCCGGCCATCAACTCAGGACGCCGCTTGCCATCATTCGCACGCAACTGGCCCTGGCACTCCGCGCCAAAACCCCCGAGGCGGCGCGGCAGGCTGTGCAGACCGCCGACGATGCTGTGGTCCACGCTGAGCGCATTCTTGCACAACTCCTGCTCCTGGCACGGATCGACGAAGCGGCCTCCGACCGGCTGCGGTTTCAGATCGTCGACCTCTTCGATCTGGCCCGCACCCAAACCGCCGAGCACGTCGTCCGCGCCCACGCAGCGGGTATCGACCTTGGGCTTGATGGCAAAGGCCCCGCGCTGATCCATGGCGATCCCATGCTGCTCAGTGAAATGCTGAACAATCTCATCGAGAACACAATCATCTATGCTGGAGCCGGTGCGGAGGCGACAGTCCGGGTACGGACCGACAATGGCGTCGTTCTCGAGATGGCCGACACCGGCATAGGCGTACCCGCGGACCGCTTGGCCGCTGTCCGGAGAAGATTCGGCCGTGGCGACACCGAGAAGCCCGGAGCCGGTCTTGGTCTCCCCATCGTCGAAGAAATCGCCACCTTGTTCCGCGGGACGATCGCCGTCGCGTCCGCGCCGGGGCAAGGCTTCAGAGTCGAGATCCGCTTTCCTTCCGTCCAGCGCGAACCCCGTTGACAGTCTCCTTCTCCGTGACAGCAGGCCGGTGGCGCCGCCGCCGCACGACTGGCCGCTGCGTGCCGGCGGCAGGCTCGCGTCGACCAGCGCCATGCATACCTTTTCCTCACGGTCGAGGCGCTATCGTTTCGTCGGTAGCGAGGCTATTGCGCTGCAACAGCGCGCAGGTCATCCAGGAACTCGCGCTGCGCCCGAGTTGGCACCCAACCGGAGCGCACGGTGAGGCCGATCGGCCGTGACGAAGCCTCGAGCAAAAAGGGCAAGACTCCAACAAACCCCAAATCGACTTCAGCGGCGACCTGGAGGCGCGAGATGCAGCCGATGTGCTCCGAAACCCGGAGCAGTTCGCGCATGAGAATCATCGACCCGGTCTCGACCAGGCTCTTTGGTGCACCGGCGCCGAGGCTGTCGAAAAGTCGATCGAAATACCTCCGGGTCGGCGCCGATCCAGTGGCCACGACCCATGGATACGTTGCCAGGGCGGTCAGCGTGATCTCCTCCGATTGCTCGTGCCGCGCTACCATCACAAGGCTGTCGTCAAACAGCGGCTGTTGCTCGATATCGCCGATCGGGGCTGGGTCGCGAAGTGCTCCGACCAGGAAGTCTACCTCGCCTCGGCGCAGCCCAACCATGAGATCGTCGTATGGGCCGTCCAGGGCCTTGATCGGCAGCGTCGGACGTCGCTTCCTGAAGCGAGCGATGGTTCGCGCCAGAATGTAGGATCTGGACAGCGGCATCGCCCCAATGACGATCCGGCCCACCTCGCGTCCCACCATGTCACCCAGATCCGCTTCAGCCTGATCGAGTTCGGCGAACGCTAGTTGTGCAGCCTGTGCCAACGCCAAGGCGGGTCGCGTCGCGATCATCCCGAATGAGGTCCGCTCGAAGAGTGGTCGAGCAGCCTCCTGCTCAAGCTGGGTGATGGCACGATGCACCGTCGGTTGCGCCAGTCCCATTCTGCGCGCAGCAAGCGTGAAATTCTCTGTCTCACACATCGCCACTAAAGCGTGGAGCTGCGCCGACGAAGCAGTGATACGAAGGCGGGGCGCGAGGTCAGCGAAAACCGGATCAAGGAGGCCGAAGGCGCGCCGTACTCGATCGGCCAAGGCCTCGCCGGCGGCGGTGAGAAACAAGCCTTGCGAGGTTCGCAAGAACAACGAGGCCCCCACCTGTCGCTCGAGTTTCGCGATTGCCTGGGTTACCGCGGGTTGAGAAACGTGACAAAGCTCGGCCGCTCTCGTCACGGATCCACTTTTCGCCACTGCCGCGAACACCCTGAGATGGCGCAGACTGGCATTCAATTGCGGACCGCCGACATCTCATCGAGTGGAACGGCCAGGCAGGTGTCACCGGACTCTGGCGGGCCGACCTGATCATTCCAGCCCGCACAGGCGGTTTCCGGCCGTTCCAGCCCCCGCGATGTGACGGCTGCTTCCCGCATTTCCATCCGTCGAACTCCATGCATCCGCACACGCTCTGAACCGCCCCGGGTTTTGCGGAGGCCGTTTCGTTTGAGTCACGCGGCCATGGCTGGATCATCCAGCATGGCGTAGTAGCGCTCCT
>Ga0299912_10005123_pt1 | contig 10760 bp, 20 predicted proteins | sample RVTome_2_FD_207667 | JGI IMG/M metagenome (GOLD analysis project Ga0299912, IMG submission 207667) | Soil microbial communities from uranium-contaminated site in the Upper Colorado River Basin, Wyoming, United States - RVT95D214 (version 2) ... | reverse complement strand
CCCGCACCGAGCGTCTGATTCGTCAGGCAAAGCCCGGTCGTTACACCGGCCGCGCCATCCGCCTCGATTTGCACGGCGGTCGCGAAGTAACCGCGACGGGGCCGGTTGGCACCGGAAATGCCGATGTCTTTTGTGTTATCGTTGTCGTCCAGAAAGTGACCTTCTGGTGAAATCGTCCACATGTTGTCTAGTCCGATGCCGCCTGTCGGAGTCGTGCGAAAAAGCATGCGACTTCCTTGTGCTATATCGGTCCAGTTTTCGGATGCCTGCATAAGTATCCCGGCGGTTTCGCTGCCAAATCCTGTAGCCCCATAGCCCGACCCCCGAAAAGCTGTAATTACATTGCCTGCAAGCAAGGCCGTAGGTATGGATTCGGTGCCGTTTGCACGGCGCCCCATGAAGTCCGCGAAGCCGCCGGAATATAGAGTTTGGGTGTGAGCACCCCTGCCTATTAATCCTCCGGTTCCGTACCGCAAAATGTTAGGTCGCCGGAGCGTGCCATCCGGTAGCGCTCCCCACACCCCCACATCATCGGCCTGCGTCGCGAGGAAACGGGCTGTCTTTTGGTACGTCCCTTCCCCGCGGAAGAATCCGGCGCCTTGCATGTGGATCATGTTAGGCAACCTGATAGAAGATGCGTAATACGTCGGCCGCGTTGGTGCCCACGAAAAAGACGGACGCCAAGTCAACCGGCCCCATCGCAAGTGTTTCGCCTGGCTGTATCGGGAACCCGAAAAGCCCGGTCACTCCTTCCTGTCCGATGAACAGCGGCGCAGCGTTCGCCGTTGTGCCATCGGCGCGCGGCCCCGCCGCTACGATGAGGCTACTTACTCGTGTGGATTGAGTCTTGAGCGGTGTAGCCACATTGGCGCCGCGTAACGTGACTAAATCAGCGACCGGCTTGCGCGTGAATAATTCCGGGTCTGTCACGCTTAGTACGATCCGCGCGCTATCCGGCTCCAGGCTTTTGACCAGCCGGGCGCGGACCCTATCGAGAAACTGGTCTAGCGTCATGTTGCCTTCACCGGAAAGAGTTTGCGCAGTTTGATCCACGCCAGCCGGGACAATACGTTGCGCACATATTCGTCATTGATATACGCCCCGCTAGAGTCGCGGCGTGGCGGGTCGCCGATACGGTCTTGCCCGGCGTTGTAAATCGAAAGTTCATCCGCCAGCGTCAGGCGGTTCTCATGCCGTTCGCGTACGGATCGGAGCAGCCGCGCGGCGGCACGCACGTTAGGCGCGGCTTGCATGGCGGAATCCGCCGTCAATCCGAGTCCTGGAAAGTTGGTCTGATTTATTTGCATCATCCCGTAGTCCCGCGTACCGTTCCGATTCGGAGGTCCGATAGCAGCCGGATTGATCCCGCTTTCCTGCCACGCGATAGCATGAAGCAAATCGGGGTCTATCCCTTCGCTCTTGCCTATCGCGTCAAATAGTTCGCGGTATCGCCACGGGACGGATACCCCGGCCAGCAACAGCCCGGCGGCACCGGCTCCTATGATCCACACGCCTAACGGGGGCATGTCAACCTCCAGGTTTACACTATCCGCCGCCGCGCGATAAGTCGGTATATCCGGCACTACTCTTTGCTCTTGGCGATTGCGTGCCTGACGCCGATAGCGGCGAGCAACGCGCCTGCCGCTTCGATGATTCCAGCCGCCTTGAGCGGCAAAAATGCGAGCACCGCCGGGCTACCGGCAATACCGAGCGCGACCAGTAGACCGCCCGTTAAGGTCTTCCATCCGAGTTTCACGATTCTTCTCCTTCGAGGTTGGTGATACGTGCGCCGTGATCGGCTAATGCATTCGCGTGCTTGTGGCGCGACTCGCGTAGGCTCGCGATTTCTACCGCATGACCTTCGACTAGCGTTTGGATTCGCGCGGTCCATTTTCCGACCTTGAAAGACGAACCCAAAAGCGCGACGGTATTGACCGCTAATCCGGCCAGCATTACGACGCCTTCGTTTGTCATGCCTGCGCTATCCCTTCCCCTTTGCCGGAAAACACGCCCGTCTTGGCAAAGTAAAGCGTGTCCGTACTTACCCCATCGTCAACGATGGAGAAAGCATACCCGGTTTCCGTCCCCGCACCGCCGCTATTCCAAGTGCTAGGAAAGAGCGACATATCACGGTACTCCTTGACTTGTGTATCATTCAGGTGCAGCCTAACGATACCATCCCGACCCGCTATCGGGTCCGCGTCCACGATTTGGAATCGGACACGCACCCAATCCGTCACAGCGGCGGGCCACGTTAGGTACTCATTGATCGTCAGCGCACCGGCCCCTACGGCGCGTGCTGTGAATCGCCAGCCGCCCGCGTAGTTGAGTCCGAAGTGCGCGCCATTGCCGGAGCCTGGAAGCGCAGGGGACACGGCTCCCGCAGGCAGGAAGTATGCGCCTTGTAGAAGCCCGGCTTTGATTCCAGCCGCTTCCTTACGCAAATACAATTCATAGTTCCATGACTGTATCCGCGTGTCGGATCGTGCGGTAAATACGCCGCCCCCGGCTCCGGCTTCGGTGCGGACCCGTGCCCATGGCATATCTGTTAGAGCAAACCGTACAGCCGATTGTCCCCCGTTAGGCCGTAGCTGCGCACAACGTATGTTGCGGACGTTGGCGACGGGGACCAATCCGGCGCCTGCAACTTGCGTTGTCCAGAACGGTTGCGATGCGGCTGAACCGAAGAACCCCGCCCGGCTGTGCCATCCAACGGGCAATCCGCCGCCTGCCGCAACCGCTTCATGCGGCCCCCAGAAAACGTCGGTAAAACGGTCGAGGATACTACTAGCCGCTCCACCGGCGATGTTTACCGCCTCACATTCGTTGTCGCCAATCAGTAGCCACAGTATCCCGGCTCCGGCCGCATTCGTCACGGCTAGTTCGCCGAACGGCGCGGCGTAATTGATCGGCAGGGTCACGTTTACGGATCGGGCGACCCCGGCCGGGTCCGTGATAATAAGCTGCGGCGTGACCGATGCCGATTCCAGCCACGCGGAGACAAGCATTCCACGGCCCGTAACGACGGCTGCATTTCGGGCCGTGGAAAGCTCAAGCCTGACTATGTTAATCATGCAGGCGGCTGATTAGCTCTCGTTTGCGCTTGCTGACGCAACACGAATAGCAGCGCCAGACCGCCGCCAAGCATCGGCCTACCTAACAGGACACCGGCTCCGGCAATCAGAAACGGGATGGAGCGATTAAGCATCGCTGCTTGATTGAGATTTTCGAGCGCCCCGCCAACTTGGGTATCCGCCGTACGGAAAAGCTCATTGATCGCCCGGTCAGTTTCGGCCGGTATCTGGCCGAGCCGTTCAACGGATAGGAGAATGCGCTGTGCATCCGCCGCCGCTCCAGATAGCCAGCGTTCGACGCTGTTGCCGCCCTGTGTCTGGACCGGAGCACTCAGCGCCGCCCCGCGTGTCGGCTGCGGTAGCGGCGTGTATGTCGTCACAGCTTCGAGCGTCGCCGGGGAGAAGTAGATAGCGGGCATGATCGGGCCTCAGCCGGAGAACATGTAAAGGACGACGATCCCGGCGACCACTCCGAGCCCTACTTTCGCGGACCCGGACAGCGCCGCTGTTTGCGGTCCCGGTTCCAGTGCTCTAGGCGCCCGGGGAAGGGCGCCGGTCGCCTGCGGTGCAGGAGCCTCGCCGGGGACCGGGGCGTCTCCTTGCCCCCTTGCCGCTCCGTCACAGCGGCTACAGGACCGGCCGGGAACCGGGGCGCCGTCCCGTAGCGCCCCGGCTGGAGGCATGAAGGCGACCGGGGCCGGGAACGCGGTGACCCCCGGTCGCATCGGCTGTGGCCGGTAGTCGCTGTCGCCGTCAAGGAATCGGACCATCTAACGTCCCTTGAAAGCGAAGTAAGCGACAGCGAGCCCGCCGCCAATCAGCGCGATAGGCCCCCACGGAACCCCGCCCGCTTGCGCCGTTGCAGGTTCACTCGCCGGTCCCCCCGCTGCCGATGATGCGCTCCCCGCTGCGCCGCGTGCCGTAGGTGCTACCGGCCCCGTAATACCAGCGCGTGCCCCCATGAGGCTTTGCGCGTAGGATATGGCGTAGGGGTGCTCCTCCCTCACGTTGCCGTCCGAAAAGTTGATCGGATAATTCCATCCCGTTAGGCGCCGGAATTCAGCGTCACCAACGGGCACGGTTCCACCGCTTGCTACAACGGCGATAGTATCGTACCGGCCAGCACTCGCTAGGTTATCCAACGAGTTTTCGATGCGCTGGCGGATCGGCGTAGTTGCACGCCCTATCCCTAGCCTTCGGCCGATGCCCGATACTAGACCTGACACCGGCCGGAAGGCTGCGGTCGCCGCCGAGGAAGCGGCAATCAGCGGAACGGGCACGTTAGGCGGCTTTCACGGGCCGGATACCTACGCCCATGATCTCCGGCGGAACGTGCTCGATAAGGTGCGCGACGATGGACGTAGCAGCGGCCCCCGCCGCTCCCACCGTGGTATTGGCGATGATATCCACGTCCCGCACTGCCATGCCTTCCATCTTGGCGCCGAGTCCGGTCGCTGCGATGCGGCCGTTTTCGGCAAGCTCAAGGTGGATGTATCCTTCCGCGTGGAAGTCGCGGCCAAACTTGTAGCGGTTATACGCCTGCAAGAAGTCATCCTCCAACTGGTTCAACGGGAATTCCTCACCGTTGACGCGGAGAGACAGGCTATTGATAACCGCGTCCGAAAGGTCCAGTCCATCCACGCTGCGAAGCTGAACGGCGCGGAGAACGCCGCCCGGAGTAAACGGGATCGCAAGGCGGGTCTGCGCCGCCGTGACGATGTTGAGGAACGTCGTCTCCGTTTCGCGCTGCGTCCAGAAGCCGTGCGGAGTGTCGAAGGGTTCGGTGTCCTCCAAATACACTTCGCATGTGCAAGCCGTGACGGCGAGCGTGGAAGTGTTATTGATAACGAGGCTTGCCGGGGTGCCCCACGTGATGTTGAGCACCATGTTTTTCAGAAACCGGCCATCCAGAAGCGTGTCAATCGGCGACACGCTGGACCACGCCTCGAAAAGCAACGGAAAAACGGCTTGAAACGCGTAGACGCCAGCGGCGGCACCAACGAGTCCGTTGTTTATGCCGTCGGTTTGCCCGTACACCTGCGCCACGCGCAAAAAGCCGGGTCCGCTCCCTATCTTGATCGTCTTGCCATCCACAAGCAATTCTGCTTGCGCGATGATGTTGGCCGGGCCATCTAGGTGAACCGTGCCCGGAACCGTGACCGCCGAAATGGTCAGCAATCCCTGCACGTTCAGCCAGATCGCCTGCATGAACCGGCTCGGTACTTCGATGCGGACGGGTTGGCGCGCCCCGGCAACATACGTCAGGGTATCCACCAACCGCGCCCCGCCACGCTTAAGTAGTGCCACGATTCGTACTCCTTTCGTTAGGCGGGGTTAGTTGGCCCGCAGGACAGTAAATCGGCAGGTGTTGCTTGCCGGGTTGAGCGCACCAGCTGTGCCGTTGGAAAACACGAGTGCGATTGTGTCGGCGACACTGATTTGCGGAACGCCGAGCACCACCCCGGCCTCCCAGATTGCCTCACTCCCCATGAGCACATAGTCGCCGAGCAATGCGCCTGCACAGGCTACGGTCACGGCACCGCTCAGTCCCGTCGCCCCGCTATTCGGGAAGTCAACGGCGATGCGAACGAACGCGACGAATTGCAGGCGCACGTTGTCGTATAGTGCGCGGGAGACGGTTTCTGTCGTGTCTGGACGTGCCATGTTAGGCCCCCGTCCGGGGCCGTCCGATTGTCGGCACGTAGCGGGTGATATCCACCACGGGGAATAGCTTGAACAGCACCAGTACCAGAATCACGATCATGGCGCCGTTAAGAAATTCCCGCATGGACGGAAGCTTTGGCAATGCGAGTGCCATTGTGGCGACTCCTTTTCACCTAACGTTTTTGACGCCCCATCCCGGTACGCGAAAGGCAGGGGATAAAATGAGCGGACGAATCCTGTACGGATTCACGGCCCATCTTGTCCCCTGCCTTCAACTACCGTCGCCATTTGGGGTGTCGGTCCCGGGCGCCGGGTGCGTAGTAGGAGGATAGCGACCAGCAAGGGCCGTGTCAAGGGCGGGAGGCATCACGGGCAGGGCGGAAGGCAGGGAGCCGTTGGCAGCCGCCCACAGGGCGAACGGGTCGGCTTCCGGCGGGTAGGTCAGGAAGTGAACGCCCTTTTTAGGCGTCACGTTAGGCGTCAACGTTTCCAGACTCGGCAAGTGGGCTAGATCGGACGGCGCAAATAGGTTGCGCATATTGCTACTGAATCGCCGTTGGCGGAAGATGATGAAACAGTCGGTGTTGTTAATGATGCTTCGGTGTAGGTCCGTATCACCACGCGCGATTGACACGATATTAAGTTGCCAGTGACGCCCGTACTTGTAAAGGTAGTCCACGACCGGCTCGATGCCGTGCGGATCGGCGAAGAAATCCGCCTCTTCAATTAGCAGCGCGATAGGCAAGGTCGGACAACGCCGCGCCGTTAGGATGATGTATCGGAATAGCTCCCGATGATGTAAATCTTGGTAGAAGCGGCACGCGAGCCGGAACCGACCGCGCCAATTCGTGGCGAGATAGTCGAGCGCCGCCGGGAAGCTCGATACAGCCGCGCCGTCGTACTCCTGAAAGCGGTCCACTACAACGGCGCGCGGCGTACGCACCAAAAGGAGCCGGGCAAACGTCGTTTTGCCCGACCCCTTTTGACCTAGGATCGTTAGGGTGCAGTTACGCACGTCGCTTCTGGCGCGGGCGCAATTCCCCCGGTACCGCCTCTGGGAATTCAACCCCGTCGTATTCGATGCGGGAAGCTATAAAGTTTATCCCCTCAAGCTTCCAGCCGTCTTCTATCAGCTTAAATATTTCCACGATCGCTTTCGGGTTTGCCGGGTCATCTAATACGAAAGTCTTTTTGACCGTGCGGATCGTGTACGTCTCGCGGAGTCCCATTTTCGGTTGCCTCACGTTAGGTGTCATAATAGCGGCGCTTCTTTTCTGTTGCTTCCAAGACCTTCCCGCCTATATACCAACCGACGCAAAACCCCACGACGGCAGATAGGGCGACCGTGGCCAAGTGAATCATGGGCGAGGCGGCATTGGCTTAACACCCGCCAGCGTTAGGAGTAGGTCGTAAACAACACGCAATCCGTACTCCACAGATACCGCGTTGACTTGATACTCGTGACCTAACCGCTCCATTTGCTCACGGTATCCAAGCGCGAATCCGTAGATAGCTTCGCGTGACGGATGCGCCTCAAGGATACGAAGCACCTTGAAGCCCGCGCGCATCCGTTGCCAGTAACTAGGCATTTAGTTTGCGCCCCCATCGCTTGCTAATCCGGGCGGAGTTTTGACCCCTTGGGTGAGTGCATCATGTTCGCGGTCCAATTGCGCGCCCTTCAAGCGATACGCCGTGACGCGCGGAACCCAGAAGCTTGCAAGCGCCAGCGGGAACCGCGCGTAAGGTTCGTACGGCGCTCCGGTCGGCCATATCGCGTTGAGGAATTGCGCCCCGGATTCGGCTAGTTCCGCCGCTTCTTCCGGCTCGGCTTCCGGCATGTCGTACGCCGCAGCGGCGCCGTTGTTGAGCCTGACGATTACCTGTCCGATACCCTTGGCGGTCCACTGTGGCGCGGGAGGCAGAACCGGCTGCGCCGCCACGCTTGCCCGGGTGCGTGCGGGACCGGCGGTAGAAACGACGCCACCTAATTCCTCGGTCTGGACCGCAGCCTTGATTTCATCCGCTATGCTTTGCGGAGACGGAGCCTCCACCGTAGCGTTAGGCTCCGACGGCGCATCGGTAAGCAATTCCTCCTGCGCCGCCGCTCGCTTGGTACGGGCCATCATTCGCCCCAATCAAAAATGGACCCGCGTTCGCGCGGCTCGGACGGTACTTCGGGAGCGGCAGGCGGCTTTATGCCCGCCGCCTCCAGCTTCTCCGACATGCGTTCAATCACGGCGCCCTGTTTGTTCACCAGGTCCATGAGTTCCGTTACGCGCGGATCGTCGGGTATATCTAGCTCCGCGCCACAGCTAGGACATGCTGTCTTTGCCATTCTGAGCCTCACAGTCGCCACACCTAACGGCGACATGGTCTAGTTGGTGTTCCGAGTCCACTCCAAACAGCGTTTTCAAAAAGACTCGCGCCTTTGTTGACACATCTCGCGCCGTGACATGCGCCGCCAATCGGCCGCATGATCCACACGGCAGGATTAGGTTTGCATCGGCGCCATTCCACAGGAGCCGGAAAGATTGACGGGGTGACGGCCCGGAACCCGTCACCCCATCATTCAGCTTGCTAGTGATTCGACCCACAGCCGGTCAAAAGGGTAGATCGGAATCATCCGGCAACGGAGCACGCTCCGCGCCCGGCGCTCCCGGTCCACCCGATACGGCCGACGTTATGACACGTCCCTTCCCGCGAATCTCCGCGACCCTCACGCGGAGCGCCTCAACCGCCGCGCCGATCTTGACCGCATCCTCGGCTGTAAGTCCTTCGGCCGCGAACCGCGACACGCGATACTTCCGTGCGTTTCCACTGTCCGCTAGGCGGGTGATTTCGACGGGGACCGGGGGCTTCATTTCTGCCAGCATGTCTACTAGCAGCATATGCCCCGGAAGTACGATGCACTCACCCCGCTTTAAACTGTAAACGATCGGCTGGTCGGGATAGCGTGCATCGTTTGTTGGCAGCCAGCCCGCGAAGATTCCACGAAAGATTTTCCCCGGTTCAATCTGTACGAAAATGGACGGGGTTTCTTTCGTCTCCGCTGGCTTCTCAAAAAGCGAGCGTTCTTCCACGCGACACCCCTTACGTTAGGCGGTTCACTTCTTGGCGGGCGCGTCGAGCGAAGCGTCGGACTCAACCGCTTCGATGGTGACACGCCGCGTGAGTTTGTGGGTCTTGGGACTCGCCGTGAGTACCTTGGCGACGTTCGCGATTGCCTGCGCAATCGTGTCGCTGGTGTCGAAGGTCTGCGCCAGTCGCTTGAGTTTCTGGCCCTCACCTTCGCCGTGGTAGGAAATCTTAAACACTCTGTCTCACCCCCTCTCAAGTTTTCGGTTCCGGTTCCGAGCATGAAAAGTAGCTGATCTATTGCTGGAAGTCAAGCAGCTTTGACGCCCGCGTGCTTCTCTAGTGGACCGCCCGCCGGGCCGTACCATCCCGGCGCCACGATATGTACGCCTTGGGGATAGGTACGTACCAGCTTCCAATCGCCAACGGCGGTTCCAGTAGGCAATACACGGTGCGTGATAAGAGAGTCCACAAAGACATGCGCCGGTTGCGGGTCCGTTAGCCAGCACTTCAATTTGACGCGCGATACGATCAAATGCGACCACACGAAATTGAGGGTCGGATTTGGTAGCCTCCAGACCTTCGACGGGCTACCGTCTTTTACCGTGGACGCTTCTAGCTTTGTGTGAGACGCCCATCGGCCCCAATACGCTTGAGTAATCCGCTTGCTGAAAGAGTACCCTTCGATTGCCGCGACTAGCGCAGTCAAATCAATGTTACGATCCCACTTGACGCCGCTATGTATCTTCTTGACCGGCAATCCGTACTCTCTGATTTCTTCGGCGCTCGCCACGCCACGCATCCGGGTTGACCACGGGTAAGGTAAGTCGGTGCGTTGCTCGGCCAACGAAACAACGTACAATCCGCCGTCGTTAGGATTGGTACTCCAACGGAACGTAGTCGGATCGGGTAGCCCTTCTAGTGCCGCCCAATAGTACGCACGATTTAAGTCATACTTTCGCCACACGCCCTTGAGCGTTCCAGTCAGGCAAGCGTGCTCCCACGCCCCGGCGAAGTGTTTTTTGAAGAGGTTATTGACACTCACTTTGACGTATGGGGATCGAAAGCCTTGGTGAAACACATCACCGTAAGACGACGGCCTAACGACTTTCCTATCCTCGCACTCGCGCAGTAATTCAGTGAAGCGGTTCGCATCCTGCAAATGGTCGCTGAATCCGTCAAGGCTTTTGACTATGCCGCCGGACTTCAATTCTACCGACACTATACGGCCTGCTTTTTTCCACGCACGGCGCGCGAGGCTATATGGCAGGCCCATAGCTGGACCGGGCACGTAGCTATCGCAACCTTCTACTAATTCACAGTAGAGCGGACGCACGTACAGATAAGGTCGTCAGGGAAAGTTGCTCGCCTTGGTCGGCGCTTACGTCGTAATTCTCGCCGATAATCGCGCGGAGCATTTCATGATAGGCGTCCCAAACATCTTGTGCAATGATGGTGCGGTAACGTGATAGAGGCCCCGTTGCAGCGGCAATCCCGCCATAGTATTGCATGACTTGAATCGTCAGGCGGAATTCCGTCTCTTGGCCAAAGCGTTCATTGAGCCGGTCAAGCCACTCCTGCCGATGATCTTGAGCTAAGACAAAGCCAAATTCCTCACCTTCAAAGAGGATAAGATCGGCCGGGGCTTTCCGGGCTTCCTCAATGACAGCATGAAAATGCGGCTCGGATACACGCTTGATTGCAGCGGCGGTAAGTGGCTTATCGGATTCGCGGCGGAAGGAGCGGTACAACGCGCGGGCTTCCTTGACCGTTGAATCCTCACGGCGCGCAATCTCTCTAACCGCACGCCAATATCGTGCTTGCGGATTGTGGTGATACGATGATGGGCCGGAACGACGCGGCATACGTCGCCCTAGAACTTAGCCGATAGCACTGGCCACGGGCGACGGTCGCCTGGATCGGCCATCGGCAAGCCTAATTGCAGCC
>Ga0299912_10005122_pt1 | contig 10760 bp, 9 predicted proteins | sample RVTome_2_FD_207667 | JGI IMG/M metagenome (GOLD analysis project Ga0299912, IMG submission 207667) | Soil microbial communities from uranium-contaminated site in the Upper Colorado River Basin, Wyoming, United States - RVT95D214 (version 2) ... | reverse complement strand
TGGAAGTATTCCGCTATCCAAACCCAGCAGTCCATCCGCCTTGGCTATTGGATGGACTGGGACAACTCCTATTACACTATGTCCGACGAGAACAACTACACCATCTGGCTCTTCCTGAAAACCTGCTACCAGAGAGGCTGGATATATAAGGGCCGAGATGTAATGCCCTGGTGCCCTCGTTGCGGCACCGGCCTCTCCGAGCACGAAATCGTTACCGAGGGTTACCGGGAGTTGATCCACCCCAGCGTATACCTCAGGTTTCCGCTGTTAGACCGCCCTGGCGAATCCCTTTTGGTCTGGACAACCACTCCCTGGACCCTTACCTCGAATGTGGCTGCCGCTGTCCATCCTGAGCTAACCTATGTTCGAGTAAGGCAGGGCGCGGAGCGTTACTGTCTGGCCAAAGCCTGTCTTCCCAAGCTAGTCGGTGACTATGTGGTGGAAAAGGAACTGCAAGGAACGGAACTGCTTGGTCTGACCTATCGGGGCCCTTACGATGAATTGCCGCCCCAGCAGGGCGTGGTACATAAAGTCATACCTTGGGAAGAGGTGAGCGAGGCGGAAGGGACGGGAATCGTCCACATTGCGCCCGGCTGCGGTAAAGAGGACTTCGCCCTGAGCAAGGAGTTCGGCCTGGCGGTCATCGCCCCCCTGGATGAGTTCGGAAACTTTGTCGATGGCTTCGATTGGTTCACGGGACGCAACGTCTCCGAGGTTGCGCAGCCCATCTTCGCCGACCTCGATAGAAAGGGACTGTTGTACAAGGCTGAAGACTACACCCATCGCTACCCTGTCTGCTGGCGCTGCGACAGCGAGCTGGTCTTTCGCCTGGTGGATGAGTGGTTCATCTCCATGGATCAGCTCCGGCATCAGATTGCCGAGGTTACTAAACGCATTCGCTGGATCCCCAGCTTCGGCTTGGAGAGGGAGTTGGACTGGCTACGCAACATGCAAGATTGGATGATCTCCAAGAAGAGGTATTGGGGGCTGGCGCTGCCCATCTACGAGTGCCGTTGCGGCCACTTCGAGGTGATAGGCAGCGAGATAGAGCTGAAGGAGAGGGCTGTAGAGGGATGGGAGCAGTTCGAGGGTCACACCCCCCATCGTCCTTGGATCGACGCCGTAAAGATACGGTGCCCGCAGTGCGGAAACACCGTTTCGCGCATCCCCGATGTGGGCAACCCCTGGCTGGATGCTGGCATTGTCATGTACTCCACCCTGGACTATCGACATAATCGTCAGTATTGGGAGGAGTGGTTCCCCGCCGACTTTATCACCGAGAGCTTCCCGGGCCAGTTCCGCAACTGGTTCTATTCCATTTTGGCTATGAGCACCGCCCTGGAGAATCGCGAGCCTTTCCGCACCGTTTTAGGCTTCGCTCAGGTCCGCGACGAGCACGGTGAGGAGATGCACAAGAGCAAGGGCAACGCCATCTGGTTTGAGGAAGCTGCCGAAAGGATGGGCGTGGACGCCATGCGCTGGCTCTTCGCCTGCCAAAATCCGGCTCTTAATATCAATTTCGGCTGGGGTGCCGGGGATGAGATCAAGCGTCGGTTCCTGATCCCCCTTTTGAACGTCTATTCTTTTTATGTCACCTACGCCAACATCGACAACTTCAACCCCACGGAGCACCGGCTATCCTCATCCCAGCGCTCTTTGCTCGACCGCTGGCTTCTGTCAAAGCTGAATCAGCTTATAAAGACGGTGCGAGAGCGCTTGGACGATTACGATTCGGCCACTGCCGCCCGTACCCTGGAGCTTTTTGTGGATGACCTATCAAACTGGTATGTGCGGCGGGGCCGGCGACGGTACTGGAAGTCGGAAGAGGATGAAGATAAGGTGGCAGCTTACTTGACCCTGCACGAAACTTTGGTTACGCTGTCAAAATTGCTGGCCCCCTTCACCCCTTTCTTATCTGAGGAGATTTATCGTAATCTAGTCTGTTCGATTGACTCCAACGCTACGGAAAGCGTCCATCTCTGTGACATGCCCGAGGCTCACGAGAGCCTCATCGACGAGGAATTGACGGAAAACATGGCGCTGGTACAAAAGATTGCCAGCTTAGGTCGCTCCGCGCGGAGCAAGGCGGGGATTAAGATAAGGCAACCCCTGGCCAAGGTTACGGTGAAAGTGGGCAGCAACCAGGAGCGTTCCGCTTTGGAGTCCTTGAGCCATCTCTTGCTCGACGAGCTCAATGTCAAGGAGTTGGGCTTTGCAGATGAAGAGGCACAGCTATTGAAATACGAGGTGAAGCCCCATCTCGCCCTCCTGGGGCCGAAATACGGTGGTGAACTGCCTAAGATAATCACACAGCTCTCAAGCCTCGACCCCAGAGAAGTGGCGGCCGCAGTTGAAGCCGGCCAGGAGGTGGGGGTAGCAGCCTACACGCTGTTGCCAGAGGAGATTCTGGTGTCGGCGACCGCGAGACCAGGCTACAGCGTAGCCAGTGAAGGCGAATACATCGTGGGCGTCGCCATCGAGATTCCCCCGGACTTGGCTGATGAGGGCCTGGCGCGGGAGCTGGTGCATCGTTTGCAGACCATGCGGCGTTCCGCTGGCTTCGACATCGCCGATAGGATAACCACATATTACAGCGGCGGCGAAGCTATTCGGCGCGTATTCCAAAGCTTCGCGGACTACATAAAGCGGGAAACCCTCTCCCTAGACTTGATAGATGGACAAGCGCCGCCAGAGGCCTATGGGGAAAGCCACAAGATCAGTGGCGTTGAGGTCGTGCTGGGAGTCCAGAGGCACGGCGCTTAATATCAAACCGGCTTTTCCGCCAAGGTGATGCTGACTGTGCTCTCCTGCGTGCCACGCACAAAGGTGACTTGCACCTTATCGCCAACTTTGTGCTGCTGTATCGCCTTTTTAAGCTGGGAATCTGAGGTAATCTGAATCCCATCAAAGCGAGTTATGACATCGCCCGCACGGAGGCCCGCCTGAGCGGCCGGGCCATCCCGCGGCGTAATCTGCGTTATGAGGGCTCCTTGATTGACGGATAACCCATACCGCGAAGCTACGGCCGCCGTAACCGGCAGGAGGGTTACGCCGATATAGGGCCGAATCACCTTGCCTTGAGCGAGGATGCTCTCGATGACAGGCTTGGCCGTGTTTACGCTCACCGCGAAACCTATATTCTGGGCTTCGGCGGCGACGACCGTATTTATGCCCACTACCTCCCCCGCTAAGTTAACTAGCGGCCCACCACTATTGCCCGGGTTGATGGCGGCATCGGTCTGAATCACATCGTCCAGGGTGGCCCCGTTCTCCTCCTCCACGGATCGCCCTACAGCTCCCACCACCCCCACGGTCACCGTAGGTCCTCCTTCCAAGGCCAGGGGGTTGCCAATGGCTATCACCCATTCGCCGATGCGCAGCTTCGCCGAATCGCCCAAGCGGGCCACGGGAAGATTGTCGCCGGCTATCTTAACGACCGCCAGATCAGTATCGGGGTCTCGGCCCACCACCGTTCCATCGAAGGCCCTGCCGTCAGGTAGGGTAACGGTGATCTTACTCGCCCCTTCTACGACGTGATTATTGGTCAAGATGTAGCCTCGGGCATCGAAGATCACCCCGGAGCCTACTCCCTCTTGGGGAAAAGATTGGAAAAACGACTGCACCGTCACCTCAAAAACAATGGAGACTACCGCCGGCCGCACCACCGCTGCTACATCCACAATGTCAGGGAGAGTGGAGGTGACAGGGGTTCTGACGGGAGTGGAGACAGCGGTCGGCGACGGTTGTGCCACAGCAGTAGCGGTTGCCGTTGGTGTGCCCGCTTGGGTCGAAGTCTTACACGCAGCGCCGATAAGGCTGAAGACTATCGCCAATAAGATAATATATATTATCAAGTTTTTTCTCATGTAAATACCTCCCGTCACTGCCGACGCAGCGATGTTTTCTGACAGACTCTCTTAAAAGCATTATAACCTTTCGATCTAAGCGCTTCCAGTTCGAGACGGAACGAGGGCGGCATTAGAGCAGGCAAGATACCCCCTTTGCCCCTTACCAAGGGCATCCCCCAAATGGTGACCTCCGCCTCTTTCAGCCCCATCACCCGCGGGTATTCCGCCGCTAGCTCCGCACCGTACAAAAGGGTAGCAGCGGAGATATACACCCACATCATAAAAGCTACCAGCTTGCCCAGGGTCCCGTAAACGACGCTGTAACTAGCGAAGCTAACCACATACCAGGCAAAAACGTTCTTCGTTATCTCAAAACCGATGGCACCTAACAAAGCCCCCAACCAGATATCTTTGAATCGAACTCTGGTGTTGGGTACAAAGTGATAGAGAAGCATGAAGGTCAGAAACGTGAATAGACCAGGTACGACCATCGTGATAGAATGCCAGAGCAGGTCGCCGTTCAAAATTGACGTTGGCAAACCAAGGGAGCTGAGTTGGCGGGTGCTCAACTCCCTAACCACTCTTATGCCGGCGGTGGCCGAAAGCGAAAGCAACAAAAAAACCCCTCCTCCGGCCATCATGCTAAAGTCCACGAGCTTGTCCTGAATGAAGGGACGAGGCTCAATCATGCCCCAAGCGATATTCAGCGCCCTCTTGATGGCATTGAAAACCGCGGTGGCCGACCAAATAAGGCCCAGCGTACCGATTATACCCGTCGCTGCTCGCGTCTCTATCACCCCCCGGATGGCGCTGGTGATGAAATCGCTGGATACCGGGATCAGATTGCCGACGGCATCAATGAGCTCAGTCTCCAGATCCTGCGACCGTATGACGAAGCCAAAGATGGAGGTAGCCGCAAGAGCGAGAGGGAAGATGGAGAATAGGGCGTAGAAAGAAACAGCCGCTGCCATCTGAGTGCAGCGGTCTTTCAGGAACTTTTGCGTTGTCCTAACCGCCAAGATGAGTAATTTGACCACAACCACCAACATCCCATCCTCCCCCAAAAAACGAGCCGGAAGCAAACCAAATACTACGATACGAGTGCGCGAATGTCAAGTCGGCTCCTCCATCTGAGGATTGACGAGTTTTGGCACCCTGTGATAGTATCCTTATCTGGGTCAGATAATTCCCTACCGTCAATGATAAGAAGGGAAGATGAGAAAGCTCTTTTTGGCTCTAACTCCGCTCTTTGTAGTCGTCTCTCTAGGTTTTGCCCCTTGTGCCACAGCCCAAAAAGAATTGGCGGGCAAGAGGATCATGCTAGACCCCGGCTGCGGCGGCGCTGATTCAGGTGCGGTGCGTGAGTCTCTAGGCCTCAAGGCGAAGGATATTAACCTCGATGTGGCTTTACGCGTGAGAGAACTGCTGGAAAAGGCAGGAGCGGCTGTGGCTATGACCAGAACCATGGATGCAAATATGAGCGCCACTGACAGGTACCAATTCGCCAATGAATATACCTTCAAGGACGGAAAGGGGGCCGACGCTTTCGTCTCCATTCACACCAATAGCCTCGCCGATGCCAAGGTAGATGGCACGACCTCTTACTACGGCAGCGAAGAGCGCGAGCGGCTGGCAATGGCTATGCATCTCGTGATATATCAAACGCTGCAAGATGCTGCCCTAGTTCCTCCGGAGCAGTTCACCGATTTTGGTGCTAAGCAGGCAGACTACGAACTCCTCCGCAAGACGGATGCTCCCTCCATAGCAGTATATAGCGTCTTCCTCTCTCATCCCGAGGAGGCCATCGCCCTGGTAGAACCCATCCACCCGGGGGACGACAAGAAAAGCCTCTGTGACAATTGTCGGCGAGAGCAGATCGCTCAAGCCATCTACAAAGGCCTACTGGCCTATTTCGTTCCCTCCCCCGATAATCGCTGACGCATTATAGGCTCTCCTCTACATCCGCTGCCTTGTTCTAGCTCCCTCTTGCTGATATAATCTAAGCTAGTTTCCATAATAAGCATATGAGGTCACAATTTGGTGTCGTATCTGGAATCACCAGCCTATCGTCGCATCGTGGTCAAGCTAGGAACCAATGTCCTTACCGCTGGCACCGAGCGCCTGGACCTGGAGGTGATGGCTGCCCTCGTAGGGCAGATGGCTCGCCTCCACCAGGCCGGGTTAGAGTTGATCGTCATCTCCTCCGGAGCCATAGCGGCCGGCCGCCATAAGCTAGGATTGATCAGGGAGAGCAAGGGCGTGCCCTTCCGACAGGTGCTGGCCTCGGTGGGGCAGAGCCGTCTTATGCAGGCATACGACCAGCTTTTCAGCCGGCACGGCATCACCGTGGCCCAGACCTTGCTCACCAAGGCCGACTTATCCGACCGCCTGGGCTACCTCAACGCTCGTAATACCCTCTTGGCCCTGCTGGAGCTAGGAGTCATCTCTATTGTCAACGAGAACGACGTGGTGGCGGTGGAGGAGCTGGAAGGGACCACCTTTGGCGACAACGATAACCTCTCGGCCATGGTGGCCAACCTGGTGGACGCCGACCTTCTGGTGCTCCTCACCGACATCGACGGCTTATATACTGCCGACCCCCATCGCGATGCCAGCGCCGAACTCATATGTCGGGTGGACAGAATCGATGCTGAGATAGAGCGCCTGGCTGGCGGCCCCGATGGAATCGGGGGGCGAGGGACGGGCGGCATGGCCACCAAGGTCGAGGCGGCCAGGCTAGCCACCACCTCGGGGGTAGCAGTGGTTATCTCCAGTGGCCGCGAACCTGATGTGCTCGTGAGGCTGACAGCAGGCGAGGCCATCGGCACCTTCTTCCCGGCCTGCACCACGAAGCTGGAGAGCCGTAAGCGCTGGATGCTTAGCGGGCTGGCCTGCTGCGGGAGCCTGGTGGTGGACGCCGGTGCGGTTACGGCTCTGAGAGAGCACAACAGCAGCCTACTGCCGGCGGGCATAACGGAGGTGGAAGGCGAATTCGGGCGAGGCGACATCGTGGACATCTTCGACAGCCGGGGCGAGAAGATAGCCTGTGGCATCTCCAACTATAGCTCTCGCGATATAGCCATAATCAAAGGGCTTCACTCAGATAAGATTCAAGAGCTTCTGGGTTACGAATACGGCGCCGAGGTGGTGCACCGCAATAACCTGGTGGTGCTATGAAGGGAGATTCTTCGCCTGCGGCTCAGAATGACAGGACGGAGTGCAGGGGACACCCCTAGTTTCATTCTCCCCCCTCTCCTAGAAGGAGAGGGGGCCGGGGGGTGAGGTGAATGCCTGAACTGAAAACGAACGTCCTCTACTACGGCGATAACCTGGAGCCCATTCGCCAGCCGAAACAGCCAGCCCCATCTCGGAGTTGGACTACCACCAGAAAACGGGTTCTACAACGAGATGGCTTTCAATGCCAGATATGCGGTGATGCGGAGCCGTTACCCTTCGATGGAGCCCTCTTTGTTCATCACATTATCCTTAGGTCGCGAGGGGGAACGGATGATCTCGAAAATCTCATAACTCTCTGTGATCTTTGCCATCAAGGGGTGCTCCACGGATGGGGCAAATGGCTGGGAGTCCTTACCATGGCTGACGCAGAGAAGCAAAGGGCGAGACTGGACCTCTTTTGGATCCAGAAGAATTACGAGTGGTTCCTGCATCTTCATCTCAAAGATCAAGAGGAGTTTTTGCGTGTGCAGAACGACATTTGGTCTGAATGGGGTGTTGCCAAGAGGAATAGTAGGGGGTGACGATTATGGCTGAACTGAAAACGAACGTTCTCTACTACGGCGATAACCTGCCCATCCTGCGCCATCGGGAATATTTCCCCGATGCCTCGGTGGACTTAATCTACCTGGACCCGCCCTTCAACTCTAAGGCCGACTACAACATCCTGTTCAAGGAGGTCAGCGGCGAGGCCTCCCAGGCCCAGATCCGAGCCTTCTCCGACTTCTGGCACTGGGACCAGGCCGCCGCCGAGACCTACCATTATCTGGTCACGCAGGGCCCGCCCCATGTGAGCCGCATGCTCGAGGCCCTGTGCGACTTCATCGGCCACAACGATATGACTGCCTACCTGGTGATGATGGCCGCGCGGCTCATAGAGCTGCACCGCGTGCTCAAGCCCACCGGCTGTATTTACCTCCACTCGATATCACTGAATGGGAGGTCAAGATATGCCTAAACAACCGCTTGCCGAGGTCTTCGGCTTCCCAATAGGAAACCTTTCTGCCAATGCAGAGCGATATCGCAAGTACAAACTGTGTCCCTTCAACAACAAGGTCCCCAACTGTACCAAGGATAAAGCTGATAACCCGCTCGGTGTCTGTAGCGTGCTCTGCGATGAAGGAACTGCCATTACTTGTCCGGTACGGTTTCGCGAAGAGTGGCTGATTGCAGAAGACGCTGCCGCGTTCTTCTTTGCTGGTGATACCAACTGGACCTCCCTCACAGAGATTCGAGTGAGTGATAAGCATGGGAAATCGGCAGGAAACATAGATGTCGTGCTTGTTGCGTATGATGCCGCAGGAAAGGTTACTGACTTTGGTGCGCTAGAAATCCAAGCCGTTTACATTTCTGGAAACATACGTAGGCCGTTCGATTATTACATGGAAGCCCCCGAGTCCCGTGCAGATATGGATTGGACAAAGCAGACTAATTATCCGCGCCCCGACTATTTGTCTTCGAGCCGTAAGCGGCTCGCTCCGCAGTTACTATATAAAGGTAGCATACTAAAGGCTTGGGACAAGAAGATCGCTGTAGCTCTCGATAGGGGCTTCTTTAAGACCCTCCCAACTTTGCGAGAAACAGATAAACAGAGTGCTGATGTAGCGTGGCTCATTTATGACCTAACGCTTGACACAACACAAAATCGATACTTGCTAACAAGACAAACAACAGTCTATACTACTTTCAGTGAGTCACTAGATCAAATCACGCGCCCAGACGTTGGTGACCCAGAAGACTTTCTTAAGCATTTGCAAGAGAAGCTCAATGAAAAATTGGAAAACGGTACTCCGCCAGATACACAGACCATGGAGGTGAACTTCTAATCCATGTATCAACTCCAGCTCTTTGACACCTCGCCGCCAAAGAGGGTGGTAAATGTCGCTTCAGTACCTCAGCGAAGCCCATTTCGTTATCCCGGCGGCAAGACGTGGCTGATACCGTACCTCCGGCATTGGTTTCACACCTTCATGGTCAAGCCGCGCTTAATGGTTGAGCCGTTTGCAGGCGGGGGTATCGTAAGCCTGACTGTCGCATTTGAAAACCTTGCTGAACGCGTGCTAATGGTGGAACTTGACAAACAGATCGCCAGCGTTTGGCAGGTAATTCTTGGTGGCGAGGCGGATTGGTTAGCAGATCGTATCTTGAGCTTCAAGCTAACAAGGGAATCGGCTAAGGAGGAACTCCACAAGACTAGTGACTCCCCTCCTGAAATTGCATTTCGAACCTTACTTCGGAATCGCATCAACCGCGGTGGGATTATGGCGCCGGGGGCCGGCTTGGTTAAGCATGGAGAGAACGGCAAGGGTATCAGCTCACGATGGTACCCACAAACGCTAAGCAAGCGCATCCGCGACATCGCAAAAGTTAAGGACAGAATTGAGTTTGTCCAGGGAGATGGCTTATCTACAATGCGTGAGTATGCTCGGTGTGATGACGCGGTTTTTTTCATTGACCCACCTTACACAGCCGCTGGGAAGAGGGCCGGAAAACGCCTTTACTTGCACAACAAGCTGGATCATGAGGAGCTTTTTACACTTGCTCAATCTTTGCGCGGTGATTTCATCATGACTTATGACAACGCCGCAGGAATCCGCGAAATGGCCAGGCGACATAGCTTCGACTTCGAAGCTGTCCCTATGAAGAACACGCACCACGCTGAAATGTTAGAGTTACTTATCGGAAGACACCTAGAGTGGGCTCGATAAGTAACACCCGATTCGTTCTGGAGCTGCGGCACTCTGGTTAGCCACCGGCTTTCACCACTCCGAGCTGTGGCAGCGGGACTTCCCCCGCATGCAGATATTGACCATAGAGGAGCTATTGGCGGGCAAGCGGCCGGAGATACCGGGGCCGATGTCGCCCTATGCCCAGGCAGCCAAGATAAGCACGCGGGAAGGCGTTTAGAAGGAGCTTATGCCATGAGCATCACGAAACTCAGGTGCTGCGCTCGTTGCGGAATCACCGAGGGCTTGCAGCGCCATCACATTATTCCGAAGACGAAGGCGAGAAGAGTCGGGCCTGACTACTGGAACCTATACTCGTCGACCAAGTTTATAGGATGCGACCCGCCCCAAGGATTCCAGGAGGCTGCTGATAGATGGGCCTCTCTTCCCCACCAAACACAACTGCTGTGCCAAAAGTGCAGCAAGGAAGTGCACCGCGAAATCAGGATTCTCTTTAAGAGGCAGTGGCAGGCCGTACGAACGGAGTGCCAGTGCTTCGAGTGCCAGTTCTTCCGAGATTTTGACCTCGGCAACCTGTTTGCGTGGTTCGTCCCGGACTCGCCACTCGTTGCTTTAGAATCGGGGCGGATCAGCTGCAAAATACCGTCGCTGACCTAGAAAGAATAGGGCAAGGGGCCAGGATCGGGAAGCAGTTAGGGCTGGAAGGCTAAAAATAATGTCATGCTGAGCGCAGCGAAGCATCTGGCGTATGCCAAAGACAAGGCGTAGAGATTCTTCGCCTACGGCTCAGAATGACAGGATACGCTAAGGGGGGCGCAGGGGTCTCCCCTGCCGTCCTTCTTCGGAAGGATGGGGGTGTCGCCTAGTCTCTATACTCCACCTCTCCTAAGAGGAGAGGGGCCAGGGGGTGAGGTAGAAACCAATGTCCTATAAGAGCCATTAGGAGGACAGGGATGACGGGAGAGTCGCCACAACCAGAACAGCAAGAGCA
>Ga0299912_10005120_pt1 | contig 10761 bp, 9 predicted proteins | sample RVTome_2_FD_207667 | JGI IMG/M metagenome (GOLD analysis project Ga0299912, IMG submission 207667) | Soil microbial communities from uranium-contaminated site in the Upper Colorado River Basin, Wyoming, United States - RVT95D214 (version 2) ... | reverse complement strand
CCGCGGCCGGCGCAACGGCATTTACATCATCGACCTGCAGAAGACGATCAAGATCTTCAAGGACGCGCTCCAGTTCGTCAAGGGGATCGCGGAGGCCGATAAACAGATCCTCTTCGTCGGGACGAAGAAACAGGCCCAGGACATCATCCGTGAAACGGCCGGCCGGTGCGAGTGCAGCTACGTCAACCAGCGCTGGCTGGGCGGCCTGCTGACGAACTTCGGAGTGGTCCGTGGGAGCGTCGAGAAAGCGGTCGTCGACACCAACGGCAACCCTGAGAATATCGACTATCCCATCCCCGGGAACGATGACGCCGTCCGGGCGATCGAGCTCTTCACGTCCAAGGTCGCCGAAGCAGTGATCGAGGGGAGGAAAAGCCGGCTGGAGAAAGAGCTGGAAGAGCCGAAGAAAGAAGCTGAGGAAGGCAAGATCGGCGTGCTGGTCGAGGTCAAGGCCCTGGCTGAACCCTTCATCCGGCGCCGCGCAATCCGCCACTTGGAAAAGGACAGGATCGTCGTCTTCAGCGCCGACCCGATGCTCGACAAGACGGCAAAAAAATTCGCGAATATCCACTACCTCGATGTCATCAAGAAGGGCCTCAAGGTCATGGATTCGACGGCCATATCTCTGTGCAAAGACAACAACCTGCCCATTTTGGTTTTCAACCTCAACAAGCGCGGCAACATCAAGAGGGCCGTGCTGGGAGAGAAAGTCGGGACTCTGGTCTATTAGGAGGGGAAAGGACAGCTGGTCAAAGACGTCCTGGAGGCTCTCGAGGGCAAGATGAAGGTTTCGGCCGATCATTCCCGCAAAGACCTCAGCACGGTGCGGACAGGCCGGGCCAACCTCAGTCTGTTCGAGGACATCAAGGTGGAATACTACGGGACGCTGACTCCGCCGAACCAGCTGGCCAGCCTGGGCATCCCGGACCCGACCCTCATTACGGTCCAGCCGTGGGACCCCACGCTCCTCGAGCCCAAAGACAAAAAGATCACTGAAGACGATAAATTCAACGGCCTGGAGCTGCTCCAGAAGATTATCGACGATTATTCCAAGAAGATCGAAGAGGCCGTCGCCGCACGAAGTCGCCGACGTGATCGAAGTCCCTATCGACCATCTCCTGGACCTGATTAACTGATTTTATGAATTAGGCGGGTGTCCGCCAATTCGTCATTAACCGGCTCCTCGCTGGTTCCCCGCGAAGATAGAACGCCTGACCTGGATGACCTAGAGGCCTGTTAAAGTGCCCGGGCTACAATCTCAGCCAAATCCAGCACCTGCACTTTTTCGCTCGCCTTCAAATCTTTGATGCCGTCTTCAAACATTGTCATGCAATATGGACAGCATACGCAAATCGTCCTCGGGTCTTCCTTCAGGGCTTCCTCGACCCGCTCGTGGTTGATACGCTTGCCGGTGCTTTCCTCCATCCACATGTGTCCACCGCCGGCGCCGCAGCAAAAAGACCGGTTCAACCGGCGCTTCATCTCAGCGGGCGCATGGCTGATCGCCCGGGCCAGGACTTCGCGGGGAGCCTCATAGATTCCGTTGTGGCGTCCCAAGTAGCAGGAATCATGAAACAACACTTTGCCCAGGTCTCCAGTTCCGTTCAATTTCAGCCTCTTCTCTTTTATCAATCCGCTAATAAACTCGGCGTGATGGATGACTTCCCAATTCGCACCGTACTGGTGGTAGTCATTCTTCAGGGTATGATAGCAGTGGGGGCACTCGGTGATAATCTTTTTTACCCCCCTATCCTGGAATATCTTAATATTGTCTTTAACGATGCGATCAAAAACATATTCATTCCCCAGACGCCGCAGACTGTCTCCACAGCAGAGTTCATCCTTACCCAAGATGCCCCACGAAATGCCTCCAGCATCCAGAATATGGGCTATGGCCAGGCTGATTTGTCGGTTCCGAGCGTCAAAAGCGCCGGCGCAGCCGACATAAAATAAGTATTCGGTCTTGCCACTCTCATAAGGCTTGGCTTCAATTCCCGAGGCCCACTTAGCTCGGTCGGCGGGAGCGATACCCCAGGGATTGCTGCGCTGTTCAGTATTCTCAAAAAGGTTAAGCAATTCCTCAGGGAACTTGGCTTGCACCTGCACAAGGTGGCGGCGCATATCGACAATTTCCCAAACATGCTCGATATAAACAGGACACACCTCCATGCAGCCGCCGCAGGTGGTGCATGCCCAGATGGCTTCCTCTGGAACGCTGCCCTCCTGATTATCACCGATGAGGGGTATCACAGAGGCTTGCTTTTTCGTAATAAACGGGCCGTTTTTTAGCATGTTGGTCTTGATATCCCGAATCACCAACCGGGGATTGAGTTTTTTGCCGGTAAATGTTGCCGGGCAAATCTCCTGGCAATAGCCGCAAACAACACAGGATACGGAGTCCAGGAGCTGTTTCCAGGCAAAATTATCTACCCTATCCACCCCAAAGGTTAAAGGATCTTTGAGATCAATCCGCTCGGGAGTGCCTTTGGCAGGCGTCCTTCGGAGCAGGTCATTGAGCGCCCCGGCTATCATATGCAGGTAGCGCGTGTAAGCGATCATGCCCAGGACAAGCAATACGAATACCCAGTGGCTCCAAAACCAGAAGCTGTGCCATTTTCCCACTGTCGCGGCATTGGAATAGAGATGACTCAAAGCCGTGCTGAGGGGTGGAGTGATGATGCCCAAGCCAGCCGGAGGATTTCCCGCGGCAATCTGCGTAGCAATTTTCCCCACGTGAGTTATGGGATGAATGAGAACAGTAATCAGGATGATCATCGCCTCTGCAGTTTGCTCCCCCTTTAATCTCGCCGGTTTGACGATATAGCGGCGGATGATCCCCCAGACCGAACCAATCACGATAAAGGGAGCCACGAAATCCATAACCCAGGTGTAATATCCGTAAATCTTGTTGTGTTCCATGACTTCGGGGATGCCGAATCCCGAGGCGATGACTATGAAGAAGAAATAGTAGGTTACAAAAAAGAAAAAACCCCAGACCATGAACAGGTGGCCCACACCCCCCCTGTCCTCACGAGTGATGTTTTTGAATTGACACTTTTGGATGAGGACATGGCCGAGTGCCGTCAATGCCCTTTTAATGACCCGGCCAAACTTCTCGCTTCGTCTACCGAGAGAGACCAGTCTAAAAAGCTGATATCCCCTGAATAGAAAGACTCCGGCAGCCAGGGCAGTTAAGCCCCAGAATAAGACGAATCCAACGGCTCCAAGATCACTCACTGGGTTCATAACGCATGTCCTCCTTAACTACCCTCAAACCCACTACCCAAATAGTGCAAGTCAGTTTGGCCTTTCCTTATCGCTCTTAAAATATCAGCTGACCCAACCTCCGCCTTTTTTCGGTGAGCATGATTGGGCCTACGTTTGTTCTTTCTTTGTCTGCAACTCTTTTATCCGATCGGTGATGGCTGGAACTATCTTGAAGAGGTCACCCACAATCCCATAGGTGGCGACCTCGAAGATGGGGGCCTGCTTATCGCGGTTAATGGCGATGATCACATCCGAACTCTGCATACCCACAAGATGCTGAATGGCGCCGCTGATGCCACAGGCAATGTAAATCTTGGGCCGGACGGTTTTGCCAGTCTGGCCCACTTGACGTTCCGGGGGCATCCAGCCGGCCTCAACCGCGCTGCGTGAAGATCCAACCACACCACCCAGTTCATCAGCCAGTTCTTGGAGGATTTTAAAATTCTCTTTAGACATCATCCCGCGACCTCCGGAAACAATAACATCGGCCGCAGCTATGTCCACATCTTGCCCGTGCTTGCGGTCATCGATCAACTCGAGCATCTTGACCACGATATCCTCTTCGACAATAGCTGGAGATTCACGGATAACTGCCCCTCCTCGCGAAGGGTCCTTTACGGGTAAGGACATGACGTGCGGCCTGACTGTGGCCATTTGCGGCCGTGTTCTCTCCGTCAAAATGGTGGCCATGATATTGCCGCCAAAGGCGGGGCGGGTTTGAAGCAAGAATCCTCGGTCGTCTATATCCAGCCCGGTACAGTCCGCGGTCAATCCGGTAGCCAGGTCAGTGGCCACGGCACCGGCCAGATCCCTTCCCAAGCCGGTAGCACCCACGAGCATGATCTCCGGCTTGAATTTGCGCACAAGATGACAAATAGCCTTATAGTATGGCTCGGTGCGATAGTGACGAAAGACGGGAGCATCAATCAGATAGACTTTCGTCGCACCATAGGCAAAGGCTTCCTGGCACAGCTGTTCCACGCCATCGCCGATAACCACGGCACACAGCTCGACCCCCAGGGCCTTGCTCAAAACGGCCCCGGCACCCAATAGCTCCCAGGAAACGACGGCTGGTTTTCCGTCTGTCTGCTCGACATAAACCCAGACGCCCGAGTACTCCTTGAGCTTCGCCGCTGCCATTGCTTCTTCTTCAACGGGTTGTGCTTCGTCCGCCTCAGGAGCGGCTTCCTGCTCCTTCCTGGCCAATTGCTCCAGGATCTTCAGTTGTTCGGGAGTGAAGAACATCTCCAGGGCATCGACAGGGCATGCCTTGAGACATCTCCGGCAACCCGTGCACTTTGCGAGATCGATCACCGGTTCCCCTGCCTCGTTCATGCTTATCGCTTGAGGCTTACAATCACTCTGGCAGCGTGCGCCACAAGCGATACACTTATTGGGGATGAGCCTGGCGAATCCTAAGGGTTTTCTTATTTTCTTCTTCTTCTCTTCCATTTTTTCGCCTCAACCCTTTAGAGGGCCAGAATATCTTTCTGAATCAATGTGTCTATTAACAACTGGGCTGCTTCCTTTGGCTTATTCACTCCGTCGCCCAATATCTGCCCCTTGGCTCTTTGGGGCGAAAAAATCTTGCGCACCCAAGTCGGTGAACCCTTTAAGCCGACCAGCTCCTCGGGCAGTCTCATGACCTTGTTATCCCATAGCGCCACCTCTGCAACCTCGGACATCAATCGCCTGGGCACTGTAGGATAGCGAGGCCTGTTAATCTCCCTTACCACCGCGATCATGGCGGGCAAGGGGGCTTCGACGATCTCGTGCCTCCCCTCCAGTTTACGTCTGACTTTTACCTTTTTGGCCGCTAAGTCTACGTTTTGAATTTGATCGACCAAAGTGAGCTGTGAATATTTCAAGCGCGTGGCGATTCCGGGCCCGACCTGAGCCGTATCTCCATCGATCGTCTGTTTGCCACAGATGACCATGGCTACCTCTTCCGCTTGAGCAAGTCGTTTGATGGCTTCTGCCAAGACAAAGCTGGTGGCCAGGGTATCAGCTCCACTAAAAACACGATCACTCAAAAGGACGGCTTGGTCCGCCCCAAGCGCCAAGGCCTTTCTCAGGGTCACTGCCGTGTTCGGCGGCCCCATGGAAATCACAACGGCTCGAAATCCATACTTGTCCTTGAGCCGGAGGCTTTCCTCTAACGCATGGGTATCAAACGGGTTGGCGATAAAAGGTACGCCCTCTCTGATCAGGGTACCAGTCTCCGGGTCTATCTTCACCTGGGTGGTATCAGGGACTTGTTTGATACAAGCGATGACTAACACGATCGTATCCCTCCTCTCGAAATATTCTCAGGTGCTCCCGTTGAAACCCGCTGCCATTCGCACCGGCATCAAGAACAAGACAGCTCGCTGCCTATGATTTCGAATAGATTTCAGGGGGCAAGCTCGTTCAGGAATCGCCCTGCCGCCGGGTCTCCATCCGAAGAGCAATATCTCGAAAATCCATCGATTAAATACTTGTATAAGTTTCTAATAATATCCAAGACGAGATCGGGTTGTCAAGGCTCCGAATGGGCTTGTCTCAGGTCTGACCAGTTCATATTTTGTGAGGATCGGGCCACCTCTGACCGGAACTTTTTCCGGAAGAAAAAATAGCCCGGCAGGCCACGGTCGAAAAGAAGGTCCTCCGGAACATGCGCCGCGAGAGCAAGGAGCAGATCGAGCAGCTCGAGAAGGACAAGAGGATCACCGAGGACGACAAGTCCAACGGCTTGGAGATGCTCCAGAAAATCATCGCCCTTCAGCAACTTATCTACCAGAAGGAGAATCCCGACAGGGATCGCGAAGGATAAGAATTTCGTTTTCTGCTGCCTTGGCTGAACGAGCGTTCATGCACCAATCTTGCCTCCTTCCATCGTTGGGAATGATAAATCGGGGCGTCGTCGGATATCAAGATTGACAATAAGGAGGCTTTTCATAGAAGTTGAGATAAAGAACAGTGGAAGGCGCGCCGGGAGGCCGCGGACAAGCCCAAGAGCGCCGGAAATCGGCCAGACCCCTCCTCTCGGCTAAGCGGCAGAGCTCCCCCAATAGCCGGCGGTTGTACTTGAAGAATATCCGCAGCATCTTGGGGATGGTGAATAATGGGCCGGAAGAACCCGTATTTTTTCTCAAAACGGGTCTCATACTCGGCCAGGTGATGTGACGCCCGCCCCGCATCTACGCCATGAACGCCCAGTTTTCCCCTGGACGGAATCGATGTGCCCAGGAGCGACCTGCAGAAGCTTTTTGAAGTCCGGCCCGGCGAATGGCGGGGCGAGGTCCAGGAGATCAAGGCCTTCCTCGACCGGTTCGGAAACCAAATTCCCTACGAGATCCGGAACGATTTCAACCAGCTGTCGTCCCGCCTCCAGAAGGCTGCGGCGACGTAGATTATATGTTTTAGTTTAGTTCAGAGTGAAGATCTGCCCGGGCGGCGCAAAGTCCTATTCCAGGACGAAGATGTTATGTTTCCCGCAGATCTCCTTGAGCTCTTTGGGCCAGACGGAAACAGTCACTTCACCCAGATGAGCGGTCCGGAGAAGGTACATATAGGTCCTCGACTGTCCGATCCCACCCCCGATGCTTAGGGGGATTTTATCGTTCATAATCGCTTGGTGGTAGGGCAGCCTGAGGTTTTCCATGAGGCTTGACATCTCCAGCTGCTTCACCATAGTCTCCTTGGTCACCCGGATTCCCATCGAGCTCAGCTCGTGGCGGCGGCGCGTGACGGGGTTCCAGACCAAGATGTCACCGTTAAGGCCGTGGGTAGGCTTCCCGGTCAGGTGCGAGGTATCGGTGATCCAGTCGTCGTAGTCGGCCGCCCTCATCTCATGGGGGTACCCATCCTTGAGCGGATAGCCCACTCCGATGATGAAGATGGCCGGGTATTTCTGCAAAACCTGGGTCTCGCGCTGCTTGCGCGGCAGGTCCGGGAACATGTCCAGGATTTCCTCAGCGTGGATAAAGGTCAGCTCGTTGGGAAAGTCGGGGTATTTCTTCGTTTTAAGCTGAGGGTAGAGCTCCTGGGCATATGTCGCGGCGCCCCGGATAACCTTCCAGATCTTTTTGACGACGTCCTTGAGGAATTCTAGGTTGCGCTGGTCCATGGACATCACCCGCTCCCAGTCCCACTGGTCAACATAGGCACTGTGGTCGTGGTCGAGGAAGTAGTCCTTGCGCACCGCCCGCATGTCCGTGCAAAGACCCTCGCCCAGTCTGCAGCCGAACTGCGCCAGGGCAGGTCTTTTCCACTTCGTCGCGGCCTGGACGATCTGGGCGTTGAGCCGCTTTTCGAGCCCCAGCCCGCAGGGGAACTCGATCGGCGTACGCGAACCGTCCCGGTCGAGCATGTCGTTGATCCCGCTCTCCCGCTCGACAATGAGAGGAACCTGAACCATGGCCAGGTTCAGATCCCGGCAGAGGTTTTTTTCGACATATTCTTTGATAGCAAACAGGGCCTTCATCCGCTCTAAGGGCGGAAGAACGGCCTCATAATCCCGGGGCAGGATTTTTTCGACCTCTGGGTAGGTGCTGATCCCGGGCCCAGCCAGGTCAGCTTTTTTGTCTCCAGGCATCTTTGACTCCTTCTTTGATATTGATAATGATCAGGATACTGAAAACCTGAACAAAGAAGCGCTATTATAGAATCGCGTCCTCTCGTCTGTCAACTTGACAGGCCTCATCCAAGATAAGCCTTGTTTTGACTGGCCTCCTGCCATAATATCTTGGTGGGCCCAAGATTCCGGGACGTGGAGGCATGTCATGGAAATCATCGACCTCAGGGACAAGCACAAACCTCTCTACTTCGTCTGCCTGGAGGACTGGTCGGAAGAGATCAAGGAAGCCGGGGACCACAAAGCCCGGTGGTACGAGAAGATGAAGGAAAAAGGGCTGGGCGTAAAGCTCGCGCTCGACGACAGGGGCGAGGTCGGGGGGATGATCCAGTATGTGCCGATCGAGCTCTCCCCGGGCGCCGAGGGGAAGGACCTCTATTTCATCCTCTGCATCTGGGTCCATGGCCACAAGAAGGGGCGGGGCGATTTCCGGAAAAGAGGGATGGGCAAAGCACTGCTTAAAGCCGCGGAGGAGGATGCCAAAGCACGGGGCGCCAAGGGCATGGTAGCTTGGGGGATGGCCATCCCTGTTTTCATGAGGGCCTCCTGGTTCAAGAAGCACGGGTATAAGTCCGCGGACAAGATGGGAATGCAGGTTCTGCTCTGGAAACCCTTCATCGAGGAGGCCAGGCCTCCCCGCTGGATCAGGCAGAAGAAGTATCCGGAGACGACTGCCGGCAAAGTCACCGTCACGGCTCTCCTCCACGGGTGGTGCCCCTCGATGAACATGACCATTGAGCGGGCCAGGCGGGCGGCCTCAGAGTTGGGCGACCGAGTCGTGTTCCGGACAGTTGACGCCTTCGACCGGGACGTCATACTCGAGTGGGGCACATCAGACGCCCTGTTCGTCGATAACAAACAAATCCGGACAGGCCCCCCTCCATCCTACGAGAAAATAAAAAAGAAAATCACCAAGCGGGTGAATAAGCTGGGGCGCTCCTGACCTGGGGATGGTAGCGGGAAGCCGCCCGGTCATTCCGTCTGGACCGAGTATCTCTTGATCACCTGGTAGCCTTCGTCCGTTTCCTCGATCCCGTAGGCCTCGCCGGCCTTCCAGAGCCGGAGGTCCGACTCGGTGATGAATTGGGCGATGAATCTTCCTTCAGGGTCGAAGACATCGATTTCGTACTCGCGCTTGGCCTTTCCCTTGGTGAAGGTCCGGACATACAGCCGCCCCCGGTCGTCAAGCAAGAAGGATTGGTAAGGGGGAAAATACTCGGGAAAAGAGATCATGTCTTTAATGTTGGCGCCGGGAACCGTGCTCGGCATCCTTTCCAGCATCTCATCGATGTCCGCCTGGGTGACCTTCACCCGGTCATACTCTTTCTGGATGGTCCTGAAGTGTTTCCCCTCCGGACTGTAGACCTTGATCTCATAGTCCACATTGCGGCCATAGTAGATGTTGCCCGCCGGGTCGATCTGGTAGCCGGAGATCATATCCAGGATGTTCATCTTGGCGCCTGAGCCTGGAATAGGGACCGTAAATTCGGTCTTGTCGAGGGTAAAGAGCGGTTTGAGGTTGGAGTCGAATTTCTTGACTTCGAAGAACATCTTGGCGTTGCCTTCGCTCAGCCCCATCTCTCTTCCGACGAAATTGCCCTTGTCGTCCAGAAGAATGTTCACCAGTCCCAGGCTACCCGTCATGGAGATGTTCTTGATGAACTCGCCGCTCGGCTTGAACAAAGCCAGCCGGCGGTTGACGGCGTCCTCGACGACAAGGGTCCCGTCGGCCATGAGCTGGATTCCCGAAGCCATGCCCAGTTCGCCGGGGCCCTGGCCGGGCTTTCCGATCAGGCGGAGGAACTTGCCGGTTTTGTCGTAAACCTTGATCTTCTGTTCCTTGAAATCAAGGGCCAGAACGCTTCCGTCCCCGTCCACGACAAACATGCTCACCTGAGACAGGGATTCGTCGGGGTTGGCGCTGCTTCCAAAGCTCAATTCTTCGGTCAGCTTAATCCTTGTGGGTTGGCCCTTGACTGCGACCGGTTTCTTGCCGTTGGACACAACGGTCACGCCGCCGGCCGTCCTGATTTTCTGCGCCGGGGACTCGGTCCAGGCCAACAAGATCAGGAAGAGTCCCAACACAACCGGAGTGATTTTCCTCATCTCAGACCTCGACTCGAAAGCAGCCATCCATCATTCTATTCTAGCGGAGACTAGCCCCCAGGGCAACTGGCCTCCCCGGCGCCGCGCCCGCCAGGCAGCCCAGCAGCGCGCAGCTGTTGGCCCAGCCGCGGACGGACTCGCGGGTCAGGTTGAAGAACGGCTCGAAGAACGGCTTGGCCCCGCCGATGACGACCCAGTCGTAGCCGAAGAGGAGGCCTCCCATTGCGACGACGACCGAGATCAACCAGACATAACGGAGGTTGTAGGGAGGAGACGGCTTTTCAGCAGCCGGACCCATAAGGCAAAAACTCTATCACAGGGCTTGGGGTGTGGCAATAACTGATAAATACGGCTTGACATTGCAGATAAGGGGGGCTAGCATAAAATCAAGGGAAGAATGGGGCAAGATAAGTTTTCGCCAAAACTTATCCCATTTCCCGCCATTTCAGGTAAGGAGGTATCCCATGGCAAAAAGGTTTTTCGGGCTTCTTCTCTTTTTATCTCTCGCCTTCGGCCCAACGTTCCTCGGCGCTCCTCCCGATCAAGTCCTGACGATCCTTCACGCCAGTGACACCCACTCGGCTCTGCTCCCCTTCGGTCCGCAGGACAAGCTGGGCGGGATCGCCCGGATGTCAACGCTCATCAAAACGCTGCGGGCCAAAAACGAGAACGTGCTGGCTTTCCATTCGGGTGATGCTTTTGTCGGCTCTTTTGAGTTCAACAAGTATCTCGGGTATCCCGAGCTCAAGATCATGGAGGGCCTCTATGACGGC
>Ga0299912_10005119_pt1 | contig 10761 bp, 14 predicted proteins | sample RVTome_2_FD_207667 | JGI IMG/M metagenome (GOLD analysis project Ga0299912, IMG submission 207667) | Soil microbial communities from uranium-contaminated site in the Upper Colorado River Basin, Wyoming, United States - RVT95D214 (version 2) ... | reverse complement strand
GACGAGGAGAAGGCCGCATTCAAGAAGGACGAGGCAGAGAGGGCGTCGCTCAAGGAGCGCATCGAGCGCGCAGAGCAGGTCGAGAGGGAGAAGGCAGCCAGTGCCGTGCCCGTCGAGATCCTCGAGGGCGCCGCGCCGAAGCCAACGACATCGGGCATCCAGGTCCTCGAGAAGTCCCTCAAACCCGAGGTGGTTCTCGGTCGCATCTGCGCCGCGATCGCCGCAGGTCGGGGCGACCGGAAGGAGGCCGCTGCCTGGTACAAGCGGACGTTCGAGAGCGACGACGTCGTCATGGCCGCGCTCAACGCGACCGATGGCGGCGCCGGCGCCGTGCTGATCCCGCAGACCATCGCACCGCAGATCGCGGAGCTCCTCCTCGCGGCGACGGTCATGCGCAAGGCCGGCGTTGACGTGATGCCGATCGTCAACGGTCGGATCACCATCACCCGGGTGGCATCCGGTTCTTCGTTCAGCCGCGTCGCTGAGGGGAACGAGTCGAACGCGACCGGGCCTACCTTTGGGTCTGTCACGCTGACGGCGAAGAAGATCCTCGGCATCCTCCCGATCTCCAACGACCTGATCCAGTACGCGCCCCAGCGCATCGACACCATGGTCAGCAACGACGCCAAGCGCGGGGTCCAGGTGGCGGAGGATGCCGACTTCATCCGCGGCAACGGAGTCGGCGCCACCCCAAAGGGCCTGCGCTACATCGCCACGGTGGCCGCGGGCAACCTCCTGACCATGACCGCCAGCCCTGACACGATCAAGATCATGGGGGACCTCGCCCGGCTGCAGACGGCGCTGGCTAGCGCGAACATCCCGATGGCCAGGCCCGCCTACACCCTGCCCCCGCGGGTTGCGGTGTACCTGCAGTTCCTGCAGAACACTCAGGGTCTGCGCGTCTTTCCGTCGATGGACGACGGGAAGCTCATGGGCTATCCGTTCTTCACCACGACCTCCATCCCCGTCAACCTCGGTGGCGGAACCGAGACCGAGGTGTACTTCTTCGACGCGGCCGAGTGCATCATCGGCGACGGCGAGCAGATCACCGTCGATGTGTCGTCCGAGGCCTCGTACAAGGACGAGACCGGCACCCTGGTCTCGGCGTTCTCGAAGGACCAGACCGTCGTTCGGATCAAGCTGGCCAACGACTTCGGCATGTTCCACGACGCCGGCGTCGCGGTCCTGACCGGTGTGACCTGGGGCGCGTGATCGCACCCCCCGCAGTGATCTGACGTGGACCGTACTAGGGGCCGCCCCGAGGCGGCCCCTGATTGTGGAGGACTGCAATGAGTTCTGGGAAAGATCTCAAATTCGACTTGAGGCCGGTGTACGCGCTGGCCTCGACCAACGTCACCGCCGGTGGCGCCGGCGACGGCGTCGAGATCACGGGCGCCACCATCAACCTGCTGCTCGTTCCGAAGGCCGAGTCCGTGGTCTTCGAGATCCCGTGCGTGGCAGTGCTCACGGCGACGAAGACGCTCATCGTCACCGGCAAGATCCAGGATTCGGCCAACGGTTCCTCGTGGGCCGATCTGGTCGCGTCGGCGACGCTCCTGACACTCACGGGTGGGGGCGGCGGCAGCACGGAGTACGGTGTTGCTCGCGTCGGCGTCGCTCTCAGCAAGGCGCGGCAGTACGTGCGCGTCATGGCGACCCCCGATCTCTCGAACACGGCGACGGACACCGCGGTGATCGGCGCCGGCATCGCCGAGATGAACCCGGTTGAGCTGCCCGCGGCGTGACGAGCTCTTCTGAGCTGGCCATCGTCCCGGCTCGTTGCAGGCGGTCGATGGCCAGCTCCTCTTTCAGCTGCTCGCGTTTGGAGGCTGCATGGTCACGGTGAAGTTTGTGAAGCAGTGGACGCCGTACAACGAGGGCGAAATCGCCACATTTTCGGAGGCCCAGGCTGAGCTCTTGCTCAGGATTGGCGTCGCGGAGATCCCTGGGAAGCTTGCCCCCGGTCGGGTCGTCGACATCCCGGAGACCGTGAACGACACGCCGGAGCTGGTGACCGGTGGCGCGGCGAGCGCCCCGGTCGCGCCGGCGGCCGACGGCCCGACGCCCGAAACCGGGAAAAAGGGGAAGCGCGGGATCTTCGGTAAGTAGGCAGGCATGATCAACCTCAGCGTCCTCGAGGCACCGTCGACGACTATCGTCACGGTCGACGAGCTCAAGGCCAACAGCCGGATCACGGACAGCGCGGAGGATCTCTTCCTGGCGTCGTGCCTCGCGGCGGCGCAGCGCGTCATCGAGGGGCGCACAGACCGCGCGCTCGGCGAGCAGAAGCTGCGCCTGGTCCTCGATGCCTGGCCGGAGGACGGCGTGATCCGCGTCCCGCGGCCGCCGCTCAAGTCCGTGGAGTTCGTCAAGTACGTCGACGCGGCGGGCGTTGTCCAGACCGTCACGGCGGGCACCTACATCGTCGACGGCGGAGGCTGGCCGGGCATCGTCCACCGGATCGGCAGCTCCTGGCCATCGTGTGCCTCGATCCCGGGGGCGATCCGCGTCGACCTCACGGCGGGCGGCGTGACCGGCATGCCCGCGCCGAAAGAAGCGCTGCAGGCGGTCCTGCTGCTCGCGACGCACTGGTACGAGAACCGCGAGCCCGTGAATATCGGGAACATCGTCAACGAGCTGCCGTTCGCGGTCGAGGCTCTCATCACTCTGGCGAGGTGGCAGTAGCAACGGGAGGTTTCGATGCGACAGTCGCACACGCCGAAAGCGGTGCACAACACGCTCATCGATCTCGCGGCGCTGGCGGCCGACCTGAACTTCGTCGCCGCAGACGTCGCCAACAAGGACCAGGTCGCGCACACGGGCAAGGAGGTCGTGCTGGCGTGGAACACGGGCGCCACGGACCACACGGTGACGATCACCAGCGTCGAGGACCCGTACGGGCGGATCGAGCACATGGGGCCCTACACGATCGCCACGGGCAAGATCGCGCGTTTCGGCCCCTACGCCAACCTCGGCTGGCACCAGACCGACGGCAAGCTGTACTTCGAGGCGAACCACGCGGAGATCAAGTTCGCGGTCCTCCTCGTGCCGTGATTGGTTGACGAGGCACTCGAAGCGATGAAGGCCGGTGCTCTGCGCCACCGCGTCACGATTCAGCGGCTCGTCACGACCCGCGACTCGTTTGGCGCAGCGCTCGAGACGCGGACCGACATCGCGACGGTTTGGGCGTCTGTCGAGCCGATCGGCGGCCGCGAGCTCTGGCAGATGCAGCAGGTGACGGCAGAGGTTTCCACGAGGGTCCGGATGCGCTACCGCTCGGACGTCGTGCCAACCATGAGGCTGTGCTTTGGCTCGCGGATCCTGGAAGTGACGAACGTGATCGACACGGAAGAGCGACACCGCGAGCTCGAGCTGCTGTGCCGGGAGATCGTGCCGTGAGCGTTCGCCTCGAGCTGAAGGGCGCAGCGGAGCTGCGGCGGCGGCTGCTGGCGATGGACGACTCGGTCAGCCGCGGCATGCTCAAGCCGATCCTCGAGGAGGCCGCCGATGTGATTGTTCAAGCTGCCCGGCAGATGGCACCGAAGCGTAGCCACGCACTGGAGCGCGGGATCCGCCGCGAGCACGCAAAGTCGGGCAAGGGTTTCGCCTACGTCCTCATCGGCCTCGACCCGGAGGTCTACTACGGTCGCTTTCACGAGTATGGTCTTGGGACCGGCAGCAGTTCGCCGCCGTCCGAACGGACGCGGCGCCGGCGTGCGAACTACGAACACATCATCCAGCTCAAGCAGTCCGGTTTCACGACTGCAGGCGCACCGGCGGGTGCCTATTTTGTGGTTCGCGGGGGGCGGATTGTTAGCGGCGGGAGAACGCTCTCGGATTATGAGCGCCACCAGATGAGGCACGGGAAGCTGTCGGGCGGTTCCCGCCTCAGCAAGACGGAATACCGATCGCTCAAGCACTACGAGCGCCATGGCTTCATGCAGGGCATGCGCCGACCGAACATGAAGGCCCAGCCCTTCATGAGGCCGGCAGTTGAGTGGAGAAGCCCCTGGGCCTTCCGCATCATCACCTCGCGCCTGCGCGAGCTGATCGCGAGACTTGTGGAGAGCGCGTGACGATCGAGGAAGCGGTGTATGCCGCGCTCGTGGACGATCCCGAGGTTGCAACGTTGGTCGGGAACCGGATCTACGCGAACGTCATGCCGCAGGGCGTCACGGAGCCGGCTGTCGCCTATCGGGCCGGCGGCAGTGACGAAGAGCAGTCGCACAGCGGACCGCTCGGCGCGATCCGCGCGCAGCTCACGCTCAGCTGCTTCGCAGAGACGTACGCCGCAGCCAAAGCGTTGGCCGCAGCTGTCCGCGGGGCCCTCAACGGGTCTGGCGGGCCCTGGGGCAACGTCGAGATCGGCTACGCGAAATGCACGGAGAGCGGCGACGACTACAACGCGGATCTCAACCTGCACCTCGTGACGTGTGACCTCGAGGTGTTGTACCTGGAGGCGTAGATGAGCAAGGACGTGGCGACACTTGGCAAGGGGTTCAAACTCGGCAGCGGCAACGGCGATGGGCCGCCTGAGACGTACGCCGACATCAAGGGCATCCAGAGCCCGAAGTTTAACCCGCCTGGCGCGGCCTCCCCAGAGAAGGTCAAGGTGACGTCCGGGAGCACGACCGGCAACATCCACGAGTACATCGACGGATGGTCCGACCGTGTGCCGGGCGAACTGACCTGCGAGCTGGTCTTCGATGGGGGCGACAGCACGCACGGGCGCCTCGAGTCGGACTACGAGGTCGGCACCGAGCGCACCTACCAGCTAACAGTGCCCGTCAAGACGGGCGGCACGAAGATCGCGACCGTCGAAGGCCGCCTCTCGAAGTTCGAGATCAGCTCGGACATCGAGGGCGTCGTCAAAGCGTCGCTCGCGCTGTCGTTCATCGAGGACACGTTCGAATGGGCGCCCTGACGCGCGACCAGATCCTGCAGGCCCCGGACATCGAGGTCCGCGAGGTCGAGGTCCCGGAGTGGGGCGGAACGGTGCGCGTTCGCAGCATGTCGGCCGGCGACCTCGACGTCCTCGAGAACTGGATCGCCTCGGCAGAGGGCGCGGGCCTCGACGATTTCCGGGCCCGCGTCGTTGCGCTCACGGCGATCGGCGAGGACGGCGAGCGGCTGTTTGCGGCTGCCGACGTGGCGGCGCTCGCCGCCAAGAGCATGCGCGCGGTGGAGCGGGTCTTCGCCGTGGCAGCCGAGCTCTCGGCCCTCACGAGGACGGAGAGCGATCTCCTGGGAAAAGCCTCGGGCGCCCGGTCCGGCGCCTCCTTCACCGACTCGCGGTCCTCCTCGGAATGACGGTGGCTGAACTCTCGACCCGCATGAGCGCCAGAGAACTCGTGACCTGGCAAGCGTACCTTGCCGGCGCACCCGGCGGGGCGGCGCTGCCGGCGCCCGATCAGCAGCTGCTTGACGACCTGTTGGCGGCCTACCCGGAAAGCTAAATGAGCCTTCTCGCGTCGCTCCGCGTTCTGCTCGGCGTTGACAGCGTCGAGTTCAAAAAGGGGATCACCGAGGCGAGGGGCCACGTCGAGATCTTTGAGAACTCGTTCGGGCAGCGCTCCACCCTTGTCGAGCGGCACGGGATGCGGTTGGCGAACACTGCGCAGGGCGTGGCGCTCTCGATGCAGCGGATGAAGACGGACGCCCTCGGCGCGATCCAGGACATGGCGGCGGCCGCCGGCTGGGGCAGCCTGGCAATCGCGGTCGGCGGGGTGGCCGCGACCTACGGCATCCTGAAGACCGCGACGGACTCCGTGCTCAAGTCGGTGCTCGCCGCCGGCCCGCCGATGCTCGAACTCGTCGAGACGCTGGCCGGGGATCCGGAGCGATTCGCGGCGGCCGCCGATCAGCTTCAGATGCTCATCGACCGCTACCAGCTCGCGGGACCGCAGTGGGCGTTTGCGCGTGACGTGACGAAGGAAAACGCGCAGCAGATCCTGGCACTCACGCAGGCGGTCCAGGACGAGATCCGGTGGCGAAATCAGCAGGCTGGCGTGTACGACGCGATGGCGATCAGGATGAAGATCGCGGCCGGCGCGATGGCCGAGGAGAAGAGGCTGCGGAACGAGTCGATCGAGGCGATGGGCCGGGCGAAGGAAGCGCAGGAGCGCTTCAACCTGGCTCAGGCGTCGGGCATCCCGGTGTCCGTCCAGATGCAGATCGCGATGGCCAACGGTGCCAAGGAAGCGAAAGCGTTTGCCGATGCGACACGCGCGTCGCTCGGGGTCTGGAACGCAGCCGACGTTGCGGCAAAAGCCGCCGACCTCCAGAAGCAGTTCGCGGCGCTCGCGAGCTCGGGCGGCGCGACCAGCCAGATCGTCGGCAGCCTGGCAGAGAAGTTCGCCAGCGTCGTTGCCGTCGCTGCTGAGCTCGGCGTTGAACTCGACCCGAAGTTCGTGGCGATCGCGGAGGCCATCAAGAAGGGTCCGGGCTGGGAGATGGACAGCCTGGTCACGCAGTTCCGGAACATGCCGAAGGAGGCCGGTGAGGGTGCCGAGCAGTCGAACACCGCGCTCCTCAAGATCGGCGACGGCCTCAAGAGCGTGGTGTCCGGTGGCCTCGGCCGAGGCGTAGAGGAGGGAATCTCGACCGGCGAGCAGGCGCTCAACGCCTGGCAAGCCGCGATCGCAGCGAGGGGCGGGATCATCATCCCGATCAAACTCGACCTGTCGCAGGCGCAGCGCGACCTCGACAACCTGAATAGCGGCCGGATTCCACAGACCGGGGGCTAGGCGGTGTCGTTCGTCGCACTCGAGCGGGGCGCAACCTCGCTGACGGTGGACGTGCCGCCGAAGATCGTCGACCGCGACGGCCGGCCGGACTCGCCGCAGCTCGTCATCCGCTGGGAGCTGCTCGAGGGAGACCAGGTCGACGACGTCCGGACACTGCTGGGCGATGCGGGTCGCGGGGCGGTGGTCAGTCTCAGCGGGCAGGGCATCGTCACGGAATGGCCCGGCGCGTCGGCGGAGCTCGGTCTGGTGACCGTGAAGCTCACGCCGAGCGGCTCGACGTTCCTCTGCATGTTTGGGCCGCCCGAGGAGCAGGGCATTGAGCCGCTGATGGGCGACTACCCTGACAGCCTCGCCAACGGCAGCGCGCAGCTGGCGTCGCGCCTGCGCTGCAGTGTGCAGCTCGTCCTGTACAGGATGTAGGGAGGCAGCATGCCAGCCGATCTTCAGCTCTGGCACCCCGATCACCTCGGGGACGCCAAGGGCAAGCTCCAGTTCCGCGTCGTCAACACGCTCAACGCACCGATCCTCTCGTCGCCCGCGCCGACGTGGCTCGGCAACGGCGCGGCGATCGCCGACGTCTATGAGCTGGTGTTCACGAACAACGCGGGGACGGTCACCGCGACCCGCGAGTGCCTGATCGAGGGTACAAAGAACCCCTACCGGAACATGACCGGTGTGCCCGTCGTCGCCGACGGCGTGACCGTCAACAAGAACCTGATCCCCGGGCTCGGGCTCGTGGTCTCGGCGTCCGTCGCCACCGGCTGGAAGGCGCGCGTCGCGATCCGCAACTACCTGGACTTGGCAGACGACGGAGACTACACGGCGTTCCTCTCCTGGGGCATCATCCAAGCGGGCATCACGCAGACCGGCCGGAAGATCGCGGTGAAGAACGTGGGGGACTCGGACGCCGCGCTTACCGTGCTGTACGTGACGCCCGGCTTCTACATCGCGGGCGGCTCCTACGAGTCGTTCATCGCGAAGATCGAGCCGCACTCGAACCCCACGCGCCACAAGATGGCGGTGGCCGGCAGCTACGTGCTGACGTTCGCCGATTGGAAGGACGCCGGCGGCGGGAAGAAATCAGCGGATCTGTACGTGGACGGCGTGAAGGCGATCGAAGACGCGATCTTCAACGGCACGACCCTCTACGAGTACGGCTCGGGCAACGGCTACGACGACGGAGCCGACAAGCTGAAGGGGTTGCTGATCGTGCTGGCCGACACGACGGCCGACCCCACGAGCCTGAGCCTGACGCTGCACGTGACGGCCGACTACACGTGGGTGGAGTTCGCGCCGGATGTGTCGGGGGCGCCCGGCAGCTACGCGAACCAGGATCTCGACCTGACGCAGAGCGGCCAGCCGACGGGCACGATCCTGGCCGGGGGCTCGGCGCTCTTCTGGATGCGGGAGAACCCGCCGCTGGGGGCCACGGTCGGGGCGCTCCGCAAGCGGTGCCTCTTCCCACGCGGACTGACGGTCTAGGGGACAGCACATGCGCTACGAGGAGTTCGGGAAGTTCGACGCCGAGTGGGCGGCCTTCAGCCTTTACTACGTGACAGGCACGTCGATGATCGTCGACGGCTCTGCCGCCAACCTCGACAACCTCAGCTTTCGGGGCGTTGTCGACACGCAGGCGAGCAAAACCGTCGTGTCGTGGACCGGCACGAGCGCGCCGACCGAGTGCATGCAGCTGTTCTGGCAGCTCGCGATGGCCCAGCTGCGGGCGCGGCTCGGGCACGCGCCGATCGTGTTGAGCGCGCTGCTCAAGATCTGGCGCGCGACCCTCGCCGACACGTTCGACGCTGTCAATTTCGATCTCCACCGCGTGCTCTCGGCGCTCGACATCGAGGACCTGTCCTACCGCTACCGGGACTACTCGGCGCTCACGACCTGGTACCTCGACGCCTGGGCGCCGGTCCCCGGCAAGGACATCATCGAGTCGCCCTTCTCCGCGGCCCTCTTGTCCGGGCCGTACACGGAGCCGACGCCCGGTGACTACAGCGTGCTGTACGACGTGACGCAGGAGCTGACTGCGGCACTGCTGTCGGGCGTCGACTGGGCGTTCCTGCAGAAGGTGAGGAAGGCGCCGGCCACCGGCAGCTACCACCGCGCGACGTTCTACTTCGACACGCAGGGCAAGCGGCCGCACCTGGCAGTCCGTTACATGCTGCCGTTGGAGTTCTACGCGGCGGACGTGGCGAGCGGCCTCATCCGGCTGGACAAACCACTGGACGCCTCGAAGGGCCTCGACCTCTACCGGCTCTATCTGGGGGCCGTCGAGCGCGCGCAGACCGGGACGCCCGTCAAGCTCTTCCTCCGCAACCACGGGGAAGTGACGCACCCGATCCTCCAAGTGTGGGACGACTCGCCGACCTGGTCGGATCCCGTGCAGATCGCGGGCGCCGGCAGCGGCGTGCTCTCGCACGTGGTGCTCGCGGAGAGCGCGGTCAGCCAGCAGTACACCGCGAAGTTCACGAGCGCCAGCGCCTTCCAGGTGAAGGGTGTTGCCTACCGCGACAATCCGACGAGCCTCAACCCGACGTACGGCACCGGCGGGTGGGACGGAACGATCGGCTCGGACTTCGTCGCGCCGTCCGGCGGCCTCACGATCCCGGCCGCCGGTTGGTCGCTGGCCGGCTTCCAGGTCAACGACGAGTTCGAGTTCTCGGTGCTCGGGAACACGACGGACGCCGCGTGGCCAGCCGACTCGAACGACCAGGTCGAGATGACATTCGACTCCGGGGGCTCGGCAGACGGCGCGAATTTCCGGCCGATCCCCGGACAGACGACCAGGTCGACAGCCAGCGTCACGATCGACGCAACATCCAAGAAGTTCCCGACGAAGGCGGTCGTCGCGCTCTCCTGGCCGGCCAGCACGAAGGCGTTCGTCTCGGATGCCGATGGTTCTCCGATCCAGCACGGGGCGGTGGCGTCCGTCGCGACCGCCGCGCTCGGGACAGCCGCGTTCACGGGATCCGGGCTCAACGACCTCACGCGCTCCGGCAACTACCGCGGCAACGCCGACCGCAACTACCGTGTGGAGCTCGACGCCACGGGCACGCCCGACACCTTCAAGTGGTCGCACGACGGTGGGAGCAGTTGGGAGGCGACGGGCGTCGCGATCACCGGTGCGCTCCAGCACCTGGAGGACGGCGTGTACGTAACGTTCGCCGCGACCACCGGCCACACGCTCGGCGACCGCTGGGACTGGACCGCGACCTGTTGGGGCGTGACGTTGTCGGGGCTCACTAACAATTCCGACGTCATGCCTGCGGGCTCGATCGTCGCGACGACCTTGCCGCTGCTATCAGTGGCACCCGGCGTCTGGCGGCAGGCATCTGCCGACTTCGGCGCCTCCAGCTCCCCGGCCAACCGCGTGTACCTGACGGTGGCGCCGGGCTCCGACTTCACGGCCGGCCAGACGGTGTTCGTCCAGGACCTCGCGAACGAGGCCGTCTACGAGGAGCGGGTGATCCAGACGGTCGCCGCAACCTACCTGGACATGACGGCGGCCTTCGCCGGCGACTACGAGGCCGGGGCGATCGTCCTGCGCAAGGGGTCCGGGGAGAAGGCGCTCTGGCTGCGGCCGCACACGACCTCCGGCACCACCGAGCAGCGGAAGGACTTCCGGCTCAACGTGCGGAGCTGAGCGAGCAGAATGCCTGCGTCCGTCAGTTCGGTCTCTCCCGCCAACGGGGCTTTCGGTATCGAGGCCGAGCTGCCGATCACCGTGCTCATCGACCGTGTGGACTCCACGAACTACGAGAAGATCGAGACCAGCGAGGCCGACTTCCAGGCGGGCACGTTGGTGGACGTCGTCGCCAAGGCCAGCGGCGCGCTCGAGCTTCTGAGCGCAATCGTCGAGGATTTCGAGGGCCAGACGATCGGCCAGACGCCGACCGGCTGGAGCGTGATCTCCGGCACCTGGACGACTGAGAGCATCGATTCGCAAAAAGCGCTCAGGCGCGCTGCGCCCGGGTCCTCTGCCATCAACGACATTACGTGGACGGACGCC
>Ga0299912_10005118_pt1 | contig 10763 bp, 7 predicted proteins | sample RVTome_2_FD_207667 | JGI IMG/M metagenome (GOLD analysis project Ga0299912, IMG submission 207667) | Soil microbial communities from uranium-contaminated site in the Upper Colorado River Basin, Wyoming, United States - RVT95D214 (version 2) ... | reverse complement strand
ATCCGGCTCGTATGCTTCTGGATGCTTGAGATCAAAAGAACGCGACTTCTATTAATTTCTCCAAAAAAATATATCTATTTTCCGAGGTTAGCTTTGTTGGCAGTCAGATTGATTATTCTTGCATTGATTTTTCTTTTCAGCCCGTATCTTTATCCGCAGGCACCGACGGTATGGTACCAATTAGTCGGATCAGCTTTCCTCGATAATTGCTCATACGATTTCCTGCAGCGAATCAGTGATGAAACCGGCGGCCGGCTGGTTGGTTCGACCGGGAATAAAAAAGCGGCTGACATTATCCGGCAGGAGGCTGAACTACTGAAATTGCCACTGATTTCCGAAAATTTTTCCATGCCCGGCTGGGTACGGGGAGATGATCGGGTACAGGTCATTTCACCGGTTGAAAAGAAGTTGCAGGCTGCAGCGCTGGGGTATGTTAATTCTCTATCGGTATTTGAAGCAGATCTGATCTATGCCGATTTCGGTTATGTTGAGGATTATCAGGATTTAAATGTCCGTGATAAGATAGTTCTTTTACAATCCAAGGACTCGTCAAACCGAACACTACTTTTACGACAGGAAGCCATCGAGATCGCTGCCGGTCAAGGTGCAATGGCCGTTCTCTTTATCCATTCAGAATCCGGTTTTGCTGTTATGCTGGGGACCGGTGATTTTCAGGGAAATGCGACCGTCATTCCTGCCTTCAGTCTCACTTACGAAGAGGGTAATTGGCTGCGAAGATTGATAGAGAAAAATCATCCAGTTCGCCTGCAGCTGGAGGTGAAATCTTCCTGCCAGGAAATGACCACCGAAAATTTGATTGTCCGGTTTCCCGGGAAAGTCCGGCAGAAAATTGTAGTGGGAGCTCATTATGATTCCTGGGATCTGGGGCAGGGAAGTATCGATAACGGTTTGGGTACCGCAATCTTGCTGGAGGTGGCTCGTCTGTTGGGGCTGTACAGCCGGCAAAATTACTACGGTGTTGATCTGGTATGGTTCAACGGCGAAGAGCTGGGCCTGTTTGGATCAAAAAAATATATGGAACAGCATGGTTCGGAAGAAATTGCCGCCATGATCAATATGGATATGACCGGTTATCCCACTGGTTTTAATGCCATGGGCTTCACTGAATTTATTCCGCTGTTAACTGAACTGGCGACGGAATTAAATGGATTTAATTTACAAGCCGGGGTAGCAAATAAACCGTGGACCAACAGTGACCACATGCCTTTTATGTTAGCCGGAATTCCAGTCCTTTCCTTGCAAGCCAGGCTGGATCAGGATATGCTGGATTCCTATCATAACCAGCGTGATTCGTTTGATAAAGTCGATAAAAAATATTTATCTGAATCTGCAGCGGTGATCAGTATTTTAACGCATGAACTCGCCAACCGCAGTGATTTCCAGTATCGTAAGAGAGATGAGAATGAAATGATCGCTCTGTTCAAATCTTTCGGTCTGGATGAGAGATTAAAAAAACAAAAAGAATGGCCCTTTGGAAATAAATAATTTTTTTTCTTTTTAAATTGCACCGATCTTTAAATCGGTGTCTATAAAAATTCATGAATCTTGGATTGTCAGCCGAAATTCCGGATTAAGAATTCCAGGCAGTCTTTAGATAAAATTGAATAATCTGATTTTTAACTTCGCTAGAAAGGAATCTAATAATGTTGACTCGAGTAATGATTATTTGCTGTTTTATCCTTCTTGGTGTTTCTTGCGGAAAGCAAAAGACTAATGAAAAAGCAGTGGCAATGGAAGGAGCTTATCAGGCCCTGATCACCAAGTACGATAATCTGATGAAAACAGCGGAAAGCGATTCGGTTTACCGGGCATTGCAGGAGAATAAAAAATCGGATCTGAATAAGTTATTAAACCAGTACCAGTCAGAATCTTCAACGGCAGGACTGGACCTGGTGCGCAGTCAAATATTGATTGAGTTAAAGGAATATGATAAGGCCAACCAATTGCTGGATCAGATTATTTCCCGGGAATCATCCCAAGCCGATCCTGCCCGCTTCCACAAGGTTCGGGTATTACAATCCTTAAAAAAGTATGAAGAGGCTTTGGAATTATTCCGGCCTATCGAAGAAAAAGTACAGGTAGATGAACAGTACCTGGAAATATTATTCGATTTTGCCTATGAAGCTCCGGAACTTAGGGATCAGGAATATTTTTCCCGTAAGCTTCTTGCTTTGAACCAATGGCCGGATAATGATCTGCGAAATAAAGGTTATATTCTGGAAAATCTGGCGCTCCTGGAAAAGATGAAGGGAAATCCTGAGTCAGCACGCCAGATTTTGAATCAGGGAATCGCCGAGTTGAACAGTACCGGCCATGAAACTTCTTTACAGTCTACCTTACAATTGATGGATATGATTGGAAAACCGGCACCGGAATTGACCGCTGAAACCTGGTTTAACTCCAGGGCTTTTAAGTTAAGTGATCAGCATGGTAAAGTGGTAGTCATCGATTTCTGGGCGCCGTGGTGTGGACCCTGCCGGGCTGTTATTCCGGCACTGGTTGAAATTTATCAGCAGAACCGGGACAAAGGTCTGGTAATACTGGGATATACCCGCCTGTACGGACGTTACAGTGATGAAATGCGGCGATTAGGTAAAGTAGAATCAAAGGAAGAGATCCGCCTGACCGGAGAATTCCTGAAACGTTTCAATATGACCTATCCGGTGGCCATCGCCAAAGGGATGGAAGGATTTGAAAGTTATCACATCCGGGGAATTCCCACCCTGATCATGATTGATAAACAGGGCCGGGTGGCCGACTTTAAAATCGGTTCCGGAAATGAACAGTATGTGCAGGATCGAATCCAGGAGCTGCTTAAAGCATCATAAATCTTTACTCATGGAAATGAGCAGTGAAAAGGTCAATTGATTAGATCCAAATAGGCCCGCAGCATTTCTTTTCCCTGGATAGTATTTACCGAGAGCCAGATAAGTTTGTTATGGTGAGTAAAGACAAAGTGGGTTTGTCCCATCCCGAAACAGCGGTAAATATTTTTGCCATCCAGTTCGACAAATTCCCCTCCGATAAAAATCGAATTTTGCGATGAAATTTTTTCAGTCATACGCAGTAATTCTTTCCTGGCCAGCTCCTCAGTTTGATAACCTGACACATAGACGGTTATAGGTCCATTCTCTCCCAGGTAAAAACCTATTTCACTTTCCGGCGGCGTCACTACTTTTCCGTGAATTTTATCTACCCACTGTCTGGCCTCGATACCAGTAAGTTTTTTTTCCAGTCGACAGGACATGAAACTGGAAGGGATATAAGTAACCTCCTGAGAACAGCGGAAATAAATCACCGCCACCAGGAAAGCAAGAATGGTTGAAGAAAAGGTAAAGTTTTTGTTCTTCATCATAACTCTAAGGTAATAGCAGGGAATCCTGGAATTAACCAGAAATCCCCTGGCTTACTTTTAGAGAGTTTCAGGAAGGGTATATTTTCGACCTTTGTTGGCTTTTTTCAGATAATCCAGCAGCGGCTGGAAATAATTCAACATAGATTGAGCACTCATCTCCTGTCCGATAGTTGCCTGCAGCAGCTGTCGCCAGTCCTGGGTTTTGCCCGGACCCATGACTTTCTTCAGGAATTCCCCCACCTCTTTACTGTCATAGTAGTTCGTTGAATGCGGATTCTGCTGCAGGATGTTTTTAGTAATATATTCGTGGAACTGGAAAAGCAAAACATACGATAATCCGTAATCATAATACTGGGCGGCATCATCATTGATATGAGTTTTGGTAGAGGGATCGCAATACTCTTCACCCCTGGTTGAGGGAGGAACAATACCCTGATACTTTTGCACCAGCTCCCACCATTTTTGGTTGAATTGTTCAGCCGGGAGTCGATTAGTATATAATTCGTATTCAAATTCGGTCATCACCCCGCAAGACCAGGGCATGAAGATGATGTAATTCAGGGATTCTTTTAACAGAGTTTTCATCTCATCGGTTTTGCTATCTGCCGGGATTAAATTTTTCTGTGCCAGGAAAGGTTTCTGCATGGCGGCCAAGCCCATCAGGGATCCGATTGCTTCATGAAAAGCCCGGTTGGCTCCACCTCTCAACAATAACGGGATATTCTGATTGGTATAAGCAACATAATAGTAAATGTGGCCGAGTTCATGATGGACCGTCTCATACCATTCGGCATTAGGGATCACGCTCATCAGACTGCGAATGTCCTGGTTTAAATCCATATGCCAGGCGGAAGCATGATTGTTCTTTTTGTACCCGGCATCTTGCGGAAGGGGATAGAGACTGGATTTTTCCCAGAAGCTCTGGGGCAGGGAAGGAAATCCCAGGCTTATGTAAAATTGTTCTCCCTGCTGCATGATCCATTCACTGGTTTTGGTTCGCAATATTGCATCCAGATCCATTCCTTTAACCGTTACCAGGGTAGTCCAATCCTGGCCCCAGCGGTTGGGCAGCCAGTGGGCCGGTAAATAATCCGGTACCTTCTTTTCGCCATATTTTTTGGCTAATTCGTAACGGGCATAGGTATGAAGTTCGCGGTACAGGGGCCAGATCTCGGAAACCAGTTGACGGTTCAGCTTCATCATCTCTTCGGTGCCGATGCCAAAATCGGAAACCTGATAGCTGAAATAATCAGGGTACCCCAGGGCTTCTACCGTCTGGTTCCTCAGATGCTGCAGCTTGATCAGGCCAGACCTGAGATTTTTTCCTACTTCCTTACTGGCTTCCCAGGCCTGCAGCCTTTTTTTGAGATTGGTCTCTTCATTCAGAATTGCATCGATATCGTTGGTACTAACTGATTTTTTATTGATCTGGAAATCAAATCCGTACAATTTTTCAACTTGCTCGGTTTCAGCTTTTATCCGTTCCTTTACCAGTTCTGTCACTGTTTGTGGATTATTGGCGGCGAGATACAACATGACTTCTAACTGTTTGATTTGCAGAGGAAGAAGTTTTTCTCTTTTCTTTAAAAAATTCTGAATGGTCTCAATATTCTTAACACTTCCGGTAAAATTAGCCAGAGCCTCATTGGCTTTACGGGTAGCTATCGCGTTGCTGGAATCTCCTTCAACGATCCGGGTGTTGCTGGCCCACTCTGCCCGGGAGGATGTATAATACAGCTGTTGATATTCCTGGCTGTAGGCATCAATAAATTTTTGAACTTCCTGCTGCAAGTTGGCGGGTGTTTCACATCCAGCTAAAAAAAGCATGGTAATAAATAGAAAAATTTTTCTCATAAATCTTTTCCCTCCTTTTCAATATTTAAACATTTTGTCAGCAGTTATTTTAAAGGTTCTCTCAATACAAAAAAATCGATTTTTACATTTAGAAAATTCTTGATAGAGTAAAGCCGGCATAGAATTCTTTTTTATCTAAGCGCTGGGTAAAATCGATCCGGAAAAAATTGAACAGACCATTCACCGAAAGACCAATTTCATGATGAAAGCGGTCCTGGTAAACCGGTTGGTATGAAAGTTCTTTTTGAGGGTCTTCTTCAATCCAGGTTCTTCCGGAGGCCCCATGCAGAATGATCCCGATATTTTTCTGGGCCAGTTGGCGCCATCCCACGACTTCGAAGGGCAGAGTTCTGAAATTATGCTCCCAGAAAATTCCGAAATATTTTTCTCCTTCATAAGCTTTACCAATCAGAGATTTGAATGAGGGAAAGGGAGAAAAAATCTGCAGTGCTCCATCCAGAGTTCCAAAACGTTGTGGTGGAAGACTGCCGCTGGAGGTTCCTGCCGCCAGCCGGATATCAAAGGCATTTGGCAGAAGCCGGCGCCTCAAAAATGTGGGAATTCTTAAATCCAGGGCAGCTTTAAACAGGCGGTAGTTAAAATCACTTTTAATGATTTCTGAGGGACAGAATTCAGCCAATAATGTCAAGTGATTCTGGCCGATAATTCCGAAGGGAATATAGTCCTCTCCGGCGGTTAGCTGAAAATTAAGGGAACGCAGTTCTCCAACAGGCAGAACCGGATTCTCCCGCTGAATGACATCCCGCCCCAGCAGATTAAAATCCGTACTCTTCGATAGATTCTGGTGATTTTCAAAATTATATCCCAAAGTAAGCCGGGATTGAAGAACAGGCAGGGCCAAGGATATGTCGAAGTTGAACTTACGGTTCCGGAAAAAGTCGTAATAGTCCCGGTACCCCAGCAAAGTATGAACACTGCTGAAAAGGAGAGGATAGAGACTGGTGGAATATCGGGTGTCGGTATTCTCATAATATCCAATCCTGCTTTTCCAGCGGGATTTTTCCCCGGGTAAAAGTGTGACCTGTCCTCCGTAAAACCAGTCATCATGTCCGGTTTTATACCCACCGAAGAGATCAAGCTTGAGGTGAGGAACGGAAAACGATTTCTTCAATCCAATAGTGAGTTCATCCACCCGGTCAAAATGCAGCACCGGACTGATGTCTTTGAGCAGATTCGTTTTCCTTTTCTGTTCCTGATCAGTACCATCATCTCCTTCCACCTCCACTTTTACAAAGCGGGCCAAGGGTCCGGTCGGACGGTAAGCCTTTTCCAGGGTCATGGTGCTGTCCAGGGTGGCATAAGCGTTTTCTTCCAATTCTGAGAAGGGCACAACTTCAGGATTGCTGGTAAAGATGCTGTCCGGATTTTTAGTGATGGTGGTTGAGTCCACCGTGAATTGTTCTTTTTCTGTGAAAAGCGAATCCGGTAGAACTGGATTTATCTGATAATCGCTCAAACGTGAGATCCAGCGGATGATGATAGAGGGGAAATGCAGACCGATGAAACCGACTTTGATACTTCCGTTGACCCTGAGATCAATAGGAATCCAGTATTTAGTTCCAAAGTTGTTGAATTGCTGCTGGTAACCCAGATTAAAATTTTCAATCGGTGGCGGGAATAATACGGCCTCATTGGGTTTCAGGTCGACTTCCAGCAAGGCAAAATCCTGATCCAGGACCGCAATTTTTCCGATAAACATGGGCTGTAACTTATTGCGTGGTTCAACCGAGATATCATAAACCAACTGGTTATCTCGCTGACGCTTTCCCTCCAGGTGAAACTGGTAGTGATCCAATGCATCCGGATGGGTGACCCCAATCAGCTTAAATCCGGCGATTTCAATATCATCATCATACAGGTTGGTAATCACACCGACGCCGGCAAAATTTTCATCCGCACTGAGATTAGAAGTCTGCCTTCGGGATTTAATAATTTCCCGGGTACCTTTGTCGCGACTCCAGTAGCTGATGGAAATACTTTCCATAATAGAAGTAATGCTGGTGTCATTTTCCAGAACCACCCGGGTATAGGCATTAGCCTGGTAGGTATTCAGAGTGGCCCGCCATTCTTTTTTACGCCGGATTACCTCACGCATGATGCGGACTGCCGGATCTTCATCTGTCACGACTATGGGTTCCAGTTCGTAACTGACCGGCGTAAGCAGGATATCCTGCCGATCGCTGGATTCGGTTTCGATTCTTACTTTTTCGGTAGCATATCCGATATAGCTGACGATAAGTGTTGCCGGTAATTCATCCAATTTTAGGATGTAAAATCCCTGATCATTGCTGATGGTACCTTTCAGTGTCCCTTCGATCTGAATATTGGCTGCCGGCAATGATTGCCGGCTATCACGATCTTTGATACTGCCTTCAATCACTTTTTGGGCGGCAGCAGGACGAATGAATAAAAAGTACAGTAGAGCCAAGAACGGCCAGGAATTTCTTATCATACAAACAGCCGGGATATCCGATTTATTCCGAGTAATATTTTATTACCTGAATGATGGCATTTTCACAGACTTTGCAAAACGGTTTGTTCCCCTTAGTGAACATCATACAGTCAATCATCGGGCGGTAAAGTCCTTTGGAAGCATAACCGGCACCCTCAAATACTCCCACTTTTCCGAAATATTTACTCTTCTGTAAAAATGCATCTACTTTTAAAGCATGACTGCGGGAAAGATTCTCTGATTCTTCCTCAATCTGCTGAATGACATTTTGAGGAGCTTTTTCTCTTTTCAGCCTGGCAATTTTTTCCGTCAATTCTTCCCGGATTTTCTGATATTCCAGATCCATCTGATCATAGGCTTCTTTCTCCCAAAGAGTTGGAATTTTAATTTTAGGAGAAAGCAGATTATTCCATTTGACCTCATTGGGATTCAGCAGGGCAGTAATGTTTGGTTCAATCGGTTCAATGCCGACAGGATAAAATTCATTATAAGCAGTGGAGGAAGTATAATACTCGTCAGCTAGACCGGCGAACGAATGACCAAATTCATGAATGAAAATATATTCATGCCATTGATTATCGGTAGTAAAGGTCAGGTAAAAGTTATAGATACCGCCTCCGCCATATTTTTTATGATTGATCATTATAAGTAAAGCATCGTAAGGGACATGGGCGGCAATGTCCCGCAGATTTTTATTATCCTCAGTCAACAGGTAACGATCTGAACCGAGGGAGTTAAAGGTAGTATTGAGTGCGGTGCTTTGATAAATCTGGGCACGGGGATCGTCGGTACCGCTTTCATCTGAGAATTTTAACACCCCGTAAATATTAAAACTGGTCTGAAAAGATTTATAGGGTTGATGGGAAAACAGTAATCCTGAGAATTTATTCAGATCCTCAATAAATTTGGCCTCCTCTATGGCAGTATAACCTTCCCCGATGATTGCCATATCAACTTTGGTTCCGGGATCTCCGTTTCTCAGGGCTTCGTAGACTTTAACTCCTTTAATCCAGTCCTCGGTGTTGATCTCCAGACTTTTGGGGTCAATCTCCTGAGAGAACAGCAGATGCAGTTGATTCTGGCGGTCGCGGTTCTCCAGGGCAAATCTGATCTTATTGCGGGGATAGGGAATGATGGCTGTTTCGTGATAGCTGCGTTTGACTCCGGCCAGGGCCGCAGCGGAAGTTTTATATTCCCCGCAATAACTGTCAAATCCCCTGGAATAGATCAATTGTCCGGAGGCCAGATCATAAATCTTGAAGTAGTAGCGCCCCTGATTAAACTGATCAATCAGGTTTCTTTTACTCCCAGCCCAGACACCTTGCCGGTAAATTTTGTCAATAGTAATTAATTCAGATTGGGCATCGGCAATATGGTAATAGTCGATCCGCATGGAAGTATTTTCGAAGAATTGCTCGAAGGAGACAGAGGTTTGAGAGGATACCATTATGGTCAAAAATAGCAGGATGGGAAACGTCTTCAACAGATAATTCATGACTTCTCCTTTAAAATAATTTTGGTGAATGATTATTCGAATAATAATCACCGAAAGTTCGGTCGAAAATAATATTATGAATATTTCCGGATAGAGGAAAGAATAAAGATAAATCTTAACTCGGAGACACAAGGACAGAAAATAACAGTTGGCAATGGTTTTTTATTCATAATGATTACGTGTTTTTTCTCAGCGTTCTCCGCGTCTCTGCGGGAAAATATGAGCAATCATTAAACATTAAAGGAACCTTTTTTTCTGAACGATGGTAGAAAACCAAAATAAATAAGTAGGAACATTAAATGTCTATACATATATTAGAGCATGAAAATCGAAGATGAAATTAGACAATCCCGTTTCAAGAATGAATTCCACCGGCTATCGGTGAACCTGATGTATACTCACAGCTGGCTGCATTTGAAAAATCAGGCCCACCTGAAACCGTTTGGAATTACCATCCAGCAATATAATATCCTGCGGATTTTGCGGGGACAATATCCCGGAACGGCCACTGTCAATCTTTTAATAGAACGCATGCTGGATAAAATGTCCAATGCCTCACGACTGGTGGAAAAACTCCGTAAAAAGGACCTGGTAGAAAGGCGTACCTGCGAGAAGGACCGGCGGGCAGTAGATGTGATTATCACTTCCCAAGGATTGGAATTGCTTAAGGAAATTGAAAAGTGCGATAAAAGATGGGAGAAACAATTTCATACCTTATCACTGCCGGAAGTGCGGGCATTAAATAATTTATTAGACAAACTGCGGGGATAATTCTGTTTGGATGAAAAACAGTAATTTTCCCGGTTTCTCATATAGGAGAAAATGATGAAGATTAACATATTGGGCACTGGTAAGATTGGCGGCGGATTAGGGGAAAAATGGGCTGCGCAGGGTCATCAGATTATTTATGGAGTCCGGGATCCCCAGAATCCGAAATACCAGGCTTTAGCGGGTAAAAATGTCCAGTTCAAAACTATCCCTGAGGCCGTAAGCTCTTCTGAAATAGTGGTTCTGGCTATCCCATTCCCGGCTGTCAAGGATGTTCTGGAAAAAGCTGGAAATCTGCAGAATAAACTTATCATCGATACCACCAATGCTATTGCAGGTGTTCCGGCCGGATTTCAATCTGCCGCTGAAGCGGTAAAAAATTGGTCTGGTTCCGCCAGAGTGATCAAAGCCTTCAACAGTACAGGTTCAGCTAATTTACGCAATCCGGTCTATCAGGGAATGCGGATCGAGACCCTGATCTGCAGGGATGATGTGGATGCAAAAAAGATAGTCCAGAAATTGGCTGAAGAAGCGGGTTTCGAAGTGATAGATGCCGGCAGTTTGAATCAGGCGATTCTGCTGGAGTATTTTGCCAAATTGTGGATCCACCTGGCCTACCAACAGGGTATGGGTGCCGGCATTGCTTTTAAATTGCTGAGAAGATAATTTTTTAAGGTGCCGAGATGTTTAAAAATATTACTGATACTGACCGGCCGCTCATCACGAGTGATGGGCGCATAAAGGACGCGAGCTGGTCAGATGAAAATATTCTGGATGCCTATTCCCGGGTGGTGGTA
>Ga0299912_10005117_pt1 | contig 10763 bp, 12 predicted proteins | sample RVTome_2_FD_207667 | JGI IMG/M metagenome (GOLD analysis project Ga0299912, IMG submission 207667) | Soil microbial communities from uranium-contaminated site in the Upper Colorado River Basin, Wyoming, United States - RVT95D214 (version 2) ... | reverse complement strand
GGGACTTCTTCAGGCCGTCCGGCTTGATGATGACCAGTGTCGCTTGTTCTGCCATAGTTTCCACTGAATATACGCCAAGTTCCCCCGGCGCTGCAAGCTGACGCACCGTGATAACCGGGTGTGCCTCAAGTCACTCACCCAACTGGGTGAGTTCGGTCAGGATCCTGGCCGAGCTCTTCGGGTGCAAGAAGGCGATTCGGCTGCCGCGGGCCCCGGTGCGGGGGGACTGATCGATCAGCTGCACCCCGGCGGCCTTCAGCTCGCCGATCTGGGCTTCGATGTCGTCCACCTGGTAGGAGAGGTGGTGGATGCCCTCGCCGCGCTTTTCGATGAAGCCGGCGATCGGGCTGTCCGGCGAGATGGGCTCCAGCAGTTCGATGTTCAGCTCCCCGACCCGGAACACCGCCAGGTGGACCTTCTGGTCGGCCACGGTCTCGGTGCCTTTGTACTCCAGCTTGAGCACGTCGCGGTAGAAGGGGATATGCGCCTCCAGCGAGCTGACCGCGATGCCGATGTGGTTGATCTTCTGGATCATTTGCTCCCTCCTTGAGGAAATTGCCGATCTGTTCTTCGAGCGGCCGGACCTGCTGGGCACCGCTCGCAAGCTACCGTGTGATGGAGGGATGCGGCGCCGCCCCGGCCTGGGAGCGGCGGCGGGTCTTGCGGTGCAGGAGGCGGATCTCCTTTTCCCACACCGCGCGCAGCCGAACCATGGCGGCCGCAGCCTGCCTGGGGTCCCGATTGAAAATGGCCCGGGCAACGCGTTTCTGGCCGTCGAAGCTGGTCTTATTGTACGGGAGCTGATCTTGGGTGCTGTGCAGGTCGCTGATCGACAGGGAGAATTCGACGCTCAGCAGAAGGTTGACCAGGATCTCTTCGAACGCTCTCAGGATAGGATTCCCGCAGAACTCTCCGAGCAGCAGGTAGAACTCCCAGCCGCAGCGGGTGGTGCCTCGGGCGCGGAAATCCTGCTCGTGCTGCTCGAGGTTGGCCCTGAGCCGCTGCATCTGTTCTTCGGTGATCCGCTCCGCCACCAGACCCGCGATGATCGGTTCGACCAGACGGCGGGCCTCGATCAGGTGCTCGAAGGAGCAGTCGTCCGCGCCCAGGACCTGGGCGACGAGGTGGATGCCTCGAGACGGTGTGATGTCCAGCACGAAGCTCCCGCCCCTGGAGCCGCGCTTCTTGACGATGTGGCCGTAGCCCTCGAGCACGCGAAGGGCCTCGCGGAGCGTGACGATGCTCACCTTGAACTTCTGCACCAGCTCCCGCTCCGGCGGCAGGCGGTCGCCGGGCTTCAGCTCGCCCCGCAGGATCAGCTCCCAGATCTCCTTGACGATTTGGTCTGAAGGCCGCTGGGTGTGGATCTGCCTGTACACCGGGGGTTGCCGCGCGGCCACGGCCCCTCCCTACCGGCCCATGCGCGAAGGCAGGTACATGACGATGTTCGGGAAGATCGTCAGCAACGCGATGCACACCACCATGGCCACGAAGAACGGCAGCATGCCCTTGATCGTATCCTCCAGGTTCTTGCCTCCGGCGAGGCTGTGGGTGACGTACAGGTTGAAGCCGACCGGCGGGGTGATCAGGGACATCTCCAGCAGCACGACGAACACCACCCCGAACCAGATCGGATCGAAGCCCAGCGTCTTGGTGACGATCGGGTAGAATACGGGTGTGGTCACCACCAGCAGGTCGATGCCGTCGATCAGGCAGCCCAGCAGGGCGTATATCAGCACGATGATCGCCCAGATGGCGTAGCGGTTCAGCGGCAGGGAGGCCACGAACTGGCTCAGGGCCGAGGCCACCTGGAGCATCGACAAAGCCATGCCCAGCGCCCGGGCGCCGATGATGCTCATCATCAATAGAGCCGTGAGGAAGGCGGTCTCCCTCATCGCCTCCACCAGAACCTTCCAGGTCATCTTGCGGTAGTAAACCGCCGCCAGGAGGAAGGAAACGACGGTGGCGACGGCCGCGGCCTCGGTGGGCGTGGCGAAACCGCTGTAGATTGAGATCATGATCAAGGCGATCAGGGCGGCGATCGGCCAGAGGTCCACCAGCCCGGACAGCACCCGTAGGGGGTAGTCCTTGCCGAAGCGGTCGCGCTTAGGCATCCACTCCGGATGAATGATGCTCGCCATGATGATCCAGAGAATGAACAGGCCCGCCAGGACCAGCCCGGGGAAGATGCCCCCGATGAACAGCCGGCCGACGGAAGTGCCGGTGATCGAGCCGTAGAGAATCATCATGATCGACGGCGGGATCAGGATGCCCAGCGTACCTCCGGCGCAGATCGAGCCTAGCGTGATCTTGCGGTCGTAGCCGTACTTCATCATCTCGGGGTACGACACCCCGCCGATGGCCACCGTGGTGGCCGTGCTGGAGCCGGAGCAGGCGGCGAAGATGCTGCAGGCCAGGATGTTGGCGTGGAGCATGCCGCCGGGAACCGGGCTGAGGATCTTGCGCACCCCGCGGAACAGCGGTTCGCTGCAGCCGCTCTTGATCAGGATGTTTCCCATCAGCACGAACAGGGGCAGGGCCACGAGGGTGTACGAGTCCAGGCTGTTGAACAGCAGACTCCCCAGGATGCCCTGCATGTTGCCGCGGCCGAGAAAGATGAGCGCGATCAGGGCGGTGCCGTACAGGGCGAAGCTAATCCACGTGCCCGTGGCGAGCAGGAAGAACAACAGGGCGATGACGATGATGAGATAGAACAGCACCGTCAGACTCATCTTGGGGCTCCTTCCGGGGTCGCCGACTCGTTTGCAGCTGGCTCTTCATCGTCCTGGAAGCGCAGGGTGGAGCCGCCCCGCAGGAGGCGGAAGAGCTCGTGGGCCAGGAGCAGCAGCATGTCCACCATGAACAGCAGCAGGCCGAAGACGACGCTGGCGCTGAAGATCCACAGGGGCGTGCGCATCGGCCCCGAGCTGGTGACCTGCTCCCGGACGGTGTAGATGAACCAGTCCCAGGAGCGCTCGACCATGAAGCCCAGGCAGACCAGCGAGAAAAAGGCCGCAAAGACCCCGCAGATCCGCCGCCAGCGGGGCGGCAGCTTCTTCACGGCCAGGTCCACCTTCATGTGACGGTTCCAGCGCATGGTGTAGCCCATGACCAGGTAGGACATGGGGATCAGGGCCAGGGCGCTCCACTCCTCCACGAACACCCAGATCATGCCGATGAAAGCGCGATTGATCGTTCCGGCGGTGATCAGCAGGGTCACGGCAATCAGCAGGACCGAGCTGATCACCGCGCTGATCTTGTCGATGGCGTCGAACACCGCATCAATCCGCTGTACGGGGCCAATCCGTCTGCTCATTGTGTACACACCTTCCTTGACGGGTCGACCGCCCTCTGACAGGAGGGCGGCCGACCTCTGCACTTGCCGAACCCCAGCGTCGCAGCTACTTGAGCTCCTTCTGGAACTCGCGGACCTGGGCGATGACCTTCTTGCCCTCTTCGCCGGTATTGGCCAGCCAAGGCGTCCAGATCTCCTTCTCCACCGCGGCAGCGACCTTTTGGCGCGCGTCGGCCTTGGGCACGAAGGCCTTGACTTTGCCGGTGAGCAGCAGCTTCTCCAAGACGACCGCGTTGTCGCTGAGCTCGAGCATCTCCGGTTTCATGGCGGATTCCTGCATGATCCTCAGGAACACAGCCTTGACGTCGGCCGGCAGCGCGTTCAGCGCCTTCAGGCTTACCGCCAGCCCGTCGGTGCCTGACATGATCTCCCACATGTTGATTGTGTCAATGTAGTCGAACCAGCCGCCGGAATCGGCGAAGGCCGTCGAGGTGACCGTACCGTCGATCAGGTTGGTGGACAGGCTGGTGTAGACCTCGCCGAACGAAACCGAAACGGGCGTGCCACCCATGATCTCCACGAGCTTGGAAAGTTCCGGGGAGTAGACCCGGACCTTGTGGCCTTTGAAAGAACCGATGCCTTCGGCGGCGTAGCCCCTGGTGAAGAAGCGCTGGGCCGAGGCGGGCACCATGTGCACCATGGATGCATTCCAGCGAGTCTGCATGAGATCCTCCAGCACGCCGCTGCGGTCTTGTTGGAAGTTGCCCCACAGCCGGGCGATGGTCTTGAAGGCGTTGATCGGATCCGGGGGCAGGAGCATCGGAATAGCGTCGACGCCGAAGACAGGCTCCACGGCCGTGAGGTAACCTCCGTAGAAGTGCGCGAGCTCGGCCTCGCCGTCTTTGAGCACCTTCAGCATATCCTTGCCTTCGTAGGGGTGCTGACCCGACCAGAACGAGGAAATGACCAGCTGCCCACCCGTGGCCACCTTGATCTCCTCGAAGAGGCGCGGCCAGACGACGCAGCAGGCGCCGTCTTCGGGCCCGTACGCGGAGAAGAACGACCACTCGATCACCTTGCCGGGCTTCAGGGGAGCGGCCTTGGTTTCACCGGCGGCCTGGGGGGCCTCCCCTGTGGTGCGCTGCGAGCAGGCGGTGAGCAGCAGGCCCAGCGCCAGCAGCAGGAACAGTGCTACCTGAACGAACCTTCTCTTCATCAGTGATCCTCCTCTGTTTTCTGATCTCGAACCGGGTCGAGACTGCGTTTCCTGCGAATCCCGCCTCTGGCAGCGACGTCTGCCTTGGGCGGGCTCAAGGGCTCACTCGGTACTGCGCCAGCACCTCCTTCAGACGGTCCAGCGGGAGGGCATGGGCCGTTTGGCCGCGGATCCCCGTCACGGTGGTCGCAGCGCAGAGGGCGTTGAGAACGGACTCCTCGACGCTCTCCACCACCGCCTCGAACAGGATCGATACGGCCTCGTGGTCGATCGTCGACACCGCGAACGGTCGCCCGGCAGGCGGTGCTGGGTCGCGCGGGATGACGTTGCCCGTGGAGAAGGCCAGGAAGATGTCGCCGGAGCTGTCGGCGGCGAAGGAACCTACACGCGCAAGCCCGTGCCCCGCTCTCCGTGCCAGTCTCTTGCACTGGTCAGGCAGCAAGGGAACATCAGTGGCGATGACGACGATGATGGAGCCTTCGTGGGAGCGTTGTAGCGGCGGCAGCTCCACAGGCGGCAGGTCCATGCGGCCGGGCACTTCCCGGACGGATATCTCCCGGCCTACCGGGACGCCGTTGACAGTCAGCTGGTAGCGCCTGCCGTAGTTGGTCTGGACGAGGGTACCGAGGGTGTATTCGTGGCCTCCCAGGGACACCCGACGCGAGCTGGTGCCGATGCCCCCCTTGAACTCGTAGCAGGTCATCCCGGTGCCGCCGCCGACGGCCCCTTCGATTACCGGCCCGGCCGCCGCGCCGTCCAGCGCCCGGAAGACATGCTCCGCTTTGACGTGCATCCCGTTGATGTCGTTCAAGTAGCCGTCCCAGGTCTCGGCGGCGACGGGCATCATCCAGCGCACCTGGGAATCGGGGTTGCGGGCAAAATAGTAGGAAATCATAGCATCGCGCACCACGCCCACACTGTGGGTGTTGGTGAGAGCGACGGGCGTGCTCAGCAGGCCCGACTCCTCGACCCACAGGATGCCGCTCATCTCGCCGTTGCCGTTCAAGCTGAAGCTGGCGGCGTACGCGTGTTCTTCCCAGATCGCCGAGCGCGGGTAGATCACCGTCACGCCGGTGCGCGCGATCCCGGCGACCCGATCACCCGACGGCTCCCCGTGCAGCACTGTCTCATGCCCCACCAGCACTCCCGGGACGTCCGTGATGGCGTTGAACTTGCCCGGGTCAAAGCGACCGACTCGAACACCGAGGTCCCGGATTCGGCAGCGTCTTGCCTGGTTTGCGGGCCCGGTAGCAGCCATGTCGTGTTCCTCCTTGCGTTCGGGCCTTTCGAGGCCGGGAGAGCCCAAAGACTTAATGATCTAATGATCTAATATATTGAGAAACACGGAGGCATTATGATAGCGCGCGCAGCAGCTGTCAAGCGTTTTTTTCCCCAGTGTCAGGCCAAAGTTCCCACGACTTCAGGGGGACATTCTCCCAGGAGCTTTTCCAGCAGCCGGCAGCGTCCCGTCTTCCGCAGCTCCTCCAGCACCCGGCCCGCTTCGGCCGCCAATCCGCTGGCGCAGCTCCAGTAGGTAGTACAGGTGCTCCAGCGCGACCGCGGCCCGCTCCCCGGCGGGGGACAACAGCCCTTCGTAGAAAGCCGGCGGGATCCGGGTCGGCAAGCGGCATCCGGCGGCCAGGGCCGCGAAGCGCCGCTGGATTTCCCGGCCGTACCCCATCGGCTCCTGCCCCCCTTCCGGGTACAGCCGGCGGTATCGCTCCGCCAGCTCGAGACGGAAGGCGGCCAGCACGGCCAGGAAATACTCCTTCTGGCGGCCGGGCTTCAGGGTCAGGCCGCCGAACACGACGAAGTCCACGCCGGCCTCCGCTGCCCTGCGCAGGGTCCGGCCCAGCACCTCCTCAGTATCGGTTAGAAACGGCAGGGCGGGCATCAGGTACAGGCCCACGGGCAGCCCCGCCTTTTTGCAGCGCTCCAGCAGGCGCAGCCGCTCGGAGGGGGCGGGTACTCCCGGCTCGAAACGGGCGGCCAGGAGGTCGTCCGCGCAGGAAAAACTCATGCTCAGGATAGCGCGCGCCCGGGAATGGATGGCCAGCAGCAGATCCAGGTCCCTCTCGACCAGGATGGACTTGGTCAGCACGTGCACCGGCCGGCCCAGCTCCAACAGCAACTCCAGCGCCGAGCGCGCCAGCCCATAGCGTTCCTCGGCGGGCTGGTAGCTGTCCCCCACTCCGCCACCCAACAGCACGTATCCCCCCGGACCCGCTCCCGCGGCGCGTCCCCGCCGCGGCTCGAGCTCCCAGCGAAGCAGCTCCGGGGCGTTCACCTTGACTTCGACCTGCCGGCCGAACTCCCCCTGCACCGCGTACTTTTCGGCGCGGCCGTCACAGTAGGCGCAGTCGTGCGCGCAGCCCCGGTAGAGGTTCAGGCCGCAGCAGGCCAGGAACCAGGAGTCGACGCGGGAGCCTTTGCGCAGCAGGGATTTGGCCCGGACCTCGCGCCAGCTGGCGGGCGGGGCTTCAGGCCGGCCGTACGGCGGCGGCATAGTCACGCAGCACCTCCCGCACAGCGGCCCGCACCAGCTCGAGCGGCTCAGGAGGCAGGGAGCCTCCCTCCGCCCGGCCGGCCTGCCGCGGCAGGTACTGGCTGACCAGCGCCCAGGGAAGGGGCTGCCCGCGCAGGTTGGCCAGCAGGCTTTCGACTGCCCGCCGGACCGGCGGTGCCGTCCAGTAATAACGGCAGCGATCCAGCAGGCTGAAGCGCCGGGCCAGGCGCTGCTCGGCCTCCGGCCCCCGGTAGTAGCCGCGCCAGTGGGAAGGGTCCGTGAGCATGGCCCGCTCCAGCTCCTCTCCCAGGCGGGAAGGCTCGGGCGGAACCAGCTCGCGCTCGACCATCTCCAGGGCGAACAGCGCCTCGCGCATGGCGAAAGTGAGGGCGGGGCCCACCTTGAGCACCGCCACCCCGTCCTCCACCAGCGCGCGCAGGGCGGCGGGGCTCTGATAGTCGGTGGAATGCCCCTCCAGCACCAGGCCGGGCAGAGCGCGCGCCGCCGCGCACAGACCGGCCGCGCGCGCGCGGTCGTAGGCCTGCAGGCCGCGGTCCCCGAACTCCACGCCGGGCTGGACCACGACCGCCCGCACCCGGTTCCAGGCGTCCCGCAGCCCGGCCGAGCGGAAGGCCTCTTCGGCCAGCTCCACGGTGCTGGCCAGCTCCTGTGCCGTGGTGACCGCCGCACCGGCCTCCGCGGCGGCGGTGCCGCCCGGCGCCGGCACGTCCGTGCCGATCACGTAAACGGGCCCGGCGCCACGCACCGGGCTGTGCCCCGGGCTTCGCGCCAGCCCCCGGAACGCGGCTTCCGCGACGGCGGCCAGCTCGGCCTCGCGCCGGGCGACCAGGGCTGGCTCCAATCGGCCCTCCGCATCCAGCGCGTCCCCGCCCAGGGGCATGCTGGCGTCCAGGTGCAGCTTGAGGTATCCGGCACGCACGCACTCGGCCGCCAGCTCGCAGGCCTTCCGCATGGCCTGCTCCGCCGGCTCGGCGCGCCAAGGGAAGGGGCCCAGGTGGTCGGCGCCCAGGAGCAGGCGGTCGGCAGACAAGCCGGCCTCGCAGCGAATCCCATCGAGGAAGGCGGCAAATTCCGCCGGCCGCATCCCAGTGTAGCCGCCGAACTGGTTCACCTGGTTCACCGTGGACTCCACCAGCAGAAGCTGGCCGTCCTCCAGCGCCTGCAGCATGGCGGTCTGCAGCACCAGTGCATGGGCGCTGCAGACCGAGACCAGGCCGGCAGGCGTCCCGGCCTGCCTGGCCTCGCTCAGGCGCCGGAACAGGCCGGGCGCGGAGGCGCTCATCCGCTTGCTCCGCGCGCGGGGGCCAGGTCGATGTTGATCTTGAACCGCCCCTCCCCCGAGACGCTGATGCCGAAGGACACCAGCTCCAGGAGGTGCCCTTCGGCCACGTCGGAGATCTCGATCTGGTATACTCCCGCTTCGATGCCTTCCTCCCGGTCGGCGATGAAACGGCTCAGGGAGACAAGCAGGGACTCGGCGTCGGTCACGCGGGCACGATAGCCCCGGGGCCCCGTGCTGTCAATCCACGGGGCTGCGCACGGGGCCAGGGCTGCCCTCCGATGGCCTACCGCCCGAGGCGCAGGGAGAGCGGCACCTCCAGGCGATGCCGCCGCATCAGGGCCTCGTCCGCCAGGATCTGCCGGACCGGGCCGTCGGCCATCACCCTGCCGCGGTCCAGCAGCACGACGCGCCGGCAGACCTCCAGGGCCATTTCCAGGTCATGCGTGGCGATCAACTTGGTGATGGGCAGGGAGCACAGCAGCCCGATCAGCCCCCGCCGGCCAGCCGGGTCCAGGTTGCCGGTCGGCTCGTCCAGGGCCAGGACCTCGGCGTCCATGGCCAGCACCGTGGCGATGGCGATCCGGCGCTTCTCCCCGTAGCTCAGGTGATGGGCCAGGCGGCCCTCCAGCTCCGGGGGGATCTCCACGGCGGCCAGGGCCCGGCGCACCCGCCGCACCAACTCCTCGCCGGTGAAACCCAGGTTCAGCGGCCCGAAGGCCACGTCCTCGAACACTGTGGGGGAGAAGAGCTGGTCCTCCGGGTCCTGGAACACCAGCCCCACCTTCCGGCGCACCTCTCGTAGATGTGGCCGGCTGACGGGCAGGCCCAGGATGCGCACTCCCTCGGCCTGGCCCAGGCAGCCGTTCAGGTGCAGCAGCAGGGTGGACTTCCCCGCGCCGTTGGGCCCGATCAGGCCCACCGACTCCCCCGGCTGCACGGTCAGGCTCACCTCGCGCAGGGCCTGGGTGCCGTCGTGGTAGGCGTAGCTCAGGCCGCGGATTTCGACGGCCGCGGGAGCGCTCATGGCCCGGCTCCCGGCAGGAACGCCGCGGCCAGGACACCCAGCACCAGGAGCAGGAAGATCCCCAGCGCCCAGGCCGCTGCCCGGGTCACGGCCGGCTCCGCGAGGGTGCGGAAGCGCCCGTCGTAGCCGCGCGCCAGCATGGCAGTGTACACCCGCTCCCCGCGGGCGTAGGTGCGCAGGAACAGGGAGCCGACGATCCCGCCGGCCGCGGCCAGGCGCACGCGCGGCGGGCCGGCTTCCCAATTGCGCGAGCGGGCGGCCCGAACCAGGCGGAGGAACTCTCCCTGCAGCAGGAACAGGTAGCGGTACAGGAAGGCGATAATGGCCAGAAGCAGGCGGGGAAAACGCATCCGCTGCAGGGCGGCGAGCAGGCCGGAGAAGGGGGTCGTGCAGACCAGCAGCACGGCGCTGGCCCCGGCGATCAGGGACTTCAGCAGCACCGCCTTGGAGGCCAGCAGCCCGGCCTTGTACACCCGCAGCTCCCAGCCGCCCAGGGCGAGCGAGGCGCTCACGGTCCCGTCCCCGGGCCGCGAGAACGGCAGCAGGACTGCCGCGGTCAGGACAAACGGAGCCAGCCCGGCCAGGCGCTTCAGCACCGGGAGCAGGGGCAGCCGGGCCAGCAGCAGGAGGCCGGCCAGCAGGGCCAGGTAGGCGGCGAACGGCCAGGTGCGTTCGGGGGGCAGCAGAACCGCGGCCAGGATCAGGACCAGGGCCCCGGCCGCCTTGAGCCGGGCCTCCAGGCGATGCACCGGGCTGGACCGCCGGGCCAGCTCGTCGAGGAAGCTATGCTCCACGCGGCCGCGCCGCGCGGCGCAGGAGCCAGCCCAGCCCCCAGCCCAGCGCAAACAGGACCAACGTGCCCAGGAAGCCGGCCAGGCCCGTGGCCAGCCGCTCGTCGGCGATGCCGGGGAAGACGTAGTCGGGCAATGGCGAGCGCAGGAGCGGGGTTCCCACAGCGGTTTCCAGGAAACCCTTGTCCTCCGCCACCCGTTCCAGACCATCCGGGTGCGGGGAGGCGGCCAGGGACAGCAGGGCGCCTACGGCCAGGGACACGGCCAGGCCGATCCAGACCAGCTTCATGCGGCTTGCTCCGCCGGCCCGCGCACGAACGGCCGGCACTGGGGGTGCACCAGGTCGCGGCGCACGCGCAGCAGGAAAGCCAGGGCGGCGGCGGTGATCAGCCCCTCCCCGATTCCGATCAGGGCGTGGATCCCGGCCATGGCGGGAAGCACCAGGCGCAGAGGCACGGTCCCGGAGAGGGCCAGCTGGAGCGCGGCCAGCGCGGCGCCCAGGACCACCAGGAGCCAGGCGGTGGCAAAGGCACTGATGAGCGCGCCCCGGGTGCCGGCCAACAGGCGGCGCAGCAGGCGGTACACCACGAACCCCAGCAGACAGGGCAGCAGGCCCATGTTCAGCACA
>Ga0299912_10005116_pt1 | contig 10765 bp, 9 predicted proteins | sample RVTome_2_FD_207667 | JGI IMG/M metagenome (GOLD analysis project Ga0299912, IMG submission 207667) | Soil microbial communities from uranium-contaminated site in the Upper Colorado River Basin, Wyoming, United States - RVT95D214 (version 2) ... | reverse complement strand
TCCACCACCGTGTGAATCCTGAATCTCAACAAGCCCTAGTGCGACTTGCCGCGCGCATCCACCGGGAGGGCGCCGGCCAGGCGGCCGCCGGAGACGATGAACACCTGGTCGAACAGGTTCGTGACCACACAGGTGTGGTTCGGCAGCACATGCACCCGATCTCCCACCTGCGGCGGTGACGGGCAGCGCGAAACATCCACGAGGCCATGCTCTTCGTTGAGCTGGTAGATCACCGCTTGCGGATGCTCCAGGATCATCCCGAAACCCTCGAGCCCCAGCAGGTCCGAAGTCAGCGACTTGGAGCCGGTATCGAGGATGGCGCGGTCCGCGGTCGGACGGCTGACCACAGTCGCCAAGACCGTCATCGCGCACTGCTCAAGCGTGGCCGTACCACGGGCGACGAGGGAGCGGTCATTGTAGATGTAGGTTCCGGCGCGGTACTCCGTGACCGGCTCCAGCCCCTCGTCCTTCCACATGTCGGGGGAGCCCCCCGAGGAGACCACCGGGGTGGGCAGCCCTGCCGCGTGACAGGCGGCGATGGCGGAGCGCAGAGCCTGCTCCGACGGCAGCCGCTTGCCGGCCGCGGGATAGGTCATGAGCCCGCCCAAGCTGAGCGGCTCCGTCGCTGCGATGCGGGCCGCCAATGCGGCAATCGCGGCGGGATCCGACAATCCGCAACGGGCCCCGCCGGTATCGCATTCGACCAGCACGGAGATGTGGGCACCGGCCGCCCGGGCCGCGCCGGCGATCGCGTCGACGACCACCTGGCTGTCGGCGACGACCGACAGATTGCAGCGGCGCGCCAGCGCGCCAAGCCGGGCGAGCTTGGCCGGGCCCAGCACGTTGGTGGTGAGGAAGAGATCGAGGATGCCCGCGTCGGCCATCACCTCGGCTTCGCCGACCGTCTGGACGGTGACGCCCGGGGCGCCGAGTTCGACCTGCCGCAAGGCCCAGGCGCTGGAGCGGTGCGTCTTGATGTGCGGGCGGTTGGCGAGGCCGGCGCGGTCGCAGCGCTCCTGCCAGCGCACAAGGTTGGCATCGGCGATATCGGCGTCCACCAGCACCGCTGGCGTTTCGATGGTGTCGAGCGTGCGGTCGAGTGGCTGCAACGCGGCCTTGATCGAGTTCGGCAGTGCCATGGCGGGCCCCTTTGCGGTCGGCATCAATAGTCGGCGGTGACGCCGAGCCCTTGCTCGGTGGCGCGCTTGACGGCGAGATCGGCGACCACCAGGTCCTGCAGCGAGACGCCGGTGCCGTCGAACAGGGTGATCTCCTCGGCGCTGCGCCGGCCCTCGCCCATCCCGGCGATGACGGCGCCCAGGCTCGCCCGCACGTTCTTGTCGCCGATCAGGCCGGCGGCATAGGCATGCTGGCATTCGCCGATGGTGAATGCCTGCGCCGCCTCGTCGACGAAGATAGCAGAGGCCGCAACCAGCGCCGGATCGAGTTCCTGCTTGCCCTTGGTGTCGGCGCCCATGGCGCTGATGTGGGTGCCAGGACGAACCCAGTCCTTCTCCACCAGCGCCTTCTGCGACGGGGTCACGGTGATCAGGATGTCGGCGCCGCCCGCCACCGCCTGCCGCTCGGCCTGCGGCGCATAGTCGAGGCCGAGCTCGGCGACGACCTTACCGAAGGCAACCAGATTGGCTTCAGAGGGGTCCCAGGCCAGGACGCGGCGGATCTTCCGAACCGCCAGCGTCGCTCGCAGCTGATAGGCGGACTGCGCGCCCGTGCCAATGATGCCCAGTGCTGCGGCGTCCGGACGGGAGAGGTGCTTGCTGGCGATGGCGCTGGCCGCGCCGGTGCGGATCCCCGTCAGGTAGTTGGCGCTCACCAGCGCCGAGGCGCGGCCGGTTTCCGGATCGAACAGCAGGGTCGCCGACTGATGATTGGTCAGCCCCTTGGCCATGTTGTGCGGCCAGTAGCCGCCCGCCTTGAGCCCGAGGAACGGGGCGCTGACATCGGCGCCGGTCTTCACGCCGAACACGGCGTCCTGATAGCCGACGACCTCGCGCACCACCGGATAGTTGCGGGCGTCACCCCGCGCCATGGCGGCGAAGGTCTGCTCCACGGCGCCGATTGCGTCCTCGACGCTCACCAGCCGGCGCGCCAGCTCCTCGGAAATGATCAGCATCTTGCTTTCCAGTCAGTCGTTGCGGGATTCAAGGATGAATTCGTCGATCATCACATTCGTGCCGGCGGTGAGCCCGCCGTCGACCGGCAGGCTGGCGCCGGTGATGTAGGCGGCCTCGTCGGAACCCAGGAAGGCCACCGCTTTGGCGATGTCCTCCGGCTCGGCAACGCGGCCCAGCGGGTACCAGCGCGCCAGCTTCTGGAACACCTGCGGATCCTTCTGCTGGCGGATTGTCCAGGTGATGTTGTCGGTGCGGACCGAGCCGGGGAGCACGGCGTTGCAGCGGATGCCGTCGCGGCCGAACTCGCTGGCCACCGACTGGGTGAGGTTGATGATCCCCGCCTTGGCGGCGCTGTAGGAGGGGTTGCCGAAATAGCGCAGGGCGTTGACCGAGGAGATGTTGACGATGGCGCCGCCGCCCCGTTCCTTCATCGCCGGCACGATGGCGCGGATGCAGTGGTAGGTGCCGTTGAGATTGACGTCGATTTCCTTGTGCCAGGATTCCAGCGTGATGCCCGCCAGGCTGCCGGCGTCGGTGAAGGCGGCGTTGTTGACCAACAGCGAAATCGGGCCGAGCGTGGCCGCCGCTTCGGCGAACGCCGCCTCGACGGAGCCGAAGTCGGCAATGTCGGCCTTGACGAAGTGGGCCTTGGCGCCGGCCGCGCGGAGCAGCTCCAGGGTCTGGCGGCCGGTGTCCTCATTGATCTCGGCGATGGCGATGGCGGCGCCCTCGGCGGCCAGCTTCTGCGCGATAGCGCGCCCGATGCCGTGCCCGGCGCCGGTCACCACTGCGATCGTATTGGCGTGTCGAGACATCGATATTCCTCTCAGTGCAGGGCGTCCCGGATCCAGTCCAGGGACTGCAGGCGCATGTGGCCATAGTTGTAGAAGGCGATGGACTCGGCACCGGCTTGGGCCACGAGGTGCACCGCGCCGCCCAATTCGCTCGCGTCGGCCAGATGCGGCCAGGTCGGGCGCAGGATGTAGCCGAGGCGGGCCGTCTCGCCCGCCTCCTTGCGGACCGCTCCGATATCGGCGCCGATTGCTTCGAGGCCACGCTGGTAGGCAGGGATCTCCAGCCGGTCCGCAACTTCGGCAAGCCGGGGCAGGTCGCTGCCCTCGATCCAGCACCGCGAATTCGGGGTCTGCACCGTGGGAATGACGGCGAGCTCGACCGCGCGATTGAGCTCGGCGCGCACTTGCTGCACCAGGGTGGTGACGACATCGGCGCGCCACTTGTGCAGCGCCAGCCAGTCGGGATCGCTGGCGGGGTCAGTGGCCGGCGCCTCGCCGGTGGCGAAGAAGCGGTCGAGTTCCAGCCGGGTCGCCGCCGCGAGCCTCTCCGCATCAATGCCGGCGGCCCGGGCACCCGCGCGGCAGGCGCCGCAGAAGCACATGCCGAGCATGGTTTCGGTGCGATCGGACAGCTCGATCAGCTCGAATTCGTGGTGGTGGCCATGGCGGAAGGCCTGCCAGCCAGGGGTCTCGATCATGACCTCGGCCAGGCTGTAGTTGGCGCCGAGATCGGCGCACAGCGCTACGAGGTAATCGCGTACCTCCGGCTGCGACGGGCAGAGCGAGTTACAGAGCGGGTCGCCGTAGGCATTGTGTGCGGTCAGCTCGGGATGCTCGAGCCCCAGCGGCGTGTTGTGCAATCCGACGGTCCAGCCTACGCGCCGGAGATCAGGGGCATGCTTCTGAAGCTCTCGCAGCGCGTCGAACTCGCGGGCGAGGCCATTCACCCGGGGCTTGATGCGCCCGTAGCGGGACATGTCGGGCCGGAAATAGACGGTGCCGTCCTCGGGGAAGTAGACCTTCCGGTGTGGGGCGTGGGGGCGCAGGAATTTGCCGGCATGATAGCTCGTGGCCAGCGACACCGTGTTGAGCCCGGCCCCGAGCAGCCGCGCCGCCACCTCGGCGACGCCCTCTTCCTGGAGATCCCAGGCATAGAGGTACATGGACCTGCGCATCATGCCGAGGGTCCCTTGTTCCACCACTTGCCGCCAATGACGACGCCGCGCAGGGCCAGCTGCCGGTCGCCGGTCAGCACCTCGCCGACGGCATCGTGATAGTCGAACCGGCCGGTCTCGATCTGGACGATCGTCGCGTCGCCGGGCGTGCCGATCGCCAGCGTCCCGAGTTCGGGACGGCGGAGGGCCTTGGCCGGAGTGTCGGTCGACGCCCGCACCACATCATTCAGGTCCATGCCCAGGCACCAGAACTTGCTCATCACCGCCAGGATGTCATAGGCGGGGCCGTCCTTGCTGAGCACGTGGACGTCGCTGCTCAGGATGTCGGGGAGCAGGCCCTGCTCGAGCGTGGCCCGGCCGGACTCGAAGGAAAAGCCGCCATAGCCGTGGCCAATGTCGAACAGCACCCCGCGCGCATGCGCGTCGCGGATCTCCTCGCGCACCTGCTTGCGGCCGTTGATCGGAGCGTTGGGAAAGGGGCGGAAACAATGGGTCAGGATGTCACCCGGACGCAGGCGCGAAAGCACCTCGTCGCGGCTGGGCGGCGGAAAGTCGATATGCGCCATCACCGGCAGGTCGAGTTCTTCGGCAATCTCGATGGCGATGTCGAGCGGCGCGGCGCCCGAACTGCCTCCCGCGTTGAAACCCACCCGGGCCTTGACGCCCACGACGTGCTCGGGGAACTCCCGCGCCACGCGCACGCATTCGCGCGCACTGAGCAGCCGGAGGTCGGAACATTCGCCCACCATCACTTCCTTGCTGAAGCCGAAGATGCCGGCGAAGGACACGTTGATGTAGGCGAGGATGCGCGGCGCTGACGGCTCGATCACGTGCTTGACGAAGCCGGCCATGTTGCCGGCCCCGGCGCTGCCGGCGTCCACGAAGGTGGTGGTGCCGCTGCGGACGGCGATCTCCTCGGCGTCGACCCCCAGCGAGGTGCCGCCCCAATAGACATGGGTGTGGAAGTCGATCAGGCCCGGCAGCACCAGCTGGCCGGAGGCGTCGTGGACCTGGCGGGCCTCGGCAGCGCCGATATCCTCGGCGACCGCAGCCACCTGCCCGCCGGAGAACGCGACATCGAGAATGGCGTCCAGGCCCTGGGCGGGGTCGATGACCCGCCCCCCTTTGAGCAACAGATCGTAAGTCAATTCCCGCCCCGCTTTCGTGTGCCTGGCATGACGCAACCAGTCAGCAGTATCGGCCACGCAGTTTTGCCAGCCAATGCCTAAGTCACATTACGGGATTAGAATTCGGCATTCGCTGGACGCTGAAGCCGGGACTACAGTTTTGCCGAACTGCAAAGCTGGTCGGCCATCCGAGTGGCCGAGGCGGCTTGTTTGCTGCGCAAGATTGCGAGGAAGATTCGAGATGAAGAACGTTGTTGTCACGGGCGGAAGCGGCAAGGCGGGTCGGGCGGTTTGCCGGGACCTCGTTGCCCACGGCTACACTGTGCTGAACGTCGACACCGTGCCCTCGCCTGATCCGGTCTGCGGCTTCTACAAGGTGGATCTGTGCGATCTCGGGCAGGTCTTCGACGCCCTGCAATGGACCGGCGGCAAGGACCACCCGTTCCGCAAGTTCCGCACCCCCGACGCGGTGGTCCACCTGGCGGCAATTCCCGTGCCCGACACCGTCCCCGAGGACGTGACCTTCCGCAACAACGTGATGTCCACCTACAACGTCTTCGATGCCGCGGTCCGGAGCGGGGTCAAGCGCATCGTGTGGGCGTCCAGCGAGACCACCCTGGGGCTTCCCCTCAGCCCGTCCAATCCGCCGGCCTATGCCCCGATCGATGAGGACCACCCGATGCGCCCGGAGAGCGCCTATTCGCTTTCCAAGGACCTCGCCGAGGAGATGGCCCGTCAGATCCACCGCTGGAACCCCGATACCGGCTTCATCGGCCTGCGGCTGTCCAATGTGATGGAGCCCAAGGACTACGAGCGGTTCGCGGGCTGGCAGGACGACCCGCATTTCCGCGAGTGGAACCTGTGGGGCTATATCGATGCGCGGGACTGCGCCCAGGCCGTACGCAAGGCGCTCGAGGTGGATTTCATCGGGGCCGATCATTTCATCATCGCCAACGCCGACACCGTGATGAATGAGGGCAGCGCCGAACTGATGAAGCGCGTCTTCCCCGACGTTCCGCTGAAGCGGGAGGTCCGTGGCACCGAGACCCTTCTGTCCATCGACAAGGCTCGCCGGGTGCTCGGCTACGAGCCCGAATTCTCCTGGCGGGACAAGCGCTAAGGCGTGGTAGCACAGACAGGCCGACCGCCGCTCCGGGAGCTTGGCGCTGGTCCATGGGTTGATTGCCGGTGGGCCGTCGCCAACGACGGCCGGCGCCGGATCTGCTGTCTATTTGCCCATTCTGGACGTGCTGTCCAACTATGCGGCAGCATCATAATGGCATGCTAGAATAGTATTTTCTGGAGCGCGATGCTCGGCGCAATGTGACGTCACTGCCGGGACGGTCAGGTCGCTTAGAACAACGGCCCGACTTCAGTTGGAGATGGCAGAAGGAGAACGGCAAAGATGAAATCCCTATCATGGAAGGCGATGGCAGCCTCTGCGCTCGCCATCGGCGTCCTGGGAGCGATGGCTCCCGCACAGGCGCAGACAAAAGTCGACTTCACGGTCGCGGAATACAGCTCAAAGACCGGTCCCTATTTCGAGGAGGTGGCAGCCGCTTTCGAAAAGGCGAACCCGGATATCGACATCAACATCCAGGTTGTTCCTTGGGACACCCTGCTGCAGCGCCTGACGACCGACATTGCCGGCGGCACCGCCCCCGACATCTCGATCATCGGCACGCGCTGGCTGCTCGACTTCGCCGCACAGGGCGTCGCCGAGCCGGTGGACGCCTACCTGACGCCGGAGTTCAAGTCGACGTTCATCGACACCTTCATGGCTCCGTCGGTCATCGACGGCAAGATCATGGGTCTGCCGGTCGCAGCGTCGGCCCGCGCCATGATGATCAACATGGACCTGTTCGAGAAGGCCGGCGCCACGCCGCCGACCAACTGGGATGAGTTCTACGAAGCAGCCAAGAAGCTGGCTGCGCTTCCCGACACCTTCGCCTTCGGCCTGCAGGGCAAGGAAATCGAGACCGACGCCTACTACTACTACTCGCTGTGGACGCATGGCGGCGACATCCTCAAGGCTGACGGCACCAGCGGCCTGGACACTCCCGAAGCTCTCGAGGCCGCCAACCTTTACAAGAAGATGCTCGACGAAGGGCTGACCCAGCCGTCGCCGACCAACTACAACCGCGAAGAGGTCTTCAACCTGTTCAAGCAGGGCAAGGTCGGGATGATCTTCACCTTCCCGATGCTGATCCCGCAGATCAAGGCTGAGGCCCCCGACCTGAACTACAAGATCATGCCGTTCCCCGAAGGCAAGGCCAAGGCGACCTATGGCGTGACCGACACGCTGATGATGTTCGCCAATTCCGACGTCAAGGAAGCGGCCTGGAAGTTCATCGAGTTCGCCTACAAGGACGAGTACCGCACCACGTTCGACCATGGCGAGGGCTTCCTGCCCGTGACCAAGGGCGTCGCGGCCGAGGAATACTACTCGACCGACCCGGATATCGCCGGCTTTGCCGCTGGGCTGCCCTACGCCAAGTTCGCACCGACCATCGCGAACTGGGAAGAAATCGCCGACGTCACCGTCCGGACGATGCAGCAGATCTATCTGGGCCAGGTTACCCCGGAAGAGGGCCTGAAGGCCGCCGCTGCCGAAATCAACGGCATCCGCGGGAAGTAAAGTCCCCCGTCTTATGTGGGGGCGGCGTGTCGCCGCCCCCACAATCCATCCTAGGCACAACAGCCGAAGCCCGGTCAGAACATGAAATCCGCGTTGCGCTCGACGCCTCTTCTGATGATCCTGCCGAGTCTGGCGCTGGCCATGTTCATCATCGGTTATCCAATCGTCGACCTGGCCTGGACATCGCTGCAGGAAGTCAGTCGTTTCGGGCAACTCCGCGGCTTCACCGGTTTCGACAACTTCGCCGAAGTCTTCACCGACCAGCTGTTCTACGACTCGCTGTGGCGCACGGTCATCTGGACTGTCGCGGTGGTCGGCGGGACGCTGCTCATCTCGCTGCCGGTCGCTCTCATTCTCAATGACGATTTCATCGGGCGCGGCGTGGCGCGGGTGATCATCATGCTTCCCTGGGCAATCTCGCTGACGATGACGGCGGTGGTCTGGCGCTGGGGCCTCAACGGGCGCGCCGGCCTGCTCAATGCTACGCTGATGGATCTGGGCATCATGTCCGAGCCGATCGAGTGGCTGGCGACCGCGCCGCTCGCCTTCACGGCCGAGATCCTGATCGGCATCCTGGTTTCCATCCCCTTCACCACCACCATCTTTCTGGGCGGGCTGTCTTCGCTCCCGCAGGACTCCTATGAGGCCTCCATGGTCGACGGCGCGTCGTGGTGGGACCAGTTCCGCTTCATCACGCTGCCGCTGATGAGGCCGTTCATCAACATCGCCATCGTGCTCAACGTCATCTACGTCTTCAACTCGCTGCCCATCATCTGGGTGATGACCGAGGGCGGGCCCGCCAACGGCACCGACATCCTCGTCACCTACCTCTACAAACTGGCGTTCCGCTTCGGCCAGTTGGGCAAGGCTTCGGCCATCTCGCTGATCATGTTCGGCGTGCTGCTGGTGTTCACCATCCTCTACGTGGTGATGGTGATGCGCGCCGAGCGCGACGAAAGCGACCTCACCGATGAACAGGGGGCCGGCGATGTCGCAGAAGCTTAAGAAGAGCCTGCTCTACTGGCTGGTGCTGTCGCCGCTGGTGATCGTCATCCTGTTCCCGTTCGCGGTGATGTTCGTCACCGCGGTCCGTCCGCGTGAGGAGCTCTTCGTCTATCCGCCGCGCTGGACCTTCAGCGAGTTCCGCTGGGACAACTTCGTCGACATGTGGGAGAAGACGAACTTCGGCGGCGCCCTGTTCAACAGCCTCTATGTGAGCGTCGCGGCCACCGCGCTGGCGCTGCTGCTGAGTATCCCCGCCGCCTATGCGCTGTCGCGCTACCGCTTCCACGGCAAGGGCGTCTACCGCAACTTCCTGCTGATGACGCAGATGATGTCGCCCATCGTGCTGGTCCTCGGCCTGTTCCGGCTGATGGTGCAGTTTGGCCTGGTCAACAACCTCAACTCGCTGGTGCTGACCTACGCCGCCTTCAACATGGCCTTCACCATCTGGATGCTGCAGAGCTACTTCAACACCATCCCGCGCGAGCTCGAGGAGGCCGCGTGGATGGACGGGGCCAGCCACCTTGTCAGCCTGACGAAGATCTTCCTGCCGCTGGCGGTGCCGGCGATGGTGGTGACCGGCATCTTCACCTTCATCAACAGCTGGAACGAGTTCGTGCTGGCGCTGACGATGATCCGCAGCCAGGACCAGTACACACTGCCGGTGCAGATCTTCTCGCAGGTCGCCGGCCGCTATCAGGTCGAGTGGCATCACGTGATGGCCGGCACGGTGCTGGCCACCGTGCCCGTCGCGATCGTCTTCTCCTGGCTCCAGCGCTACCTCATCCGCGGTATGGCGCTCGGCGCGGTGAAATGAGCCGGCGGATGCGTACAGGAAGTAAGGAACAGTCTCATGGCCTCCGTTGAAATCCGCAACGTCCAGAAGTCCTTTGGGACGGCGAAGATCCTTCATGGGGTCAGCATCGACATCAAGGACCAGGAATTCGTCGTGCTGGTGGGGCCGTCCGGCTGCGGTAAGTCGACGCTGCTGCGGATGATCGCGGGGCTGGAGACGATCACCGGTGGTGAAATCGTCATCGGCGGCAAGGTGATCAACAACGTGCCGCCGAAGGACCGCGACATCGCCATGGTGTTCCAGAGCTATGCGCTCTATCCCCACATGTCGGTGCACGACAACATCGCCTTCAGCCTGAAGCTGCGCAAGAAGTCCAGTGAGGAGATCGAGACGCGCGTCAACGAGGCGGCCGACATCCTCAACCTGCGCAACTACCTGCAGCGCTCCCCGCGCCAGCTCTCGGGCGGCCAGCGCCAGCGCGTCGCCATGGGCCGGGCGCTCGTCCGCGACGCGCAGGTGTTCCTCTATGACGAGCCGTTGTCCAACCTGGACGCCAAGCTGCGCGTCACCATGCGCACCGAAATCAAGTCGCTGCACCAGCGGCTCAAGACGACGTCGGTGTACGTGACCCACGACCAGATCGAGGCGCTCACCATGGCGGACCGCATCGTGGTGATGAACGCCGGCAGGGTCGAGCAGGTGGGGACCCCGCTGGAGCTCTACGACACGCCCGCCAACCTCTTCGTCGCCGATTTCATCGGCTCCCCGTCGATGAACTTCATCCGCGGCACGCTCCAGCAGGGCGAGACCGGGATGGTTGTCGTGGGAGAGGATGGGACCAGGCTGAGGGTGCGGGAGTCGTTTGCCGGCAAGGCCGGCCAGAAGGTGGTCTATGGCGTGCGCCCCGAGCACTTCATGCTCGCCACCGGCGACACCGGCGCCGAAGCCACCGTGGAGGTGGTCGAGCCGACCGGCGCAACCATCGAGGTCTTTGCTGCACTGGCCGGTGAGCGGGTCTGCGCGATCTTCAGCGAACGCCACCCGTTCAAGCCGGGCGACAAGATCCACCTCGCCACCGACCTGGACAAGGTGCACCTG
>Ga0299912_10005115_pt1 | contig 10765 bp, 7 predicted proteins | sample RVTome_2_FD_207667 | JGI IMG/M metagenome (GOLD analysis project Ga0299912, IMG submission 207667) | Soil microbial communities from uranium-contaminated site in the Upper Colorado River Basin, Wyoming, United States - RVT95D214 (version 2) ... | reverse complement strand
CGCTTCTGCCTTGAGATCATCCGGCAGATATCCAGCCAGGTCCGCGATGACAAAAGCACGGGCGGATTCATCGGCGAGGTGCTGTGTCGTGCGCCATGCTTCGCGCGTGAGTTTCGTTTTCTGCGAGCCGGCGAGCGTCTTGACCAGTCCGGTCAAGGCTCGTGCGCGCGCCTCGTCATCTTCAATCTCCCTGGCAATGGCGAGCGCTTCGGCCCGCAACGACGTGGACAGGTGTGGCCCCAAATCCTTCAGTGCAGCAGCGACCACTGACTCATCCTCCGCGCTTCGCAATGCGGCCAACGCTTCGCGCGCGATTCCACTGCCCTGATCGCCCGGCAGGTGCTCTAGCAGGCTGATCAGCGCCAGTGCACGCATCCCTTCACCGGCAAACCCACGCGCCATCTCAACCGCGTCTCCGTGAAGCTCGGCGGGCACATTCTTTGACAACTCGCCCAGCACCTGCGCACGCACGGCGTCGTGGGTGATTCCCTGGGCAACGCGTAAAGTCTCTCGCATGACGCTCACCCTGGATTCCTGAGCGAGTTCGCACGACAGGCTGCCCAGTGTCACCGCCCGTGTGGCGCTGTCTGTTGTCGCCCTGGCCGCAACAAGCGCTTTGGCCTGCAAGGACATCGGCAATAAGGGGAATACTTTTTTCAGCGCCGCGCCGCGTTGCCGCTCGTCAGGTATTTGGAGAACGTGCCCCAGTCCTTCTTGCGGTCTCCAGCGACCTGTCTCGACGAGGCGATAGATCAGGTCGGGCGATACGTTCTCTACCAGCGAGTACACGCTGCTCTGTATGAGAGCACAACGGATTTGCCGGCCGACATCCCACCACCGGTCGCTTTCGGCCCAATGCCAGGCCAGGTTCAAGTCAGCCAGGTAACCGGCATAGGTGTTTTCTCGCGAGTAGCGCACTCCGGCCCATGCGTTATGTGCCTCTCCTTCGGTAACCAGCGTACACAGGATATCGTTCATGCCGGCGCCCGCCAGATGGGCTGCCAGGTGATGACGAGCATATTCATCATTCGCTAACTGTGGCCAGTCGCCATCGCATTGCTTGCGGTGATGGCCGACGATCCGCAGATGTGCGTGGCGCGTGCACTCGGCCAGGGCGTGACGCAAGGTGAGATTGAGGCGTTCGACAGAGGCGGTGTTGGGAGAACCAGACAGTCCGAGCGTCTTGAGTCGCTCGGAGAGACGAGCCGAGTCGCCCAGGCGCATGAGACGTTCGACATGGTGAAGTCTACGACGGCGATACGTCTTTTTGACCTGACCTGCCCTGTTCAGCTTCCATGGCGCCAAAGCAGCGGACTCGTCTGGTTCGAGCGTCACGGTCCAGGACGATACCCCGCTCTGTCAGCTCTGACGCTTGGCCTGCGCACGCATCTGCTTGGCCTGCTCACGCAGCTTTTGAAAGTATTCAGTTTCGACGATTTCCTGCACCTGGCGCGTTTTCCTTACTTCGTCTATTTCGATCTGGAGTTCGCGGATTTGCTCTTTGAGGGCGCTTTCGCGTTGCCGTACCTGGATAGCATTGTCAATGGCGATGGATGCCTGGGCTGCTAGCCGGTTCAGTTGCCGCTGGTTATCCTCCGTAAAATGATTGGCCTCACAATGCACAAGAGTCAGTGTCCCGATCAGTCGTGCACCAATGAGCAGAGGGATGCCCAGGAAGGACTGGATTCCACTGTTGATGACTTGCGCCAAAAACGCAGCGTCCAACGCTGTTCCTAATTGCTTTTGCAGAACCGCCGCTGAAACCGTGGGGATCAAGAGAGGTGTCTTGTTTTGAGCGAGGAGGCCGTTGAGTCCCAAGCCAATCCTGCGCTTGCGTCCGGTGGTATTTTCGAGTTTATTCTTGCCGCTCCAGGCTTCGACGACCAACTGGTCACCTTGGGCGATAGAGACCTCGGCCGCTTCAAACTCGACGACACGCTGCACCGCTGATAGGACCGCTTGCAGCGTTTGTTCGTATTCGAGAGTAGACGTCATGGTCTGGCCGATGGCATATATTGAGCCGAGTTCGTTGATGCGGCGTTGTAGAGCCGTAACCATCTGGCCAAAGACTGAGACGAGATTGGAAATCTCGCGAGTGCCACTGATGCGAGATAGGTTCACGGCTCCGACGGCCGCATGGGTATCCATACCTACGGAAGCTTCAACAGCATCCACAGAAGCTTCAATTTCCCTGGCCGCGCCCGAAAGTTGGGTCATGGGCTTGGAGATCCTGCGTGCCAGCATAATGGATACGGCCAGTGCCAACACGACCAGACCTATCGCCCCGGCCGATACCTGCCTAGAAATATCGAGCGCCGGTTGTATGATCTCGCGCCTCGGCTGCATCAAGCCCAAGTGCCAACCGGTCGTCTTGATCTGTGTAAAGACGATGGCCCAGGTGTCACCGGATTTGTCAGTGACGTTGAGAACGCCTTTGCCTTTCTGCAACATCGCCGTTACGGCGGGCACCATGTTCCGATCTTGCTCGGCGAGCTTGATGCCGAGTTCCTCACCTAGCTTGGTATTTTCGGGAGCATAGTCTTTGTGAGCGATAATGTTCCCCTGGCTATCCAGCAGAAACGCGAGACCGGCCAGGCCGACCTTGAAGCCAAGCACCTGCGTTTGTAGATCCTTGATGCGGAAATCATGCGACATCACGCCGATCAAGGCATTCTTGTCGTAGACGGGAGCCGCGTTGGTGACCATCAGGCCTGCGCCAGCGAAATCATTATAGGGAGCTGTCCATACCGCTTTCCTATCAGGGTTGCGTTCAGATGCAGCAACCGTGTAAAAAGAAATTTCTTGAGGTTTCCAATCCGGCGGATACCCGCTGTTATCCTGCCAGGGGAACAGCCTCATCATCCCCTCGGCGGTCGTGAAATAGATCCACTGTGTTCCGATGTTGCTGCGGTGGATGGCGTCAAAAAGAGGGTTGAGCTTTTCCGTCAACGCGATCGCGTATTCCAGTTTGGGGGTCAGAGGAGTTTCCCGATTCAAAAAAACATTGGATTGGCGGTCATCGCCAAACTGGGGCAAATAGGATTCGTGATACCACGCATCCAGCCCATACACGCCGCTGGCGTCGCGCTGATATTTCTGTAGGATCGCCTGTTTGTCGGTCGGTGTAATCTGGGCTTCCGGGTTCACCAGTAAGGTTCGAGCTTGGGCTGCCGCCAGTAAGGTCGCGTTCTCAAACGCGCGCAATTGTTCGTCAATCGTCGAAGCATGCGCATCAGCACGGGCGACCAGTTGGCTGATCTGCTCGCGCTCGACCCCGGTTTCGGTCGCCCGAACCGCATTGAGAGCCATCAGGCCCAGCGGAACTGCGCTCGTAATCAACAAGGCTATCAAGACAATCCAGAAAGTGGGAATTTTCCTCAGCATGATTGCACCCCAGCTAACCCTTGCCTAACGGTCAGACCAGCATCAGTTTTTGATTGACTTCGAGCGCTATGGCCTCTTGTTTCAACTCTTGCTTGAGCGATTCGGCATACTCGATGACCTCCGGCAGATGCCGGTCCAAGTCGGACTGGGTGACATAGCTCCGGACGATATAAATCGCTTCACCGACCAGTTCGGCTTTGCTGCTGCTCCACATGCCCTGCGCCTGGCTACTGGTGGCGCCTCCGAAAAGCTGTCCCATAAAGGACAGGGTTTTCTCCAGATACGCTTTCGTGTCGGCGCTCCGGTCTACGCCGACGGTGGTGGGGATATAGACGCCGATCTGATTCGTGCGCCCCAGGCGGTTGCCCAGAGATCTTGCAACTTGAGCGAGAGGTTCTGGCAGATTGTCACGCCTCTGTTCCATCAAAGGAGGTAAACTCTCCAAGAATGGGATTTCATCCTCTGCCTGTCCGGCTGCAGGAACCGTGGCATCTTCCCGGTTCGCGCGATTGATCACCGTGAACAAGCTAGTCTGTTCAGGGGAGATGAATGCTTTGAGTGCTGCGCGCAGGTCTCTGGCGCGCCCCCGTGACACGGGGTCGGGAAGAGTCACGATGATGACCTGGTCGGCATGATCAAGCAAGTAGGGGATCTTGTCGCTCACGCTCTCCGGTGCACCGATCACAATGTTCTCGTAGTGGTCTCTAAGTTGATCCAGCATAAGGGTTGCCCGCACGCTGGGGGGCAGCCCTGGCGCCTGTTGACCAACAAAAACATCATAACCACCGGGATGGCGGGTGATTTCGCTCCTCTGCACAAAGCCAAAGCGGCTGGGCAGTCGCTCCGGCGCTGGGTATTCCGTGTAGACCGTTTGGCCCTCTGCTCGAGCCAAGATCAGCGCAATGGCAGCGCCCAGTGTTGTGCAGCCTGCGCCTGAACCGATTCCCAACAGCACACAGACGTGGCTATCTTTCATCGTGTTAGAGAGACGAGCGGTAGTCGCGGCCAACCGTTGCCCCAGAATCCGGGCTACCTCTACGGCGACTCTATTGTAGTTGGCAAGTAGGTCCTCAAAGTCCTGGCGTTTCATCGTCAGAACGTGGACTTCGCTGAGTGCTGTGACAGTCGCTGTGGAGCTTGTCCCGATTAACAAGCCCACTTCGCCGAGTACTTCACCTTGCTTGAGGTAGCTCAGGAATTGTGGATTCCCATGAGAAGAAAGGCGAGTGATTCCGACGACGCCTCGCTTAATCAAGTAAAACAGATCAGGGGGGTCGCCCTGCCACAAGATCACCTGGTTACGAGAGAAGTGACGCTCTTCCAGTTTGCTGGCGATCCTTTCCAGTTCCTGGCGGGAGAGGCTCTGGAATACGGGGACCTGCTGGAGAAACGTGATATTGTCTAGATCGATGAGATCCCAGATGTCGTTACTGAGTTTCCGCCCGGCGCGACTTACAGCGCCGCGAAAGACAACGCGGTAGGCGACTTGGCCTTCGATCAAGACTTCTTGGACATAGCCGGCCTCTTTCAAGTCCAGTAAAGTCTTTTCGATCCGATTGGGTTCTTGGGCAAGCGATTGCTGGATTTCGCCGAGCCGGGCCTGATTTCGCCGGGCAAGCCAGTTGACCAGTTCCCTTTGAGCAGGCGGCAAAGACAGCACATCGAGTGGGTTCAAGCCCCGGGGCTCGGTGGGCTTGGAAAGCGACTCTGGGCCAGGCAGATTTCTCCCTCGTTTGCTGTTTGATCCCCGAGGGAATCGCAAAAGCTCGTCAAGATTGCTGCTGTCCGCCATCCGATCAGCCCTTGGACAAGTCGTCAGAAAAAATTATCCAAATTGTATGTAACGCAAGCAGATTATGGCCTGCATCTCACTTGCCCGGCACGGCGCGAAGTGTGCTGGACTGTGAAAGGCAGCCGTGGGCTATGCCATCAATTTCGCGGCGACCTGTTTGTACAAAGCCGCTATGGGATGATTGGGGTATCGCAGGGCAAAGATGCCTGCGCTGGCCAGCGCCATCATTTCGTCCGAGTGCGGCAGTACGGCTGCCACTTCGCAATCATACGTGCGCTCCACCCGCGCTTTCACTTCAGCCGGATCAAACACCGCGGGTACCTTGTTGACGATCAACAACAAGCGCGGCACGTCGAGCTTGCGAGCCACTTCCACCGTGACGCCTGTGCCCTGGTAATCTTGTTGGTCAGGTCGCATGATGATGACCAATGCGTCCGAAATTGCGATGGAGAGCAATGTTTCTTCATTCAATCCGGGGTGCGTATCTATCATCAAGACGTCCAGTTTCAGATCGTCAATCAGTTTGTGAAAGCCGTCGTTGAGCAGGCCCACGTCGTAGCCTTCCCGGAGGACGCGAGCAATCTCGCCAGCTTTCATGCTCGACGGAATCAAATAGATTCGTCCCTTGACCGGCTGGCCCAACCGTTCCGTCACATCGTGGGCGGCCTGCCTGATCTCGCACTTGCCCCACAAATAGTCATTCAGCGCAAGCCCCATTTCTTCTTCGTTCATGCCAAAGAGGACATGGATGCCAGGCGAAGCAATGTCGGTATCAATGACGCCGACGCGCTGCCCTTCCATCGCCAGCAGCGTGGCGATGTTGGCCGTAGTGTTGGATTTGCCGGTGCCTCCTCGGAAGGAATGAACTGATATGATCTTTGACATAGTGCCCCCAAGCCCAATACGATTCAGTCGGTGCGGAATCGAGGCTTTAGCCGGTTCCGTTTACGCCAAGCGGCCTCTCGCTTCGCTTCGACCGCTTCGCTTCGACCGCGCAGCGGCGGACACACCCCTAAGGGTGTCCTGTGGACGGGCAAAGCTTCACTTCTGCTTATCTGAACCGTATTGCAAGTCCAAATTGTAGCTAGCATACTGTAAAAATAAATGCTCACCCTTGCAAGGGTGTACGTCGCACGGCCATCATGGTGATGTCGTCGTATTGGTCGGCGGATGCAATGTGATCGCGCAGTGCGCTTTTAACGCAGGTCAACAACGCGGCTGCCGAAGGGAAGGGCTGCTGGATGAGCGCCATGAGCCGCTTTTCCGAAAAGAGGCGGCCATTCGGATCGCGAGCATCGGTGGCGCCGTCGGTATATGCAAAAAGCATATCACCTGGTTCCAGACCAGCCTGCCCGATTTCAAATGTGGCGTCTGGCAGCATGCCGACCGCTGGGCCGCTGGCCTTGAGCGTGCCCTTGATCTCGCCGTTCTGACCCAGGATGACGGGCGGACAATGTCCGCCGTTGATGTAGGACAGCGCGCCCGTGACCGGATCAACCATGCCAAAGAAAAGTGTGGCAAAATAATTGAGTTGCAAGTGGTTGGTCGTAATATAGTTGTTCGTGAGGACTATCGCATTCATCAGAGCGGTCGTGCCGATGGAAGGGGCTCCTCGCCGCCGTCCGCCGCTCATCAGGCCGTTGCCCAGGCCATCCATCAGGTTGAGGCTATAGTTTTGCTGGGCAAAGGCCCGCGTCAGGCTGCGGATCAGGGCCATAAACAGCGCAGCACCCACGCCTTTATCACATACGTCCGCAATAACAAAACCCACTCGCCGGCCTTGGGACATGGTAAAGGCGTCATAGAAATCTCCCGCCACTTCCCGCGCCGGATGAAAAAAGGCGGCGATTTCCCAGCCTTCTGGCTGCGGCAACTCACTCGGCAGGAAACCAAGTTGAATATCGCGCGCGATCTCTACGTCGTGCTCGATTTTCTCTCGCAGCCTCTCCTTGGCGCGCTCCCGCTCTTCCTGCCGCCGCCGGCGTATCTCTTGAAATTCGCGCACCTGTGACTTGAGCATCGTCGCCGAAAAAGGCCGCACCAAATAGTCGTCTGCTCCCAGGGCGAGGCAACGCTCGACAGCTTCCATCTCTGCAGGCGCAGCCAGCACGATGATGGGGATGATGCGCAGCACATCATCGGATGCTATGCTTTGCACGATTTGGAAAGCGTCCGGTTCCGCCAGGTGAAGGTCAAGCAGCACCACCTCGGGCTTGAGTGTTTGGACCAGCTCAAGGCCCTGGTGACCGTCCATCGCGGGCGTCACTCCATAGCCGGCTTCTTCCAGGTAGCGTGTCAGCACCTTATGGTCCGCCTCTGCACCTGCGATGATGAGCACGTTCTCTTTTGTGGTTTCCAAGAACAACCTCCTGCACGCAGGTTTACAATCTTTGAGGGCGGTTCATAACCAAGATATTGCGGTTCCGGTTGCCGACGTATTCGTACTCGAATTGATCCACATTTTCCATTGCCAGAAATATGCCCAACCCCCCGACGGGACGTTCTTCGAGCGGCAGGTCAATTTGCTTGGGGCGCGGCAGACTGCGCGGATCGAAGGGAGCGCTCATGTCCTCCAGCGTGATGGTCAAGGTCTTCTGATCCAGCTTGGCCTGCACAGAAACGTCCCCTGTTCGACCTGCTTCCTGGTACCCATGGACGATGACGTTCGTAGCGATCTCGTCCACGGCCTGCCGGAGGCGATACGCTGCCTTTTTATCCAGGCCGGCAGCCGAGGCTGCGTCGAGCACGTATCGTCCAATCGCACTCAACGAATCCAGCGTTCCAGGCACAGTCAGTGGTTCCATGTCAGTTACACGGCTGGCGCTTCTTTTAGATGTTCTCGATCTTGGCCGCATCGTACTCATCCATAAAGGTGACGCTGTTTTGGAAGCCCGTCATGGTGATGGTCTCTAGCACTGGCTCCTGAGCGCCAATCATATAGATGTTGACTTGCGGTCCCATCTTTTGCTTGGCAAAGACCAACGCGCGCAATCCCGCGCTGGCCATGTATTCCAGGTCCTTCATCAACAGAGCTACATTCTTGGCCTTGGCGGCAGCGGCTTTTTCCACGTCGGCGCGAAAGGCCGGCGCAGCCACGGCGTCCAATTCGCCTGAAAGTGTAATCTTGGCCACTCCGTTGACGATCTCAAAGGTTGATTTGAATGCCATTTCGGTTCTCCTTTTTGTCTGACTCGCTTTTGGCTATTTGACGATCAGGATAACGACCGAGCGCGGGCCCACGAAAATCCGGTGTTGATCGCTCAACATCGGTTCGGCGCCAGGCTCCCAAATGTCTTCGGGTGGATGAGCGCCGGTATTGGCAAAAACGTGCCACCGTGTTCCTTCCGGCAATCCTGGCAGCTCGAAATCGTGACCTTCCCAACGAGTATTCGTGGCGACGTAGATGGCGTTGTCCTGCGCGGTGCCGCCCTTGGCATGTTTGCCGCAGAGCATGAACGCCAGGGTGCGACAATGCTCGGACCAGTCTGCGTTCCAAGCCTGGGTCCCGTGCCAACTTACGTCGGGGTAACCACTGCCGACATAGTCCCGATTCTGTAGGTGCCACCGGTTGCTAAACACGGGATGCGCTCTTCGAAAGGCAATGCAGTGCTTGAAAAATCGGAACAGGTCCGCGTTCTTTTCCAGCAGCGTCCAATCCAGCCAGCTTAGCTCCGTGTCATGGCAATACGCATTGTTGTTGCCATGCTGCGTCTGGCCGATCTCATCTCCCATCAGCATCATCGGCACGCCCTGGCTGACCATGAGTAAGGCCACGCCGTTCTTAATCTGCCGGCGCCGCAGGCCGTTGGTGTCCGGATCGTCTGTGGAGCCTTCCCAACCGCAGTTCCAACTATTGTTGTCGTTCGCGCCATCGTTGTTGTTTTCGCCGTTCGCTTCGTTATGCTTGCCGTTGTACGAAACCAAGTCAGCTAGCGTAAAGCCATCGTGGCAGGTGATAAAGTTGATGGAAGCCGTAGGCCCGCGACTGGCGTACAAGTCCGGCGACCCCTGCAACCGCTGGGCAAGGTCGCCCACCAAGCCCGCATCACCCTTGAGCCACCGGCGGAGTGTGTCGCGGTACTTGCCGTTCCACTCGGCCCAGCGACCAAAGGCAGGGAATGAGCCCACCTGGTACAGTCCGCCAGCGTCCCATGCTTCCGCAATCAGTTTGCACTTGGCCAGAACCGGGTCGTGAGCGAGCGCTTCGAGCAGCGGCGGATTGGCCATCGGTGCGCCAAACGGGTCGCGCCCCAAGATAGCCGCCAGGTCAAAGCGGAACCCGTCAATGTGATACTCCGAGGCCCAGTAGCGGAGACAATCGAGCACCATGCTGCGCACGACCGGGTTGTTGCAGTTGAGGGTGTTTCCCGTGCCGCTAAAGTTGTAATAGTATCCTTCCGGTGTCAGCATGTAATAGGTCACGTTATCCACACCGCGGAAAGAAATCGTTGGCCCATACTCGTTGCCTTCGGCGGTGTGGTTAAAGACTACATCCAACATGACCTCGATGCCGTTCTTGTGCAGTTCTTTGACCAGGGTCTTGAGCTCGTCTGCCACCATCGTCCCATCTTGTAGTTTGCCCGTGGCGGCGTAGCCGGCTTTGGGCGCAAAAAAGCCGACGGTGCTATAGCCCCAGTAATTCATGAGCAGTTCGCCCGTCTCTGGATGATGGCGGTTGTTTTCGAACTCGTCAAACTCATAGATCGGCATCAACTCGATGCAATTGACGCCCAGCTCTTTAAGGTAAGGGATCTTTTCGCGGATGGCGCTAAAAGTGCCCGGGTGCTTGACCCCAGAGGCGGGATGTCGCGTAAAGCCGCGGACGTGCATTTCATAGATGACGAGATCCTCGGTGGGGATTTCTAGCGGTCGATCCGATTCCCAGTCAAAGTCGTCGTAGACGATCCGGCCTCGGTGCTGGTAGCAGTCGTTCCAATTAGGCGTCTGGCCCCAGACCTCTCGCCCGCCGACAGCTTTGGCATACGGATCCAAGAGAATCTGAGACGGATCGAACCGGTGCTGGCCTGGCTTGCCCCGCTCCACCTTAGGATAAGATGCCCCCATGCGGAAGCCATACTCGATGTTCTCATAGTTCAGGTCAAAGACTACCATAGAGAATACGTTGCCGATCCGAAAGTCGCCCCAAAATGGCTCGCCGGTCTCTGGTTTTTCGAACATGCCCCGGAAAGGGATCTCTGCAAATGGCGCAGGCTGGCCCTTTTCAAAGAGGACCAGCACACAGTAATCCGCATGGCGGGAGAACACTGAAAAATTGATGCCGCCCGGGACTGGAGAAGCGCCAAATGGATAAGGTCGTCCAGGGCGCAGCTTGAAGTCCTTGTAGGTGTGTGTGGGATAGGTATCTATTCGCTCCACGAGTCCTCGCTTATTAGGTGAACATTGGCAAGCGCCATACCCTGCTCGAGTCCTGACCAAATCCAGTCATCTATTGGGCAAACGCCTGGAGGCCTGATTCGATCGAGTCGTACACGGTGAAGAAACCGAGAAAGCCGGTCATTGACATGGTGTCTTTGAGCTCGTCCGAAAGCCTGGTCAAAGCGACTTGCCCTTGGTTGCCTGAGATTTGCC
>Ga0299912_10005113_pt1 | contig 10766 bp, 9 predicted proteins | sample RVTome_2_FD_207667 | JGI IMG/M metagenome (GOLD analysis project Ga0299912, IMG submission 207667) | Soil microbial communities from uranium-contaminated site in the Upper Colorado River Basin, Wyoming, United States - RVT95D214 (version 2) ... | reverse complement strand
GCCGTGCTGGAGGGGGTCCTGGGCTCCCTGACCGCCGAAGGGGTCACCGTCTTGAGCCGCAGCTCCGGCGCGCCGCTGCCCGGCTATCCCCGGGTGCGCGCGCGGGCCTATCTCCTGCTCGGGGACCTGGGCTCCGAAGGGGCCCGCCGGGTGCTGCTGGACGCCGCGGCCTATGAGACGGACCTGGGCGCGCGCCTGGCCGCCTTCCAGGCCCTGGGCCGCATCGGCGCGGATCCCGATGGGGAGCTGGGGCGCCTGCTGTCGCGCGAAGCCCGGCGGCCCGGCGCCGAGGAGGCGCTGGTCCTGGGCGGGCTGGAAGCCCTGGCCCGCGTGCTGGAGCAAGGTCCCGGGCGGACCGCTCCGGAGGATTTTCGGGCCCTGGCCGAGCTGGCCGCCAGGGGTTCCCGGCGGGTGGCCGAACGGGCCCGCCAGATATTGAAGGAACTGCAAAGGAGGCTGCCATGATCGCCATCCTGGTGTTGGGAGCTCTGCTGGCCCTGGGACTGCCTGCCGGGGCCCAGGAAGTGGCCGAGGAGGAGCTGCGCAGCGCGGACCGGGAGATCGAGTTCGAGAACTACTCCGGGCCCTACGCGCGCATCGACACGGCCGAGGAGATCAAGGCCATCGGATACCTCCTGGCCGGCAGTCTCAAGCAGGACGGCCGGAACGGCCGATTTTTGACCAAGTATACGATCCTGCGCGCCCAGGACCCTGCCGAGAGCGGCAGGTTCGACGCGGACATCCTCTCCATCGAGCCGGAAGCCAGGGTCGACCACATCGACAACGTGCGGCGCATCCTGGCCGGCTATCTGGAGGGGGCCTTCGCCTACAGCGCCGCGGACGCCCGCCTGCTGGCCCGCTTCGCCACCGTGTACAATGCCGTGTACCGCGGCAACCTCGGTTATTTCGGGGCCAAGTACAAGGCGGTGGTCATGTCCCACCTGAGCGCCGGCAACGCGGGGATTTCCACGCGCTACTACGAGTGGCCCGGCGCCACCCGCCTGCTGGTGCCCCTCACCTCGGAGGCGGGCGAGGGCCGCCTCTCCAGCCTGTCCACCACGGAGCTCACCGAGGAGGGAGTGATCGAGGAGATGCGCCGCGAGCCGGACAAGGGCCTGGAAGAGCGCAAGGACATGGTGGAGCTGAAGGAGCGCGAAATCGAGGAGAAGCAGGCCGGAGTCGAGGAAGCGCAGAAGCAGCTGGCCGAGGAGAAGGCCGAGCTGGAGCGCAAGCAGGCGGAAGCCGCCGCCGCCGAAACGCCGGAGGAGAAGGCCCAGGCCCAGGAGGAGGTGGCCCGGCAGGAGGAGGAGGTGAAGCGGGCCGAAGCGGTGGTGGCCGCCAGGCAGGCCGAGGTGGCCGCCAAGGAGGCGGAGGTGGCCAAGGAGCGCGAGGGGGTCATCGCCGACGAGAAGGCGCGCGAGTTGAGCGCTCAGGGCACCGGCGCCGCGGCGGCGGGGGCCTTCGCCCTGGCCGACCAGCTCTACTTTCTTAAAGTCAGGGCCCGCGCGCGCTCCGGCTCCATCAGCGGCACCCTGTCGATCCTGGACCCGGGGCCGCCCGAGGTGAAGCTCACTTCGCCGGTGGACTTCATCCGGGGCAGGGCCTATTACTTCTTCAAGGACGCCCTGCTGGTGGTGGGCCAGGAGAGCGCGGCCGGCGGGCCGGCGCACCTGCTGCTGCTGAACCCCCTAACCCTGGAGCCGGCCAAGCGCTCGGCCGAGGAGGTGTACCAGGACAGCTTCGTGCTGATCCAGGGCGGGGCGATCTACGCGGTGCTGAAGAGCGGCAACGACTTCCGCCTGGGGCGCTTCGACGAGAACCTGAAACTGGCCGCGCGCAGCCCGGTGACCGTGGACCGGGACTCCAGCCTGGCCCTGTTCGCCGACCGGGTGTACGTCAGCTCCGCGGGCCGCGACATCCTGGCCCTGGACGCCCAGGACCTGAGCCAGAGGGCGCAAGTGAGATAAGCTGGCGCAGGCTACGTCTCGCCGAAAAGCCTGGCCCGGCTTTCGTACAGCTTTTTCAGAGCGGGATAGCCCTGGCGGTACAGCGCGAACAGCGCTTCATACAGGCGGGCCCTGCCTGGATCGGGGCGGTCGACGGTTTGCAGAGGCAGCAGGCCTACGGCCTGCTCCACGGAGTCCCACAGGCCGTACGCTGTGCCGGCGACGATGGCGGCTCCCAGCGCGCTGGCATCCTGGCCGTCGCGCATGGTCCGTACCTCGGAATTGAAGACGTCCGCCTGAATCTGGCGCCAGAGGGAGCTGGCGCTGCCTCCGCCGCAGAGGCAATGCTTTGTGGGGATTGAATCCTGGGGGCGAATGCACTCATAGGCATCCCGGAGACTCAGCGAGACGCCTTCCATGATGCTGCGCAGGATGTCGGAGCGCTTCGTGCCCAGGCTCATCCCCAGCAGCGAGCCTCGAACGGCTGCGTCGGTGTGGGGGCAGCGTTCCCCCTGCAGATAAGGCAGGAAGATCACTCCGTTGGCCCCGACGGGGGACTTGCCGGCTTCTTCACACAACAGCGCGTAGGGATCGCGCGGCTCTCCGCGGGTCTTGCCCGGATTATCCATCCCGGCGACGCCGAAGGTGTCGCGGTACCACCTCAGGGAACTTCCCCCGGAAATGGTCACCCCCAGGGTCACCCAGCGACCGGGAAGGACGTGACAGAACGAGCTGAAGCTGCCCAGCGGATTGGGCGTTGGCTCGGGAAGGCTCAATACGACGTTGCCGCCGGTGCCCACGACCGAGAGGACCTCGTTCGCGGAGATGGTCCCGGAACCGAGGGTCTGCATTACCGCGTCGCCGCCGCCGATCGTGACCGGCGTGCCGGCTGTCAGCCCCGCGGCCTGCGCCGCCTGACGGCTGATGCCTCCGGCCGTCTCGGAGGCCAGCCTGCACTCCGGTAGCCAGCGCCTCGGGATGGCCAGGCTGTCCAGGAGCCGGGCTGACCAGCGGCGCTGCACGACATCGAACAGCCCTGTGCCTGATGCGTCCGAGAAGTCCGTGCCGAAGTGTTCGCAGAGCCGGTAGCGAATGTAGTCCTTGGGCAGCAGGATCCGCTCGATGCGCTGGTAGATCTGGGGTTCGTTTCGCTGCATCCAGAGGAGTTTCCCGGCTGTGTATCCGGGCAGAAGGGAATTGTTGGTGAGGCGAATGAAGGCCTGGTGTCCGCCGACAAGCTCATAGACCCGCAGACAATCCTCGGCGCTGCGCTGGTCGTTCCAGAGGATGGCGGGCCGCAGGACGGCATTGTCGCGGTCCAGGGCTACCAGCCCGTGCATCTGGCCGCTCAAGCCGACGCAGGACACCGCGCGGGGGTCGCCGTCGACAACCTCGCGCAGCGAAGCGGCTACCGCCTGCCACCACATTTCCGGATCCTGCTCCGCCCAGCCGTTCCTGGGTCTCAGCAGCGGATACTCCCGCGTGGCCTTCCTGACGACCGCGCCGCGGCGATCCACCAGCACCACTTTGCAGCTGGTGGTGCCCAGGTCTACGGCCAGAACGCAGCGCTCGCTCACTGCGGATGCTCCGGCGGTACGTTCGTCGAAAGCCCGCGCGTCGATTTGCGGATGATCAGGCTGTCGCGCAGGAGCACTCTTTGAGGAGCCTGCCTGCGACCCTCGATCAGGTCCATTGTGAGAGTCAGGGCGTTTCTCCCGATCTCGAAGGCCGGTTGGGCGATTGTCGTCAGGGACATGATCGCCGAAAGGGGTACGTCGTCATAGCCGATGATCGAAACGTCCTCGGGGACTCTTAAACCCCTGTCCTCCAGTGCCTTCCAGGCTCCGAAGGCCATCATGTCATTCGAGGCGAATATGGCGGAGAAGGAGGCCCGTTTGTCGAGCAGCTTGATGGTTGCGCGGTGCGCCCCGTCGTAGGTCGTGTCCCCGTGGATGACCAGCTCTTCGAGATAGGAAAGACCCATCTCCAGGAAGCCGCGCCGGTATCCGCTGGCCCGCGAAACGGTAGTGGAGTAGCTTTCCGGCCCGGCGATGAACACAATGCTGCGGTGGCCCAGATTCAACAGGTAGGTGATCGCCTGGAAGGCCCCTTCCTCGTTGTCCGAGAGCACCGCGCACAGGCGTTCGTGCCGGTGCTCCCGATCCAGGAATACGATCGGCAGGCCCATTTCCAGGAGCCCCGCGATCGGATCTTCGATGGGCTCCAGGAAGGGGATATAGATGACCCCGTCGACCTGTCGTTCCAAGAGGCGCTCGATGTGTCTCTGCTCGGTCGCCGAATTGTTGTCGGCATTGCACAGGACGATCTCCGCGCCGTGCACCAGCGCGGTGTTGCAGACCCCCCTGATCACCAGAGGAAAATAGGCATTGGTGATATCGGGGATGACCAGTCCGATCCTGATGCCCTGGCCCCTGCCCGGCGGTGAGGAGCGCAGCCGGTAGCCTGTGGCTCCGATCGCTTCCTCGACCGCCTTGCGCAGGTGAGGCTGCACCTTCGGATGGTTGTGCACCACCCGCGACACCGTGGCTACGGATACGCGGGCCAGCGCGGCCACGTCGCGGATGGTGGCGGGACGGTCAGGCTTCGGGGTGCGCTGGCTGGGCTTGGCTTGCGGACTCAAGCGAGGTGCCTCGCGTAGTCGTTGACCAGCAGAAACAACGGGCTTTCATCCTCGTCGATGCTGGGGAACCGGGGGTTGCCCTCGGCGAAGATATTGTCGGCCTGATCGTCATTGACGCTGCTGACCTCGCCGACCAACACGCGTCCTCGGCCTGCCTCCCCATAAAAGAGGTGGAAAAGCCCTGGTTCCAGGAAGATGCTTTCTCCCGGTTTTAGCACGAGATTGCCTCCGGCGGGCACGGTCCGGGCGAACCCGTCAATCACCGCGGTGACCGCCTGGTCATTGATGACGAATCCCGTGGAGCTGCGCAACTCCAGGACGAGGTTTCCGCCGCCCCGATTGATGATGTCCTCGCGCTTCTGTCGATGCGTGTGGAGGGGAGTGACCTGCCGTTCCCCGACGATGATTATCTTCTCGCAATAGCTCTTGCGGGCGACTCCCGGGATTCCGTTTCGCAGATTGAAGTTTATCAGACCTACCCTCTGGAAGTCGTTGCTACCGAAGTCGGTGATGTCCCAGCCCAGTCTGCATTCCGTGATCTCACCGGCCAGTTGGGCTTTCCCCCGCCATTGCTCCGGGGACCAGGTTGCCCATGCGGGCAGATGGAAGCCCATGCGCTTGAAGAATTTCACGGAGGCTCGGAGCTGCCTGTTGATGTCGCTGCGACGCATGGTGAACGGATATCATGAATTCGAGAAAAAGTCAAGAAACTATTACAGAAAAATCGCTTGACTTTACCGTAACGCAGTGTAACAATACGCCTTCAGGCTGAACGATGGAAATCCAACGGGTCCCCGGACAACCGCTCTTGCTCCCCCGGGATGAACAGGTGCGCAAGATGCTGGAACTCGCGGCGATCGATCAGCGCAGGAAGCTGCTGCAGCTGGGGCAGGGCCAGGGTTTGCGGCTTCATTACGGCGGCATGTTCAGCTGCGTCGAAATCCTCACCATGCTCTACCTGCGCTGGATGCGGATCAGGCCCTCCGAACCGGATTGGCCGGAGCGGGACCGGTTCCTCCTCAGCAAGGGCCACGCGGCTCCGGCCCTTTACGCGGTCCTGGCGGCCTGCGGGTTTTTCGCGGAGAGCGAATTCCGGAAGTTCCGCCGGTTGCACGGGATTCTCCAGGGCCACCCGGACAGGAACAAGACCCCCGGCGTGGACTGCTCCACCGGCTCTCTGGGGCAGGGCTTCCCCGTGGCCTGCGGCCTGGGGCTGGCGGCCAAAATGGATGGGGCTCCCTATCGTGTGTTTACCCTGCTCAGCGATGGGGAGTGCAACGAGGGATCGATCTGGGAAGCCGCCATGATCGCCGCCAATCTGGAAATCGATACCGTTACGGCCATGCTGGACTGGAACAAGATGTCCTCTTATGGGCCGATGAAGGGGCGCAACGACGTGGAGCCCCTAGCCGACAAGTGGCTGGCTTTCGGCTGGCATGTCCTGGAATGCGACGGCCATGACTTCATCGCCCTCTCCGCGGCGCTTTCTGCCGCGCAGGAATGCAGGCGGAAGCCTTCCATCATCCTCTGCCACACGCGCAAGAACAGGGGAATCCCTTCCGCTGAGGGGCGGCACATGCCTTCGAACTACGCTCTGGATGGGCGAAGCTACCGCGAAGCCCTCGCGGAGCTGGAGCAGAGGGAACGGGAGCTGAGGGATGGGCTTGCCGCTGGCTGATTTCGGCGACGCTTTCGCCGACGCCCTGCTCGAAGTCGGCAGGGCCTGCGAACGGGTGGTGGTCCTCGATGCGGACATCGCCGACTCCTGCAAGACCGAGGCTTTCCGCAGCGCCTTCCCGAAGCGCGCTTTCGATCTGGGAGTTGCCGAGCAGAGCCTTCCCACCTTTGCGGCCGGCCTGGCCCTGGCCGGCAAAATCCCGTTCTACAATAGCTTCGCCCCCTTCGCCGCGCTCAGAGGACTGGACATGATCCGCCAATCCGTGGCTTACAACCGGGCGAACGTCAAGATCGTGGGCCACGCCGCCGGCCAATCCATGGGCTACACCGGCCCGACTCACCATACCATCGAGGACATCGCCGCCCTGCGCGCCATCCCCGGCATCGTCATCCTGACGCCCTGCGACGCGGAGCAAACCCGGCAGATGGTATGGGTCATGGCCAATACGGAGGGGGCGATGTACCTGCGGCTGCCGCGGGGGGCGGCCCCCCCCGTTCACCCGCCGGACTTCCGCTTCCAGATAGGACGCACCTACTGCCTGCGGCGCGGTGGAGAGGTAACGATCTTCGCCTGCGGCGCCGTCGTGGCGCTGGCGATGCAAGCGGCGGAGCGGCTGGCGGGCCAAGGGATCCTCTGCCAGGTAGTCGATGTGCCCACCCTGAAACCGCTGGCTGCCGGGGAAATCCTCCGGCACGGGGAGCATACCCGGGGAGCGATCACCGTCGAGGATCACAACGTCCTGGGGGGGTTGGGCGGCGCGGTGGCGGAGATATACGGCGAAGAGCTGCAAAAACCGGTTGTGCGGATCGGCATTCCGGATCGCTTCACCGAGTCCGACGAGGGCCACGTCTTGCGTGAGGCCTGCGGGCTTTCGGTTCAGAGCATCGTCTCGGCCGCGCAGCGCTTGGGAGGCAGGGTATGACCCCGCGGGAAAGGATCGCTGCAGCGCTCAACCACCGTCAGCCGGACAGGGTTCCCGTGGACTTCGGGGGGACTACCGTCACGGGCATTCATGCCTCCGCCCTGAACCGCCTGCGCGCTGCGCTCAATCTCGAGCCGCGGCCGGTGCGGGTTTATGAGCCGATGCAGATGCTGGGAATCGTCGAGCCGGACGCAGCGCGGGCCCTGGGAAGCGATGTCGCGGGTGTTTTTGCGCCGGGAACGCTGCTGGGCTACAAGAACGAGGATTGGCGGCCCTGGACGCTCCCCGACGGGACCGAGGTCCTGCTGGGGGCGGGCTTCCGGACGACGCGCGCCGGCGACGGCGCGATCCTGGCTTACCCGAAAGGCAACCTGAAGGCGCCGCCGAGCGCCCGTATGCCCGCCGGCGGCCTGTATTTCGACAATATCGTCCGTCAGGACAATCTGCAGAAGCAGGCCTTCGTCGCTCGTCTCGACTACGCCGACCAGTACTCGGTATTCAGCGACGAGGAGTGCGCCTATTACGACAGAACTGCCGAGCGTCTCTTCCGTGAATCCGACCAGGCGCTGTTCGGCAATTTCTTTCTAGGTGGGGTGGGCGATATTTTTCACCTCCCGGCCGCCTGGCTCGAGCATCCCAGGGGCATCCGGGACATCGAGGAGTGGATGATCGCCCATCTTGAGCGCCCGCAATACGTGAGAGACTTCTTTGACCTGCAATTGGAGGTCCAGCTGAAGAACCTGGAGCTGTATCGCCAGGCGGTGGGGGAGCGGATCGCGGCGATCGCCATTTCGGGAACGGACTTCGGCGGGCAGCAGGGCCCCTTGCTTTCACGGGAAATGTATCGGGAGTTTTACAAGCCTTACCATAAGAGGTTCAACGACTGGGTGCACGCCCATACGGGCTGGAAGACGTTTGCCCACACTTGCGGTTCGGTGATCCCGCTCCTCGAGGACTTCATCGAAGCGGGATTCGACATCCTGAACCCGGTGCAATTCTCCGCTGCCGGCATGGACCTGGCGGTGCTCAAGGCCAAATACGGGAGCAGGATTGTTTTTTGGGGCGGCGGGGTCAATCCCCAGAAGACTCTGCCCTTCGGAACTCCGGAGGAGGTCGCCCGGGAAACCCGGGAGAACGTCCTTCTGCTCGCGCCGGGTGGCGGATTCGTCTGTGGGACCGTCCACAACATCCAGGGCCCGACGCCCCCGGAGAGTATCCTCGCTTTTTTTCGGGCGATAAATGAAACCTGACTTGACAACGAGGCAGCGACATGCTAGAAATTAGTAGGATGTAGGAATTAGCATGTAGGACATAGGAGAAATTCAGCATGGAGCTCATTCGCTGCTGGGAAGAAAAGGGAGAAACCATCTCGGAGCCGTACAAACGGCATATCAAGGTGATGCTGGCCCCCGACAATCGCAATGTTCCCGAGATCACTTTTTCCCACGCCATCATCTATCCGCACAGTCGAACCGACTACCACAAACACGACCGGCCGGAGCTGATTCTGATCGTCTCCGGCCGGGGTATTTCCGTGTGTGACGGGGTACAGACGCCCGTTCAGCCGGATGTGGCTCTCTGGGTCAGGCCCGGTGAAATGCACCAATTGATCAACGATGGCGAGGAATCGTTGAAGCTGGCCACAGTGTTCGTGCCGGGTTACACGGCGAAAGAAAACCTCGACCGGATAAGGCAGGCAGCCGAGGATGCGAACCGGAAGTAGCGCAGCCGGCGCGGCGAGGGAGCTTGCGCGGTGGTTCTGAGCGAATCCCTCATCCGGGCCACCCCGGAGGTGTCCGCCCAGTCCCTCGCGGCCAATCTGGAGGCGGTCTGCGGCATCGGCCCGCGTTGGCACGGAACGCCTGCTGAGGAACAAACGATCGAGCTGATGTCGGAGCGGCTCCGCGCGGTGTGCGACCAGGTGGAGTTGGAGGAGTTCCCGTACGCCCATTACACACCGCAAGCCGCCAGCCTCCAGATCGCGCGGCCGCTCCAACGTTCATTCCAGTGCGTCGGTGTGCAGTATTCCGGTGCCGGCTTGGCGGCCGGGGAGCTCGTCTACGCTGGCCAGGGCAATCAGGAGGATTTCCAGGCCCTTGGGCAATCTGGCGCGCCCCTCAGGGAGCGCATCGTGCTGATGCGGACCAATCGACCCTACCAGGCGGGGCGATACGCTCAGGCCGGCGGGGCGGCCGGGATCGTCGTCATCTCCGATTCTCCGTTCGGGACGATACGGCAGATGACTTCCCAAATGGGCTACGAGCCGGGAGAGGACCTGGCCGCATTCGGCCTGCCCATACCCGGCGTCATCGTGAGCCGGGAGGACGGGGAGCTCCTGCTGAGCCTGCTCTCCGCAGGCCCGGTCGAGGGACGAATCGAGCACCGCGGCATCGTCGAGATTCGCCGCTCGCACAATGTGGTCGGCTATCAATGGGGAAAGGAAGGACAGCGCGTCCTGATCGGGGCGCATTATGACACCCAGTACGGCCTGGACGGCGCCTGGGACAACGGATCCGGCTGCGCAGCGCTCCTGGAGATCGCCCGGGTTTGCGCGGGAAGCGCCGCCAAACGGACCCGGGTTTTCTGCGCTTTCGGCGGCGAGGAGATCGGTTTGTTCGGTTCGACCGCTTTTATCAGGCACAGGGCCGGCGAGCTGGCGGGATTACTGGCCTACTTCAATCTGGATTCCACCAGCGGGGACGTGCCCTACACCCATGACTTGCAGACAACGGAGCGATTGGCGGGATTGGCCCGCGAGTTGGTCACGGCTCACACGGACTGGAGGATCACAACTTTCCGCAACTTCAACCTCCTGGACCACGAGCAGGACGCGGCGGAGTTCGTAAAGCTGGGCGTCGAGGCCTTCTGGGCCCACGAGGAAGGCAATGCCTTTTTCCACACGGTGTACGACCGCCTGGACACGGTCGATGCGGCAAAGCTGGCCCGGGCCACGCGCGTGGCGCTGCTGCCGTTCCATTATCTCGCCCATGCGGAGGTCGTACCATTTTGAGCAGTACCATCCTCGAAGGAAACGGTTTATGAAGCGGAAACAGCACAAAGGGCAACAATGGCTGCTGGGCAGGGCGCCGCTTTACATGATCGGGCCGGCCTTTCTCCTGCAGATCGCGCTGGTGGTCGTGCCCCTGATCATCGCCTTTGCCGCCAGCTTCCACCGCTGGTATCTGCCGCGCCCTCAAGACCGGGCTTTCATCGGTCTGGCCAACTACGTCCACCTCCTGACCAGCCGGGAATTCTACGACTCCGTCTGGGTGACTGTGAAGTTCATCGGCCTGACGGTGCTCGGAACCACCGTATTGGGATTGATCAGCGGGCTGCTGGTGGCCAGGAGCTTCCGGGGAGTCGCGGTGTTTCGCTCGCTGCTCATCATTCCGATGATGATCACCCCTGCGGTGAGCGCCCTGCTGTGGATCACGATGTGGCACGGTAACTTCGGGGCGGTGAACAGCATCCTGACTACCTTGGGCCTTCCGACCGTCGAATGGGTCAGCGATCCCAGGACGGCCCTGCTCTCGGTGGCCATTCCTGACATCTGGCAATGGACTCCTTTCGTCATGCTCG
>Ga0299912_10005111_pt1 | contig 10769 bp, 5 predicted proteins | sample RVTome_2_FD_207667 | JGI IMG/M metagenome (GOLD analysis project Ga0299912, IMG submission 207667) | Soil microbial communities from uranium-contaminated site in the Upper Colorado River Basin, Wyoming, United States - RVT95D214 (version 2) ... | reverse complement strand
GGCGGTCCGTCCACAGCCTGAGCGTCAGTGCCCCGTCGGGACCCCTGACCGTCGCCACCGGGTCCTTGAGGTCGCGGCCCGGGTCGAGCACCAGGTTGAGATCGTACTTGATCGGCCGGCCCTCCGTGTCGCGCAGCGTTCGCGGAGTCCTGAGGTCGTACTGGGTGCCCTGCACCGGCCGGATCACCCCAGTCGGGATCAGCGTCTCGTCGGTCTCGGTGAAGGCATTGGCGTTGATCTGGTACACATGGTCCAGCACATCCGGCCCGGTGCCGAGGTTGAAGTACTGGTGCTGCACCAGGCTGATCGGGGTCTTGCGGTCGGCAATGGCCGAAAGCTCGAGCCGCAGCTTGTTACCCTTGAGGCTGTAGACGGCCATGAAGGCGACGTTGCCGGGATAGCCGCTGGCGCCGTCGGGCGAGAGGTGGGTGAAGACGACAGCGTTGTTCGCCTCGTCCGGCGCGGCGTCCCAGGCAATGCGGCCCAGCCCTTCGGGTCCGCCATGCAGCGAACTGCCGCCCTCGTTGGCCGGGACCCTGTAGGTCCTGCCGTCGATTTCGAAGCTGGCGCCGCCGATGCGGTTGGCCACCCGGCCGGCCAGCGAGCCGAAGTGCGGCGAGTGTGATTCGTAGGCCGGGAAGTTGTCGAAGCCGAGCACGACGCTGCGCGAGCCGCCGGCCACCGGCACCCGCCAGTCGCGCACCACCACGCCATAGTTGATGATGTCGACCTCGACGCCGCTCTCGCTCTTGAGCGTGAACTGGTCGATCCGCTTGCCCCCGAATTCACCGAACCTCGCCGTCGCAATAGCCATTTGCCCCTCCGCGCATTGGCGCGGTGATAGCCCGCTTTGTCGATTGCGCAAAGCGCCTCGGCGGAAAATGTTGACGCCGCGCCAGCGCCCGGCCAAGTCTTTGCGCGTAGTAGGGGGCGGGGGCCATGAGCGGCAAGCAAGTCCATAGGCGGGTCACCGTGCACGATGTTGCGCGCCAGGCCGGCGTTTCGCTGGCCACCGTCGATCGCGTCCTCAACGGCCGGCCGGGGGTGCGCCCGGCCACTGCCGAAAAGGTCGAGGAGGCCATCCGCGTCCTCGATTTCCGCCGCGACCTCTCCGCCTCGCTGCTCGCCCGGGCCCGCGACCTGCGCGTGGTCTTCCTCATACCCGACGGCAAGAACGAGTTCATGGCCAGCCTACGGGCGGCCATCGTGCGGCGGCAACGCAGCGCCAAGGCCGAGCGGCTGACGCTCGAGATCCACGACATAAGGGCGCTCGACGCCCAGGCGCTGGTGCGGGCGCTCGAGGCGCTGGAGCCGCGCAGCTGCGATTGCGCCGTCATCGTCGCTACCGAGGACCCATCCGTGCAGCGGGCGGTCGATGCCGCCACGCGCCGCGGCATTGCGGTGATGACGCTGGTCTCCGACCTTCCCGGCTCGGCTCGGCGGCTGTTCATCGGCATCGACAATGCCGCCGCCGGCCGCACCGCCGCATCGCTGCTCGGCCGCTTCTGCCCCGAGGGCAAGATTGGACTGATCGCCGGCTCGATGGGGTTGCGCGACCACCGCGAACGGCTGGAGGGGTTCCTGGGCCTGATGCGCAAGGAATTCCCGCGGCTCGAGATTCTGGGGCCGGCCGAAGGCCATGACGAACGCAGCGAAACCGAGCATCTGGCGGCCGACCTGCTGGCCGCCCACCCCGACCTTGCCGGCATCTATAATCTGGGCGCCGGCAATCCCGGCCTGATCGCGGCGCTGGAAAAATCGAACCGCGCCGGCAAGGTGCGGGTGATCGCGCACGAACTGACCGAGCCGACCCGCGCCGGGCTCAAGTCCGGCGCCATCGACGTGGTGCTCGACCAGAACCCGGATGGCGAAATCCGCGCCGCCATCGCCGCGGCGCGGGCCCTGGCGCTGGGGGAGGGGGGCGACTATCGCGCCGACCCCATTGAAATCGGCATTTTCCTGCGCGACAATCTGCGCTAGAGCAATGTCCATTCCGATTGCATCGGAATGGATGCTCCAGGTTTCTGTTTGTCGCGCGATCGAACCGGAAAAGTCTGCAACTTTTCCTGATCGCGCTCCAGAGGGAGCGCTTCACGAACGAGTCTGCCGGCCGAGCCGGAACGGGGAGGACAAATCCAGATGTGTATGCACTGTCCTGAGGTACGTTCCTCATGAGCTATCTCGGCATCGACATCGGCACCTCCGGGGTGAAGGCCTTCCTCATCGACGGGGCCGGCAAGCCGCTGGGCGAGGCCAATGCCAGGGCGGTGGAACCCGTCCGTCCGCAGCCCGGGTGGTCCGAGCAGGATCCTTCGGACTGGTGGAAGGCGACGCTGGAAGCCGTCGACAAGCTGGCCAAGGCGAGGCCCAGGGAAGTGTCGGAGGTCCGCGGCATCGGCCTGTCCGGCCACATGCACGGCGCAACCCTGCTGGACGCCGACGATCGCGTGCTGCGTCCGGCGATCCTGTGGAACGACGGGCGCTCCAGTGCCGAATGCGCCGAGATGGAGGCCGCGCTCCCCAAGCTGCGCGACATCGCCGGCAACATCGCCATGCCCGGCTTCACCGCCCCCAAGATCGCCTGGGTGCGCAAGCATGAGCCGCAGATCTACGAGCAGATCGCCAAGGTGCTGCTGCCCAAGGCCTATGTGCGGCTGCTGCTGACCGGCGAGCACGTCGAGGACATGTCCGATGCGGCAGGCACGCTCTGGCTCGACGTCGGCAAGCGCGACTGGTCGGACGAGCTGCTCGCAGTCACCGGCCTTGCGCGCTCGCAGATGCCGCGACTGGTCGAAGGCTCGGATGTCTCGGGCGAACTCAAGCCGGAGCTGGCGAAGCGCTGGGGCATCACTGGCAAGGTGGTGGTGGCCGGCGGGGCCGGCGACAACGCCGCCGCTGCCTGCGGCATCGGCGCCATCCGGCCCGGAGAGGGCTTCGTTTCGCTCGGCACTTCGGGCGTGCTGTTCGTCTCGAACGACCGCTTCCGGCCTAACACCAGGGGAGCGGTGCACGCCTTCTGCCACGCCATCCCCGACACCTGGCACCAGATGGGGGTGATCCTTTCGGCCACCGACAGCCTCAACTGGCTGGGTAAGATCGCCGGCGAGGATCCCGCCAAGCTCTCCGGGCTTGCCGCCGAAAGCTACAAAGGGCCGGGGGAGGAGATCTTCCTGCCCTACCTCTCGGGCGAGCGCACCCCGCACAACAATGCTCACGCCCGCGGCGCCTTCACTGGGCTGTCGCACTCCTCCGATCTGCCCCGCATGGCGCAGGCGGTGATGGAGGGCGTCGCTTTCGCCTTCCGCGATTGCCAGCGCGTGCTCAAGGACGCCGGCACGCAAATGGGGCGGCTGCTCGCCGTCGGCGGCGGTTCGAAGTCCGAACTCTGGCTGACGCTGATCGCCACCAATCTCGACACCGAGATCGCGCTGCCCGAGGACGGCGATTTCGGTGGCGCGCTGGGCGCCGCCCGGCTGGGGCTGTGCGCCGCCGAGAAGGCCGACCCCAAAGACGTGATGACCATGCCCGGGATCAAGCGGGTGGTCGCGCCCGACCCGGCGCTCCGCTCCGCCTATTCCGACCAATATGCGCGTTACCGCGCGCTCTACCCTGCCATCGAGGAGACCCGTAAGTGACCAATTTCTTCAAGGGGCTGAAACCCGTCAAGTTTGCCGGGCCGAAGTCGAAGAACCCGCTCGGCTATCGCCACTACAACAAGGACGAACTGGTCCTGGGCAAGCGGATGGAGGACCATATCCGCCCCGCCATCGCCTACTGGCACAGCTTCGCCTGGGAGGGTGGCGACCCCTTCGGCGGCCGCACCTTCGACCGGCCCTGGTTCGGCGACACGATGGATCATGCGCGGCTCAAGGCCGACGTCGCCTTCGAGCTGTTCGACCTCCTCGACATGCCGTTCTTCTGCTTCCATGACCGCGACATCGCCCCCGAGGGCGAGACGCTGGCCGAGAGCAACCGCAACGTCCGCGCCATCGCCGAGATCTTCCAGAGGAAGATGGAGAAGAGCCGCACCCGCCTGCTCTGGGGCACGGCCAACCTCTTTTCCAACCGCCGCTACATGTCCGGCGCCGCCACCAACCCCGACCCCGACGTCTTCGCCTATGCCGCCGCGCAGGTGAAGAACGTGCTCGAGATCACCCACGAGCTGGGCGGCGAGAACTACGTGCTGTGGGGCGGCCGCGAGGGCTACGAGACCCTGCTCAACACCCGCGTCGGCCAGGAAGCCGACCAGATGGCGCGCTTCATCTCGCTGGTCATCGACCATGCCAAGAAGATCGGCTTCACCGGCCAGATCCTGATCGAACCCAAGCCGCAGGAGCCGTCCAAGCACCAGTACGACTTCGACGTCGCCACAGTCTATGGGTTCCTCAAGAAGTACGGGCTGGAAAAGGACGTGAAGTGCAACATCGAGGTCGGCCACGCCTTCCTCGCCAACCACTCCTTCGAGCACGAGCTGGCGGTCGCCGCTTCGCACGGCCTGCTCGGCTCGGTCGACGCCAACCGCAACGACCTGCAGTCGGGCTGGGACACCGACCAGTTCCCCAACGACCCGCGCGAGATGACGCTGGCCTTCTACCATATCCTGAAGAACGGCGGGCTGGGCAAGGGCGGCTTCAACTTCGACGCCAAGGTGCGCCGGCAGTCGCTCGATCCGGCCGACCTGCTGCACGGCCATATCGGCGGCCTCGATACCCTCGCCCGCGGCCTCAAGGCGGCGGCGGCGCTGATCGAGGACGGCACCTACGACAAGGCCATCGAGGCCCGCTACGCCGGCTGGCAGGAGAAGGAAGCCCAGGCCATGCTCTCGGGCAAGCGCTCGCTCGAGCAGATCGCCAAGCGGGTGGAGAAGGAGAACCTTGATCCCCAGCCGCGCTCCGGCCAGCAGGAATACCTCGAGAACCTGATCAACCGGTTCGTCTGATCAGCGGAGTTGCGGCTTCATCGCCCTCTCCCCTTGTGGGAGAGGGTGCCCGAAGGGCGGATGAGGGGGCTTCCCTCGCTTCGCCACCCCTCATCCGGCGCTGCGCGCCACCTTCTCCCACAAGGGGAGAAGGCACCCGACTGCGAGCTGAGCGAAACCATGCCCACCATCCGCAATCCCATTTTGCCCGGCTTCAACCCGGACCCCTCGATCCTGCGCGTCGGCGAGGACTACTACATCGCCACCTCGACCTTCGAGTGGTACCCGGGGGTGCAGATCCATCATTCGAAGGACCTCGCCAACTGGGAGCTGGTCACCCGGCCGCTGAGCCGCGCCAGCCAGCTCGACATGCGCGGCGACCCCGACTCCTGCGGCGTCTGGGCACCGTGTCTCACCTATGCCGACGGGCTGTTCTGGTTGATCTACACCGACGTCAAGCGCAAGGACGGCTCGTTCAAGGACGCCCACAACTACCTGGTCACCGCGCCTTCGATCGAGGGGCCGTGGTCCGACCCGGTGTACATGAATTCCTCGGGCTTCGACCCCTCGCTGTTCCACGACGACGACGGCAGGAAGTGGTTCGTCAACATGCTATGGGACCATAGGACCCGCCCACTGCTGTTCGCCGGCATCGCGCTGCAGGAATACGACCATGCGCAGAGAAAGCTCGTCGGCCCGATCAAGAACATCTACCAGGGCACCGATCTCAAGCTGGTCGAGGGCCCGCACCTCTACAAGCGCAAGGGCAAGGATGGGCGGCCCTGGTACTACCTGCTGACCGCCGAGGGGGGCACGGGCTACGAGCATGCCTGCACCTTCGCCCGCTCGCGCGCCATCGAGGGTCCCTACGAGACCCATCCGCAAAAGCACATCCTCACCGCCAAGGATTCTCCGCTCAATGCGGTGCAGCGCTCCGGCCACGGCGATATCGTCGAGACGCCGGACGGCAGGACCTATCTGGTGCACCTGATGGGCCGCCCGACCACGCAGAAGCGCCGCTGCGTGCTGGGCCGCGAGACTGGCATCCAGGAAGCCGAGTGGCGGAACGACGATTGGCTCTGGGTCAAGAACGGCCCTGTGCCCTCGCTCGAGGTCGAGGTGCCCGGCACGCGCGACGACACGGCGTACTGGAGCGCGCGGCATTATTCCTTCGAGGGCCCGCTGCACAGCGATTTCCAGTGGCTGCGCACCCCGCAGACCGCGCGCATATTCGGGCTGAGTGACAGCAAGCTCCGCCTGATCGGCCGCGAGTCTCCCGGCTCCTGGTTCGAGCAGTCGCTGGTCGCCCGCCGAGTCACCCATTTCTCCTTCGACGCTGAAACCACTGTGGAATTCTCCCCCGCCGACGAGCGCCAGTTCGCCGGCCTCACCCACTATTACGGCCGCTACAACTTCCACTACCTGGCGGTCACCGCCCATTCGGACGGCAAGCGCGAACTCCTGCTGATGAGTTCGCCCGCAAGTTTCCCCGACGGCAAGCTGGTCTATCCCGGCGCGCCGATCCCGCTGCCGCAGGAGGGGCCGGTGCGGCTCAAGATGGAGGTGCGGGGCCCTGCCCTCCAATACTTCTATGCGCCGGGCGCCGGCGGCAACTGGCAGCCGGCAGGCCCGGTGCTCGATGCTTCGCTCATTTCGGACGAATGCGGCGGCCACGCCGAGCACGGCAGCTTCACCGGCGGCTTCGTCGGCATGGCCTGCTCCGATCTCAATGGCACGGCGCGCGAGGCGGCGTTCTCCGAGTTCGCCTATCGTCCGGTGCGGCACGACAGCGACAGGTATTGACAGGCCCCTCACCCAGCCTTCGGCGCCCTCTCCAACAAGGGGAGAGGGCGATAGAGGCGGGGGCTTTCAGTCGGCGCCTTCTCCCCTCGTGGGAGAAGGTGGCGATAGCCGGATGAGGGGGACGAACGCTGGGGATCAGCCCGCTACCCCCGTTGGCATCACTGGCCAAACCCCCTAGGCTTGCTGCCTCCCCCGTCGCAGCAGTGAGCAATGGATCAAGCGCCCCTCGATACGAGCCCGTCCGCCAGTTCGGCCATCACGCCGATGATGGGCCAGTACCTCGAGCTCAAGGCCGCCAATCCGGGGTTCCTGCTGTTCTATCGGATGGGCGATTTCTACGAGATGTTCTTCGAGGACGCCGAGATCGCCTCCAGTGCGCTCGGCATCGTCCTCACCAAGCGCGGCAAGCACCGGGGCGAGGACATCCCGATGTGCGGGGTGCCGATCCACGCCGCGCAGGATTACCTCAAGAAGCTGATCGGCCAGGGTCACCGCATCGCCATCTGCGAGCAGATGGAGGACCCGGCCGAGGCCAAAAAGCGCGGCTCCAAGTCGCCGGTGAAGCGCGACGTGGTGCGGCTGGTCACCCGCGGCACCATCACCGAGGATGACCTGCTGCCACCCAGGGCCAGCAACTACCTCGCGGCGCTCTCCATGCTTCGCCACGGGGAAACCGACTTCTCGCTGGCCTGGGCCGATGTCTCGACCGGCGAGACCGCCGTCATCGACCTTCCGGCCGTGGCGCTGGGCGACGAGCTTGCCCGCATCGATCCGGCCGAACTGCTGCTCACCGAGCCGACACGGGCGGCGCTTGCCGAGACCCATGTGCAGCTGCCGCAGACCGCCTTGCAGCTGGTGGAGGCCGAAAGCTTCGACAGCGAAGCGGCCGCGTCCCGCATCGCCGAGGCCTTTCCGGGCGGGGCAGTTGATCCGACCGCCTTCTCCCGCGCCGGCCGCGCGGCGCTGGGGGCGCTGCTGGGCTATGTGCGCGACAGCCAGAAGGGGGCTCCGCTGGCGCTGCGGCCGCCGTCGGCCGAGCGCGTCTCGGCCCACATGGCTATCGATGCCGCCACCCGCTCTTCGCTCGAGCTGCTCGAGACCCAGCGCGGCAGCCAGAAGGGCTCGCTCCGCCACGAGATCGACCTCTGCGTCACCCCGCCCGGCTCGCGCCTCCTGGCCCGGCGGCTGTCGGCGCCGCTCTGCGACCCCGGCGCGATCAATGCGCGGCTCGACGCCGTCGAGACGCTGCGCGGCGACACCCTCCTGTGCGGCCGGCTGCGCCAAATCCTCAAATCTGTCGCCGATCTCACCCGGGCGATGACCCGCCTGGCGCTGCAGCGCGGCGGCCCGCGCGACCTGTTGGCGGTCGCCAATGCCATCGGCGGCGCCCGGCTGCTGGCGCAGCGGCTGGAGGGGCTGGGCTATGCGCCGCCCGAGCTATCCCGCCTCGCCGCCGCTCTGGCGCAGGCGCCCGAAGCGCTGGCGGCCGAGCTGATCCGCGCCATCGACGACGAGCCACCCTTCCTCGCCCGCGACGGCGGCTTCGTGCGCAAGGCCTACAACCGCGAGCTCGACGCCGAGCGGACGCTCGGCAGCGAAACCCGCGCGGTGGTCGCGGCGCTGCAGGCCCGGCTGATCGCCGAAACCGACGTCAAATCGCTCAAGATCCGGCACAACGGCGTGCTCGGTTATTTCGTCGAGGTGCCGGCGGCGCACGGGGCCAGGCTGCTGGAGGAGCCGCACCGGCGGAGCTTCATCCACCGGCAGACCCTGGCCAACGCCATGCGCTTCACCACCGCGGAGCTGGCCGAACTCGAAGGCCGCATCGCCCGCGCCCACGAGGCGGCGCTGGAGATCGAGGCGGCGATTTTCGAGCGCCTGAGCTCGGCCGTGCTGGCCCAGACCGACGCGCTGCGGGCAGTCGCCGATGCGCTGGCCGAACTCGACGTCACCGCGGCGCTGGCGCATCTGGCCGCCACCCGCGACTTCTGCCGGCCGGAGGTCGACGATTCCATGGCCTTTGCCATCGAAGCCGGGCGGCACCCGGTGGTCGAGAGCAACGTCAAGGCCGAGCACCAGATGTTCGTGGCCAATGACTGCGACCTTTCGGGCGGGGCGCTGTGGCTGGTCACCGGCCCCAATATGGGCGGCAAGTCCACCTTCCTGCGGCAGAACGCGCTGATCGCCATCCTTGCCCAGATGGGCAGCTTCGTCCCCGCCGCGCGCGCCCACATCGGCGTCTTCGACCGGGTGTTCTCGCGCGTCGGCGCCTCCGACGACATCGCCGGGGGGCGCTCGACCTTCATGGTCGAAATGGTCGAAACCGCCGCCATCCTCAACCGCGCCACCGCAAGATCACTTGTTATCCTCGACGAGATCGGGCGTGGAACCGCCACCTTCGACGGCCTCTCCATCGCCTGGGCGGCTGTCGAGGCGCTGCACAACGACACCGGCTGCCGCGCCCTGTTCGCCACCCACTTCCACGAGATGACCAGCTTGTCCAAGACCCTGAGCCGGGTCTCCAATGTCACCATGAAGGTGCGCGAATGGGAGGGCGAGGTGGTTTTCCTGCACGAAGTGGCCGAGGGCGCCGCCGACCGCAGCTACGGCATTCAGGTGGCCAAGCTCGCTGGCGTTCCCGAAACCGTCCTCAGCCGTGCGCGGCAAGTACTGTCGGTGCTCGAGCAGCGCTCTTCCGGTGGCGGCGGCGCCGTGCTAGACGATCTGCCGCTGTTCGCGCACCAACCGGCGCCTCCGAAGGCCAGCACTAGTCCCGTTCATGAGATGCTCGACAAGGTTCGGCCCGACGAATTGACCCCGCGCCAGGCAATCGACCTAGTCTATGAGCTCAAAAAGGCCCGTGATGCAGCTCGCCGAAGCTGAAATCCGTCCCCGCAAACCGCACTTCCAGTTGACGACCGCCGAGACCCTGCTCGACGAGATCGAGCGCGCCATCGGCGATCAGTCGCCCAAGTCCGGGCAGGCGCGGGCCATCGTCCTCGCCCATATGCGCAAGACCCTGGGCGAGGCGCGCAAGGCGGCCGAAGCGGAGCTGATGGCGACCGGCAAGGGCACCCGCTGCGCCATGAACCTGAGCGCCGCCGAAGACGAGATCATCCGCGCCATTCACCTGTTTGCCACGCGCCGGGTCTATCCGGTCGACAACCCGTCGGGGGCCGAGGCCATCGCGCTCGCCGCGGTCGGCGGCTACGGCCGCGGCACCCTGGCACCGGGCTCCGACATCGACCTGCTGTTCATCCTGCCGTACAGGCAGACCCCCTGGGGCGAGCAGGTCACCGAATACATCCTCTACATGCTCTGGGACCTGGGCCAGAAGGTCGGCCACGCCGTCCGCTCCGTCGACGAGTCGCTGCGCATGGCCCGCTCCGACATGACGGTGCGGACCGCCACCCTCGAAGCCCGCTTCCTCACCGGCGACCAGGCGCTGTTCGACCAGCTCGTGTCGCGCTTCGAGACCGAGATCATGGCCAAGACCGGCCCCGAGTTCATCGCCGCCAAGATGGCCGAGCGCGAGGAACGCCACCGGCAGATGGGCAATACCCGCTATGTGGTCGAGCCCAACATCAAGGACGGCAAGGGCGGGCTGCGCGACCTCAACACGCTGTTCTGGATCGGCAAGTACTTCTACAAGGTCAAGACCGGCGCCGAGCTGGTCGACAAGGGCGTGCTCTCGACCGACGAACACCGGCTGTTCCAGCGGGCCGAGGACTTCCTCTGGGCCATCCGCTGCAACCTGCACTTCCTCACCGGCCGAGCGGACGAGAAGCTGACCTTCGACGTGCAGCCTGATCTGGCGCAGCGGCTCGGTTTCGCCGACCGCGCCGGCATGCTCGGCGTCGAGCGCTTCATGAAGCGCTACTTCCTCGTCGCCAAGGACGTCGGCGATCTGACCCGCATCTTTCTCACCTCGCTTGAATTCAACCATGCCAAACCCATCGACATGGTGGGCATGGTCCTCGCCCCGTTCCGGCGCGGCAAGCACAAGATCAAGGGCGAGGCCGACTTCGTCGTCGACTCCGGCCGGCTC
>Ga0299912_10005110_pt1 | contig 10769 bp, 9 predicted proteins | sample RVTome_2_FD_207667 | JGI IMG/M metagenome (GOLD analysis project Ga0299912, IMG submission 207667) | Soil microbial communities from uranium-contaminated site in the Upper Colorado River Basin, Wyoming, United States - RVT95D214 (version 2) ... | reverse complement strand
GCATATATTCTTCAGCTATCTCCGCAACCTGCCAATCCGGAAGCTTTCTTGGGTCTGCCTCGTTATATTTTTTTGAAATAGTAAATCCCATGTTTGATATTCCCCCTTTCTTTTTGAATTATAACTCTTAACTCTTAACTCTTAACTCTTTATTTCCCCCCTTTCTGAAAAGATGTTTTTTAATGTTTCTTCCCAAGACCCTTATAGAAGATTTCTTTATGTGACAACAATCACAATGTAGCAAGTGATACTAAAATAATAGAGTTTTTTTGTCAAGGGAAATTTTTGGATAAAGAAATTAACTTATAACCACTTCAAAATATATTGAAATCATTTAAGAATTTATTATTTCCGGTCTGTTTCAGGGAGGGATAAAAATTGGCAGAGAAGTATAAAATTTTTATTCATTCAAAAGGTCTCGATTCAGGCAACTAACATATTGAAATTAAATAAGTTTTTTAAATTTGGTTTCTGAGCCTGTTGCACAAAGCTACTTTCTGTGCTTCGACAAGCCTGCCCTGAGCTTGCCGAAGGACTCAGCACGAACGGAAAAAGTCAATGATTTCAATATAAAATCCGTTCACCCCCGCCTGCCAAAGACCTTGTTCGGCGGGCAGGCTGAGCCCGTCGAAGGGTTTTTTAGCATTTGTGCAACAGGCTCTTAATTCTAAGAATTTACAAGAATTTATCGGAAACAGGTCCCTCCAAGAAGAGCTATTTCCCTTCCTTGAGAAATTTTTTCAGACCTTTTTTATCCCATTTAGAAAGATCCAGTTCCTTCATTCCCCGACCTGTTCTCCAGTAATCGGTCCGATTGACCACAGAGGAAAGTTGAATCACTGCGTCGTGTGTGGGAGTAGGAACTCCAAGGAGGTCACCCAATGTGGAGAGAAGGACCATCCCGTATGGGACATCCTCGGTAACATACCGGTCTTTCATATGTTCGGGGCCCTTCATTTTTATCCCAGCATAAATTCCGTCCTTTCCAAAGGCGGCATCCATACTGGTGTTTAGAATCCGATAACGGCACTCCTCTTCGGTTTCGCCCAGGTTGTAATCTCGGAATTCGAGATTATCCCAGTGGTAGAGTTGGTATCCCAGGGCCCTGCAGATGGAAAGCCTCTCCTGATTGAGCGATTCGTAGGCCCTGGCGACCGAAGGGGTCATTCCCTCTGCGTAGAGGTAGAATTCTCCTTTGGCGTGTTCGATCCGAGTAGCACTCAGCAGAGTGGCCACCGGATGGACGATGGGGTTCGGGTTATTGATGGCAGCCTCCATGACATCCTTTGCAGGCGAGATGATCGGATAGTATTGTTTCAATTTTGGAATGACCTCGTTTGTCCTTTTCGATGGAAAAACTCCTGTGGGAAGGATGACCGCATGGATGAAGACAGAGACATGGCCTGAACTTTTGAGCCGGGCGCCGTAGGGAAGGGTGCATGTTTCGGCAAAGGTGATCTCCCGTTTCACCTTCCTCTGCCTAAAGATTTTAACAAATTCGAGGCTTCCACCGGAACCGGGCATCAGAACGATGATCTGACCATCCTGGACAAAAGGAGCACAGGCTTCAGCCATGGCTTTATGTCCGAAGGCGGGTGTGACGACCAAGATGATCTCGGTCTCTTTGATCGCCTGCTGCATATCGGTGGTGGCGAGATTCAACTTGGCCGTCCCATCGATCGAGATCCCCTCAATACGAATCTCCTTTGTCCGGAGCACTCTTTCAAAGGATTCGGCAAACTGAGGGAGTTCGAAGAAGTTGACTTTATATCCGTTAAGGGAAAGGTTTGCAGCGACCGCATGACCGCCATTCCCTCCGCCTAATACCGCTACTAAATCCTTTTCCATAAGATGGTCTCCCAAGAAGTTTTATTTCTGACTTAAAATTATCCCATTTCTTTTAAAATGACAAGGGTTGAAAATCGGCCCTTTTGGGTTAAAATAAAATCTAAAGAGATTCTTCTAAGATGTTTAAAGGAGGTTGGCTATGAGAACAGGACGATGGGTCATGCTGGTATCGGCTTTATTGATGTTCGTAATGGTCCGCCTGATCGATGCTCAGGAGGGTGCACTCACCGATAAATCGCAGGTCACTTTTCAAAAAGATGCCACAGGATTTGTTTATCTGGGGCCGGGTGTGGATCTGAAAGCCTATGATACTGTGGTGGTCGGCAATTTTTCTACGGAGGGGCTTCCAGACATTGGGCCGGGGAAGTTGGATGAATATAGGGAAACTTATAGAATCCAGCTTAAGACAAAACTGGCTGCAGCAGGAATTTTTAAAGAGGTAACGGACGATCAATCCAAAACATCGGGTCAAAAAACATTGGTGATCTGGGGAGATATTGTTGCGATGCATCCCGGGTCTGGGGCGGCAAGATTCTGGGTTGGAATGGGTGCCGGAAAGGCGGTGGCAGAGATCAAAACCTTTGTAAGTTCCGCAGAGGACAAGAAGATTCTGCTGGGGCATCACCTCCGACCCACGAGTGGTATGAGGGGCGGAGCATTGGGCGCCAGGGAGGGATATGCTTTTCTTAATCAGGGGGTGGATCGGATCTCCACCTTCTCCGTAGAATATATAAAGAGAGTGTACCAGACAGGGAGATAGGATTAAAAATCAAACAAATAAAAAAGGAGGTAGAGGGATGAAATTCAATCGGATCATGACCATCGTGTTTGTTCTGGGTTTAGTCTTTGGGGTAAGTGGGTGGGCAGGTGCTCAGGAGTTGAATTTGAGAGATTATCATGCTTTGATTGTAAAAGACCTTGAAGTTCCCCCTGGTTCTCCGGCTCCGGAATCGGCAGGCGTACAGATGGCTGAAAAGGCGGTCTATCAGCTCAAGAGATACTCTGAAAAATATAAACTCTTTGATACAATCGTTAAAGAAGGAAGCAAAGGAGCTATGGAAGTTCCTTCTGGAATGAAAGTCCTCATCCTGAAAGGAGAGGTCAAAGAGTATTCCAAGGCAACCGTAGGGAGGCGAATCGGACGTTCCTTTATTCCGGGAGGCGAGTACACCGGCACGTCTGCTTTTGCGGCCCGTTACCAGTTTGTTGACAAAGAGAGCGGAAAAGTGGTTTATGAAACCGACTTAAGGACGACTTCCACTGGTTCAGAGGACACGGTGGAATATGCGATGGACCGTAACGGCGAGGCCCTGGCCAAAACTATTCTAAAATTGAAAGGGAAATAAATTTTATTAATCAGTCCATATTGTATGCGCAGATATCCCCCTCTTTGGTAATCTTTTTCCTGTCCTTAGACAGGCAAAGAGGGGACAGGGGAGATTTTAAGAAGATGTTTTCTCAATTATGGACTCCTTAGTAATCAGAGGTTTGTCTGTTTATACCCCCCGGTCTGTAACCACAACGATTTTTTTTATAATATAGCCATTGGGATGTTGGATAACATCTATGGCCACGTCGGCGTTCTTCCTCACATCACCTAATTTTAGTGAGTTTCCCTTTTGGTCAACAATCTTGGTATCATGCGAAATAAAGAAATTCTTTTCATTAACAACAATCGACTTATGATCCCAAGAAACATCTTTTACAATTCCCGAGAGAGAAATGGTTTTTCCTCCCCCTCTCGTTTGTGTGAAGCCAATATCAAAATTTAATAAATTTGCAATAAGGACGAAGGATATTAGCAGCACGACTTTTATTGTCATCATCTTCTTCTCTCCCTTTAAGATTTTTATGATCCCTGATGGAGACTACTTAAAAAGCAGTTCTCCAATAAAGCGGCAATATATTTTTCTTGTTTGCAACCTCCGGGGCAAATACACCACCCCCTACGCCAATATATCCCACAACTTCTCCCTTTACGATTGCAATGACAACCTGGGATGGAATTCCTGCCCCAATGGCAACGGAGCGATCCGTTTTGTAAATGGTAGGGGGCTGACCTTCAATATCATTGGTTAGGTCGAAATTAAACATAGCCATCCCTGTTTTATATTGTAACACATAAACCCTTCCCGTTCCTTCACCCAAGAAACAGATGTCCCCTTCATTCGGATAGGATGGGGTAAATGTTGTATAATAAACTGTCCCAGAATAAATGACTGGAGAAGCAAGGCATTTTTCACCCTTGTTTTCCAGTGTAATAAACCAACCGTTTAAATTTCTTAAATTAATTAGAGTTAGGTTCTGATTATTAATATCATCAGGAGTGGGATTTGGTTTTTGTAAGATATCGCTGGTGACGTCAACCAGGTTTGATTCTGTTAATGGGGATGAAGGATTTGTATCTTTTATTGCATATAATCTGTTCTGTGTGGGAAAGGCCCCCGTCCCGGTTTCCTGTTTTGGATTTTCTCTGTCTCCTGTCCCGACGTAAACCCATTCATACCCTGATTCAAGAGAGACATCAGGCGGATAGAATATTTTCCTTTTTTCACTCGCAGACTGGTTGGATTTAAAAATAGGTTTCCCTGTCCAACTATCAGTATCATTTAAATTTCCAATATCAAAACGCCAGAGTTGTCCTCCTGTATCCCCAACATAGAGCCGATCGACTTTGGTGTCCCCATTAATATCTAATGCCGCGATATCACTCGAAATTGAAAAAGTCATGCGGGAGTCATTCGCTTTTGAAAATTCCCAAAACTTCAAGCCGGTCTTAACATCGACGGCATAAACTGCATTGCCTTTCTGATCCGCAGACCCGCAATCCATATTAGGGTCATTGCATGGATCATATCCGCCTGCGAAGAAAGCAACGACCTTTTTCCCTTCTCCATTTGCCACTGATTTCATCACCGGGGTTGACCATGTCTGCCCAATTCTTCCAAATCCTGTTGTAAGCTCATGCCCTAATAAAGGGGATGAGGTTGGAGGACTAATCTCCCATAAAAGAATCGGGGAATCAGGATTGGTGACATCCAGAGCGACATATCGATCTCCTCCTCTACGCAGCCCAAAGATGATGATTGCCTGAGTGATCGTCCCGCTTGAATTTCTTTCAATATACGCTCTTGGAGGACCATCTGCAAAGATCTGAAGTGTATTGTTGGTTTCGAAATCTTTTAGCTGTGGCAATAAACTGGGTGGGATAAATCCCCATAATTCCCTTCCATTTGAATCGTCAAAAGCATGAAGCATCCCGTCATTGGCCCCTGCATAGATCACAGACTTGTTTGAGTAGTGGATGATAAGCGGCCTCGAGTGGATAAAAGCTCCCAATATCCAATCTACTTCTACTTCTTGTCCTAAATCATTTATAAACGAAGCTTTTCTTTTTTCGTTTCTAACCGTATTCCCATTCCAATCATAGGAATCATACCCGTGAGCGAAATTTATAATCCTTTCCCTTTTTACCACACGATCGGGATCGGCGTCAGATATCCCCAATTTTTGGAATGTTATGTTATTGTTTGATAGGATGAATCTATTTTCGATTGCTGCAAGGGATTTTATATCCGTTAATCCTGCATAAGTATAAATTAGTCTCGGGTCGTTGATTAAATCTCTAACTTGTAATTTTTCTCCAACCCCCCCCTTTACGACCTCACCTCCATCAATTATTGAGCTCCAATAAGATCGAGCATTTCTGTCAATCTCATTCTGAGGAGTGATGGCAAGGCCATTATTGATATCGACAATGTCTCCGATTTCGATGTTTGCGCTTGTCGTATCTGCGATCCCAAATTTTTTGATGTTGCCAAGCCATAAACTATTTAGGGTAGGTTTGAACATCGCCAGGTATATGCGATTCATAGAACTTGAGCTCTCCATCTGGCTGATCGGAACGACGGGGGCAACGTAACAAGTCGATTCAGCAAGGAGGTTAAGAATATAATTTCTGATATCGGCTAATGCCTGCTCAAGTTCCGATGGAGTTCCAGCAAAATAGGCATAGCCTGAAATATTTTGATTTCCTGGATCAGTTGTCTGATTTGAACAGGCGCTGATGCCCGATGGGTAAAGTAGTCCGGATGGAATAATATAGGTGCCTGAAATGGAATTCGAAATCGATGCATTATCCGTTCCTCCGTAATAGGCCGCCCAATTCAGAGTATTCCTGAGAGTATTGGGCAATGGCGCTCCAAAGCCTACGACAAACACTTTGTATCCCGCATTCGAAAGAGCCCTTGCTCTGGCTATCGTCTCCCTCCTCCTCTTATATTGGTCTGATTGCGATTCTGACCCTGAACCACTGCATGCCTTTGTATCCTCACCATCTGAGAGTAATATTACAAACTTTTTCCGACATGCCTTAGCATTATCCCCGCTTTTGTGATTGTCTAAATAAAGTTTCGCCTCTTTCAGAGAACTTGCCAGATGCGTCCCCCCGGTGGCTCCCGCAGTGTTTATAGAGCTCCATATGTCAGGATACGGGGTAAAAATTGGATTGATTAATCGGTTACAATCGGCGCTATAGTTTGCGCCCGTGTCGCTTCCGCAGTCATAAAATCTCATATATCCCATTCTCATATTAAGGACGTCGTAATCACCAGTGGTTACCGTCCCGTCATTATCGGCATCCAGGACACTTTTAATGGCTCGTTTTGCAATTTCAACCCGGCTGCAGTCGGTGGTATAAGCAACACCAGAAATTGTGCGTGCCGATCTATAAAATGGACCCGAACATGCTTGATCACCCCATTTTGGGACAGTGCCATAAGCATCAATGGTACATGCGTCGTCATAGGGGGGTGTGGATACAGGATAATAGGCAACGTCGTCGCCGCAATTCTGATGATTGGGATGATCATTATCAATGTACATCGTTGCACCGGCAGGTGTCCAACGCATACTGCCGGATAAGTCAAGGACCAATAAGATATCCGGGGGAACCTGCTGTATGGTTTGATCAAGGACGTAAACGTCAGTATCGGCGGCGAAAGCGCATGGAAAAGGAGCCAATAAAATGGCTAAAATCGATAAGTAAATTATTTTCTTCATGTGCAAGCTCCTCCAATCAATTAACAACAACCTCGGTGATTGCTTCATCTTTAGGCAATAACCTCACCACATTCATGTCAACAGTGCATGTTGATCTAATCGCCATACCCGTGCTATCATTTCCTGTTGAATCAACCCAAAAATAGGCATAGTCAAGGTTGATTGAAGTGAATCCCTTCGGCGGGCCTGTTTTTAATGGATCAAAGTCAATTTTTGCTACGACGTTGGTAGGATTACTATTCTCTGGGTCCGTGAAGGGATTGTAATTTAATCGACCAGGTGCGAAGTTAACGTACCTGAGTAAGATGACATTAACCCCGCTATCAGCCGAATAGAATGCATCGGTGGCTCTCCTTTTTTCTCCTGAGAGCATGCTTTCAAATGTTGAGGTAAAAGTGGATGCAAGGCCGATGAGCGTTAGAACCGTCATCATAATAAGGGCAACCACTAAAGCCACTCCGGATTCATTTTTTGTAATTTCAACATATTTTTTGTTCATCAGTTGATCCCTCTCCTTAAAACTTTTGAATCGAAAGATTTCTTAGTGCCACAATGGAGGTTAAGGTTCTCGGTGACACCATCTTAAAGCGGTCATCTTGTGGATTGACCTGCTCGGGTCTTTTCGTTAAGCTCACACGAACAGCAATGACTTTATCTCTGTTGTTATCCACTGCCCCACAGTTGACCCACTGATCTATAACACCGTCTTGGTTTGGTGGGGTAATATCACTAATTATTCCATCGGTGCCACAGTCTAAAACGAATGCATTCACATTCTCTAACAATACTTCGGTAGACTGATTCACACCATTAACAATGAGTTGTCTTTCTAAATTTGAACCATTTAAGGTATAGGTTACTGCATGGATTTCGGATATTAGGGGAGGGCCTGTTTGATAATTTTCATACCAGACCGTAATGGTATTTCCGGCTACATTATAAGGTATGTTAGGAACAGTGACGGCCGAAGTTGAGTTATCATAATCAAATCCGGCCATACGAATATCCCTCACCATAATCTCCATCACACTTCTGATGTTCTGTTGGATCTCAACGACCTGGTCTTGAACGACATATGCATTACTTTGAGCAGTAAACACGCGATATATTGCTGCAATGACTATTGCACAAATGACCAGCCCTACCAGCAATTCAATCAGAGTAATACCTCTTTTATTAATTGACTGCCTAAGGCTCATACTTTTCACCTCTCACGTTTTTCTTTATCGGGTAATCACTGTCAAGAAATTAATCGAATGATCTACCCTATCGTTCCAATTGACCGTCACCGTAACTCTTTTTTCATTAATATTCGGATTTAGAACTGTCCAAGCCCGATTGTAATTGATTCCTGTAGAACTGTAATTGATTCCTGTAGAACCTTGTATCAGGGTGGAATCATCATTTCCACTAACAATATTATCCCATGCTATTACTCGTAATTCCTCCAATCTGTCTTGGGCAAATGTGGCTGCTTCTGTCAGGTGGCCTCCTGATGCGGTGTTTCTTGTTGTTGTGGTCATTAAACCGGCTAAAGCGAGCAATGAAATAGCTAAAATAACCAGGGAGATGAGCACTTCTATAAGTGAAAAGCCATTTGATTTTAAAGAATTATTCACTTTAATTCCTCCTCTGATGAGGATATTGTGCAAAAGGCATACCAATAATTTGTTGAAGATGGTAGAATAAAAAATATGTTTTAGTTTTAATAGGTTGCCGATTACAAGTTAATGATGAAAAAAAATAGCGATTCTTAAAATGGACATTTTTTTGAAAGAAATTTTAAAAATTATTCAATGATTATAGACAAAATGTCAAAAACCAGTAATAAAAGTAGATCTTGGGTTAGGGTGAAGATAGAGGCCAATCCATAGATAATCAGGCCTGATCGAATCGCCTTATAGATGAACTCGTAAAAAGTTGTCATTCCCGTGCTTGCGCGCCGTAGCGCTTCAGCGCGCAGGCGTGAAAAGGGGAATCCATAGAATTCTAACTACATGAAAATACTGGATTCCTGCTGGAGTTTATCCCGATGAAAATCGGGACAGGAATGACAGAAAATTGTCTTTTCAGACTTTTTACGAGACCATTATTATATGAGAACCAGAGAATTTCTTGCTTTTCAGCTCAAACTGTTACATAATTATCCAAGAAGAAATAATTGAGGCTTTCTCGATGATAGGAAGGGCATACTCACTATCCCGAAGAAAGAGGCAGCCTGCCTTTAAAGTCTCCCAACCTATTTCTGCATGATTTGATCATTGCTTGCCTGCAAGTCGTGTGAAATCGTAGAAATCGTTGGCTTGATATAAAAAAGGAAAGGAATAACTCTATTCAATTTGGAAGGAGCTATTTAAAGGTAAACGATGAAGTTCTCAGAATTAGATTTAAAGCCGGAGATCCTGAAGGCCCTGACGAACATGGGTTATCAGGATTTAACACCCATTCAGGAAAAGACCTTCTCCCCGATCTTAAGTGGCAGGGATCTCTTAGCCCGGGCAGAGACCGGTTCGGGTAAAACAGCGGCCTGTGGTATTCCACTGGTTCAGATGATCGACCCTTCACTCAATGCCATCCAGGCCCTCATCCTGGTTCCTACCCGTGAGTTGGCGCTCCAATATGTGGAAGAGATCGATAACATTGCGAAACATACGGGTGTCGCTCCCTTTGCCATCTTTGGCGGATTCTCAATGGAGATTCAGAAGGCCAAGTTAAGAGACAGGGTCCATCTCCTCGTCGCAACACCTGGACGGTTGATCGATTTCCTGTATAATGCCACGGAGGTTGACCTCTCTAATATTCGCACGCTGGTTCTGGATGAAGCGGACGAGATGCTGAAGATGGGTTTTATTGAAGATATCGACTTTATAATGTCCAGCCTGATTCACGAACACCAGACCCTGTTTTTTGCGGCGACGATGCCCGTAGAGATTGAAAGGTTGATCAGTGTCTATCTGAAAGAACCCATTCGGGTGGAATTAAATAAGGTGCAGGTAGCTCCGCAGAGTCTTGCTCACCATTTTCAGTATATGGGGCGGCGTGATCGGCTCAATGCCCTGATCGAATACCTGAAAAGGGAGAAAATTTCCCAGGCCATCATCTTCTGCAATTCGCGGCATCACGGTGAGACATTGGCAAAGGAGTTAGAAAAAAAATTCAAATCGATAGGGTATATCCATGGAGGCCTGGAGCAATCGAGGCGAACTTCGATTTTCGAGCGTTTTCGCCAAAACAAGATTAACTTAATGGTTGCCACGGACCTTGCCGGTCGGGGACTGGACTTCAGCCATGTCAGTCATGTGATTAATTATGATTATCCTTTCGGCCTGGAATCCTACACCAACAGGACAGGAAGGACCGGGAGAATGGGGCGGTCAGGCATTGCCATGACCTTTGTGACAGATCAGGAATTGGGGGTCCTGAAGTCCCTGCTGAAGGCAAATCGTATAGACCCTGTGTGGCACGGCAACATCCCTGACCTCAGGGTTGTCTCCAAACAGTATGGGAGACGAGATGGGAAAAAATACTTCCAAAAGCGGTCCCGTCCGGTTTTTAGAGTCGAATCCCCTCGATTAACGGAAATGATCCCCACTCCTCTCTCGTAACAAGCTTATGAAACGTGAAGATTTGCGAAACATTGCCCTGATTGCCCATGTTGATCACGGAAAGACAACGATCGTCGACGGCTTGCTCAGGCAGTCCGGCATTTTCCGTTTGAACGAGAAGGTCCAGGAAAGGGTCATGGACAACATCGATTTAGAGAGGGAACGGGGAATTACGATCATGGCAAAGAATACGGCAATAGAATACCGGGGAGTCAAGATCAATATTGTCGATACGCCGGGCCATGCTGATTTCGG
>Ga0299912_10005109_pt1 | contig 10771 bp, 11 predicted proteins | sample RVTome_2_FD_207667 | JGI IMG/M metagenome (GOLD analysis project Ga0299912, IMG submission 207667) | Soil microbial communities from uranium-contaminated site in the Upper Colorado River Basin, Wyoming, United States - RVT95D214 (version 2) ... | reverse complement strand
AGTAAATACGCGCACAAATCGTTCAGCCTCCACGGCGGATGAACCCGTTGGAGTAATTTGTGATTCGAAGTCTTTGACGTTGGTGAGCAGTCCTCTTGTTCCAACGCTTAATTGCTTTTCACCTCTGAAGAGAGATGCTCGCGCGTTCTCAATTCGAACTGTGTCCCCAACGGAGACAGAGCCTATTTGTTCATTCCACAAACAAAGTCTGATGGTTCCTGTTTCATCCCCTATCAAAGCTTTTTCTAATTCACAAGCCGTATATAGTGCGCTTGCTGATTGGAAAAAGGGTTCTGCTTATGCGACGCTCCAAGCTCGAAATGTACGTAGACATCATTAAGGTTTTAGCGCAGCGTGGTCCTTTGAAACTCACTCACATCATGTACAAGGCTAACGTGAACTGCAGCTTACTGAAGGAATACTTGGATTTCCTGATCAAGCAAGGCCTAGTCGAAGAAAGGACTGTTGGTAAGCAAAGAATAGTTTACGTGGCTACGCAACGCGGCGTGATAGTTCTCAAGTACTTCAGAGAACTCAGACAAGCGCTTCCTATGGTAGAAGAAGCCAGAAACGGCATGCTTGCTCCTTATTGACTCTCGCCTAAGTTAAGCGCGCAAAACGCGCGCCGGGAATGGACTCGTACCCGTTTGGGGGTAAGTCCGGTCCGACTCACTTCTTGCGCAAAAGCGCTTGCTATGCTCCGTTTTTCCAGTTTTTTCTTAACAGTGGTTGATTTTTAGTTATTGGTTCAGACCCCACATCGGGTCGAGTCCCGCAGGAATCGCTCCTGCCAAAAAAAAGATGGGTTGTGCGGGAGAAGTAGGGTGGAGTGCCGAGATTTCCTCATCGTCCAATGTTTTAGGTGCATCGACCAACTTATTTGCGTTTTCTAAATAGCTTAAGCTTTTAGTTAAAGGACACCCTCCACAAGTTCGTGGGGGTCAAACTGCGACTGCCCAAGCGTCCAGATTGTTAGATTGCCATCGACGAACGAGCCTATTGTTTGAGTGGAGCTTGTGGAGGCGGATATGTAATGTGCCTAGATAGGCTCTTCCTTCTCCGTACAAACAGAAACATGAATAGGAATACCACTGAGACAGCGACGGCTGCTGCAATGGCATAGATGGCTTCTGGAGGCAAGACATTAGACTGCTGGTTAATTGTGTATGTTGCCTCGGCAGCGAAGCTGTCAGCCACGCCATTCTTGAATGCCTTAGCCTTAACCGTCACGGAACCGCTGCTAATTGGGATGGGATTTGTATATACGGTTGAAGTTGATGAAGGCTCAGAACCGTCAGTAGTGTACCTTATGGTCGCGCCGGAGGTGCTGCAACTAAGCACTATATTCGGAGGTGAAGAATAAGTACCACCGGAAAGGCTGAATGTGGGAGTAGCTACTTTTCCAGGTGGAGTATTAATCGTGAACGTCGCCGAAACGGTGTCGCTGTCCGCCATGCCACTCTTAAACGCTTTAGCTTTAATCGTCGTGTTAACACTGACCTTGATGGAACCAACATACATTGCTGATGAAGATGAAGGTTCAGAACCATCAATAGTATACGTTATAGTCGCTCCATCAGTGTCGCAGCGGATCTTCACATATTGAGGTGAAGAATATGAACCGCCGAGGGGACTGAATGTCGGAGCAGACACTGCATCCATTAAGAAAGCATACTTCAAATAACTGTTTGAAAAATCGACGTATCCTATGTGTGGGTTGTTGTTTGAGTCCAGTGCGATGGAGGGACTTCTGTAATTTCCAGTCGAGTCTACGGTTTGGATATTCCATTCGGAAGCATTCCGCTTAGCAAACTTCAAACCAGCAGTATTCTGATAGCTTATGTAGGCGAGCCTGTTACTATCCAGAGCCATAGACGTCCCAGAATAACCTGAGTCCACGGTTGTTATATTCCATGCGGAACCAGTCCACCTAGCATACTTCACATGCATACCGTTATTGTAATCCTGATAGCTTATGTGAGGGTAGTTGTTACTATTCAAAGCGATAGACGTATAATCTCCAGTATCGCCTCCCGAGTCCACCGTTGTTATACTCCACGCGGAACCAGTCCACCTAGCATACTTCAAATCGTGGTTTGTGAAGTCGCTGTAGCTTATGTGTGGGTTGTTGCCAGAGTCCAAAGCAATAGACGAGAATTTGCCGACGTTTTCAGCGGAATCTACAGTTTGAATGCTCCATGCGGAACCAGTCCACTTAGCATACTTTAAATCAAGATTCTTAACGTCGAAGTAGCTTATGTGTGGGTTGTTGCCAGAGTCCAAAGCAATAGACGAATAAAAACCGACATTTTCATTAGAATCTGCAATCTGGACACTCCATGCGGAACCAGTCCATTTAGCATACTTCAAATGGCCAGCGCCAAAATAGCTTATATGTGGATAGTTGTTTGAATCTAAATCTATAGATGGATATATACCGGTATCGCTTCCTGAGTCTACAGTTTGGATACTCCATACGGAACCACTCCACATAGCACACTTCAAATCGTCATTCTCAAAGTCACGGTAGCTGATGTACGGGTAACCATTTGAAGCCAGAGCAAGAGACAACTCCGCGTCAACAGTTCCAGTTGAATCCACGGTTTGAATAGACCAAGTTGTTCCAGCGTGAGAAAAATTCAATGGCACCAGCGAAATCAACAACAAAAAGAACAATGCACACAAAACTACCTTCACATTCACCAAATTCATCCTCTCAGATTTCTCGTTGTTTGCATAAGCTAATAACATTTACGGAAATAAAGCTATGTCGGGTAGATACAGCGTAGCGTTAAAATTATCAGTTGGGAAAAAAGAGTTTTTGCTGACGACATCAGATGCACTAAAACGATTTCGTTATCGAGGAGTAGACTTGAAAAAATTGTTAACATAGATTTTGATACTTTTGAACAACGAATGAAAGAATGCAGTTTTCCAATAATGAAATTTGACAAAACCCAATTTGAGTCATGGATAGACAAACTAGAGTGGCACAAGAACTATGTAGATTTAGCTCTAATCTTCTGCAGAAATTCATAATTATTAAGAACTATGTCATTGTATTATCCAATTTGGCGATAAAAATTGAAAAAGAAAAGAGTAGACGTTTATTACCATCCTGGGAGTGCCACCAGCAAGGGAGAACTCGTAGATTGCGCTTTGTGCAATGGCACTGGGCGTGACCATACAAAGTCTTTGATTGGTGTGAAATGCTCTGCCTGCGGTGGAAAAGGCAAGGTCAGAATCTGATTTAGCTTTTAAGCACAGATAGAACGATTACCCAAGTTCTAATGAGCACTACTGTGTTCGGTTTTTTAGCGTTTTGTGAAAGTTGAGGGGTTTCAGTTATTGGTTCCGACCCCTTTTAGGGTTTAGTCCCGTCGGAATCGAGACATGTTTCATACGTGTTTGTAGCTGGTTACCACGAGCTTGCTTGGTGCAGCAACTTTCCCCGCAAACCTACCTTTTTTAAGGGTCATCAATTCGCATTTCCAGTTGCGTTTCGGCTTAGCCAAGTTACCTTTCACCTAGTGACCTCCCAAGCCTGCAGGAGTCGGACCTGCACCCAGTTTCTACCATACATAACTAACCGCGGCAGAACATAAAATATTTGGATTAACGCGTGTTTTCGAGCCGATTATTTATGGCATTGAATGTGAGTTTTAACTATCTCAAGCGGCTTTCCATCTGTGCATATCGGAAAATGCCCCTGCTGACATTTTAGGTAGGGCAGAACTATTTGACATTTCCCTTCAGCAGCCAGAAGGAGTCTTCTAAGCTCTTTTTCATCCATTGCTTTGCTCACCAAAATTTTCTCTTACTTGGGCGCTTTAAGAAACTTGTGGTAACAAGAAGATTTGAAAAATTAAAAAAGGAGTTGTGCGCGAGACATCTCCACTTGGGGAAAGGGTTGACCTCCCTGCGGCCGGAGCAAAGGTCAACGAATGGGAACTGTTAACTTGAGAAAGTTATCCAAAGAAGTCAAGAACGAAATAATCGGAAGTAATGCAGTTTATGTAAAGGGGTGCAGGAGTCATGAAATGCTTCAGGGAGGCATAAAAGCAGTCACTTATACTTCATTTGTTGTTGCAAGGGAATTTACGGAAACTGAAACTGGTCTTGATGCAAGAACTAGTCTGATAGTTTTTTTTAGAAATAAACCTGGAGAATACGCTTACTGGGGTTTTAAGATGCGAAGCAAACGTCGTAAGGATTTTCCCGATGGTAGAAAAATCGCAATTTGCGGTTCAACACTTTGTGAGCACGAGAAACGAAAGACAGAAGACGTAACCAGTTTGATACAAGATCTGAAGAAGCTTACCCGTCTATTTTCTTTCGTTCCTTCTTGTTACAGAATCTCGTACGACAATGAGACAGAGATGATAGTTGATAGGTTCGGGGAATTTACCAAAACAGCATACAATGAAGTTGCTCAGCTTTATGCTGACATCCGGCATGAGAGGCCCAGCGATGTAGACACCGAGTCATTGAACAAGTTAATAGAAATGGCTAGAAGTAGGATGCGAGAAGGTTTGCTTGGAGACCTGCAAGAAAAGATATCCATTCTTGATGTAGGCACAGGTTCTGGCCGCGATTTGCGCTATTTGAAGGGATTCGCTGATGTTAATGCTGTGGGTATTGATAACGCTGATGCTTTTATCGAAATGCTGGGTGAACTTGAGCAGAAAGGAGAGATTTCTAAAAAGTCGTTTTATAATGCAGACATGAGAAACTTATCTATGTTTAGGGATTCAACTTTTGATGTGGTTCGTCATAATGCATCGCTTCTCCATGTTATCTGTTCCGCATAAGCACCGAACCATACTCTACAACCCTATTGTTAGTATCTGCTCCGCGTTCTTAAGTTATTCTACAATAGTCAACTAATGTTAAGACTCAATGGAGAGACTATCAACAGAAACTACTCAGAAAAGTTTAGTCACAGCTTTCCTTATGTTCTTCCCCTCTTGTGTCGATAGAAGCAATCAACAGTCCCGCACTTACTTTTTCCTTGCCTGGTATTCTTTTGCGTCCCTGTATTCTTTTTCTTTTTTGGCTACTCCCATTTTGGCACTACATTCCTGACAGAAGCAACTGGCCTATGTGTTGCACATCCCGTGTGTAGAACGTCTTCCCGCAATTCTCGCATCGGTGATCGCCCATGATTTCGCCTTCTGTATAATGGTTATCTTCCAAGGATTTAGCTGGTTCTACATTATTCCAGTGTTGTATAACCGATAGGGATTGAAACCAGTATTCAAAATTATTTAATTCTGTACTCCGCTTAGATAGAATCATGTTTTTCAAACGTAAAAAGCAGCAGAAGAAGCCAGTGCCTGATACTGAAGAAGCTATGAATAAATGTCTTTGCACTGAGTGCCCAACTAACCCTGATAAAGCGGTACTATACTGCTCCAGAGGAATAACCAAGAAGCCAATAGAACAAGTACTGCATTTGGTTGTAGTTGTGCTTTGTGTCCAGTCTTTCATGAATACAACCTTTCAGGATGTTACCTTTCCGTTAACAAACCAGCTGAGACCAGCTAAAACAATATCCACTTCTTCTTCATTCAAGATTCCATGCGCTTTTTACAATCAAATAGCCAATAGGCATCTTAGATGACTTTCATAATCAAACCTTCCGAGGACTTTGTAGAAAGAATAAAGTCACAATTATGCTTCGTTAAAACGCTTGTCGTGGGTATCTCATGGATTGCATAAAGGACAAAGTTGGTACTTGTATCCTTTAGTTTCAGCAATCTCAGTTGCTTTTGAAACAGCCTCTTTGTAGTGGGCTGAAAACCAAAACTCTCCAGTCTTATTAAGACTCTTACTCGATGGCTTAACACCTATTCTTCTTCTTGGATCACAATACTTGCAACAAATTCTGTGCAGTTTTACATCTCTTGTTGGATAATCTACATTAACCAAAAACCCAGGACTGGACAAAAGTGTTATCAATTGTTCATCGTTAACGATTTCAATCAACAACTTACCACCTCCACAAACTCTGCGTTTAGGGTTTAACTGCTGTACTATACCTAATTTTTGACATATAAATAATAGGAACCTGACTTTTTACTCTTTTTCACTTCACGAACATTCCAAGTAGCATTAATAATCTCTGTCTCTTTTCCAAACGTTATAGGGGCATTGACCCCAACAGTAAGTGCCGCCTTTATAGATGCAGTTTCTACATTCTGGCAAGTCAAAAAACCTACGCTTACTCACAAAACATTCGCCATAGATAACAGATGCAGAGCTGGATTTCTGTCTTTCTATATTATGTCACAGACTCGGAGGGTAAAACCTGCTGCAATTTTTCTAAGATTAACAGACTACCAAGTGACGAAAAAACACGTTTTGACAGGCTATTCTTGGCCGATAACAAGCATGGTTTGTGTTGAATGCACGTTTGCGAGTGCCCTTATGTTGTAAGCAATGACATGCTTGAGTTGGTCCATAGTTTCAGTTTTCACCTTTGCAACAATATCATAGACTCCATACACCATTTCGGCTTCTTCCACCCCCTCAACTGCTCTGACTTTCTTCAGCACCTCTGGCATCGAGGCAGGTTCAGTGTTTATGAAAACAAAGGCTGTTGGCACTCTAATCTCCCCAAAAGAACAGCTATGTCACAACTGGTATTTTTCTATGCCGCTTGTTAGGAAATTCGGTTACGGGTTTTTCCAATTCCTGTTCTTGTTTCACAAACATTCTAAGTAGTCCATATGGTTTTTATCTGATGAGCGGTTAGTCACCTGAAAAACTCGCGATGCCAAGCATTAAACAGGTGGTGAATATATGAAGAATATTGCTCTTGTAGCACATGACAACAAGAAAAAAGATTTGATTGAATGGTGCGACTTCAACAAAGGAACCTTATCCGGGTATAACCTGTATGCAACTGGCGATACGGGAAAGAAGATTGTTGAAAAAACGTCTTTGGATGTTAAGCTGCTTAAGGATGGTGCGCATGGAGGAGACATGGAAATTGGAGCCATGATTGCCAACAGGAAACTCGATTATCTGATATTCTTCTGGGACCCATTAGAATCTCTACCTCATGATGTCGATGTTAAAGCCCTTCTCCGAATAGCTGTTTTGTATAACGTGCCAACTGCATGTAATAGAGCGACGGCGGACCTAATTATCTCCGGTCCGCTGTTTCAGAGTGGAGAATACAAACGTAAAAAGAAATGAAGTTGGCCGCCAGTTCTTCGCGCCGAGGTTAAGTCAGTCTGACTCAGCTCTGAACGCTGAAGCGCTTGCTCGACATTCTCTTTCTCTCCTCGCTTCAGATGAAGGGCACGCGTCTATTCGACCACCAATGGGGTACTATGGCTTCGCATCTGTTCGTGATTTGCTTGCACATCAGCTCTGGAAATTGCGAAAAAAACTGCGGCGCGGAAGGGAGAAATAGCGAGGCTGAAATGGACAGACATCGACTTTCAAACAAACAAGATTGCCATCAATGAACCCGAAAAAGGAAGCAACTGCGGAATATACGCAATCCCGAGCGAACTCACAGCCCGAATACTCACATTGCCCAAATCGTCGGAAAGAATCTTTGGTCAAGGAGCCTATGTGGCGGACAGCTTGGAGAACATGTTAATAACGGCGAGGAAGCGGCTCTCATTTAGCTTCTGCAATCCTCGACTGCTACGAATCCACTTCCACACTCTGCGGCATTGGGCAATCACCGACTACGCTCACAAGGTCAAAGACCCTTTTCTGGTTCAACAATTTGCCAGACACAAAGACATGAAATGCACAATGAGGTACGTGCACCTCGAGAGCATTATCTACCAACAAATCGAAAATGACGATTGGACCGTGAGAGCAGCCAAAAATGTTGAAGAAGCCATGGAACTGCTCAAAGTTGGCTTCGAGTACGTTACAGATGTTGATGGCGTTAAGCTTTTCAGAAAGCGTAACTGAGAAACCCAAATAAGTTCGGTCGATTTCCTATAACTTCGGACAATGAGGAAATCGAGGTACGAAGACGCTTCGCGGATGACATCTTTTTCCGCTACTGAGTCCACCTAACAACTTCGAAACAATCCGCAGCTCAAACCAGCCTGACAGAAAAAGCAGAGTGCCCACTGGCTTTTCAAAAAAGCAAAGAAAAGGAGAACGAAAATTGCTAATAGTGGTCTTTACTCTTCGAAAAGTGCGCCCAAATGCCGACCATAACCAACGTCAAGCAAGCACCAGCTAAACCTGAAACCAGGAACTTCGCCTGAACCAGCGATGGAAGAATACTCATAAGCCACGGAATAAAGTAGTCTGCAGCCAACTGCGCGATCACTCCAGCCATGAATCCCGCAAGCGCCACTATCAGGAATATCCTTAATCTCTCACCCATGTTTTCACCTTTGCTGTAGCAATGGATACACGCTTCTTTTTAGTCTAACTTACATCTTTTTGTCTAATATCCAAAAAACGCTCACCATACCTTTTAATTTTCCAATTAAAGCCCAAAACCAGTTTTTCAGGGATGTATATACCTACATATATACATGCATATTTCAATCATATTAACAACGCATAAGATTAATCTCCGCATCCCTTCTCTTAGGAGGAATTAATTTGTCCGAAAGGTTCGCAAAAAAATGGGAAACTAAACGCGACGACCAGCCAATAACCAACCGCATAAAAGACGCCGTGAAACCGCCAGGTCCGCTGAAGCCACGCCTAGACTTTGCAGTAAGACGCATAGAGCTTCAAGTACAAAAGCTCGACCAAGCCACAGACAGGTTCAGCCAACGCGACAAAGCCATTTTCGCCAGAATAGTTGACGCCTACACCAAACACGACACCGCACGCGCAAACGTCTTCGCCAACGAACTCGCCGAAGTCCGCAAAATGGAACGCCTCATCATAAACGCCAGACTAGCCCTCGAACAAATAGTCTTACGGTTACGCACAGTATCAGAACTAGGCGACGTGGTGTCCACCCTAGGACCAGCTGTAGGCGTTCTCAGATCCGTTAGAGCAGGACTTGTAAGCGTATTCCCCGAAGCAGAGAACGAACTCGGCGAAATCGGCAACATGCTGAGCGGAATAATGATTGAAGCAGGCCAAGGTTCAGGAATGACGCTGAACTTCGACGCCGTGAACGAGGACGCATCCAAGATTCTGACCGAAGCTGCAACAGTAGCGGAACAGCGCATAAAAGAGAAGTTCCCCGATCTGCCACCAGGTATGCCAGCAGCGCCGTCTTCGCAGACAGAGCAGTCAACCCAAGGATACTAGGCAAGGAGTGTAAGACATGTCTCAAATCTCCAATCTTTTTCTTTCCATCGGCAAACCAGTCAAAGACGAATATGGACGTTCATTTGGGAGAATAATCTCCTTCGCCACAACCCCGAGTGGAAAATTCGACGCTGCATTTATCGAACTGAGCGACGGAAGATTCACAAAACAGCCCATGGAACACCTCGTGTTCAACGGTGCTGATGTAACATTCATCTCAAGAATCAAGTCCAAGGCAAACATCTTCTGCGATCAGATACCGTTCATATGGCGCAAAGAACAAGCCTTGAAGGATTTGGCTGAGAAAAAGAAAATCGCTCCAGAACTTTACAAGGAACTTCACAACAACTTTGCCGCCGTTTTGGGCCAACTGCGAAAAGACGCGCAAATTCTCGTTGAAGAAACCGCCGACGAAATCGCACTCTGCGAAGAAGAACTCAGTTCCCTGAGCTACGGCGTTCTCCACCTGGAACTGGACCACGAGATAGGCAAAATCAACGACGAAGCCTACAAATCAGCTTCCGCACTACTCCAGGAAAACATCAAACGCACCACCGCCGAGAAAAACGACCTCGAAGCCACCAAAACCAAACTCTCAAACATACTGCTTGGCGATTCCGCGATACCAGAACAGAAACCCAAAGAAGCTCTAAGAGAAACCAAAGTCTACGTGGAACCAGTTGCCGAAATCCCTGAACTGCCAGAACCACCAGTTGTCGTCTACGTGAAAGAAGTCGGAAAAGCAGGAATCTAGCCACAAAAATGCAAAGCAGCCAGGTACGGAGGGAAAAAACATCAAAGGTTTAACGCATTTAACCCCTCCACCCTTAAGAGAAGTGGCTGCCAAATCAATTTATACGCTTAGGGTTCAGCAGAACAAGCTTGGACAGGCAAGTTACCGCCTAAAGGAACGAGACAAAATCCTTTTCGAGAGCTGCATGGGCGCGTTGAAGCGGAACAACAAAGAACGCGCTGCGGTCTGCGCCAACGAAATCGCCGAAGTCCGAAAGCTGCTCAAGTTTCTTTACAACGTGGAGCTCGCCATTGAACGTGTGATTCTCAGGCTGGAAACCATAAAGGAGCTCAGCGAGATCGTTCTTGACCTGAAACCCGCACTGCGGCTTCTGCAAGGGGTTTCGCAAGAGCTTTTCCAGGTTTTGCCCGAGGTTTCCGATGAACTGAACAACGTTAACACCGCCATAAGCGAGACTCTGCACGCTACGAAGATTAACACGGATGCCTCTGTGATTCCTGTGGACCGCAAGACAGCTGGCGGCGAAGAAGTGCTTAAAGAAGTTTCCACGTATCTGGAGGAGAGACTTTCCGAGGCTCTTCCTGAACCACCTGTGACAGCAGCCAAAGCGGAACAGAAAACCTCAGTTAAGCAGCTCGTTGCCCTGACAGCCACGAACTCGCAGTTTGTGGGGCGAAGATCCACGGAGGAAACCGGATTGGATCCTGCTCAGACCCTGTTTTCCTACAGGAAAAGCGAAATCAAAGAAATCTCTCTAAC
>Ga0299912_10005108_pt1 | contig 10771 bp, 10 predicted proteins | sample RVTome_2_FD_207667 | JGI IMG/M metagenome (GOLD analysis project Ga0299912, IMG submission 207667) | Soil microbial communities from uranium-contaminated site in the Upper Colorado River Basin, Wyoming, United States - RVT95D214 (version 2) ... | reverse complement strand
AAGAGGATGACGGTTTGTTCTCGGCTGACATTGATAAAGTAGCAGCGCTGACTGTTGATGCTTACTCGGCAGGTTTTTTCTGGCAATAACCCATAGAAGATTTCAATTTAGAATGCCGTTCTAAAAACAGCACACAACGAACGCATTCTCCTCAACAAGTTGCATTTTCCCCTACGTCCCTCAATTTTATGACTCAATCCCCCCTCGCTTTGTGACCAATCCTAACAGAGGATTAAATTAGAGAATATAAAAAGTTGAAGTCAAATTCTAAATACCAGTATTGTTAAAATAGAAATATAATTAACTTATTGTTAATACATAGAAATTCAACTAAATTGACAATAATATTGGAATGCTTAACAAGTGGCTATATGTTTTTATCTTGTTAACGTTTAACAATGCCATTTTGATATGAGTTAACAATAAAAAAACACTTGACAAATTGAAATACATTTTGTAGGATACAAAATAAGCGAATTGCTAAGTCTTTTTAGGAAAGGATAATTTGTGGATCTCTCAAGAATAGCAGCCTTAGTGGACGATGTTATTTTATTAGGTAGAATAAGAGGTCAGCTCAGAGTTATTGAGGATCAAAAGATTCCTCTCAGCCATTCGGAGCTCTATGTTTTTAAAGTAATCGCAATTCTATCGAAGGGACTTACGCGAGATAAGATTCCCGTTGCGCTTATATTCAGGGTTTTGCCTTACATAGAAACATCAACCAGTAGAACAATCACTTCTTTAGAAAATAAGGGTTTTATCAAGAGAATATATGAAAAGGAGACGGGTGAAGAAAAAGGAAGGCGCCGAATATATCTTCAGGTAACACCTGAGGGATTGACAATGTCAGATTTAATTGCCGATTATGACCGAGGCAGAATTAACGAAGTACTGACTGATGTTATTGAGCAGAAGATGGTCTATGCCGGAATTCAAATTTCTTCCTTCATTTCAGAAGCCGAATATTTTTTGGAAGAATTTGTAAAGGATCAGCTTGCAGTAATCGAAGAAGAAGAAAAAAAGCCAAGGAGCAAGGGAAAGTAGCTTTTTTGCAGGGTAAAATTCGAAATATTTGCGGCAATCTAATTTTCCTTAGAGGACAAAGTCTATGGCAATTTATAGATCAACTCCATAAATAGCAAAAAAGCCCAGCGAGCCTCTCCAAGCACCACTGGGCGGCCAAAAAAGAAGCAAAGGACAACTTTTCGCCTCATTTTTCTGAGAAGGGAAAATCCTCCTCAGTAAGGCTATGATTCCTTCTCTTTGGCTTTTTTCATTATTGTCTAGTTTTTTATGTTTGTCAAGCTTGTTATCCACAGCTTGTTGTCCACAATCGATATCGAAAGTAATACAGGACTAACTTAAGAAAGGAGGGGACGGAGATGGATGCCAAAAATATTTTGCAAAAGGCGAGGGAGGAAAACAGGATCAATTTTCTTGAAAAAGGATATCGAATACTTAAAGTGAATATTCGTTATCTAAAGATTAGATCGGAAAAGATTGTAAGTGAATTAGCCGAAATGGCAGCGCCCACTGAGGTAGAACTTCGCTCGGAAAGAATGCAGGGTATTCTTGAATCGATTGGTGCTCTATTGACTTTAGTAGGTATTGCCCTACTTATCGAGTTGAGCTTTAAGGCTTTTTTGTCACAGAGCGATTTCCCTCTTCGTTGGCAGCGAACCGTTGCTGCGATATTTATACTAGGCACTATCCTCGCGTTTCACTTCTGGCTGAAGAAAACTCCCAACGGTGAATTGCTGAGCCCTTCCTGGCTCCCAGGTCTTTCTGTGGCAAGCCTTATTACTGGCCTGCTCTTGCTTTCCACGATTCGTGGCCTTATCGTTGGTAACATAAATCAAATATTGGAGAACCTAAGAAGCCTCGAATCATGGTCAAGATGGACTGGAGTTCTTGCATTTTGTTTGTTGGGCCTCGGGCTCGATATAATAGCCGGCATCGCTGGAGCCTCTGCATGGACAAAACTTGCACATGCGCTCCCCTTATTGAAATGGTATCGCAAGCAGGAAAAGGTGCAAATGGAAATAGAGGAAACAGAGAGCAGGCTTGCTGAAATAGAGGCCGAAATCGGCTCTGTTATGGAACCCGAGATGGAGGTTGAGTCGGTTCTTCAACCTCTACCTGACACAAAGCCAGCGTTTTAGCGGACACTTATGGTGAAAATCAATTCTCGCTGTCATGGCACACAAGACAAAAAGGAGGGTCTCATATGAAGACTGTAACGCAAAGTTGGATCCGAACGGGAAGTATCTTTCTCCTCTTTTTTGTTTCTCCATTCCCATCTTGGGGTTCGTCTACAGAACTGATAATTTTATTTGACTTAACCGGGAGTTGCTCCTCGATCATAGAAGAAAACAAAAAGGAGGTTGAATACATTCTGAATGCATTGCCTGGAGAAACTTGTACCATGATCATCGCTGTTACAGAGAAAAGCTTTAGCGATCCCCTAAAGATTTTAAATCGCGACTGCATTCCTGCCTCCCAATACACATTTGACACACGACCGTTTGAAGTAAAGAGGCGGATGGTCAACGAATGGAAAAAAAATAGCCAATCCCTAGGTGCAAATAGGCCGAGTACTGATCTCCTGGGTGCAATTTGCTTAGCAGGATTGTATTTCTCCCAGAGTCGAAAAAATGGCGAAGGGAGGATTTTGATTCTTTTCAGTGATATGAGACATAACACCGATGGAATAGATCTAAGTGGAGTAGCAAAGATACCACAAGACGTTCTATCTAAAGTTCGGGGGCAGGGGTTAATCGCTCGGCTCAAAGGGGTGAAGGTCTGGGCACTAGGAGTTCATACAAACGGTAAATCCCAACATTACTTTGAAGGGTTGCAAGGATTTTGGACTCAATATTTTCAAGAAAGCGGTGCGTCGTTAGAGACTTTCTCCCCAGATTCAAAATGGTCTCCAGGCAACAAACTCAAAATCCCAGAGTAACTTAAAACAAGTGGAGTTATATGACCAAATTTATCTAGTTATGTGGAATGTGCAAGATACGGAGGTGATCGAAAATGAGCGGAGGAGGTTTTGATTGGGAAGCACTCGCCCGAGCTCTTATTCTGGGAATGGGCATCGGGTTAGTAGTAAGTGGCATTGCCTCTCTTCTTAGAAAATGGCCCCAAAATGTTCTGACGAGGCTTGGGATAGGTGTGGCGCTAATTATTACTGTAGTCCTTTTCTACACATGGCCAAGTCTTATCAAGGTTCCCGATCTTAGCCGTCTAAGTCATCACGAAGCTGAAGATTTGTTGGTGAAAAAAGGGCTTGTTTCTGATGTCACGCCACAACACCACGAGGGAACTGAACCTGGGCGTGTTATTTCACACTCACAGGATCCGCTACCTGGGATCAAGGTACGTAGGGGAACTGTTGTGAAATTTGCTGTTGCCGTTAGCACTCCGTCTTCTAAACCGTCCATTGAAAGAACCGTTATGACTAAGAATTCTGTATCGCTGTTTCGTCCAAAGAGCCGTGAGAGAGTGCACTGCATACGCTATGCCGACGGCGTTTATCGGTTTTCAGTAGTCGGTACGGCTTCAGGCTTGCCTGATAAGGCGAGATTGCTTCTTTGGGTAAGACCTGTAAAACCACCCTCTGAGACTCCTGGCTGGTATTTACAGCGGCTTCCTGTCAACGGTATCGGAGAGGTCAAAATAGATGGTTCGTGGCAGGGAATTGCACAAATCGGTAACGTGCAATGGCCTCCCCACGAAGGGGATGTAGTGGATGTGGCAGTAACTATAGTTGATGCTGAGACTGCTAATGGATTGTTGGCAGAACCAGGAGTAGTTACCCGCGTGAATCTCCCCGGAATTGCCTCTGATATTGCATCAGCTGTTGTTGTGAAATTGTAGTGATTGAGTCTCAGGAGAGGGTAATTGGGAGTTGTCCTAAGTTATATGATAGGAGCTTCAGAACCGTTGCTTTACAAAAAACACAAGTTTGTGATAGTAGAATAACATGTATTGACAGAGAAGGCCTGCTAAATGGCAACAGCAGATTATCCAGCGCTTTATTCATCGAGCAGTAAGGCTTCTGCCAGTGCTCAAAAGAAGTATCTATTTCTCATCCGTGCACAGTTGTTCTTGCTGATCCTTGCTTCCGCAGCAGGCAGTATTGCTGCTGTGGTCGGTCCAAGTAGAAGTCGTCAGGTCTCTATCCTTACCGCTATTTTCCTCGCCCTCAGCCTACTACTGATGTGGATTCTTCGGGTACAGCGTTACGAAAAAATATGGTTTGACTGCCGAGCAGTCGGTGAATCTGTGAAGACGGCAACCTGGCGTTACATGATGCAAGTTCCTCCTTATGACTGGGATCATGAGAATGCCAATTTGGATGCGAAATTCATAATAGAGTTAATGGAGATCCGAAAAGCACGGCCTGGAATTGATTCACATCTCGCAGGATTCTCTTCTGGGGCGACAGAGATTTCGGAATATATGCGCAAAACCCGTGTTTTACCATTAAACGACCGTAGAAGAATTTATCTCCGGGAACGGCTCCAAGATCAAAAGAAATGGTATGAAGACAAAACAAGGACCAACCGGACATTTGCGTCGGTGTGGTTTTGGTCTATCAGTACTATGCAAGCACTTGCTCTCGTCCTGGCCATTGTTAACGCTGCAACTGGACCTTGGTCAATTAATATAGTTTCAATTATCATGACATTAGCCGCAGCTTTTGTTGCTTGGACGCAGGTAAAACGACACGATGAACTCATTCAACCATACGGTTTGGCCGCACAGGAATTGAGTGCTCTTGAGTCCCTGGAGTCTCACGTCTCTGAGCCCAAGAGATTCCAAGAGTTCGTGACCCAGGTAGAAGAGGCTATTTCGCGGGAGCACACAATGTGGTGTGCTCGGAGGAATGTCGTTCTCGAGGCAAAGAGGCAATGACTGACTGATGGTTAGGAGGATTAAACAAGGTTAGAGTAAGAATCGTCTTAACATTGGGAAAGCTTTTCGAAAATCGATCTATCTTAGCTTTCTCTTCCAGGCTAGATTGAATTAGAGAACCTGGATTCCATTTTGGACATCAAGTGGGTAACCAATCATGCCCTATTCGGGAGCATCAATTAGACCTCCTAATCCCCCTTGGCAGGAGCTCAATGCTCCAGCAGATGCTGGGGGTTATCTGTCGATCTACTATAGTGAAGACTTGAGCAACCTTCCTATAAGATGGGTGACGAAGCCAGGAGATACGAAAAGTGACCCAAACATAGAGACTCTTACCTATGGCATGTTTTCTTTTTGTGGATATCAAACTCGTTCAGGCATTGTGATAAGGAAATATCCTCATCTTTTTTTTGCCAGTTCACGAAAAGGCGAACGTGGACTTTCTGGCTATTATCACATTGGTTGGTTTGCTAAAGCAGTTTCCGATAAAGAGCGTGATTTTTGTCTCGCGGCTGACGCAGCGCATTTTATTGAGAACCCTATCCCCCTAACTAAAGTTGATCGTATTTGTGGAACGAATGTTGCGCAGTGGTTTCGGACCGTACGCCTCCTATCCGGAGTAGAGTGCAAAAAAATGCTCAATCTGATCTATTGTCGCCCCAATGCTATTTCAGCTTACTTAGAAGAGATTTACCGCTTAGAAAGATTTAACCTAGCGCACGGTGGGTACCGTTACTTTAGACGGCAGCAAAAAGAAAAATTCTCATGGGATATTGCTGCTCAATATTTGAAGGAAGTTCAGCCACCTTCACGGGAGCTTGTTCCCACGGCTCGTGCTATCAGGTCAACATAGAGGTTACGAAAAAGACTGCCAATAATATTTCTTAAGGAGGTAATGATGGCCCGTAGAATTTTTATCTCATATCAACATAAGGATCAGATGAAGGCGAAGGGCTTTCACCTCCTGCGCTGGAATAGGAATGTAGATGTCGAGTTTGTGGGACGCCACCTGCTCGACCCCGTCGATAGCAACAATGAAGAATATATCCGTTCTAAGGTCACTGAACAGCTTAAAGGCACTTCCGTGACAGTCGTTTTAATCGGAAGTGAAACTAGCCAAAGCGAATGGGTTAAATGGGAGATCGAAAAAAGCCTAGAAAAAAGTGAGCCGAACGGCATTTTAGCCATCCGCCTCAGTAAAAATGCGCCGTTGCCTGAGAATTCGCCAGTAGGCGAAGCCTTGAAAAATGCTGGTGCAGAGATCATTGATTGGAAGCCAAACCACTTTGGGGACGCAATCGAGCGAGCCTTCAAAGCAGCTGGGCGGATTCAAGCCATCAGAAATGCCAGAGTGGGCCCTAAATCTTGTCAGCGCTAAATTCTGACCACAGGCACCGCATGCTCTATAGACCCTGAAAGAATACCTCAATATCCCCGCCACTAATTACTCCCTCCGATTACGTTCAGGTTTGGTCTGGTGATCGTGGTTACCCCCACCATTCGCGTTCCATGAAGTAAGTACATCGATGAAGTATCCTGGGTAGTTTTGTATTCTGCACTTATGATATGAAATCATTCTCGGTTCGCGTATTTTGTCAATTAAAGGAAGAATACGGTTCTTCCATAAATTTGACTCTTTCTTGGACAAAGGACGACTCTTAACAGAAGGAATACGCGCCGGGAACCTGCATCCGAGCAGTTCAATGCAAGAGCCAAGTGTTCCCAGCTCAGATAAGACATTCCGCAGCTCTTCTATTGTTTTCTGACCAAATCCGATAATGATATCAGGACAAAGTACCTGGATTTCTTTCATCACATATTGCAATCCACACTCTTGCCACCAAATATTTGGAATAGTCGAGCTGGATGCATCTCTGCTTGTACTAAACTTTACAAAATTTGTTACTGAAATTACGTCTTCAATGCAGGTTGGCAAGTGATTGCCCCAGTTGACCGTACTGCGAGAAATTCTAAGAAGAGCTACAAGCGGAATGAAGCCCTCTGTATATGGCTTAATTGGCATTGGCCTGCCATCAAGTATGCTACGGTTAAGACGGTCTTGAGCTTCATATAGGTCCGTTGCCCAGCGATTAATCCAATCTTCTGTCCAGGGGACATGGGGCGACAAATTTTGGTTGATAGCATAACAAAGAATTCTCGGTCTATATTTGAAATAATTCAGACCTATGTAGGGTATATAGGCTGGGAGATAAGTCTTCCGTCCATGAACGTCGGTATGGACAGATAGCTCAATCTGGGATATAGGGGGTTGTTGCTGAAGGTTCTGCAGCAGTATTCGATGTGCAGACTGCCATTCTGAACTGGACATTCTTTATCTTCCTTAAAAAAGTTTTAAGATATGGTGGGAAGAAAAATGTTTACTTCTATTTGAACAAAGGGCACAGTCGCCGCTCTTCCTGTAGCATAGTGCCACAAGCATTTACGGTGCAACCAAATTGGCATTTTGGTTTTCTTTGGCATTCCGAACATTGCTCTAAATTCCCTGCATGCACCATTCGTATAAGTTTAATTTTCTCAGAGTTAAGCCAGATGTCGTCTAGTCGAAGTCCATTGTTCCGCAGGTTCCCAAGAGTTAACTCCTTCACTCCACTTGCGGCAGTGCATGGAAAGACATCACCTTTCGAATTAATATGGACTCGATTCACTCCAGACGTACACACTTCATGGCCACTAAGGATTGATAGTCTGCGTATGCTAAGTCGTGTGCAATAACCTGCTTCAATTTGCAGACCCAACTCTTCTCTTTTCGTGAGCAGACTCCTCTCAAATTTTTCCACTTCTTCTTTAGTGGGTGCTGTTTTATTATATATAGGGCGTGCTCTACCGGAAGGAGCTAAAGCCATTACCCGAATATTTTTCACACCGATCCTGTGGAGATCCTCAGCTAACTGATCAAAACCTTTACAAGTCCCCCGCAAAGGTATAAAGTAGCAGCTTAATGGCAATCCTTTGTTTGCGAGCAGCTTTGCTGCGTCGAATGTTCGATCAAAAGTTCCCTTCGTCGCAGTCATATAGTCATGAGTTTCAGCATTACCACCAAGAAAAGTAACGCTTATAGACTCAAAAAGAGATAGGACTTTGCCATTCCCCCTTATTTTGTCAGCAACCAATGTACCATTTGTATGAATGTGTAATGAAACTTGAAGCTCATTTACACAGAAGGCAGCAATAGCTTCAAGTTTCTTAATTTCATAGAGAGGTTCTCCACCGGTTAGGCCAACTTTGCGCAGACCCATTTCTTTCGCTTGGGAGAGTACTTTCTTAATCTCTGGAATACTTAGTTCATTCGAACAAAACCTTTTAACTGCTTGCGCTGAGCAATGTCGACAAGCCAAGTTGCAGCGGTGGTTAATTTCTATATCAATGTGCTCTAAGTTATGTCTACCTAAGTCCATGTGTGTCATCAATAGGTATTGTGAAATGACTGAACCAAATTTTGTACCATTTTAGTCCAGATGATTGTTTTCTCTTGAACCTACGAGGATTAACCCATTTAAATATTCCTCTTTTCCGACGAGATCTGTTTTTTCAGCACCTCCATTTCCCTCTTCAAGCGGTTTATCGCTCGTGAATCCGGTAACCGGCGGAATAACAAAAAAGCAATCGCTGCGGCTAAGACAACTCCCAGGACAATTAATCCTATAGCCACTGTACCTGGCCAATCAACCCCTGTTAATGGACTATTCAGCTTATACTTATCCATAAGGAAAGCTACCATGGCAACTATCAAGGAGAGAAATCCTAAGACAGTCAGAGTTAGTGTGACAGTTTTTGGGAAGAGATTTGCTTCCACTTCAGCCCTGATTCTCGGTGTTGTTTCGCGATCAATCTTCTCCATTATATATTCAGGAATTCCCTGAAGTAAATCAAACGGCACTCCGTAATTGATTGCTACGTTTTCCAGATCTGTCGGGCTGCATTCGACCTTCTGTATCTCCGTACGCTTAAGTTTTTGTCCCTTTGGCGGTCTTGGTTTAATTAGTTCGAGAGTATTAAGACCGAGTGTGTTCATTTCCCGGGGATAAGAATTTACGCACTCAATCACGGCTTCTTTCCATTCATTCCTTGGATCCAGGTTCATCAATTTTGCGAAGGCATCGGTTTTAGGGAGTTGTTTTAACTTCATGGTATAACCATAAATTTCGCAAAAACCGCCCAAGTCCGCGGCTGTCAACTTTTCATGGATCTCCTGGTAGTTACCTAGATGTTTGAGCGAGACCTCTTTTGGATCAGGTAAATTCTCTTTTCTGAACAAAAACATTCCTGTCGTACTTTTAGTCTCGTATATTATTAGAGTTCCAAAAGTATCTCCACGTCTGATTGGATACTTGGCTGCCGATAGATTAGTGATGGCAATGCCTAGTTCCCCATACCAAGTCGGATCTATTTTGACCATGCTCTGGAAAATTGCCTCGGTTACCATTTTAAAACGAGGCCAAACCGTTGCGGAGTAATAGGGGGGTAATGCAATAAATTCTTCGGTCTTTATTACAATCGTTTCTCGAGGGAACATCCAATAAGTATCATCCTGGTCATCTCCCAGCTTTTTGACAATCTCTTGGTTACAAGAATAGATCTCTGCTCCAATCGATAGATCATAAGAAAAAGGAGTTAAATTAATGGGGTTAAAAGGATCGATAATAAATTTTCTACCCCATTTATCCCATTCATGATTCCAAAAATCTTTTCGCGCTTGTCTTGGATTATCAATTATAACAAGCCGGAGAAAATCGGTGTTGCTGAGCATACCACCGCCACGGCCCTGAAGTGTTGCGACTTCCGATTCCAATTTCTCAACCCTTTCTTTCATGTTATCTTCGGTCACATGGGGGATGTTTTCTGCCATAACTTTTTTGATTCCTCCTTTTGAGACCTCTCGAAAAGACCAAGCTGTTTTACCGGGCACCTAAGAACGACAATGTTCCTCCTTTGTCTCGCCGGACCAAGTTTGACGTAACCCTTCTTCTGCAATGCCCTCAAGATCTGGTTGACTCCGTTAATACTTTTTTGATGTAAGAGATTCATCAGTTCTCGACGCGTTGGCGGCATTCCGCCGTTCCGGTTCAAGAAACTTTCTATGATGTTGAGACAACGATCCTGCAATTCGGTTAGTTCTTCCATCAACTTGGCCCGAGTATTTGAGCATATGTTCTTGTTTGAACATATGCTCAAAAAACCTTTTTGTCAATATTTTTCTAATTTCGCATGCCAGGGCTTGAGGGCCACACCTTCATATAGCATTATTCTCATCGGATTCGAGACCAAGCAATCTTTATAGGTTATTGATCGAAGGCATCTTATTTAGGATAGGTGATATGTTCTGAATAATCCTGGGGCTGTTTACTTTTTTACTGTTTCCCGTGTTCAGTGTATCTGGCAGAATGCGGACCCCAAACTCATCCGCTATAAGGCACGGGCTTTAATGACTCTCCTTTTCGATCTTCACGGGAATACCGGGGAATACCGGGGACGTAGTTGAATTCTGACACTTTTTTTCCTTTCAGGTGACTTTGGTTTCAGGCCTACACATTCTCTTTGAAGAAGTCCGCTAGATCCCTGTCAATTCGGCTGAATCGGTATATGGAATAATTGCTCCGTTTGGTTGTTTCTTCCAGATTTTTTCTTTATGGGCAGCCTCATATGCCATTCGTTCTTCAGGAAATTTCATGGCAATCCGAGTGATGATTCTTTTTTCCTCCTGGCTAAGGGGTTCAGCATCTGACTCATCAGCTTCTATGATATCCTGAATTAGATCCTTGTAGTTATTGAGCTGAGGCCCATAGGGGAGAGCGGCATAAGTGGACCCCGTCAAGCTTTCTCCTGTTTCCCT
>Ga0299912_10005107_pt1 | contig 10772 bp, 10 predicted proteins | sample RVTome_2_FD_207667 | JGI IMG/M metagenome (GOLD analysis project Ga0299912, IMG submission 207667) | Soil microbial communities from uranium-contaminated site in the Upper Colorado River Basin, Wyoming, United States - RVT95D214 (version 2) ... | reverse complement strand
CCGTCGACAGGGCTTACGGCGACCGGGTCGACCGCCTCCGGGACGAGGACCTGCGGACGATCGGCCGGGATCTCGTCCGGCGCTTCGTCTACCACAAGGCCGACGCCGTCTACGTCGCCTACAACGAATTCAAGTCCATCCTCGCGCCCCGGATCACGCTCGTCCAGATCCTCCCCATCATGCCGCCCCCGGACGCGGCCGAGCCGGTCTTGACGGCTCCCTTGATCGAACCCGGCCTCGCCCCCCTGCTTCGCTCTCTCCTCCCCGCCTTCGTCGAGGACCAGCTCCGCCACTGCTTCTTCGAGTCCCAGGCGGCCGAACAGGCGGCCCGGATGATGGCCATGGACCTCGCGACCAAGAACGCGGACGAGCTGGCCGGGACACTCTTCCTCCAGCTCAACAAAATCCGCCAGGCGTCCATCACCAAGGAGCTGCTCGAAATCATGACGGCCGTCGACGCGATGGCCAAGTAGGATGGAAAGGACAACAGGCATGAACGAGAAAGCCGACCAGTCCCGGATCGGCCGGGTCGTCCAGATCATCGGCCCGGTCGTCGACATCGCCTTCAAGAGCGACGCGGCGCTTCCCGAGATCTACACGGCCATCCGGATCACGAGCGAGGGCTTTGAGACGCCGATCCCGGTCGATATCATCGTCGAGGTCGAGCAGCACCTTGGGGAGGACCGCGTCCGCTGCGTGTCCATGCAGCCGACGGACGGCCTGGCCCGGGGGATGAAGGCCGTCAACCTGGGCGGCCCGATCGAAGTCCCGGTCGGGATCGAGGTCCTCGGGCGCGTCATCAACGTCATCGGCGAGCCGGTCGACCACCTGGGGCCGATCAAGACCGCCAAGCGCTACCCGATCCACCGCCTGCCCCCCGGGCTCGAGGAGCAGAACACGACGCTCGAGATGTTCGAAACCGGGATCAAGGTCATCGACCTCATCCAGCCCTTCCTCAAGGGCGGCAAGATCGGGCTGTTCGGCGGCGCCGGCGTCGGCAAGACCGTCATCATCCAGGAGCTCATCCACAACGTCGCCAAGAAACACGGCGGCTACTCGGTGTTCGCCGGCGTCGGCGAACGGACGCGCGAGGGAAACGACCTCTGGCTGGAGATGAAGGAGTCGAAGGTCATCGAGAAGACCGCCCTCATCTACGGCCAGATGACCGAACCGCCCGGAGCACGGCTCCGTGTAGGCTTAACGGCCCTGTCCGTGGCCGAATACTTCCGGGACGAAATGGGGCAGGACCTTCTCCTGTTCATCGACAACATTTTCCGCTTCACCCAGGCCGGTTCCGAGGTCTCGGCCCTGTTGGGCCGGATGCCCTCGGCCGTCGGCTACCAGCCGAACCTGGCCACCGAGCTGGGCGAGCTCGAGGAACGGATCACCTCGACCAAGAAGGGATCGATCACCTCGGTCCAGGCCATCTACGTCCCCGCCGACGATTTCACCGATCCGGCGCCGGCGACGACCTTCTCCCACCTCGACGCCACGACCAACCTGTCGCGGGCCCTGACCGACATGGGCATCTATCCGGCCGTGGACCCGCTCGCCTCCTTCTCGCGGATTCTCGACCCCCGCGTCATCGGCGAGGAGCACTACCGGGTCGCCCGCCGGGTCAAGGAGATCCTCCAGCGCTACAAGGATCTCCAGGACATCATCGCCATCCTGGGGATCGAGGAGCTGTCCGACGAGGACAAGCTCGTCGTCGCCCGGGCCCGCAAGATCCAGCGCTTCCTGTCCCAGCCCTTCCACGTCGCCGAGGAGTTCACCGGGCGTCCGGGCTGCTACGTCACGGTCGCTGAGACCGTCCGCGGCTTCCGGGAGATCGTCGAGGGCCTCCACGACGACAAGCCCGAGCAGGCCTTTTACATGATGGGGACGATCGACGACGTCATCAAGCGGGCCGAGGAGTTCAAGCTGGCATGAGCGCGGACAAAGCCGACTTCCTCCATCTCCGCGTCTTGACGCCCCGCCGGGTGCTCGTCGACGCGGAGGCGGACGAAATCCAGCTTCCCAGCCTCGAGGGGGCCATCGGGATCCTGCCCGGACACGCGCCCCTGTTGGTCGCATTGGGCAAGGGCGTCTTGTCCTACCGGAGGGGAAGCGGCGAAGAATCGTTTGCCGTCCAGGGCGGGCAGGCCCATATCCTGCCCGACAAGGTCTTGGTCTTTACGGAGCCCAGCGAAGATGAGCCGGAGCCGTCCTCGAAATGACGAGACCCTGGACGCTTTCTACGAAGGCCGGGTTCGCGTCCTTCAGAAGAGAAGAGGATACAGGTTCTCCGTGGACGCGCCCCTGCTGGCCGACTTCATCGAAACCCGTCCCGGGGACGTTCTGCTCGAGCTCGGGACCGGCTGCGGGATCATCGCCCTCCTCCTCGCCCTCAAGCCGTTCCGGCGCCTGGTCGCCCTCGAGATCCAGCCCGCCCTGGCCGACCTGGCCGGGCGCAACGTCGGACTCAACGAACTTGAAGGGCGGATCGAGGTCCTCGAGAAGGATTTCCGGACTTACGCCGCCGAAGAGCGTTTCGACGTCGTCTTTTCGAATCCGCCCTACATCCGGCGCCGGGGAGGCCACTTGAGCCTGAGCCCGGAGCGATCCGTCGCCAGGCACGAAGTCGCCTGCGACATCTTCGACATCATGGCCAAGACCGCGGAGCTCCTCGCCGTCGACGGCCGGGCCTATTATATCTACCCCGTCCGGCGGATGGCCGATTTCAAGGCGGCGCTCGACCGGAGCGGCCTCGGCCTGCGGCGGCTCCGTCCCGTCCTGCCCCGGGAAGGCGCCCCGGCCAAGCTGTTCCTGGCCGCCTGCGGATTCGGGGGCGGCCGGATCGACGAGCCGGCGCCGCTCGTCCTGTTCGGCGCGGACGGCGCCTACTCGGCCGAAGCCCAAGAGATATTTTCAGGGAGACCCCATGATTAAAGTCGTCGAAAATCTCAAGGTCCTGTACAGATACCGGGTCCTCATCCAGAACCTCATCAGCCGCGAGCTCAAGGCCCGCTACCGGGGGACCGTCCTCGGCTTCTTCTGGTCGTTCATCAACCCGCTTCTCCTCATGATCATCTACACGGTCGTCTTCGGGTTCATCATCGGCCCGCGCGATCCCGCCTTCGGAAGCAACCGCGTCCTCTACGCCCTGTTTCTGTTCTGCGGCGTCCTTCCCTGGTCCTGGTTCTCATCCTCTTCGATCGAATCCGCCAATATCCTGATGATCCAGGGCAACTTGATCAAGAAGGTCCTGTTCCCGGCCGAAATCCTGCCCGTCGTCGTGGTGACCTCGAATTTCATCCATTTCCTGTTCGGGCTTCCCATTCTGCTGGCGGCCAAGCTTCTGATCATTCTGTTCGTCCCCCAGGCCCCGCCCTTCTCGCCCTATCTCGCCCTCCTGCCCCTGGTCATGTTCGTCCAGTTCGTCTTCTCGCTCGGGTTCGGGTTCCTGATCTCCTCATTGACCGTCCACTTCAGGGACATCAAGGACATCCTGGCCAACCTGCTGACCTTCTGGTTCTTCGCGACGCCCATCATCTACCCGATGACCTTCCCCGCGATCCAACAATCGAGCCTGTTCCGCTTTTTCCTGAACCTGAACCCGATGACCCACATCATCGGGGGGTACCACGACACCTTGTTCGCGGGGCGTTCCCCCGACTGGCTCCACTTGGGCGGGACGCTCCTCTTCGCCCTGCTCCTGTTCTGGGCCGGCCACACCGTCTTCGACCGGCTGCGCGATTCCTTCCCCGAGGAGGTTTGAGGTGTACGCCATCGACGTCGACAACGTCACCCGGATCTACCAGAAATATTCGGCCCGGCACCGTTTCCAGACCTTCAAGAGCGCCCTCCTGAAAGGGGATTTCTTGCGGGCCCTGAGGCCCGACGAGCTGGTGACGGCCTTGGACGGGGTCAACCTTAAGATCGAGAGAGGACAAACTTTCGGCATCATCGGCGAAAACGGTTCCGGCAAGAGCACACTCCTCAAGGTCGTGGCCGGGATCGCCAAGCCGAGCTCGGGGCGGGTCCGGACCCAAGGCAAGGTCTCGGCCCTGATCGAGCTTGGGGCCGGCTTCCACCCCGAGATCACGGGGCGGGAGAACGTGACCATCAACGGGATCATGCTCGGGCTGTCCAAGAAGGAGATCCAGCAGAAATTCGACGAGATCGTCCGCTTCGCCGAGCTCGAGGAGTTCATCGACGCCCCGGTCAAGACCTACTCGTCCGGGATGTACATGAGACTCGGTTTCTCGGTCGCCATCAACGTCAACCCCGAGATCCTCCTGATCGACGAGGTCCTGGCCGTCGGCGACGCCTCGTTCGTCCCCAAGTGCCTGGACCGGATCGACGACTTCCGGCGCCGCAAGAAAACGATCCTGTTCGTCAGCCACGACCTCACGACCGTGTCCAAGATCTGCGACAAGGTCGCCTGGATGAAGGGCGGCAAGCTAATGATGGTCGGGGAGCCCAAGCGGGTCGTCGACGCCTACATCCAGGACGTCACCGTTAAGCAGGAGGAGAAGTTCGAGGAGCGGAGCAAGGCCATCGACCTCGAGCAGAAATTCGAGGAGGAGCGCCGCGAGAACCGCTGGGGGGACCGGGCGGTCGAAATCAAGAAGGTCCGGCTCCTGTCCCTCAAGGGCGTCGAGAAGCACGTCTTCGCCCCCGACGAGGGGATGATCGTCGAGATGGAGGTCGAATCGCCCGCCTTGGTCAAGGACTTCGTTTTCGGCATCGGCGTCTTCAACTCCCAGGGCGTCGCCTGCTACGGGACCAACACCAACCTCGAGGATTATGCCCCCGTTTCGTTCAGAGGCCGGGGCAAGGTTGCCTGCCGGATCGGGCGGCTCGGCCTAATCAACGGGACCTATTACCTCGATCTAGCCGTTCATAAGAAGGACGGCTATCCCTTCGATTACCACCGGAACCTCTATTCCTTCCTGGTCTCCTCGACCGACAGGGACGAGGGGATCGCGCGACTGCCCCACGACTGGAGCTTTTCGCCCAAGATTCGGATCCGGCCGCCCAAGAAGGGCGGGAAGGCCCGCGTCAAAAAAGCAGGGACACCCAGGAATCCCCGGAATGCCGCCCAAAAAAATAAAAAGCGCTGAGACCCTGCGGCGGGTCCGGGCGCGCCTGCGCCGGGAGGGGAAAACCGTCGTTTTCACGAACGGCTGTTTCGACCTCCTCCACAGGGGACACATCCGCCTATTTCGGAAGGCCAGGAGTCTGGGGGACGTCCTGATCGTCGGCCTCAACACGGACGCTTCAGTCCGGCGCCTCAAAGGGCCGTTCCGTCCCATCCTTCCCCTGCGCGAGCGGCTGGAGGTCCTGTCCGCCGTCTCCGACATCGATTACGTGACGTCCTTCTCCGAGGAGACCCCGCGCCGGACGATCGCCGCGCTCCTTCCCGACGTCCTCGTCAAGGGCGGCGACTGGGGGCCGGACCGCGTCGTCGGCCGGGAGGAGGTCGAGGCCGCCGGCGGCCGGGTCGTCATCGTCCCCTATCTCAAGGGCCGTTCGAGCTCGTCCATCATCGGGAAGGTCCTCCGGAGCTTCAGGCCGGCCAAGGCCCGTCGGCGGGTTAGGTCCTGATGCAACGAGGCCGTTCCAAAAAAAAGCCCGCGATCCTCTCCTTGCGCCAAGACGGGAATCGCGGGCTTTCGAGTTGGGTCCGAGTAGTTTTACCTCGTGCTCAGGAGGCCGCTGGGCAGCCGCTCTTGCAGTGGGACACTCGGGGCACCATGTACCGCGTCATGCCGTTCTCCTTTCGATTGATCTATATAAATACTATAATAATAGTGTAATTTAGTCAACAGCCAAGTCTCAAACCGCCTTTTATTTATTTTTGCGAATCCGGGTTCAATTATCTATAATTGTAAGAAACATGGGGATGGAATAGGAATTTTTAATTTAAAAGGAGGTTAGCGTGAAAAAACTCGGTCTTTGCATCTGCCTCATCGCGCTTCTCGCCGCCCCCTCCTGGGGCAAGGTCGGCGACGTCCTCAAGGTCATCAAAACGCCGGGTCCTTGCCCTACCGGGCTTGCTTTTGACGGAAAGCATCTCTGGCTCGCCGACGATTTCACCGACAAAATCTACAAGATCGATCCTGAAACCGGCAACGTCCTCTCGAGCTTCGAATCCCCCGGCCACCACCCCGAGGGCTTGGCCTGGGACGGACAATGTCTCTGGAACATCGACTCCGGAGAAAAGTTGATGTATAAGCTGGACCCGGAAACGGGGAGGGCTCTCTCCATCCTCGAATCCAACAGCCCCAACCCGCGCGACCTGGCCTGGGACGGCGAATACCTCTGGATCGCGGACTTCAAAAGCGACACTCTGCTCAAGGTCTCGACGGTGGACGGGATGATGGTCCAGGCTTTTCCTTCCCCGGCCGGAGAGCCCGCCGGCCTAGGCTTTGACGGAAAATACCTCTGGGTGACGGACCGAAGCGAAGACCGGATTTATCTCGTCAATCCCTCGGACGGGCTCTGCCTTTCTTCCTTGCGCTCCTGCGGGCCGTTTCCCTACGGCCTTGCCTGGGGAGGCGACGCCCTCTGGAATGTGGATTACGAAAACGACGAGATCTACAAGGTCAAGGTATTCGACTCGGATATCGTAACGAAGTGGGATGAGCGGCGACTTTCGCTGCGGTTCGTGAAGGAACTCCGGAATTACGGCCCCGGGACGGTTAAGACATTGGATATCTACCTGCCGATCCCCGACAACCGGGACAATCAGGCCTTGCTCACGGCCGTCCGGTTTGATCCCAAGCCGAATGAGGTGATCGAGGACAGCTGGGGTCAGAAAATCGCCCATTTCGCGTTCAAGGATCTCAAGGGCTACGCGATCGTCCGGCCGGGTTGGACGGCGGACGCCAAGATCTTCGCGGTCGAATATTTCATCTATCCGGATAAAGTCGGCGTTCTCGAAGATATCCCCCCGGACATCCGAAAAAAGTACACTCAGGACGGCGATAAATACCGGATGAGCGACCCTTTTATCCGCGAACTCGCCCGGAAGATCGCCGGCGGGGAGAAAAATCCGTACTGGATCGTCCGCCGGATCTATGAATACCTGGCGGACAACTTGGAGTACAACCTCAAGCCCGTGGGCGGTTGGAACCCCGCCCCGGCGGTCCTTCGCAGGGGGACGGCCTCCTGTTCTGAATATTCCTACTCGATGATCGCCCTCTGCCGCTCTCTGGGCGTCCCTATCCGCTATGTCGGCGCCGTCAGCCTGCGGGGCGATGACGCCAGCTTCGACGACGTCTTTCACCGCTGGACCGAAGTCTACCTTCCTCCCTACGGCTGGATCCCCTTCGACGTCAACAAGGGCGATCGGGGAGAGGGGGCTCCGCCCGGGGATAAAGTCCTCGGTATCGGCAACATCGCCGCCCGCTACATCATCACGACGGAAAACGGGGGCGGCGATCAATATCTATGGTTCGGCTACAACTACGGATTTAAGTGGACTTCCGAGGGCCCCTGCCGCATCCATGAGGAAAGCTACGGGCTCTGGTCACCGCTGGGAGAGAAGAAATACCACAAGCCGATAAAATAAGATCAATCGCCCCTGAACCGTTTGTTAAAGGCCAGGCAGGGAGGCGATGGTCCGGCGCCGCCTTCGACATGCTCTGAGCCTCGATTCATGCTTCCTCAGAGAGGCAAGATGGGTTTATCGACGCGAGAGGCCGCCCGCGGCTGGCTCAGTCTTGTCTTGTCGCCGACCATGTCCCGGTCAGCCCTCCTCCGCTGAAGGTCCCCGCATTATACCCCATGTCGAAAACCGTCCCGCTCAGAACGTAGAAATTCCAATCCAAATAAACGAGGGTGAGGCTGCTGGAAGTCGCCGACCAGGTCCCGTGAAATCCCCGGCCGTCGCTAAAGGTCCCGGACACCAGATCGGGGCCCGAGATCGTGATGACGAAAGGATCCGGCGCGGCGATCGACGTATCCGTATTGGTCAGGGTGATTTTCCAGGAGCCGCGAATATCCGCTAATCGGGCCGTCAGCTGGTAAGCGTCGCCATACATGACGAGGGAACTTATCCCCGCTTTCCGGACGTCGCCGTTGAGCATCACTTCGACGGTATGGAGAGGATTGACGGGAGTGTAATTGAGCTGTACGGTGGTCAGCTCCTGGTAGACATGCTTTCCGGCCTCCGGAGTCCCCGTGACTCCGTCTTCGACGATGACGGTCAGGGAATAATCGGGGGCTCCCCATTTGCAGCTCCCGGAAAGGAGCAGGATAAGCAGGGGGAGCGTCCGTACCAGAAATCCTGTTCGTTGGACTTTTTTGGGATGACTCATGGCCGTTGCACCTTTCAGCCTCTGATCTATTCCGTACTATTTTAACATATTCCCCCGCCGCACGGTTGCGCGATTTGATACTGGACCAGGACATTTGCCTGGCGAACCGGGAAACGATCCGGCTCGATATCGAGTTGTAGTCATGGGGACTATGTGCTAATTTATATAAGGTCGGAAGACATCGCGGACCGAAAAGGTCCTGAGATAAAAACCACGGGAAAAAGCGAGATTCGAATGTCGAGGCCGAAAATACCAGGGAGAAAGATCGCGGCTGTAGCCGGCGCATTGTCGGGAATTCTTTTACTTTCCTTAATGGGCTGCAAGAGCGCGAGCAGCCCCACGAGCGCCGCAAGCAGCGTCCTAATCGCCAATCAATGTGGTGCGACCGTCGATATCTTCATGGACGGGACGTCCAAGTTCACAATTGCCGACGGAGCCAGCAACTCGGTCGAGAACGTCAGCCAGGGCTCATACCTGTTCGAGGCCAAAAAGTCGGATAACGGGAACTTGGTTTATTCCACGACTCTTGATGTCCAGGCGGGCGCCTCATATTCTCTCTCCGTCTCGGGGGCCGCCACCGTCCTAATCACGAATCGATACGGAGAGATCCTTAAGATTTACGCGAACGACGTATACCTCGGCGATATCGGAGACCAGGTCAGCCAGACGGTGTCCAGGGTTCGATTTGGCTCCTATAAATACAGTGCTTCCCGCAAGAGCGACGGGACGGTCGTCGCTACGACCAGCATCGACGTAACCGAGGTGAAAGAATACGGCTGGGTCATTACGAAGTGACGCGGAGATAGCTGGGCCCCGGCCGCTTGGCGGTCCATCCCCGCGCCCCGGACACGATCTTTGCGGCGGCCCAAAAACACAAAAGCCCGCCGTCCTTCTCTTCCCATAAGAAAGAGCGCGGGCTCCGCAATAGCGACCGGGCAGTTTAACCTATTTTACGCCGCGGCTCTCCCGGAGCTTCACCCCGAGCCAGGCCCAGATCTTCTTGTTGAAGGCCAGGCTGGGCGGCTTCTGCTCCAGGACGGCCAGAAGGCTCGTTGCCTCCTGGTCGGCGGGCGTGAACCGGCCCCGAAAATCCGGGTCCCAAAGCGGGGGGAACTCCGGATGGAATTGGATGCCCAGGACGTTGGGGAAAGCCTGGTGGATGACGGCCTCGGGGATGCGGCCGTCGGGCGAGGTGGCGATGACCTTGAATCCCTTGCCGATCCGGTCGAGCGCCTGATGGTGGGAGCTGACGATGACCGGCGTCGCTGCCGCCGAGAATCCCCAGTCCCGGACGAACGGCCCGTCGGCGGAGAGCCTGAGGGCGTGGAGGTTGTAGCGGATGAGCTTGAGATCGGGCCGGAGGCGCGGCCAGGGGTTGTTGTGCCAGCGGGCGGGGCCCATCTCGAGGATGTCTTCGATAGAATTCTTGCCGTAGACCTCCTGCCAGATATCCTGGACCATGGTCCCGCCCGTCCCGACATTGAGGGTCTGGAAGCCGAGGCAGATTCCCAAGATGGGGAATTTCGGCCGGGCGTCCAGCAGGGGCTTGTGCGATGCGTCCTGGCCTCCGCCCAGGAAGTGGAAGACGGCCGAAAGCTCGAAATAGTGGCGGTAAGGATCTTCGATCTCGGCCAGGAGGCTCGTTTTCTTGCCGTAGACGGCGGGCGGGATGTCGGGGCCGCCGAAGAAGATGACGCCGTCCGTCTTCTTGATGATGGCCTCGTACTCCGGCGTGCATTCGTTCTTCCGGTAGAGGGTCTCGGGGCTGATCGCGGCGGCGACGGCATGGAACTTCATCCAGCCCAATCCGTTGTCGGCGGCGTACTTGGCCGCCTTGGCGTAATCGGTGGCCTCCTTTTCGTGGTAGACGCCGACGACGGTGAGGCCGGCGGGGTCGAGGAGCCCGTTCTTGAAGAGCGCGGCCAGGGCCTGGATGCTCCCGGTCGAGGGGTAGAAAGCGGCGAGCCGGACGCCGTCGCGGGCTTCGGGCGCCGTGTCCAGGAACCGGTCCGGCGGGGCGGCCTGGGAGGCGCAGACGAGGATCATCGCCAGAAAGGCGGTCAGGACAACGGTCCGGATCTTGCGTTGGCTCATGGTTTTCTCCTTGAAGAGGCGAATGCCGCGGAGGCGGGATTGTCGAATCGGGGCCATTTACGGATATTATAGCGGACTTCTCTCCTTTCCTCTATAATAAAAATCCGATGACCGTTCTGGGAGCCCCTTCGTCACGGCCGCCGCGGGAGGGAGCCTGCCGGGTGGAATTCTACGCGGGCCACAGATCCGGCGAGACCCCTCGTATCTTGGTCTGGCGCGGCCGGAGGCTCGAGATCGGATCGGTGCGGAGAAGAAGCCGCGTCCTGGACAAGGCCTCGGGCCTGATCAAGGACGTGTTTGATTGCGAGGTCCAAGGCCGCCGGGCCGTGATTTCGAGGCCCGCCAGCGGGCCCTGCCGCGTCCGCTTCCTGG
>Ga0299912_10005106_pt1 | contig 10775 bp, 15 predicted proteins | sample RVTome_2_FD_207667 | JGI IMG/M metagenome (GOLD analysis project Ga0299912, IMG submission 207667) | Soil microbial communities from uranium-contaminated site in the Upper Colorado River Basin, Wyoming, United States - RVT95D214 (version 2) ... | reverse complement strand
CTGCAGAGTGACAACGTTTCCTCATCTCAAAGTTCATTTCTCCTGCTGTCCCTTCATGGTGAATTTATTTGAGTATTAATCGCCATACTTTTGGTCAATCACTCATCTCCAATCGTTTTTCGTATCGAACTTTTTTCCAGAGACGCCTTCCCAAAAAACAATGTCTGGAACCAATTCAATTTTCAAACAGTGTGTAACTTTGCCCCTTAAACCCGTGATGCTGCGAAGAGTCCAAATGTTTCTAAACCACCCTGGAGCAGAGTAACGCAAGCGGCGCAAGTAATGGTAGGCTTCCCATAAACGCTCCGAAACTGAATCCAATAGGCAAAATGAGAGTGATGGACGTTATGGAAATGATAGAATATATTGGTATTGGACCTAACCGCTTCGGCATAAGCCCTTCTTTGACAAGTTGCATGGCACCTCTTGTCCAGCGTAGGCTCTGACGATAAACTTCACTCGGCGAATGCGGTGTTTCAGTATGAGCGAAAACATCAACAACTATTGCCTTAACTGCTGATACGTCTCCTTTTTGTTTAGGTTTGGATTGTTGCTCTTGCTTAGCCTGCTTAATTAGTCTCCAATGCAATTCTTCATCTTCAATCAAAGTTGAAGTGCTTAATGGGTGAACTCGTAGAAATTCTGTTTTGAAGAACTGGCAACATCCATTATATCGCCATTCTGAACCATCATTCAATGCGTTATACATTTCAGCTACTATCTGCGAGAACTTTGTTGTCCCTATGAAGTGAGGGCGCCCTGAACCACAATCCGCTTTAAGCACACGTAAAGCAGTTTCAAGATACTCCACGAATCGCCTTTGCAAGTATGTATCAGCATCCACGACAAGCATGTATTCATGTTGTAGCCAATTAGCAAGTTCATTCAAAGATTGCGCCTTGCCCTTTCGCTCAGAATTATTAATGACTAAATCCGCGTACTTCGCAGCAATTTTGTTTGTCCCATCCGTTGAGTAGTCGTCTATGACTATTAAAAAACAGTTCTGACGTTGAGCCGCTATTAAGCAGCGTTCTATAGTTCTCTCTGCGTTCCAAGCAGGCACAACAATGGCAAGAGATACTGGTTTCCAATCAAATATTTGTTTCACTTTAAACTCACCAACCTTCAGGTGGTGTTTTTGCTTTCACATCTTGATTTGTGTGTTCATCTGAACAGTAGTTTAAACCAGTCTCAGCACTCCTGATTTTCGGGTTAGTAGGAGCGTCGCAAATAGGGCATTCATAATTGTTTTCCCATGTACGGAAATCTTGTTTCATTTTATCCCATTCAGATTGTGTTATTCTGATTTCTGTAACTATACTATGGTCTGCGCTATGTTCGCCGTCAATGGATATGGCTCCGCAATCTAAGCAGCGTTCTCGCGTGAAATTCGTTTCGATGAAGCGGAATAAATCATCATGTTTCGTTATCGGGTATTGTTGCCAAGGTTTTGTTATTGGCATCGAACATTCACCTCCCACACTTCTGTACGTGCCTTAGAAACTTGCCTACTGAAGACCCTTTAGGGAAAACAGTTTTGCAGTTCAGGCAAACCTTTTCTTTTTTCAGCCTCCATCTTATAGGACGCTTTTTCGGTTTTAGACTCGGAATACTTTTCTCCATTCTACTTCCCCTTCTTCTTTTTCATGCCACTCTAACTCAGGGCTCTCTTTATGCCAGATGATTTCTATTTTGAGTTTCGGTGGAGAGCCAGTCATTTTAAACTTCTGTTCGAACCTTTGAATGATTATTTGCTTCGCTTTATCCACTAAAGCTGGTATTTCCTTTGGGTTCTCTGTGCTCGGAAGACCGCCAGCCCATCCGTCATATGCGGGGGTTACAGTGTACCATGTTTTCTTCCAAATTCCAGCAGGTTTCTGCGCCGATATGGTTATGTATGCTTCGTCTGGTTCGGCTGCTGTTTTATCTAATCCTTTTCCAATATGGGATTTCTTTACTGGTGGCTTGTCAGCGTAGACTCGCGTCGCTTTTCCTTTGTAAGCATCATTATAGTCAAATTTGTGCCAGCACTTTGGGCAAACAAGCAGTTCCCTCAATCTTTTATGTGGTTCCAATGTTGTTTCGCAATCAGGGCACTTCGTTAACGGTTCATCAGCTCCTCCTTCGACTTCACTGATTGACTCAACAATATTCCATCCATTGACCCATGACTCTAATAGAAAACGTAGTAGATTATTTTCATCGCCGAGTGATTGATTAAATTTTGGTCGCTTGAAACGTTTGAACTTATCCAATCCGCGTTCTCTCATTAACCTCTTGATAACGTTGAAGGATTGTTCTTGCAATTCTCGCGGAGGATAATTGCTGAAAACATTATAATGCCGTAGCTCTTGAGCCAACTTCTCGATTTGAAGTTTATCTATCTGGTCTTGGTCCCTACATTGGTTTGTAATACATTTTTCAAGGCATGTTTCCAACGGAACATCTTCATGCCTCTGTGAGCAATGAACGCTATCCATTTTAATCACTCTCTTTCCAATACCCAATAATACTTGTGGTGCCACTCTAAACTTCGTTGCCTTGCTTTCTTTCTCTTCCCAAAACGAACCGCGCGCCTCAATTTCCAACCTTTAGCTGTATGCACGTACTCCAAAGCCCAGAAACCTATTTTGCCTTCAAATCGTGTCCTCCAAGGCGTGTACCCGATTTTTCGTACTCTGCCTTTCCATCCTCTCGGCGTTCTCCAGAACAAGTAACTGTTTTTTGTCTTAGTTTCTCCCAATATTTCAGCGGCTATTCTGTTTAACTCATCAATCGCTCTTTCTGACATTTCTTTTTCCACTCAAGATTTCCTTAAAAGTGAAAAACAAAGTGCTTTTGCTATGTCAACTACGACTGCGTTACCGATTTGTTTAACAACTTCAGTTTTGGTTCCCAGAAATTTGTAATTCTCCGGAAACCCTGTTGCTCCAGCTAACTCTTTTGGTTGAAGCATTCTGAATTTAATGTCAAGAACTCGTCCGTTTATCTGTGGTTGCACTAAACCTAAATGACTCTGAGTCGCAATTGTCGGCAACGGTTCATCTATACTACAAGCACTGCCCTTAACTTGTGAATCTTGTATTCCATTAAACCGAAGAACATAGGGTTTTACAAGTCCATATCTATCTTTAGTCGTAATTGTACCCAATGGTTTGTCTACGCTTTTAGCTCCGCCGTTACCATAATACTCCACCAAGAACGGTTGTATCAAATTGCCGCCACCATTCTGCGTGATTGTGCCAAGAGGATCCTCAATACTTCTGGCTTTGTTACGCCGATAAATTCCTTCGAGGGGTAGTATAAATGGCTGAATAAGATTACCTGCACCATGACTTGTCACTGATGGAAGAGGCTCTTCAACTGAGTGTGTACGCGGATTTTGCCCTTCATGCTCTCCGAAATTAGGAACTATAAACGGTTCTACTACAGCGAATCTGTTGGAAGTATCAATAGTCGCTATCGGCTGTTCAGTTGATGAAACTCTTTTTTCAGCGCCATTGCCACCATGATAACTCAGAATAAAAGGCTGAGCAATGCCCATAGCACCTTTTGCAGTTATTGTCCATAAAGGGTCATCGATGCTCTTGACTTTTCGACCTAATCTATTAACATTTTCCATCGCAACAATAAACGGTTGAGGAGTACCAAGTGGAGTAGCAAGTCCGAATGCACCGCCTTTTGCAGTTGTTATCGTTGGAAGCGGTTCTTCGATGTCTTTGATTCCTCCGCTATGTTCCATCAAAATGATGAAAGGTCGCAATCCCTGTCCGCCAAAACGCTTTAACCCTTCCATTATTCGCCTAATAGTTCTTGGCGATAACGGTCTCTTACGAGAAAAAATGCTTTCTCCTTGCAGCGACCAGTCGATAATTTCGCGGGCTGCACGCCACTTCTTTAGAGGCCACCCTTGTTTTGAATATGTCGAAACAGGCCATGCCGGTCTCCCTCTTCCTTTTTTAGCCGCTACAAACAATCTACTTCTGGACGTAGGTGCACCATAATCTGCAGCGTTAAGCACTTTAGCCTCCACGGTATAACCATGTGCTCTGAAGCTTCTAAGCCACGCTCTGTAGATTTCTCCTTTACGCGCCTTAATAGGGTGTCCCTTCGTGTCAAGAGCACCCCATGAAGTAAACTCAGGCACATTTTCGATAAGCACTGAATCAACGTTTAGGAATTCCAACCATCGGAAAATCGCCCAAGCCGAAGCTCTTTTCTGCTCGTTCTTCGGTCGTCCACCCGCGGCTCTTGAATAATGGGTACATTCCGGGCTCGCAACCAAGATGTCCAAATGTCCGCCTGGGATTGCTTCTAAAGGATTTACTGCTTCAATGTCTGCTGGTATGTGCTTAGCCCACGGGTAATTGGCTTCGTGCGTCTTAAGCGCTTTTTCCCAATGATTGACCGCTGTTAAACGGATTTTCCAACCTAATTCTTGAACAGCGGAGATAAGTCCAGTGCTTGTGCCTCCTGCTCCTGCGAATAAGTCTGCGCCGTCAATTACAACATCAATCTTGGACATAATCATTCCATTCTCTATTGTCTACTTTCCTTATATTTTTAGCTGAACAAATCCAATGTTAAGGTTGTCGATTTTCCATGAAACTTTGCGTTTCTCACTTCATTCTGAATGACCTGTTGTTTTGTGGGCTTCTCAGGCGTAAATGTTTCGAGTAAATGCCAAACTCCTCTATATGGGTCTGCTTCCTTTAATATCGAGATGCTTGAAAGTTTATCCACATCTATTCCAAGCCAGCGACTAATCGTGCAGACATTGTGACAGCAAATATCGTTCTTGTCATGTTTACTTATTGGAAGCGCCTGCGAGTCATCTTCTTCATAGCATGTTGTGCAGTATTCGTAGAACGCTTTCTCATGCATTATTGCTTCATAAAGAATAGGTTTAGCCAGCGGATATTTCGTTATTAATTTCTTCCAGTCAGCAAGAGAAGTACAACTTAACCCTGTATGTGTGCAGTCATATTCAAAATCTGTTGCAAACGAAAGTCGTCTATGAACATCTTTTGTCCCGCGGCAACCATCCCATTTTTCTCGGCAGAGAATTTGCTGTAATGTTTGAGGTTTATCGTCTTTACCGTAGCGTCTATAGTAGTAGCGGGCATCCATTTTAGTTGACCACCCAAGCTCAACGAGTAATTGTTTTCCTCTGCGACTACACTCATCCATCACGTCAAATCGATTGTAGATTTCTCCTTCTTGGTCTGGATGACCGCTTGGTGATTGCATTAAACGCAGAAGTTCTTTCGCTGTCAATTTCTTTATTGGGTGTTTATGAAGTTGAATTTCATGGTCGAGACTTCGATGTAGATGCTCAAGGTTTTGAGAACCGATTGCTGACCATGTTTCTTCTTCTAAGATTTCTTTATCTTTAACTCCGTGTTCTGCCAGTTCTTTTCTGATGTACTCTTTGAGTTTCTCGAAGTTTGTTTGGCAACGTTTGAATGACACTGTTATTCCTTGTGCCCAATGAAAAGAGTGCATTTCTAATTCAAGTTGTCGTTCAAGGCATCCGTTCTCTGGGCATTTCTCGTAGTGGCAGTCTTCGTTGACTGACGCGGTTCTCCATTCATGTTTCTGATTCTTCTTTAGCAGTTTGCATTGTTGTTTCTTCACTTACTTAGTCTCCTTATTCTCACAATAGTTTCTCTCTATGTTCACGGTAAATAGTGTCTGTGTGAGTGTTTGTTTGGACTTCTAACCAAGCGATAACTCTGAAGCGTTTATCATTGGTAGCGCCATTAGCATACAAAATCACAAGTCTGCCATCTTTGAGCTTAAGCTGGAGTTCATTAAGATTTTCAGACCAACCATAACCAACTATTGTAGCGCCCATAAGGTCGTCTGGTTTAAGTTTTTCATTCGTCACTTTAACCGACCTCTTGATTTTTTATCTAAGAAGCGCGTGATGCTTTTCTGAGACTTATTCCTGCAGAACATGGACGGGTGATGCCAATGGTGTGCCCAGTTGTTTCCTTTGGTGAAAACTTAATGTAATTCTTACCGAATCTCATTTCCTCACTAACCCTCACTAACCTCTTCAGTGTAACTGCCATATTCCACGTTTTTTGCTGACGCCAATCCTTTGAATGTTCTTCCGCACTGTTGCTTGGAACGTTGGGTTAGTGAGTGTCTTTGGATGCTTCATTAACGGTTTGTAGATTTCAGGTAGCGTTAACTGTGTCGCGTTCAATTCTTCGAATACTCTGCGTATAAGTTGTTGCCAAGTTACTGGTTCGAAGTTCTTGAGGCAGAGCACTTCTTCATGCATGATTCTGATGAAGTTGCCGGGGTAGAAGTTGTTGTTGCTTTGGCAGCCATGTTGTATCTTGATGATTTTGTCTTTTAACTGTTTTCTGTAGAGGACTTGGACGTATGCGCCTAATGGGTAGAATTTTCCTTTCTTGCGTACATCTCCTATTTGAAGAATCAGGATTCCGTTAGGTGACAAGTATTCTGAGAGTCTTTCTAAGCAAAAGCTGAGTTTCCGCATGTACTCTGAGAACGTTTTGCAGTTACTTAGGTCGGCTGGGTCATCGCTGAATTTGATGATGTTCCAGTAGGGCGGATGAAAGAAAATCATGTCGTACTTTTTCGCTGGCAATGGCGATTGTAGTAGGTTGAAGCCTTTGCTTAAATCGTAGCAGTCGCATGGAATCTTCAATTCTTTGCATACGTCGCGTGTAGTTCCGGACCCGCACATGGGATCTAAGACGTTTTTGGGTTTGAAGTGTTCGATTAAGTCTTTGATTAGGTAGCCTGTGGTGTTGCCTCTGAATTTATTGTTTCCCCAAGGACCACGTTTAGGGTAACTTAGGACGCTGTTTTTTATCATGCTTTCCACTTCGAAGGTTAGTCATAAAAACGGTAAAATTCCAAATAGGCGAATATCCACGAAGTCGCTTTTGGTAAAATGTTCCAGTTCTTGATTAAGTAGTCTACTGCCTCTTGTCGTATATTATCATCGGTTGTGTCGCGTTCTTCGTTGCTGAGGTACAGTTTTATTTTCTCAAGTTCATTAGCTGTCGGGTAACGTCCGATTCGCTCTTTGAACTTGCTGCAGAGGTCACTTTTTTCATCGTCTTCCCATAAATCATTTGTAATTTTGGAAGGCGGTCTTAGGTCTTCTCCAACTTGGCAACGGTAGCCTATTACTCCAGCAGGGCACTCGTAAACATAGAGAAGTGCTTGATTATGCGTTACGCATCGATATTTTCCATTCTGTCCTTTCCAGATTTTACATTGTGTTTTACGCTTACGCTTCGCTTTTCTCAATTCACTCAAGTTTGATTTCTCCTCTGTAATCAATCTCTGGAAACTCTGCCTTTATTTTCTCAGCCAACAAGCGCCTATGACATTTCGCTGGGTCTTTCTCGAAGCAAACTAAGACAACATGCAGACCATCCTCTAAATCGCTGAGAACGTCTTCCATCCAACTGTAAGCTTCATCCGATTCTAATTGCACTTTGTAACGGGCTTCATACCCTTCCCAAGTGATTAAGCCTGTTTTGTAGAGAGCAAGCGTATCTTTCGTGGGTGCAACTGCGTTATTTCCCCGATTCCGCATCACGTAAAATATGACAGCGGCATGTTTCACTTGTTCTCTGTAACTGGGACATTTTTCTGTGCATGGCTCTTCTTGCAAGTGATTATGTATGGGATAACGCATGTTTTTGTTTGTGGCGCCTATATGTTTCAGCACTTCTGTTTGATGGCGACTCCAGAGAGAAAGATAAGTTGTCCACAACGGCATTAGAACTCTCCCTCCGCTTCATTGAGAAACTCAACGATTCTTTGGCTCAATGCTTTCTCATCTTCATACAGTTTGTCTTCACGCATCTGTTTCTTCAATAATTTTTTAACGAGTATTGCCTCTTTTACGTCTAAACAGAGTTTCGGCATCACTCCACCTCTTTGAAGCTAAAGGTTCCGCAAGAAAACGAAACCTCGTACAGTAAGTTCACTTGGAACCGTGTTTCCAACTGCTCGTATTCTTCTTCGGTCAGGAACAGCATTATTTTCGGAATGACTTGCTGTTGAAACTGCATTTTTGGAATGACAACAGCCACAGATGCGCCCACAATTTTTTCTATCTCACTAAACGGTTGTCGTATTGGAAGCGTCGGTAGTTCCTGAATGAAGCAGAGGTGTCGACCAGTTCCTTCTGGCAGTTGCATAGATTCTATTCTTAATAAGCGAACAAGCATCTCAATTTTCACCGTTGGTTTCTAAATAAAGAACCTTAATTCAACAGCTATGGTTCCAGTCGTGTATGATTCTCGGATTGGTAGCCCGACTGTAAAATATCCTTTAGAATATCGTTTCTTAAACGCAAACGACTAATCGCTGCACCTTTTGGAAGACCTTGCATCTCAACGAGCTAAATGTGGAGATGTAGTCAAAAACTGCATGGGCATGTTCAAATTAATAACTTCCCTTGGGTTTGTTGCTGATTGCTCCAGTGCGCATGGAACGGCTTTTCAGTTTCCATTTTCCAGTTTTTGTTTTAACGTAGATTTCCATGATTCTTTCTCTGCCGTCAAGAGGTTGTTTGCAGTTATGGAGAAAGTACCGCCAGCCTCCGCCAGTATAAAGAGTAATGTCTGTTCTCTCTGCTGTTTGGTTTGCTGGAATGATGATTTCTGCATGGCAGCGGTTGCACTTGAGCATTACGTCGGTTTCTTTCCAAACTGAGATTTTCACTTACCTACCTCTCCTTCTTAAAAGATTATGGCGATTTTAGATGTTTTGAATTTGGCGTTTTTCAGAACGCGTAGGTCTGCTTGAAAGTCTCTAAAATCGTCAACTTGAATCGTGGTCTCTTTTCTCGTTCTAATTATTATACCGTTTAAGTAGGCGTCTATTTCAATCTCACCAATTTTGCTATCATGCTCATTGTATAGTTCAATTGTTGCCTCATTATTTGTTTTTGGAACGATTTTGACTTTCACTTTAACTCACCTCTCCCCCAAAGTCACTATAGTCGCTTTCCCATAAAAGGCATCCTTTGGTTTATGGCAAATGAATTGCCCTTCACAAGCTTCCGCGTAATCGCATTGCGCTTCCAAGCAAGCATAAGCATCTTTCAGTTTGGAACAGTCAAGCGTTATGATTGTAGTTTTCTTGTAAGTGCACTCTGGACAGTTTGCGCAGCCTTTTTCGCAAGGAGTAAAGCATAGCACATTGACAGCAAAATCGTCTATTTCATGGTGGAGTTTTTTACACCAATTTAGCCCTGAAGTTTCTATAGAAACTGCTGTTTTTTTCTTCATAAATATCATCTTAGAGTTGTTTTTGTTCTATCACAGGAAATAATTCTTTCTGGTTGAAGGGCGTTATCTTAGGCGTTTCCATTTCGTATTTCTTTTCAAATTCAATGGATAATCGTATCTTTTCAGGGTCGTGTTTTTTGCAGAGTCCGCTTTTAACATCTTTCTTCCATGTATCGCATCCGAATATGACGCTTGTGAATATTGGTTGCTCACATTCTTTGCATTTTGGTGTATTATCAACTTCGAATTTGTTCTTCAGGACCAACCAGTTTAATGCCCAAGCCACCGTGTTACAATGGTAATTTACGTTCATGGCTAAGTGATAGTCTACGTCCTTGTTTCCTGTGACTTCAGGTTTCAATTCACCGAGGCTTTGCAAGAACGCTTTATTGATGCACACTGGGCAATTCTCATGTTTCTTTTCAAGTTCCTTCTGCTGGTTTATTTTCCATTGCGGTAATGGCGGATTATAACCATCTAAGAGATTCCAAGGTTTAGCGGTTTCCCATTGGTCCCAGCATTTTGTTGGGTCGCCTTGCCATACACTCATGCCTTCAGGTTTCTGAGTTGCATTGGGCACTTTATTGCGTGTTACTATGTAAACCCCATCGTCATAGTCTTTGTGTATGATGTACAGTTTGAGTTTGCTGAGTTCACCTTTCATGTGTTTCTCAAGCATTTTCCGCAGAGTTCGAATATTATGCTTCAAATCTTCCAGTTTGCAGTGGTCAAAGTCAGCGTCGAAGAACCATTCACTGTTCAAGTATGCTACTGTTGTGGACCCGTATTTCAGGTCGGAAGGCAACGGTTTTTGGTCTCTGTCGAATCGGTCTTTGTCGGGGTCGCAGTGTTCAAGAAAATCATGGCAGTAAATGTTTGTGCCAGGAAAACAGAGCAGTTTGATGATGTCTGGAACAGTCTGCTTTAACTTTGCAAAGAAGGGCGTAATCGTTGGGTTTTTCAAGTAGTATGTAGGTTTCGCTTTTGAGAACTCGCTTGGCAATCTGTCGTATGGCGCGTTTAATCTTCCTGCGAAGCGGATCACATTAATTGCTGAAGCCCATAATAGTTCTGCGTCTGCAGGACTGACCATCGTGGTTAATCTTTTTCTTCCGTCGACAGGCTTGTAAGTTATTTCCCATGCTCTACCATTGGCTATTTGGTCTTCGCCTCGCTTAAAATGCACAGCCTCGGGGTCTACGAGTTTTAATGCCTCTTTGTAAGGTTCGGTGTAGTCAATATCTTCGTCTTTTGTTTTTCTGACTACGCTCACGATTTCTGTTGGTCTTTCGTCAATGGTCAAGCTTTTTGTTTGAACTCCGATTAACAACTGCATTTTCTCGTCGGCTTGTTTGAGTAGTTGCTCTTTTGTGACAATGGGAACTATGGTCTCTTGCGGTTTTGTATTCAAATCGGGCGAAGTGCTTCGTCCAGTTTTCTTCTGTGGCAGAAACGCGGACAATGAAGATTGATCCTTAACTT
>Ga0299912_10005105_pt1 | contig 10777 bp, 6 predicted proteins | sample RVTome_2_FD_207667 | JGI IMG/M metagenome (GOLD analysis project Ga0299912, IMG submission 207667) | Soil microbial communities from uranium-contaminated site in the Upper Colorado River Basin, Wyoming, United States - RVT95D214 (version 2) ... | reverse complement strand
GGCGGCTGGCCACCCTTTCACGTTATCGAAATCACCTTATGAAGTGAGACGGGTTCCTTTGTTGGGAGAACACAATGAGTATGTTTGCAAGGAAATACTCGGTTTGTCGGATGATGAGATAGCCCAGCTAGTAGAAGATGGAATAGTTGAATGACCCGGAGGATTTCATTATATTGTCTAGGTTGGTGTAGTCCAAAGCATGCCAAGGACACCCTATCATCATAGCCGTTGCACGTGGGCAAAGAAGCGTCAGAGATGCGTATCTATATAATCAGAAGGTTGCTGCTATTAGTTCCCACGCTTTTCTTGGTGACGCTGATAGTATTCTTGCTGGCTCGCCTCATTCCTGGTAGTGCAGTGGATATGATGTTAGCCCAGCAGCCGGGGACAGCGGACCCGCTTTCCCGGAGTCAGCTTGAACATGCTCTAGGGCTGGATGTTCCAATACATGTACAGTATGTCCGTTGGCTAGGGAATATTATTATGCATGGTGACCTTGGCGATTCCTTATGGACAAGGTTGCCCGTAGCCCCGAACATAATCCACAGATTTCCGAAATCCTTTGAACTTGGTCTTATAGGTGTAATTGTAGGACTACTAATTTCGCTGCCGGTAGGTATATATTCAGCAATACGGCAAGACACTGCAGGTGATTATATAGGTCGCGCCCTAGCTATAGCCTGCATTGCTCTCCCCAGCTTCTGGCTTGGAACTGTGGCAATGGTTTTCCCCTCAATCTGGTGGAGATGGTCGCCACCTATAACATATGTTAGTTTTTTTGAGAATCCGGGACAAAATCTCCAAATGTTCATAATTCCGGGGATTATTCTCGGCATGGGTCTATCCGGGATAACCATGCGAATGACAAGAACCATGATGTTGGAGGTGCTGAGACAGGACTACATCAGGACTGCTTGGTCAAAGGGATTAACGGAGAGGACGGTTGTCCTTAGACATGCGATGAAGAATGCGCTAATCCCTATAGTTACCATAGTAGGACTTCAGCTGCCTTTCTTGATTGGGGGCTCGATTGTTCTGGAGTCAATATTCCAAATACCTGGGATAGGTCGCCTGACGGTCGATGTTGTCAATTCGAGAGACTACCCGATTCTTCAAGGAATAAATCTGCTTATGGCGGTCATGGTGTTGCTAATAAACCTGGGTGTTGACCTAACCTACGCCTATCTGGACCCAAGAGTTCATTATGAGTAACTTATGTGGAGAAACCCAGTATGATGTCTCATGTGATAGATAGAGGTCCGGAAGCACTGAAAGAGCAAAAGAGGCACTCCCGGCTAGTTGATTCCCTAATAAGGCTGGTTAAGGAGAAGCCCATGGCCACCTTCGGTGGGATTATAGTAATATTAATGTTCCTGACAGGCATTTTTGCTCACTTCCTTGCCCCTCACGCATACGACGTCATGATACTTAGCAGTCGGTTAATGCCACCATCAGCGGAATACCCAATGGGTACTGACCAATTAGGGCGAGACTTGCTCAGTCGTATCATTTATGGGGCTCAAGTCTCCATGATTGTAGGCCTAGCTGGTGCTACTTTAACAACCATCGTAGCTACTATCATAGGTCTTTTTTCAGGGTTCTACGGCGGCAAGTTTGACATAGTGATACAGAGGTTTGTTGACGGGTGGATGGCTTTTCCTGCCCTTTTTCTTATCTTGAGCATAATGGCTCTGGTAGGACCCGGCCTGCTACAGGTGATACTTGTGCTGGGATTGTTGGGTGGCATCAGCCAGTCAAGGATAGTGAGAAGTGCCGTTATCGGTATTAGAGAGAACATATATGTCGAGGCGGCGAAGGCAATTGGAGCTCCAAACAGAATAATACTTACCCGGCATATTCTACCGAACATTACGGCTCCGATAATAATCATATTCACCCTAGCTATGGGCACTACAATTTTAGGTGAAGCCACCCTGAGCTTTCTGGGCTTCGGAATTCCTCCACCGATGCCCACCTGGGGAGCTATGCTTAGCGGAGAAGGACGGGCGTATATGTACCAAGCCCCTTGGCTCGCTATCTGGCCTGGTCTCGCCTTGGGGCTTGTAGTGTGGGGAATAAATATTTTTGGTGATGGGCTCAGGGACCTCTTAGACCCAAGGCTTAGAGGTGGCCTGGGGCGCTACGGAAAGGTAAAAGTGAAGAAGAGTTTGATAGCAAAGCGAGGCCAAAGCTTATAGAATGGCGAGGCACTTCTGATAATCCCTGTGACCGATGGGAAGAGGGTGACATATTCCGTGAATCGCATCCAAGCTCTTTACCTTTAATGGTTCGGTTCAATCCGCAAGCTTATCGGCCAATAGTATAAGGAGGTGAAATATGGCAGATGGCTATATAGGAAAGATGCTCTTTGTGGACCTATCTGAGGGCAAGTTGAAGGACGAAATACTTGATGAGAAGCTTCGTCGTGAGTTCGTTGGAGGTTATGGCATTGGAGCCAGAGTCGTTTTTAGTCAACAGAAGCCCAGCGTTGATGCGCTGGGACCGGGCAACATTTTCGGCATTGTCACGGGTCCCCTTACCGGGAGTCCGGCCCCATCATGTTCAAGGTACACCATAGTTGGGAAATCCCCGCTTACTGGGACTTGGGGAGATGCCAACTCAGGGGGAGATTTTGGTCCCTACCTCAAGTTTGCTGGCTACGATGCAGTTTTCTTCAAAGGCATTTCAGAAAAGCCGGTCTATTTACTCATCGAAGATGGCCACGCCGAACTGAAAGACGCCAACCATTTATGGGGGAAGGACATTTACGAAACGGATGACATTATTAGAGCCGAATCCAGCGAAAAGACTAAGGTTCTCTGCATTGGCCCCGCTGGAGAGAAGCTATCGCTGATTTCGTGTCCGGTCAATAACAAAGGTAGAGCTCCTGGACGTTCAGGTCTCGGGGCGGTGATGGGGTCAAAGAAACTGAAGGCCGTGGCGGTAACCGGCAACAAAGAGGTTCGCGTCGCCAGCAGGAACCGAGTAAATGAGCTGAGAAGAAAGTACGTTGGCGAGCTGACGGGTCTTTACAGGACATTTAGGGACTTTGGCACGCCTGGGTTTACCGCCGAATCGGGTCATAACGGCGACTCACCAGTCAAAAACTGGGGAGGGGTAGGAATAGTTGACTTCCCGGACATTACTCCTATTGGAGGTCAGGCCGTCATAAGCAGCCAGAGGAAGAAGTATGCTTGTTGGCGTTGTCCGATTGGCTGTGGAGGGCACATGAAAGTAGGGCGGCAGTACCATTATGCTGAGGGAGTGCACAAGCCGGAGTATGAGACGTTGGCAGCCTTTGGCACCATGTGTTTGAACAACAACCTTGAGTCCATAATCATGGCTAACGATATCTGCAACCGTTACGGACTGGACACCATATCGGCTGGGTGCACTATAGCCTTTGCCATCGAATGCTACGAGAATGGGCTCATCACCAAGGCAGACACTGATGGCATTGAACTAACGTGGGGTAACCATGCCTCCATTGTGGCTATGACGGATAGAATGGCTAAGAGAGAGGGCTTTGGAGACGTTCTTGCTGATGGGGTCAAAGTAGCTGCCGAAAGGATCGGGAATAGTGCTGAGCAGTATGCCATACACATTCAAGGGCAAGAAATTCCAATGCACGACCCCAAGTTTGGATTTGACCTTACAGCTACCTATATGTTGGACCCCACTCCAGCCCGTCACACACAAGGCAGAGAGGGGCTAGCTCCCCCAGGACTGCTACCTGCCTTTAACCGAATGGCATTTGCTGGCAGGGGAGAAGCACACAAGGCAGGGAGTGACTTCATCCACGTTATGAACTGCGCTGGAATGTGTCTGTTTCTTTATTTATGTCTACCCAACGTGAACGCTGTCACCGAGTTTATCAATGCGGTGACCGGCTGGGAAACCACCACGGACGAATTGTTGAAGACAGGGGAGAGGATTGCTAACCTGAGACAGGCCTTCAACATTCGTGAAGGGTTGAACCCGCTTCAGTTTAGGGTGCCTGGTCGGGTACTGGGGAAACCAGTGCAGAAGGCGGGACCCTTGGCCGGGGTAACAGTTGATGAAAAAACAATGGTGAAAGAGTATCTCGTAGCCATGGATTGGGATCCTAAGACTACGAAGCCAAGCAAGAGGAAGCTACTGGAGTTAGGCCTCGAAGATGTCGCCAAGGAACTGTGGACAGCCAATCGCTGACGAATCTCATCTACCCCCTCACCTAACGAGATTGGAGGGGCAAGCCGGCGGCATTGGTGTCCTTCTCATTCTCACTTGGTCGGTCGATGAGAAGGGCTGCCATTCAAAGATGATAACAATTATGAATTCGAGCTAGGTGGTGGACAGAAGATTGAAATTATGGGTCTTCGCTAGGTATATGACCAATGATGTGGAGGCAGAGGTGAAATGGAACTCAGAAGTAGCGAAATGCGTCGGATAAGTTGCCAGCATCCGGCATTGCTTGGTGTGGGAGGGATTTTGTGGGATGATCTCAGTAAACCCCTGATATTGGTGCATTCTAACGCTGGGTATTCTCATGCCGGTAGTTTTCACCTCGATGCACTGGTAGAGCAGGCTATGATCGGAGTGCGTGAGGCCGGCGGCACGCCGTTCAAATATACCACCACTGATGTTTGTGATGGAGTCTCCCAGGGTCATGATGGGATGAATTATGTGCTGGCATCCAGGGACTACATAGCTGCTATGATAGAAGTCTATGTGCAGTCCCATCGATTCGATGCCGCTGTGCTCATCTCCAGTTGCGATAAGGCTCTACCCGCAGCCATGATCGCGGCTGCCAGGCTGAAGGATGATATTCCGGTGGTTGTAGTACCGGGTGGCTCGAGTGACATAGGGTCTCATTATCTGATGAGCGGTTCCATCGGCATTGCATCGAGCCGTGTTGCTGCTGGTGCTCTACCACAGGAAGAGTTGGAACTAGTTCAAAGGCATTCCATTCCCTGTGTAGGTGCCTGTCAGTTTATGGGGACGGCTTCGACAATGCAGGTCATGGCTGAATCCCTCGGACTCGCACCACCAACCTCGGCACTAAGCCCAGCCAACGAGTACTACATCCTAGGCAGTGCGAGAAAAGCCGGGAGCCTGGTGGTAGAGATGCTCAAGCGAGGACTAAAAACCAGAGATATCCTCACGAAAGGGGCTCTCAGAAACGCAGTTGTTATTCATCAGGCTACAGGTGGCTCAACCAACGCTTTGCTACACTTGCCGGCCATTGCCAAGGCTGCTGGGATTGATTTCCAAGTAGATCTCTTCGATACCATAGGGCAGAAGACTCCCTACCTGACAAATATTCATACCGCCGGGGAGTACTCATCGAGACAATTTTGGTATGCCGGTGGAGTACAGAGAATCATTGCGCTGCTCAGAGAGGCCGGACTATTGGACCTGGAAGCCTTGACAATCACAAGGGAAACAGTGCGAAGTAACCTGGAAGCCACTCTCGGTTCAGAGTTCTTTAAGGTTGGTGAGGGCTATCTGAGCAATTATGCCACCATTGATGGTTCCCGCAGATTGATCCGGGAAGATGTAGTCAGAAATCCCAGCGACCCGCGGAATACATACGGGTCTGTTGCCATTCTTAAGGGAAATCTGGCTCCTATGGGGTCGGTGTTTAAGTATAGCGCCTGTGACCCACTTATGCATGAACACACGGGTAAGGCCGTGGTCTTCGACCGAGAGGAGGACGCTTATCAGGCCTTGACAAGCCAAGAGATAAGGGAAGGTTCTGTTGTAGTCGTCCGGTACGAGGGGCCACGCGGAAGTGGGATGCCAGAGCTTTACTATACAACGGCTACTATAGTTGGCCTTGAGAAATACAGGAAATCAATTGCCCTCGTTACCGACGGGCGGTTTTCGGGCGCTACGGCTGGTCCGGTCATTGGTCATGTATCGCCAGAGGCTTTCAGCGGGGGCCCTATCGCCGTAGTCGAAAATGACGATCTGATAGAAATCAGCCTTAGAAGAAGAGCAATCAATGTCGTGGGCGTAAACGGACAGCCGAAGTCCGCCGAGCAGATCAAGACTATCATGGACAACCGTAAAGCTAGATGGCAACCACGAATTCCTCGGTATACTAGCGGTGCTCTCGGAATCTACTGTGAGACGGCAGCTTCGGCTATGGAAGGCGCCTACATGCGATGCCTGCCCGAGCCTTCGTCCTCTGGCTAAGCAGTAAGCTAAAACGGCGCTAATATTGTTTTCAGTGTCTTCGCGGAGGTGAGAAATGCCCAATATTGCGCAGGGTCTTCCCGGCTCTCGTGAACTCCTCATTGGCAACGAGGCGATTGCCAGAGGGGCGCTGGAGGCCGGCGTCCAATTCTGTGCCGGTTACCCGGGTACTCCTTCTTCAGAAATAATTGGTAGCCTTGTCGAAGCGTCCAAGGATGCAGGCATTCATGTGGAGTGGTCAGTTAATGAAAAGGTAGCCACGGAGGCTGCTGCTGCCGCTGCCTTCGCTGGCTTGAGAGCGCTGGCCGCGATGAAGAACGCGGGGCTGAATGTTGCCCTGGATTTTTTACTACACCTCAATCTCACCGGACTAGGTGATAGCGGGGGGGCACTGGTTGTCGTTACCTGCGACGACCCGCAAGCTTGGTCAAGCGGTGACGAGGCTGATACACGCTGGGTAGCTCAGATAGCAGATGTTCCCCTTCTTGAACCAGCTAGCGTGCAGGAAGCTAAGGACATGATGATATGGGCATTTAACCTATCTGAAGAATTCCGCACCTACTGCCTGCTGAGGAGCTATAAAAACCTATCTCATTCGGGTAGCGTGGTCACGCTGGGGAAAATACCCCGACTTCAGAAGAAGCCTCGTTTTGATACATCCAAAGTATATTCACCTTACTTCCCTCATTTCCCCACCCCAAGACATGCCCAATTACATGAAATGGAAGCTCGGATTCAGGAGATATTCGAGTCCTCCAAATTCAATTCTTATAGTGGGCCAGAGCGACCGGAACTGCTGATAATCTGCAGCGGTAGTGGAAAGCTGTGCTCTCTTGACGCTATAGAAGCGCTTGACTTGAGTAAGTCAGTCGGTGTTCTAAAGCTGAGTACATTGTGGCCATTCCCCCGTCGGCTGGTGGAGAAACATCTGGCCCGGACAGATAGAGTTCTCGTTGTGGAAGAAGTCGACCCTTTCATTGAGACTCACACGAAGTTGACTTCATTTGAGTCTACATCACTGCCCAAGAAACCCGAAATATACGGTAAAAACTCGGGACATATTCCCCAGTTCGGGGAAATCACCCCGGATATAGTAATCAAAGCTTTATCCGGGATTCTCAGGATAGAGTATCAATCGAGAGAGTCCAGCTATGATAGAAAGGCCGCCAGACAAACGGTCATTGCCCGCAATCCGGTTTGGTGCCCGGGGTGTCCGCACCGGGCGAGCTTTCTATGCATCAATAACGCCATGCAGGCTGACGGCCGGGATGCCGTTCTCAGTGGCGACATCGGCTGCTACACGCTCGATGTGTTCCCGGATGGTCCGCACTATACCAATGTCCTCCACTGCATGGGGTCCGGGCCTGGCACTGCCGTCGGCTTTGGGCAGCTCGGCCAGTTTGGTTTCAAACAACCGTCTGTTGCGGTGTGTGGTGACTCCACCTTCTACCACGCTTCAATCCCCGCCCTGATTAATGCCGTCCAGAGTAAGTCAAAGATGACGCTGGTGGTCCTGGACAATACCGTCACGGCCATGACTGGTTTTCAACCTAACCCCGGTACGGGTCGCACGGCAACAGGCGGGGAGATACTCCAGCTAAAGCCAGAGGAAATAGCTGAGGTTTGCGGGGTCAGGTTCATCAGGGTAGTCGACCCCTTTGAGCTGAAAAGTGCGGCGGATATTGTGGGAGAAGCACTTAAATTTGACGGCCCGTCGGTCGTAGTGCTTAGAAGAAAATGCGCCCTGGTGGCACAGCGGGAAAAGGCGAAGCTGGGAGAACGAAGCATTCCTTACCTTATCGACCAGGACAAGTGCATCAAGCATCTGCTCTGTGAAAAGGATGTTGTCATGCCTTGTACCGTCAATTGTCCCATCGGCAGTGACATTCCAGCATTTCTAAACCTAATCAGACAAGGGAAATTCGAAGCGGCGCTAGAATTGGTCAGGCAGACTAACCCGCTTCCAGCCGTTCTGGGCCGCATCTGCTACCATCCCTGCGAGACTAGCTGCAACCGCACCCAGCTCGACGACGCAATAGCTATCCATAAGCTCGAGAGATTTCTGGGTGACCATGGACTTTCTTTGCCCCTGCCGAAGAAAACAGTAATTAAACGAGCTGAGAAGGTGGCTGTCATCGGCTCGGGGCCAGCGGGTCTTAGCTGTGCTTACCATCTGGCGATGATGGGATATCAGGCAACCATATTTGAAGCCTTGCCCGTCGCCGGCGGGATGCTGGCCGTGGGTATTCCTGAGTATCGCTTGCCAAAGGAAGTGCTGGCGGCTGAGATTAGGCGGATAGAAAAAATCGGTGTTAAGATTCGTCTCAATAGCATGGTCGGTTCCATCGACGAACTCCTGAAACAGGGTCATAAAGCTATTTTCATTGGCACTGGTGCTCACAAGGATATGAGACTTAACGTGCTGGGCGACGAGAAAGAAGGAGTGCTTTCTGCGGTGACTTTCCTTCGTCAGGCCAATCTGGGCAAGCCGCTAATGGTAGGCAAAGAGGTTGCCGTAATTGGTGGCGGTAATGTGGCCATAGATTCTGCCCGTGTCGCCCTCCGACTTGGCGCAAAACGGGTGTCCATTGTTTACCGCCGCTCGAGAGCCGAGATGCCCGCTAGTGATGGAGAGATTAAAGCCGCCGAAGAGGAGGGGGTTAGTATTATCTATCTGGCGGCGCCCAAGGAAATCCTGGGTGATAGTAAAGTAACCGGATTAGTCTGCACCAAAATGAGACTTGGGGCACCTGATGCCAGTGGTCGAGCCCGCCCCATTCCAATCAAGGGTAGTGAGTTCATGATTGTGGCTCAAACGGTAATCGCTGCCATCGGGCAAGAACCTGACCTTCACTTTGTCGGAGAGGCGCTCCAGATTTCTCCCCAGAAGACTCTACTAGTCGACCCTGATACTATGGCGACTACCAAGCTTGGGGTTTTTGCTGGTGGCGATGTGGTTACCGGCCCGGCCATGGTAGCCGATGCGGTTGGCGCCGGCAAGAAAGCGGCTATTTCCATTAACCGCTATCTCAGGGGTAAACCTATCAAAGTTAAACAGAAGAAGGCCTGTGTCCTCAGCTTTCAGGAGCTTGACACGACTAGCATCCCGTTGGCCCGGCAAGCAGAAGCCAGCCAGTTACCGGTAGCGAAGCGGGTGAAGGGATTCGCCGAGGTCGAAAATGGCTTTCCGTCAGACGTAGCGGTCACCGAATCTCAGCGTTGTCTTGCTTGCCACGCTTTTGGAGAGAAGTGCGTTACTCTTCTGCATTGCCCGGCAATAATACGAGATAGTGAGGGTAACACTAGAATCGACGATTTTCTCTGTAATGGCTGTGGCATTTGCGCCAAAATCTGCCCGCACCAGGCAATCATGCAAAGGGGGGTAAGCTGATGTACATCCATCAAGACCCGTTGAATCTCATCATTTGTGGGACAGGTGGTCAGGGGAATATCCTGGTTTCGCAAATGCTCGCCCGGGCATTAATGAAGAAAGGCTTTATTGTCACCAGGGGAGAAACATACGGGGCTGCACAGAGAGGCGGAGCCGTCCTGAGCACAATCAGGATATCAGAAAAGGAATCCTATGGCCCATTGATTCCTGAGGGCAAAGCTCATATTGTGCTCGGCCTGGAACCACTGGAGACTCTAAGGACATTGAAGAAATATGGAAACCCGCGGGTCGCCTGTATTTCCAATACCCATCCTATTCTCCCCATCGGCGCCATTCTCTCCGACGAAAACAGGTATCCCAGTGATGAGGAGCTACGGGCGGCAATCAGCCGCCTTTCTGGAAGAGCCTGGTTTGTCGATGCGGCTAGTATGGCTTCAAAACTTGGCGCGCCTATGGTAACGAACATCATCATGGTGGGTGCTTTGCTTGGCACCAGACAGCTCCCATTGAAGGCTGGAGATGTCAAGCCCGAGATTGAGGAGAGCTTCCCTCCAGAAACGACCGACCTTAATCTAAAAGCGCTACAGAGTGGAATTGCGGTGGTTACGAAGTGGCGGAGTGAATGAGCGAATATGCTGGCTGGAGGTTCTGCCGCAGCAAATACGGATGGGCCGTCTAGGGCTTTGGGACTGATTATCTTAGGGTTTGTTTAGACTTGTCTGTACTTAGCACACGATTGCGTATTCTCTACCGATAAGACTCGGCCTGCCCCAAGACCTATGCGGCTTTTCAGCCTAGTGTTAATCTCTGCATGGTCTCAGGCACACTTTATGAGATGCCAGATTACACAAAAGCTTGTTTTGTTTGCCCCTGTACCCGGGGCTAGCAGACTCCAGGGGCTCACTTAACAATTCTGACGTTTGTTCAACCGACTCAGACCAAGCTGTTTATCTTGACAGGTGAGAACCGCCGATGTACTCTTGGCTCAGGCTGATTAGCAGGTTAAATTACTATACCCGCTGGATGCAACAGTCGACTACCAGCAGCCGATCTTTAGGAAATGCTTGAGATCGGAAAAAGGAATCGTTTCTGGAATGCATCGAGTTAACTTCATAACCACCGAACAAGAGGATGATCTCATTGTGTCATTTGCAGTCGCAGGTGATTCTCCTGGAGATATTCTCAGCCTAACTCTGTTACGCACGC
>Ga0299912_10005104_pt1 | contig 10778 bp, 10 predicted proteins | sample RVTome_2_FD_207667 | JGI IMG/M metagenome (GOLD analysis project Ga0299912, IMG submission 207667) | Soil microbial communities from uranium-contaminated site in the Upper Colorado River Basin, Wyoming, United States - RVT95D214 (version 2) ... | reverse complement strand
CCGGGCTCTGTTTCCTGTGGTGAAATCAATCGGGATATGGTTGGTGAAACCGTGACTGTTAAGGGAATGGTGGTCTCGGTACGCCAGGCCCACACCAAGGATAATCGCACATTTGTCGTCGCCTCAATTGAAGACCTGGATGCCGGTATCGAGGTTATCGCCTGGCCCAGACTATACGAGAGCACCCAGGCGATATGGCAGGAGGGCAATATTCTCAGCATCAGGGGTGTAGTGAAGGTCAGGGATGGCGAGACACAGCTAAACTGTGAAGAGGCGATGCTCCTACCTGTGAGACAGGAAGTACTAAAGGAACCCCAGCGTCGCCATGTCATGATAGATGTCAACCAGTCGGGCGACGCCGAGAAAGATGTCGAATGTCTTCACAGAATTGTAGATATCCTCAAGAGTTATCCCGGCCAGGATAGAGTCTCTCTGGCTCTTGTCGGCGACGGTGAAACAGCTAATCTCGACATGCCCAACATAACAGTGAATTACTGCTCCGAATTAGCTGGAGAATTGAGTGAGATAGTAGGCGAAGGCAATTTCAGGCTTGAATCATAGGTCACGTCCGGACTGCCAGGCAGCCTGAAAAGGAACCGGCGGGGCTGTGAGATCGCGGAAATAGACGGTATCTCGGTTTCTTGCTATATTTGAACCCTGTGTTTGACTTAATTGCTTCAGGCAATGTCAGTTCGGCTTCGGGATTCTTGGCCGGGGCAGTGCATGCCGGAATAAAGAGCACGGACGACCTTGATTTGGCTATTCTTTGCTCCAAAGTAACCTGCAAGGCTGCCGGCGTCTTTACCACCAACCAGATTAAATCGGCACCTGTTGTTTTATCCCAGAGGCACATATCAAAAGGGCGGGCGCAGGCTATAGTGGTCAATTCCGGTTGTGCCAATGATTGCACGGGTCAGCAAGGTCTGATAGATGCCCTGGGAATGGCCAGTCTGGCGGCAGCCAAGCTGGGCATATCGCCCGAGCAAGTCCTTGTCGCCAGCACCGGTGTCATCGGCGTGCCCTTGCCCATGGATAAAATCAGGGCTGCAATTCCCAGGATAAAGCCGACGGACAAAGGTGGTCGTGATTTTTGTCGGGCAATAATGACCACGGATACCAGACCCAAGGAGGTGGCCGTCCGGGTGGATTCAAAGGGAGGGAGGTTCACCATTGGCGGGGTGGCCAAAGGGGCCGGTATGATTCATCCTAACATGGCTACCATGCTTTGTTTTATCACCACCGATGCCGTGGTGAGTACTGATTTTCTGCCAGCCGCATTACACAAGGCGGTGGATTGCTCCTTTAATATGGTAAGCATTGATGGCGACACCAGCCCCAGCGACTGCGTAGTCCTATTGGCCAATGGATTGGCCGGCAACAAGCCCGTTGATTTCGATGATGGCGACGCTTTTCAAGGAGCCTTGAACACAATTTGTACTCATTTGGCTAAGTGCATAGCTCGGGACGGCCAGGGCGCCACAAAACTCATCGAAGTCACAGTGGAAGGGGCAGAAGACCGCGTCTGGGCTCGCCAGGCAGCCAGGGCTGTCGCCAGTTCACCGCTGGTGAAAGCAGCCATCCACGGCAATGACCCGAACTGGGGGCGGCTCGTAGCTGCCCTGGGGCGAAGCGGAGCCAGGGTTAGAGAAGAGAGATTGGATGTCTACCTGAACGATGTTTGCGTCATGAAGCAGGGTTCGCCCTCCCCCTTCGACAAAGCGGAAATGATATCGGCTTTAAGTAGTCGCGATGACATACCCATAAGGCTATGCCTCAATTTAGGAGATGGAAGAGCCACCGCCTGGGGCTGCGACCTCTCCGAAGAATATGTTACCATTAACAGCGCGTATACAACATAATGACATCACCGGAAAGGCTCGGCAAGTAATTAAACCAGGAGGTACAACAATTGTCTCAGAATGATTGGCAAGCATTAGAGAAGAAGCTATTCCTTCAAACGATCAAGAGGGTTCCAGTAACCCTCGTTCGTGGCAAAGGGGCAAGAGTCTGGGATGACCGGGGCCGCGAATACCTCGACTTCGTCGCTGGCTGGGCAACAGATAGTCTGGGGCACTGCCCTCCCATCGTCGTAAAAGCACTGGAAAAGCAGGCGAGAACTTTGATGCATACATCCACCCAGTTTTACACCGTGCCACAGTTAGAGCTAGCCCGGCTTCTCGTCAAGCATAGCTGTCTGGACAGGGTTTTCTTTTGTAACAGCGGGGCTGAAGCTAATGAAGGGGCGGTGAAACTGGCACGCAGATACGGAAAACTTCGACTCAATGGCGCTTATGAGGTGATTACTGCCCATAACTCTTTTCACGGGCGGACTCTAGCTATGACTGCCGCCACAGGGCAAAGCAAATTTCAGGAACCTTACACACCTCTGCCGGTCGGTTTCGTCAACGTGGAATATAACAATATCGAGGCAATCAAGAGAGCTACCAGCGAGAAGACCTGCGCTGTGCTCCTGGAACCAATCCAGGCAGAAGGTGGGGTTAACATTCCTGATGATGACTATCTCCGGAAGGTGCAAAGCTGGTGTCGCGAAAAGGGCATCCTTTTCATTCTGGACGAAGTCCAGACCGGGGCCGGTCGAACCGGGACGCTCTTCGCCTACGAGCAGTATGGGGTCGAGCCGGACATAATGGCTCTGGCTAAGGGAATTGGCAGCGGGGTGCCCATTGGCGCCTTCCTGGCCAAGGAAGAGTGCTCCGTCTTTTCCCCGGGCGAACACGGCTCTACCTATGGCGGCAACCCGCTGGTTTGTGCCGCCGCTCATGCCGCCCTGAAGTACCAGATTGACCACAACATACCGGCACAGGCTAAACGAGTCGGGAATTATTTTCTGATCAAATTGCAGGGCCTGAAGCAGCAATTTGATTTCATTACCGACGTCAGAGGTCGGGGGCTCCTGATAGCTCTGGAGTTTAACCAAGAGATCGGTGATAAGCTACAACTGGCTTGCCTTGATAGGGGCTTGCTGGTCAACAGACTGAAGCCCAATGCCGTGCGCTTCATGCCGCCCCTTATCATCACCGAAAAGGAGGTGGATAAGGCGGTAGGTATCTTAAGGAAGGCATTAGAAGAGACAGGAAAAGGAAAAGGCAAAAATGAAAATGCAAAATGACAGAGCAAAGTTTAAAAGTCAGCTTGGTAAAGACCACTGCCAGCAGGGACATACCCGCCAGAAGTCCGGTTCTCGAACGTGTAAGCTCCATTGCCTGCCCTCGACGTACGTCAATTCAGTTTAGCGCCAGACCGTCTCCGGCACCTCTATCGCCACAGGCTCACTGCTGGCATCCACCGATGAAATCTCAAATGCGTATGATGGTGCCAGTTCGTCGAAGCGGTGACGGAGGTCGATCTTTGCCCAGTCGTACGGAGGCACCATTATGTGCCATTCCAGATGAAGCTCCCATTCCTCCGAGAAGAAAAGATAGTGAGATACAACTAACCATACAGGGCTAACCATGGTGCCATTCCACACTGTATTCACTGTGATTCCAAGTTCAGGATGATTCGCTGCCAGCCAGGAAACAAACTTGGCCAGCAACTCTGTTGCATATTCCTGCCGGTCGTCTTCACCTTCTGCCACTTCGAAGCTAATAACCTTTTCGTCAGTCACGCTGCCTCGAGTTCCAGTGATAGTTACTTCGATAATCTGCCCAATGCTGGCTGGTGCCGGTATAACAGCTACCTCGGCAACCTCTCCATCGAATATATCATAGTAATGAATGACTACTTTCGCGCCGGGAGCCGTCGCTGATATACGTACAGGAGGTTCACTTTCCTCGCCTTCATTGGTAATTGTCACCAGGAATACGAAGTGCTGTCCGGGAATTGACAACTTGAAGACATCGACTCCTTCTATGTTCTCAGGCGTTTCGGGTATCACATTAATGTGAAACGCGGTATCGTCATCCACCTCCCCGTCATCCGGCTCCCCGGATGCTGGTGGTAGCGCAGCTATGGCCACTATTGCGATGATAACCGCGATACAACCTCCCAAGATTGCTGCCAGTCTCTTGTTACTCATTCTGTCCTCCTTTTGCAGTGAAGATTATCAGTGCGATTTGCTGGGCTTTCTTCATTGTTTCTTTTATGACACTAAAACGCGGCGAGTCCAAAAAGGTTGCATCATTCCTTGACATTCCGGGGAAACACTGCCCAATATGCGACACCGGCTTTGCGAGTGACCGTCATGTCAACGTGATTATGGACAAGAAGAGTTAAGTAGATGCACATTGACAACAGCTAGCAAAAAGGGTATCGTTGTGCTTTTCCAACGATTCTCGGAGGCAGGGGGCGGCTAACAGCGCCGCGAATGAAGCTATCTCCAGTACGAAATAGAAGGTTCTGATCCACCATATATATGGACATTTGCATGACAGCGAGCCAACAGTGAAACCGACCGGCAGATCAATGTCGGTGTTTTGTTTGTTGAAAGGAGGTGCTGACCCGAGAATACTACAAGGAAACTTGAGACTTGCGAATGACTGAAATCAGACAAAGAAAAGAAAGGAGTTAGGAGAGAACATGTATATCAAGAAACTATGGATTGTGACGTTAACACTGGCTTTGTTGTTGTCCTCAGCGTCTTTAGCTGTGGCGCAGGAGCCAGTCGAACCCCTGACCCCCCCACCAACCAGTGCTACAGACCAGATGTTCGATGAGACCTCTCCCCTATGGTTTGTGGAGTTACTCAGCCCGCCTGCCTCAGAGGGAACCAGCATGGCAACTCTGAGGGCAGAGAAGAACGCCTTCCGCACCAATGCCAGAAAAGCTGGCCTGGTGCACACGGAGCGTTACGCCTACGATGTTCTATTCAACGGTTTCTCGATCTCAATCGAGCGGTCCCAGCTAGGCAAGCTGACCCGCATCCCCGGTGTCGTGAACATCTATCCGGTCGATATTATTGCCATTCCTGAGCCGCAACAAGGCCCGGAGCCTGAACTATTCACTTCCCTGGCCATGATCGGCGCAGACATTGCCCAGAGTGAACTGGGCTACACCGGCGCAGGTATCAAGGTGGCCGTGATGGACACCGGCATTGATTATGACCACCCGGACCTGGGCGGCGGTTTCGGGGAAGGTTACCGTGTGGCCTACGGCTGGGACTTCGTTGGCGATGCATTCAATGCCGACCCCACCTCTCCTTCCTATAATCCCGTCCCTGTCCCCGACGATGACCCGGATGACTGCAATGGTCACGGCACACATGTGGCCGGAATCATCGGTGCGAACGGGGGTGTTGTTGGCGTTGCCCCCGAGGTGACCTTCGGCGCATATCGTGTCTTTGGTTGTGAGGGTTCCACCACAGCCGACATTATGCTCGCTGCCATGGAACTGGCACTGGCAGACGGCATGCAGATAATTAACATGAGCATTGGCTCAGCCTATACATGGCCGCAATACCCGACCGCCATGGCTGCCACACGCCTGGTCAACATGGGCATGGTTGTGGTCGCTTCCATCGGCAACAACGGAGCCAACGGCCTGTATTCAGCGGGGGCACCCGGCCTAGGTGAAAAGGTAATCGGCGTAGCATCATATGATAATACCGATGTCTATCTGCCATACTTTGAGGTTGGCGCGACGCCTATCGGTTACATCACGATGACCTATTCACCAGCCCCACCCACTTCTGGCACATACGAGATTGTTCCCGCCGCCCTGAATGGTTCGGCCCTCTCGCCTGGAGCCCTGGTCGGCAAGGTGGCCCTCGTCGCTCGGGGTACTTACACCTTCAGGGACAAGGCTATCAACGCCATCAATGATGGTGCCATAGCAGTAGTAATCTCTAACAACGTACCGGGCACGCTAAGTGGCACGCTCGGTTCGCCATTGCCAACCCCAGCGCCGGTCGTTGGGATTTCTCTCGCCGATGGTAACTTCATCCGGGCACAGACCACTCCGGTCATGATGACCTGGACCGATCAGAAGGCATCCTTCGCCAGCCCCACCGGCGGTCTGATCTCGTCCTTCAGCTCTTACGGCCTTTCGCCGGATCTGGCCCTGAAGCCGGACATCGGTGCGCCCGGCGGCAATATCTACTCCACATACCCGCTGGAGAAGGGTGGTTATGCCACAATGAGTGGCACATCCATGTCCACGCCGCATGTGGCCGGTGCTGCAGCATTGCTGCTGCAGGCCAGGCCCAATACACCCTCTCAGGCCGTTCGCGGCATTCTGCAGAACAGCGCTGACCCGAAGCTCTGGTGGGGCAATCCCGGACTGGGTTTGCTTGACAATGTTCATCGCCAGGGCGCGGGCATGCTCGATATTGACGACGCTATCCTGAGCACCACCAAGATCCAGCCAGGCAAGATCTCAACTGGCGAAAGTGAGGCAGGTCCATTCACTCAAACGTTGTGCATTGAAAACAACGGGCCTGCCGAGGTTACCTATGATCTATCTTTTGTGAACGCCCTTTCCACGGGCGGTGTGATCACGCCCAGTTTCTCCACATCCAATGCCAACGTGGCCTTCAGTACCGCTAGTGTGACCGTACCGGCCCACGGCGTCGCCACCCTCAACGCCACGATATACGCCGCCACCGGCCCCACGTACGGTCAATACGGTGGCTATATCGTCTTCACGCCACAGGGTGGGGGACAGGTCTACCGGGTCCCCTTCGCTGGCTTTGTCGGTGACTACCAATCAATCCAGGTACTGACCTCCGGAGGGGTCGGCTTTCCGGCAGTGGGCAACACCACAAACGGAGCGGCCTTCAGCTTCGCTGCCCCCGGACGCGTTTTCAACATGTCGGGATTTGACGTGCCGTACTTCCTGGTCCACTTCGACCATCAGTGCCGCACGTTTCGCGTTGATATCTACGCTGAGGGTGGTAAGGCCTGGCACCGAGCCTACAACGAAGAATACCTGCCACGAAATAGCGCAGCGACGTCTTTCTTTGCTTTCCCCTTTGACGGCACAACCTTTGCGGGCAAGAAGATCTACACAGTGCCCGACGGCACCTATTATGCCGTCATCTCCGTCCTCAAGGCCAATGGTGATTCCAGCAATCCTGGACACTGGGAAACCTGGACCTCGCCTCTCTTCGTGATAGATCGCCCGTAACTCCGGTATCTGGTAAGTTCACAGCCAGGGCGCACTAGTGTGCCCTGGCTGTGTTTCTTAGTAGCCGGGAAATACGGCTAGCCGATAAATCGGCTCACCCACTCTATTAGTCCAACGCCATCAACCATAATCAGTTTATGCAGTTGCTCAAGTCTTCCGACCGACTGGAGCAAAGTCTTGGTTGATCCAAGAAAATGCCAGTGAGCTCTAACCCTATGAGTACGTTAACCCAGCCGCGCAGTCATTGGCAGTTATGACCTAGGTTATGCCGGAGCAATCAGGCCAGAAGCTTCCAAAGCAAGGTGAGGTGCATAGCTCTGCCTACGTCAGTTTCATGGTGAGGAAAGCTGCCCCTAAATAAGCAGCAACGCTCGCCACAAGCGAGAGCGCCAGGCCCAGACGAGGTAGAAGAAAGATTACGCCAACGACATAGAGAATCCAGGCAGGCAACAGTATCAGCATGCTCTTGGCGTAAGAAACAGCTGCACCTGTTCCACCACCAAGATATATCGTAATCAGAGTTATCAGGGTAGTCCCCGGCAAGAAAGCAATGAAAACAGCAAGTTCACTTTTGCCTTGACTTCCAAAATAGGTTACGAGCGAGACTACGAGTCCGCCGATCACAAAGTATAATGCCAGTAACTTGGGATCCACGTTGCCTTTCAAGCTTGATGTTGATTATAGCATAGCGCCCAACGAAGCTGACGACATAGAATCACCCATTCGCAGCAGAGATCACAAATATCGTCAAAAGGGGACTGCCTAGTCACGAGCCAGGATATCCGTGACCCGCGTGGCGAGAGCCTCGCTGTCATCATCTCCGGTAACAAGCTGAATCTGCTTTGCCGAAGATACACCCAGTCCCAGTTCGGCGGCTCGTGCAATCTGTTCTTGTTCAAAAATGGGCCCGCGGCTGACCTCCGGCGTCGTCCCCAATAGACGGAGAATTGCCACTCCTACCGCATCAATGGCGACGCGATCAGTTCCAGCCAGCATAACCTTAGCCTCTACTCTGGTGCCACGGTGAGGCCCACCATCGACGAAAGCCTCCACACCGTCCAGGACCACTAAGTCGGGCGAGTAAGCAGTATTAATCTCGGCGATCATTTGCCTCTGGTGTGGCGATGAGTGGAGTTCCTGCATATACGGATAGCCTCTCCGGGGGACAAGTCCCACCGAGTTTTTCAAAGAGAGGGTGAAATGGCCGCCGTAGGCGTGCGTCTTAAGACAGCAGGTCTGGACTATTGATTCCGCCTCGAGATAAGTGCGGGGGAAATGAAAACCCTGGCTCCAATGGCTCTCTTTGGGCTCTACCTTACTCCAGCCTTCAGCACCCAATTCTTCCAGATTAAGGATATTGAAGCCCAATTCCTGAGACAGCCCAAAAATCCCCTTCTTCTCCATGACCGCCCGGGTATCTGCGGGCCCGCTTCGCTCAGCCAGGGTGATCTGCCTTGCTCCCATCTGCTGAAGAGCCAGAATCAAAGAGCGCAGCGTATCGTTGTGCGTTGAGCCCGGCGCCGAGTCAGCAGTGTTGAAATTGGGTTTCAGGACCACGCTTTTGCCACGAAAAGACTTCATGCCGAGAAGGTCTATTGCTTGCCTGACACCTTCACCTCGATCTTTGGTGCTTACCAATGTCACCTTTGTCATATCAACTTTCTCCGCCTACTAAGTATGTCCCAATTATAGCTGATACGCGCCGGTGCGACCAGGCTGATAAATCTAGTGTGACAATTACGAGCTACTGCGGACGTCATGGCAATCCCATACCTGCTGTCGCCACTTCAGATATTGGGCGACGAGGAGTATAATTCGGAATCGCCTAGTATAGGAGGCCAACCAATGGTTCCCGATGAAAAAGCAGCGCTCATCTGCTCCAAGCTGGAGGAAAGAGGTTATCGCGGTGCAGTGGTGCCCATAGAGCGTGTCGCTCAACTCAAACATGAGATAGAAGAGCGCCTCAGCCAGAAAGAAATAGACGCGGCATTGTATGAGAGATACTTGACTTATTTCAAATTCGATGTTACCGCCAGTCTTATGAGCATTCGTTCAATCATAATAACCGCAGCTCCGCAGCCTCAGCGCAAGATCACCTTCCACCTAAATGGGCAGACTTATGTGGTCATAATCCCTCCTACCTACTATGCTGACACAGATGACCAAATCAAGGACATAATCGAGAACGTTCTCAATGTTGATGGCTACCAGCTTCACCGAGCTGCCTTGCCGTTGAAATTGTTGGCTGTATACTGCGGAATGGCGAAGTACGGGAAGAATAATATCGCTTACGTAGAAGGTCTGGGAAGCTTTTTGCGACTCAGAGCCTATCTTTCGGACATGCCGCCAGTTAGAAGCGATTGGTTGGAACCACAGGTAGTGGAAGAATGCGATAGCTGCAAGGCATGTCTCAAGGCATGTCCCACCAGAGCGATTATCCCGGACCGTTTTTTGGTTCATGCAGAGAGGTGCCTTACCTTCCTTAACGAAGGGAGCGAGAGGTTTCCTGAATGGATAGACCCAGCCTGGCACAATAGCCTCGTAGGCTGTATGAAGTGCCAGCTTGTCTGCCCGGTAAACAAGCGTTTTATCAAATGGGTGGAAGAAGGAGAAGCTTTCACTGAAGCCGAGACCGAGTCAATCCTGAATGGGGTGCCGCCTGATCGCCTCCCGCCTGAGACAGCTCACAAACTCAATCGTAGCTATATGGTGGAGTATCTGGACGTGCTGCCAAGAAACTTGCGTGCCATCATGAAGTGATTACTCCCGACAGCGGGTTTTTGTTGTCTCCATCTGATGCCCTGTTGTTACTCTCCGCTGTGCCAAATTACGCGCTAACAGTACACCAATTGCAGCGAAGTCAGTATTGTTCACCTTTTGTATTGTGGGGACATAATACCTAATTTGTAGTAGGCCTGATTGGTATGGTGTCCCTGAAATTCCACACTGGTCAAATATGCAAAGTGCGACTAAGCTGCTGTTCAAATACTCCAGTTCGGCGCGATTCTATAAGGTCCAGACCGGAAAGTACTTGCCTAACGTATAGTTGAAAAGACGTTCTAGGTCTTTAGGGTCATTTAGCAAATTACTCTTCAAGAATAAACGTTATATTCAGATGTTAAGACTAATGTCTATCTTCTTACTCGCGGCACCAGCCAGACAACCAGCAAGATGATTCCAATCACAAGTAAAATCCAGAGCAACGGACCTGCTATGAAGTGGAGAAGTAGACCCAGCAACCACAAAATCAATAGGATAACACCAATAATCACGAGCAACCTTAACATATTGACCTCCTTTTACTTATCGGCACTGCTCACCTAGCTGCCCAGCAAGGTGAGCCTGTTTGGTTATTATACAAGTCTCCCCGATAATGACGCTTTGTGTTATGCAAGGCACAAGCAAAACGCTAATTATCGATGGCTAACTCAGTACCACCAGGGTCATCTTTACCTGAGGTACGCTATAATAGCCATTATGCCAATGATGATAAGGTAGATACCAATCAAATAATTTAGTATCTTGGGGAAAATCATAACAACAACGCCGAAAATAAGGCTTGCTATCCCCATCCATAGACCTAACGCTGGAAACGTAATTGCTGGCATTAGAATTTCACCTCCTTTCTAAAATGAAGAGTGTTAACCCTACTTTTTCTTGCCCAACATTGTGAGTATGCCCCAGATTATAAGGAA
>Ga0299912_10005103_pt1 | contig 10781 bp, 6 predicted proteins | sample RVTome_2_FD_207667 | JGI IMG/M metagenome (GOLD analysis project Ga0299912, IMG submission 207667) | Soil microbial communities from uranium-contaminated site in the Upper Colorado River Basin, Wyoming, United States - RVT95D214 (version 2) ... | reverse complement strand
GTGAAGATGCATCCCGCCGAGACATCACCATCAACGCCCTCTTCTACGATATCGCGACCTTCAGCGTCATCGATTATGTCGGTGGCCTCGAGGACATCGCCGCGCGCCGGATCCGGACGATCGGCGACCCCGTGACACGCTACACCGAGGATCCCGTCCGCATCTGGCGGGTCCTCCGCCACGCCGCGCGGCTCGATTTCGGTCTGGAAGCCGAGACGTGCCGGGCGATCGAGCCTTGCCGGGATCTCCTCCGCACCTCGTCCGGGGCGCGGCTCTACGAAGAGCTCAACAAAGACCTGAAGTCGGGAACGGTCAGGCCGCTCCTCGAGATGATGCGGACTTACGCCCTGTTGCCCATCCTCTTCGGCGAAGCCGGCCGGGCCTACCAGGCCTCCGGCGGGATGTTCGGGCGGCTTGGGGCGCTCCTCGACATCCTGGACCACTCGGTCGCCGCCGGCGAGGCGCTCTCGGCGACCGAAATGTATTCCCTGTTCTACTGGCCGTGGCTTGAACCCCGGCTGGCCACGGCGGAGGGCGACCGCTTCAAGGCCCTCCACGAGCTCGTCGAGTCGGCGTCCATGGCCGTCCTCGTCCCCAATGCGGTCCGGGCCAACGTCGTCCAGACTCTGCTCGTCGTCGACCATATGCTGCACGCCCTGGAAACCGGACGCATGCGCTGGTCCCTCCGGAAACGGGTCCACTATCGGGAGGCGTCGCGGGTCCTGTCGCTCATCCTGCGCGCGACGCCGGGGCGGGAGCCCGACCCGTTCGAGCGCCTGTTCACCCAGAAATTTCCCGGACCTGCGGCGGCGCCGGGCCGCCTGAGACGGCCGAGGCGGCGCCGGGGGCGGCATCGGCCCGCTGAGCCGAGGCAGCCGGTCTGAGGATCTGAATCTTGGTTACGCATCGTGCGTCTGGAGTCACTCTCATGAAAGATCGTTTTGGTTTTTACGGACGGCTGTCCCTTCTTGTCGCCTTCGTGGTCGCGGCGACCCGGCTCGCAGCCGTCACTCCCGTCACGTCGCCGCAAGAGATCGTCGGCGGCGTCGGGCTGACGCACCTCACGGTCTACGAGGAGCGTCTCGCGCCCGACGGCGTTCATTCCGGGTCGCCCCACGTCCACGCCGTGACGGACGAGGGGTATTACGTCCTCGCCGGCGCGGGCCGCGTCGAGCTTCACGACCTCGACCGGGGATATCGCGTTGTCGAGCTCAGAGCCGGCGCCTATCTCCAGTTCCCACCCGGCACGGTCCATCGATTGGTCAACGACGGGGAGTTGACGATCCTCGTCGTCATGGGGAACGCGGGTCTGCCCGAGCGGGGCGACGCCCGGATCTATTTCGGCCGGGCGGTCGATGAAGACCCGGCAGAGTACGCGCGGCTGGCCGGACTGGCCAAGGACAAAGGGCTCGCCGGGGCCCTGGACCGCCGCGACGCCGCTGTCAAAGCGTATCAGGGCCTCCTGGCCCTCTGGCGGACGGACCGGGCGGCCTATCGGGCCGAATTGGGACGTTTTCTCGAAGTCCACCGCCGGGGCATGGCGGCTGAGCGCGAAAAACTCGCCGCCGGAGTAGCGGCCGGTCCCGCGGCCTGGGGCGAACGGGGATTGGAGCGCGTAAAAGCGCTGCCGGGGAGGATGACCGGGGACGCCCCGCTCGTCCATGAACCGGGGGGCGAACCCGTCCTCGGGATGTGCGGCATCCTGAAGCCCGTAACCGCGCTGCGCCCCGTCGATAAATAGCGCGATCGCCAGCGCCCAACAGCCGCCGGAAAGGGTCCTCGCTGACGACGGGCTTTGTGCATGTCGCCTTGGGCTCTCTCCAAGTTCCTCTTGATTCCCGGGCGGCGTCTGCCTCATCCCCTCCGGAAATTTGTCGGCAAGGGGCCCGCTCAAGCCTGGGCCGAACGTTTTTCCGCCCGCTCCAGCTTGATGATGACCCAGACCCAGATAACGAGGATGAGGGCCGCCGACAGCACGTGAAGAGCCGCCGAGGTCGTCAGGAAATTGAAGACGCCATGACACAGGGCCGCCAGGACGAGCCCACGGACGGCCGGCCAAGCGAGGGCCCGCCCCGCAATCCGAGCTTTGCCCACGGCGTAACCCCAGATGGAGGAAAACATGGCCTGGGTCAAGGGCGAGGCGAAGGCCCGGCCGAGCCGCTCGAAACCCTCAAGCACGGCACATTGGATGATGTTCTCGAAGGAGGCGAATCCCAAGGCGATGGCGCCGGCGTAGATGAGGCCGTCGGTCGGCTCATCGAACTCGCGGAAGCGGACGATGACCAGGAAGAAGGGCAGGAACTTGAACGTTTCCTCGAGGAACCCCGTTACAGCGACGCTGTAGACGAGGAAAGGAAGGCGGCGGCCCGACATCATCAGCGCGCTGGGGTCCTCGGCGACGCCGACGAGCGGCAGGAGGCCGTGGAATTTCAGGCAGATACTACGGGGAGCAGAAAATATGTTACATAATCCTTGCTGCTCCCCGAGTACTAGCCGGGCGATATAGAAATCTGAAGACATTTATTTTCTGCCCGGCTTAGTAAAAGCCGCGGCCAGTCCCAGCAGGTAGGCCGTGCCGAATTTTAGGAGGGGCTCGGGCTGGAAACGGTCTTTGACGCCCGCGCCGAGCGCCCAAGCCGGTCCGGACTCCGACGGTCGCCGGCGGCGAGGGGAAGACTCGGCCGGCTAAGTTGACTTTTTAGCGGGCGCCGGCGTTTTGGGGCCGCTGAACTCGACGGTCTCGCGTTTGCTGTGGACGATGGCCCAGATGATGGCCGCCAGGAGGACGCCGACGATGATGAGCATAGTAACGTTCATCCGGCTGTACTTGACGATGACCGGCGCCGCGATCAGACTGACCAGGTTGACGACCTTGATCATCGGGTTGAGGGCCGGGCCAGCCGTGTCTTTGAGCGGGTCGCCGACCGTGTCGCCCACGACCCCGGCCTTGTGCCGTTCGCAGCCTTTGCCGGTGTTGGCCTCCAGGTCGCAGGGCTCGTCCTCGATGGATTTCTTGGCGTTGTCCCAGGCGCCGCCGGCGTTGGCCATGAAGACCGCCAGGAGCTGGCCGCTGAGGATGATGCCCGCCAGGAAGCCGCCCAGGGCCTCGACCTGGAGGACGAGGCCGAGCAGCAGCGGCGTCAGGACGGCGATCGCGGACAGCGGGATGAGCTCCTTCTGGGCCGCGGCCGTCGAAATTCCGACGACCTTAGCATAGTCGGGCTTCACCTTGCCCTCCATCAGGCCGGGGATGCGGAACTGCCTGCGGACCTCTTCGACGATGAGGCTCGCCGCCCGGGCCACGGCCCGGATGGAGAGCGCACTAAAGAGCCAGGGCAGCGCGCCGCCCAGGAGGAGGCCGACAAAGACCTTGGTTTCCGAGACGCGGATGGCCTCGAGCTTGAGCAGGCCGAGGCGTTCCTGGACGATGCCGACGTCGGTGATGAAGGAGCCGAAAAGGCTGACCGCGGCGATGACCGCCGAGGCGATGGCGATACCCTTGGTGATGGCCTTGGTCGTGTTGCCCACGGCGTCCAGGTCGGCCAAGATCTGGCGGGCCTTGCGCGTCTCTTCATCCTTGAGGTCGTGCCAGGCCATCTCGCCGATGCCGTTGGCGTTGTCGGAGATCGGGCCGTAGGAGTCCATAGCCACGTTGTTCCCGGTGTGGCTGAGCATGCCGATGCCGATCATGGCCACCGCGTAGAGGACGTAGACCGCGCCCATGCTGCTGTAAAGGAGCAGGGCCAAGATGAAGCTGATGGCGATGACGACCAGGGCCCAGACGCTCGACTCCATGCCGACCGAAAGGCCGCTGAGGATGGTCGTCGCCGACCCGGTCCGGGTGGACCGGACGATCTCCATGACCGGCTTACGCTTGGTCGACGTGAAATACGAGGTGAGCGGATTGAAGGCCACGGCCAGGCAGACGCCGATCGTGGTCAGCATGGCCATCTTCCAGTCATGGGCATACAGGACGGCCAGAAGGAACGACCACATGATGGTGTTGACGCTCGAGACCTCATAGGAACGGAACATGGCTTCCTCGGCGTCGTGGGCCCGCAGGAACTTGATGGGGAACCGGTACCAGATGGGCACGGCGAACGTCCCCAGGATGGAGCTGATGACGCCGATGGCCCGGATGAGGAGCGGGTAGACGATCCATTTCAGGTCGCCGGTCAAGGTGACCAGAGCCAGGCCCAGGATCAGGCCGGAGACGATGGTGACCTCGTAGCTCTCGAAGATGTCGGCGGCCATGCCGGCGCAGTCGCCGACGTTGTCGCCGACCTGGTCGGCGATGACCGCGGCATTGCGCGGGTCGTCCTCGGGGATGTCCTTCTCGACCTTGCCCACGAGGTCGGCGCCGACGTCGGCCGCCTTGGTGTAGATCCCGCCGCCGACCCGCATGAAGAGCGCGATCAGGGTGCCGCCGAAGCCGAAGCCCAGGAGGGCGTCCGGGGCGGCTTTGCCGAAGATGATGAAAATGACCGTGCCGCCCAGGAGCCCCAGGCCGTCGGTCAGCATCCCGGTGATCGTGCCGGCGTAGTAGGCGATAGACAGGGCTTCGTTGAAGCTCCGCCGGGCGGCCGAGGCGACGCGCACGTTGGCCTGGATGGCCATACGCATGCCGAGCTGGCCGACGACCAGCGAGAACGACGCGCCCAGGACGAAGGCCAGGGTCCGGCCGATGGCGATGATCATCTGGGTGTTGCGCGGGAACTCGGCCAGGGCCTCCTTGCTGGGCGGGACGATATAGACGCTGAGAAAAAGAACCGCCGTCAGCGCGCCGATGACCGGCAGAATGGTCCGCAGCTGGCGGCTGAGGTAGCTCTCCGCGCCGAGGCTGATGGCCTGCCAGACCTCCTGCATCTTGGGCGTGCCCTTGTCATTCTTGAGGACTTTGCCGCGCAGCAGCCAAGCGTAGACGAGGCTGATGAAGGCCGTGACCAGGACACCGATGAGGGCGACCTGCTCGAAGTTGTTGAGCCCGTGGTGGGCGAGGCCGAGGATGTTCATGCTCCCTTCCTTTCCGCCGGCCCCCGCGCGCCTTCTGACCGCCGCCGGGGGAAGAATGAGGCGGCCCCCTCCCCGCCGGAACGGTCACCCGGAGGAGAGAAAACCTCTCCCGCTTAAAGGGCGCATTCTACAGAATTTGCACGCGAAAATCAAATCCCGGGCCGGGGCTCGGCCGGGGCGGACGCAGCCCGGGAACCGCGGGTCGAGCGGGGTTCTTAGCCGCGCGGCTCGACGCCGAGCCGCCGGGCAAAGGCCAGCGCCTCGTCTCTCGTCTCAAAGACGAAGACACCGACGTCATCGAACCAGGCGGCCGAGCCGTTCTGGGACCGGCGGCCGTCCGACTGACCCAGGAGAATGCGGACGAAATCGGTCTCGGCGGGGACCTCGAAAACGCTCCACGCGGCGCCCCAATCGCCGACCTCACGACCGGAATGCGTCAGCGTGCTATCCTGGAGGTGGAGAAGGACCCGCGTTCCGCCGGGTCCGCCCATCACCTGTCCGTAAAGATAGGGCAACCCCGTCTGGTCCCCGTCCTCCTCGACCCGCTCGCTCGCGGTGCGGGCGACGACCAGGACGGCCCGGCCGGCGGCCTCGCCGAGCGGCACGTCCTGGGCGAGCGTTCCGGAGTAACGGATCGTGTAGACGAAGTTTCCGTCTTCCTCCTGTTCGACCGTCACGTCCCCTTCGGCCGTCCAGAAATCAAGGCCCTGGTTCGCGGCCGGGTTGGCGACGAGGTTGGCCCGCCCGTCGACCGTAACCCGTTCCGGCAGTCCCTCGCCGGCCGAATGGGCCGCTTCCGCCGGCCCGGCTGCGGCGGGGGTCCCGACCTCGAGGGCGCCCGACGCTCCGGCGCGCCACAAGACGATCCGCCGGTCCTCGCCGCCCGTGGCCAGCACCGACCCGTCGGGGCTGAACGCCAGCGCGAACGGGCGGCCGGTATGTCCTCTCAGCTCCTCGAGCCGCAAGGCTGACTCCGCATCCCAGAGATAGACGATCCCGTCGTCCTGGGCGGTCGCCAACACGTCCCCGCCGGGGCTGAACTTGAGGGCGTGGACGGAGGCGTCGCTGACGAACCAGTTGTGCAGCTCGCGGCGCTTCTTCACATCGACGATGACGAGCGAGCTGTCGTTGAAGCCGATGGCGACGCGCTGCTCGTCCGGGCTGAAATCCACGGCCGCGGCGACACTCGCGTCCCCCACCTTTTGGAGGCGCACGTCGCCCCCCTTCCATGTCCCGGTCTCCCAGAGAAAGAGGCGCGGCCCCTCGCCCCCGGCGCCGAGCCAGCGCCCGGAGCGCGAAAAGGCGAGCGTCCGCAAGTTGACATTATTCTTAAAAGATAGCGGCTGGCCCGGTTTCAGGATCGCCCAGGCCGAAAGTGGTTTTTCGGCGCCCGAGACGGCCAGGAACATGCCGTCGCGACTCAGAGCCAGGGCCTCTCCGGCGGAGGACTGGAGAACGCGCGGGATCCGGAACCGGCCGGCGGAGAACGGATAGGCCTTGATGGCGCCGGTCACGTCCGCGGTATAGACCAGACTGCTATCCGGGGCGAGCGAGAGGCTCGTGACACGGCCTTCGGTCGTGAGCTCCGCGACCTGCACCCCCCTTTCCACATCCCAGGACCGGAGGGTGTAATCCCCGTAGCTCGCCGAGACCAGGAACCGGCCGTCGGTGGAGAAGGCCAAGGCCGTGACCTCTCCCTGGTGACCGGCGAGGACCCGGAACGGCCTGGGGGGCTCGGCGGGTCCGGCCAGGAACGGCTCTCCCGCGACAAGCGGCACGGAGCTTTCGGTCAGGTCAAGAGATATGTTCCATTCTTCCTTGTCGACCTTCCAGGCCTCTCCTTCTTTGCGGAAATGGACGCGGCCGCTCATGCGCTGGCCCAGGAGATCACCCTGCACTTCGAGGACGGCCGTGTCCCCTTCCACCAGCACTTTTCCCGCCTCGACTTCCGGCGGCAGGAACCGCCTGGCCGCGACCAGCGCCTCCGCCCCGCCTTGGGTTTCCATCTCCTGGCGCCGGGCCTCCGTGAGCAGGCTCAGAACCGTTTCCAGGTCCCCGGCCTGGATCGCCTGCTGGAATTGTTTATAGATATCGCCCAGGCCCGAACCGCCGCGGCCGCAGTGGGCGGCAGCCAGAGCGAACCCGAGGAGCAGGGCAAGCGGGGCCAGCCGGCACGGCTTTGTCATCCTTGACCTCCCTGGCACGACAGCCTTCTATCATTATGTCGGTCGTCCGACACCCCCCAAGGAAAATCCGTCCCTCGACACGGGGGTCCGATCATCCCTTGGCCTCCCCCGCTCCCGGTTTCCTGACGAAGTATCTGAATCCGATCCATTCCCGGCCGCAGCTCTCGTCTTTCTCGAGATAAAGGACCTCCGCTCCGCGACGATCAAGGAAATCCATGACCTCCGCCGACGGAAGGCCGTACATCGGGATGGCTCCCGGGTCTTCGCTGTCATCCGGAAGCTCGTCGTAGATAGCGGTTTCGCGGGCCGCGCTCGAGTCGGGGGGCGGACCCGGGGCGGGCACCCCAGCCGGAGGCTTTGGCGGCGGCGCGGCCAGGCCGGCCCGGACCTGGACGGGGAAGCGGACGGTGGCCGAACCCTTGTCCTTGAACCAGGAGATGGATTCGTGGACAAGGTCGAGTTCGACGGTGTAATCCCCTTCGCGAGACGGAGCCGTCATGGCCAGGGAGAGGCGGCATTCCCCGCCCGCGGCAACCGACGGAGGAAGGAAGGAGCGGCCGTCGTCCTGGATGAGCATCGTCGTCCCGGCGGCGTCGAGCCAGTGATTTCCCAGCCGGACGGGCGCTTCGGCGGGCGGGCTCCAGTCGCGCCCGCCGGTGTTGCGGACGATGACGTCCAGGACGACGGGACCCGAAACGGCGACCGGCGCCGACGGCGGATCGACGAGCGTGATCTCCGCCCGGTACGCCTCCTCGGGCATCGCCCGGATGACCACGGCCGGATTCAGGTCGGCCTTGAGATGGGAGGGGAGCTGGAAAATGAGCAGACCGCCGGGCGCCAGGACCCGCCAGAATTCCGCCAGGTACTTCCAGGCCGCGGGCGGCGGAATGTGCTGGAGGACGATGTTGGTGTAGATGAAGCTGAATTCCGGGTCGGGGAAAACAGCCAGGTCGTCTGTCTGGTTCAAGACATAACGCACGCGGTCGCCGTGACGGTTGAGGCGACCGGCCAAGCGGACCATGGTCTCCGAGATGTCGACCCCGATGACCTGCTCGAAGTGCTCGGCCAGGGCCTGGGTGACGCGGCCGACGCCGCAGCCGAAATCGAGGGCCCGCCGCCCGTCCACGGCGATCTTCAGGTCCTCGAGCAGGTAGAAAAGGGTCGAGATCTCCCGCCGGCCGGTTTCGAGAAAGGACGGCAGGTCCCATTTGCGGCCTTTGCGGGTCGGGTCGGAGAGGACCGCCCAGAGCGGGTCATGGCGGGCCAGGGATTCCCAGTAGCGGTGAACGTCGCGGACGTCGTCGCTCATAGCGCCGGGAATATCCTATCCGTTCCCGCGGCTTTGCGCAATGCCGACCCGCCGCGCGCCGGACACGATCAGGGTGATGATGGAACGGAGCTCAGAAGGCTTCGCCGGCGTTAAAGTAGAATCCCGACGAGTCTCGGCCGAAAGCCTGGTCGACCCGGAGGTTGGTGCCTTCCTTGGGCGCGATGAGAAAGCGCAGGCCGAGGCCGACGGAAGGCTTGAAGTCGCCGAGCCGCAGCCGGCCGAGCCCGTCGGCCACCTGCCCGAAGCCGCCGAAGACGACGGCCGAGAACCGCCACCACACAGGAAAGCGAACCTCGGCCTGAAGGGCCAGGTACGACCGGTCGCGATAGCGCCCTTTGTAATAACCCCGCATAGTGGCGTCGCCCCCGAGCCTGGACATGCGATAAAAGGCCGCTGTTCCCCCATACGTCTGGAGGACGGCTTGCAGCGCGAGCACGGAGCGATAGGGCAGCGTCAGGTATTTCCGCAGGTCGACATCGAGGAGCCTGAACGCATAGTCGCTGCCCAGGAAGCCCCCGTGGAAAATGGTCTTCACCTGAAAATAGTTGCCCGACCGCGGGTAGAAGACGTTATCGCGGCTGTCCAAGTTGACGATGAAACCGGCGCCCGCCGTCGTCCCACCCTGCCAGCCGGGCACACCGCCCGCCGCGAGCGTTCCGTCCTCGTCTCTCTTGAGCATCTTGATATGTTCGATGCGGCCCACAAGCCCGACATACAGTCTCTGGGCCGGGAAGACCTTCCGCTGGAAAGAAACGTCGGCGCTCAATGTCCGCGGCGTATAGTTCTCTTCCCAGGACTCGGGCACGTCGTTGCCGACGCCCCAGTATTTGTTGGGAAACTTGTTGATGATGAGATCCGCGCTGAGGAAGTACCGCTCGTTCCGCAGATAGATCTCCGGCTTGAGGTCGATCTCGAACTGCTTGAGCTGAGTGTAAATGGCGTAGAAGGAGAGGGAGGACGGCCGGGCGGTCGGGGCGCTCCCCGCGGGCCGGACCGTGAACAAGCCGCCGACACCGCCGGCCAACTTCGTCTCCGGCATGGTGAAAATGACAGGCAGGATGACCAGGCCGGTCCGGGCCTTCTCCTCGGGCTTCTTATCTTCCGCCTGGGCCAGGAGCCGGGCGGGAGAAAGGAGCAGGGAAACAATGATAACACCAGCCGCCGCCAGGGATCTCTTACTCATGGTCTTTCCCCTCCCCATATTATCCACACTCTCTAGCATAGACGGCGGCCTGAGTCAACTTGGGGGGAAGCCCCCTCCCAACGGCCGCCAAGAAGATTCGGCCGCCCTGCCTCCCCTTCTCGACCTATGCTCTGCATAGGGCGGGGCATATTCGCCGCTCGTCAACCTGGAAAAGGAAGCTTCCGGGGCGTTCGAACAGCGCTTCGACCGGCGAAGCCTCCTCCGAGCCGTCAGTACGTCACCCAGCCGACGGCCTTGAGAAACTCCAGATAGCGCACGAAATCCTGGAAATCAATCGGCGTCCCGGTTTCTGCTTCGGCCCGGTCCCGGATGGTCAGCGCCGAGGCAGGTCCATACGGGTTCGGCGTCCGGGCGTTGATATAGTTGAGGACGGCTCGCCGCTGGGGCATGGTCAACTTCAGGGCTTTCGCCGCGTCCGGATTCTTCTCCAGATATTTCTTGTACCGTTCACTTCCTTCGAGAGAGAATTCCTTTCCCCGCACGTCGGGCTGGAGAAGGACCCTCGTCGTCGCGAACCGTTTCTCCAGCTCCGTGAGCCGGGCCGAGGACGGAACTTTGAGGCCCAGGTCCGCGGCGCGGGCCGCGACGCTGCCTGTCACCAGCGCCCGGAGCCCGGCACGGTAGAGCTCCCACTGTTTGAGCTGCCCGGCGACGAGCCGCCGGGCGGCCGCCGAGCCCGAATACACATCCTCGACGCTCCGGACGGCGGCCGCTTCGCGGGACGCGGCGAGGTCGATGGATTTCAGGGCCAGGTCGGAGGCCGTGGCCAGCGTCTTGGCGTCGGCCTCGGTGACGAGGCGGACGGCCTTCGGAAGTTCCCTCTTCCCTACCCGGGCATAACCGAATGAAGAGACGGCGTCGAGGAGGCCGCCGACGACATCATCCGCACAATTGACCACCGCCCAAGCCGCCGCGGCGCCGATGAACGCCACCCGCTTCATCTGGGTCGGGTCGGCCTTGTCCGGCGTATCGGTATCCCCGTGGTACCACTGGTCGGGCCAGATATTCAGCTCGATCGCCGGGATGCCGACCGACGGGCTGATGAAAC
>Ga0299912_10005102_pt1 | contig 10782 bp, 11 predicted proteins | sample RVTome_2_FD_207667 | JGI IMG/M metagenome (GOLD analysis project Ga0299912, IMG submission 207667) | Soil microbial communities from uranium-contaminated site in the Upper Colorado River Basin, Wyoming, United States - RVT95D214 (version 2) ... | reverse complement strand
CAAAGAATACGGCACCGGCTCCAGCCGCGACTGGGCGGCCAAGGGCACCAAACTTTTAGGCGTCAAAGCGGTGATCGCGGAAACCTATGAACGCATCCACCGCTCCAACTTGGTCGGCATGGGCGTGTTGCCGCTCGAATTCAAAAATGGCCAAACGCGCCAGACGCTGGGCTTGGTCGGCAGCGAAACCTTTGATCTCACCGGCATAGAAGGCGGCATCACGCCGGGGCAGGACGTTAAGGGCATGATCACCCGCGCCGACGGCAAAACCGATGCCGTAACGTTCAAGTGCCGCATCGACACCTTAGACGAGGTCGAATACTACCGTCACGGCGGTATTCTATCCTACGTGCTGCGCAATTTGATCAAGGCTTGATGGCCTGTAATTTTTACAATCCCCCGGCTGTTCTCGGCCGGGGGATTTTGTTATGCTGCATCTATGAACCAACGACTGAAACGACTGGCGCTCCTGGCGACCGCGCTTACCGCGCTGGGCGCGAGACCTGCATTCGCGGGCTACGAAGACGCCCTGCAAATGGTGCGCGAAGCCAAATATCAACAAGCCTATGCGGAGTTTCTGCCCTTGGCCGAAGAGGGCCATTCAGCATCACAATTTTCGGTGGGCCTGATCTATCACTTAGGGCGGGGCATGAAACAAGACAGCAAAATCGCTTATGAGTGGTACAAAAAAGCCACCTTGCAAGACCACGCACCCGCCATGAACAACATCGGCATGATGTATCTAAACGGCGAATACGTGGCTAAAAACCAAGAAATCGCGTTCAAACTGTTTGAAAAAGCCAGCGGCGAACACGCCCAGGCCAAAGACAACTTAGCTCAATGTTTTGAACACGGCTGGGGCGTGGAACAAAGCCCCGAAATTGCCGTCAACTTATATGAACTGGCTGGAGATGCCGGATACATCGCTGGTTATTTTCACGCGGGACAGCTTTATGAAAAAGGCTATCCAGACGCACCCAAAGATATCGATGCAGCGGTCGAATGGTACATCAAGGCGGCGGAAAATAAATTCAACCAAGCGCGTACCCGCTTAATCGAATTAAAACGCCTGCCCGATCATCTTAAAAACCAATAGCCCCCTAAAACAAAAAGGGCGCAGAAAACCTCCCGCGCCCCTTTTTATGTTTTGTCTCATGGACTTACATTAGGCAATTCTTGGCAAACTCCGTCGCTTCATTGGCCGACCAGTCGCCCTTGGGCTTTTCTTTCATCTGCGTACACCATTCAGGCGAACCCACCTCGGGCGAACAAGCGACAACACCGAAAGCAACCCCTGCGACAACACCTAACACAGCAATTCTTTTCAAGAACGGCACTATCATTTCCTCCTGAATCCATTTGGTTCTCAAAATCATAACCCCTTTATAGAGCGCGTTCCATCACGCTCGCCAAGCGCTTGGCGAAGGCCGCCGGGTCAGCCGGGGCTTCGCCGTCGGCGATGCGCGCCTGATCCAGCAATAAATATGCGGCATCTTTAAGCAATGCGTCTTCGGCACCGCCATCCGCGCCCGCGCGCGCCGCCAATTTGGCGACGATGGCGTGGTCGGGATTCAGTTCCAACACCCGCGGCATAGGACCGTCCAACTGACCTTGGCGACGCAACATGCGTTCCAAGTTCACATCCATGTCGTTTTCATCGGCGACCAAACACACTGCGCTTTCGGTCAGACGTTTAGACGGACGCACATCTTTGACGCTTTCACCCAGCGCCAATTTGAATGCCGCAATAAGGCTGTCAAGCGCCGGAGCTTTAGTCTCATCCTTTTTGTCGTCGGCTTTGTCCGCGCCCTGAATCTTGTCCAAATCCGCCGCACCGCGAGTGATGGATTTCAGCGCCTTGCCCTCGAACTTATCCATTGAACGCACCCAGAATTCATCCACCGGATCGCACAACAGCAACACCTCGACACCTTTGGCATTAAAGCCTTCCAAATGGGGCGAATGCGCAAGCTGCGCCGCATCGTCGCCGGAGATGTAATAGATCGCTTCTTGGCCCTCCTTCATGCGTTCCACATAAGCGCCGAGCGTCGTCAAACCATCCCCGCTGGTGGAAGCGAAGTGACAGAGTTTCAACAGACGTTCTTGATGCGGGCTTGTTTCAAGCAGGCCTTCTTTAAGCACCACGCCGAACGCGCCCCAAAATTTGGCGAACTCATCAGGCGCTTTTTCGGCTTTCTTTTCCAATTCACCCAGCACGCGCTTCACCAAGCCGGAATTAATCTTGGCCAATTTAGGATCGGTCTGCAGCATTTCGCGCGAAATATTGAGCGAGAGATCTTCGGAATCCACCACCCCGCGCAAAAACCGCAAATACGGCGGCAACAAACCCGCCGCTTGTTCGGTGATGAACACGCGGTTGACGTAAAGTTTCACGTGGCTTTTACGCTCCGGCTCGAACAGATCGAACGGACGATGGGTCGGGATATAGAGCAGATTGGTATAGCTCACCACGCCTTCGACCCGATTGTGCAACGTCAGCCACGGATCGTCGAACGCATGCGAGGAGTGATGATAAAATTCTTTGTACTGCTCTTCGCTGATGTCTTTAGCCGCGCGGGTCCAAATGGCGGAGCCTTCGTTAAGCGTTTTATCGCCCAACTTGACCGGAAAACCGATGTGGTCGGAATACGTTCTGACAATGTGCGAAACGCGCACCTCTTCCAGATATTCCTTGGCGTCCTTTTTCAGATACAACACCACCGTGGTGCCGCGCTCGTCACGGCTGGCAAGCTCGATGGTGAACTCGCCTTTACCGTCCGACGTCCACAACCAAGCTTCCGCCTCACCTGCCCGGCGCGTGGTGACTTCCACTTTATCGGAAACCATGAACGCAGAATAAAAACCGACGCCGAACTGGCCAATTAGGCTTAGGTTCTTTTTGTCGTCTTTGCCCAATTGTTCCAGGAACGCGCCAGTGCCGGAACGCGCAATGGTGCCCAGCGTTTCCAACAATTCGTCATGGTTCATGCCGATGCCGTTATCGCTGACGCTTAAGGTTTTGGCTTTGGCGTCAATGTCCAGCACGATCTTGAATTCTTGATCACCCTCAACCAATGACGGCGCGGTCAAAGCGGCATGGCGCAGCTTGTCGCACGCATCGGATGCGTTGGAAATCAGTTCACGCAAAAAGATTTCGCGGTTCGAGTACAATGACCCCGCGACGATGTCCAGCAAGCGCCCGACTTCGGTTTGAAACGAAAAGGTTTCTTTGGTCATCTTCGGCTTTTCCTTACCTATCCTTATTGAGCCCCCAAATGGGCGCTATTTTGCTTGGCGGATATGGGCCGAAAAGGTCCTGCGCGCAAGCCCCAAAAACCCGGATTATTCACCCAATCTTTCCGGTTTTGACTCGCGATCAACCCACCCTAAGCCTATAATGGAGACGTGGAGCGGATGCAACGTCCGCATGCCTAGCCGATATGGCCCCCCGATCTGCGCACCGTGTGCGGACACGGGTTCCACGGTAATATGTGGAGAACCGATTATGCAAATCCCCATCGAACTGAGCTTCCATGGTTGCGATCATTCCGATGCGTTAGAACGCGAGATTAGGGCTCGCGTCACAAAAATTGAAGAATTTTACGGGCGTATCATGTCGTGCCGTGTGGTCGTGGAATTGCCTCACAAATCCCACGCCCAGGGCAAACTTTTTCACATCAATGTCGAAATGTCGCTGCCGGGCGCAGGCCACGTGGTGCACAACGACCATGGCCAGGACCCAGCGCACGCCGATGTTCATGTGGCGGTGCGCGATGCCTTCAACGCCGTGGAGGCGCAAGTCAAAAGGATCGTCACCAAACGCCGCGACGAGGAACGTCAAGCGACAGGCTGAACCCGCCTACGGAACCAGTGAAATGCGGTAAGGATGCGCTTGGCTTATGATGAACCGTCGCCCCATAAGGGATGATGCCCAGGCCTACCGCGATGCCCTGGTGGATGAAATTCGCGATCAGGCCCTTGAGACCGCATTTTGGACCGGACGCGATCATTTTGACCAACGTGTGCTGGACGCCATCGCAAGGGTGCCGCGTCAGGCCTTTATTCCCGAACCGTTGACGTTGAAACAAGCCTACGCCAATCACCCACTGCCCATCGGTTTCGGTCAGACCATTTCCCAACCCTATATCGTCGCCTTGATGACGGACCTGCTGGATTTACAAGGCGATGAGCGGGTGCTGGAAGTCGGCGCGGGCTGCGGCTATCAAAGCGCCATACTGGCTGAACTGGCCCGCGAAGTGTACGCAGTGGAACGCCTCAAGCCCTTGGTGGATATGGCACGTTCGACATTAGCGAAATTGGGTTACAACACCGTTACCATCGCCTGCGCCGATGGCGCGAAAGGCTGGGCGGAACACGCGCCGTTTGACGGCATTTTAGTCACCGCCTGCCACGATGGCCCCATCCCTAAGGCATTGATCGAGCAGCTAGGCCCCAAGGGTCGCATGGTCATTCCGCTGGGGCCAAAGTGGGGGCCGCAGATGCTGCACCTGGGACGAAAGAACGCGGACGGACAGTTCACCCATGAGCCCGTTTTGCCCGTGTCATTTGTTCCGCTGGTATCGCGCCTGGAAAACGGCTAAAACTCAGCTCATGCAAATCGATACTTCCCGCGACCGCACGTTGATCCAGGCCGTATTAGGCCCGACCAACACTGGCAAGACCCACCTGGCTATGGAGCGCATGCTTGCCCATGCGTCGGGCGTCATCGGATTTCCGCTACGCCTTTTGGCGCGCGAAAATTATGAACGCGCGGTCAAGGTCAAGGGTGCCAGCCAAGTCGCCTTGGTCACGGGCGAAGAAAAGATCGTGCCCAGCGGAGCTAAATATTTTCTCACCACTACCGAAAGCATGCCGACGGATCGTACATTCGAATTCGCCGCCATAGACGAAATTCAGATGTGCGCCGACCCCGACCGGGGCCACGTGTTCACCGACCGATTGCTTCACTACCGAGGCGCGCGCGAAACCTTATTTTTAGGCGCAGATACCATCCGCAGCCTGATCAGCCAACTGGTGCCTGGGGTTGAGTTCGTCTCACGCCCACGCCTTTCGACATTACGCTATACGGGGTACAAAAAACTCACGCGCCTAAAATCGCGCAGTTGCATCGTCGCATTTTCCGCCAATGACGTTTACGCCATCGCCGAATTGATCCGCCGTCAGTCGGGCGGGGCGGCCATCGTCATGGGCGCGCTCAGCCCACGCACCCGAAATGCCCAGGTCGATATGTTTCAATCGGGCGACGTCGATTATTTGGTCGCCACCGACGCGGTGGGCATGGGTCTCAACATGGATGTCGATCACGTGGCGCTGGCGGCGACCCGTAAATTCGACGGACGCATGATGCGCGACTTAAACCCCGCCGAATTGGCACAGATTGCGGGCCGCGCCGGGCGCCACCTGAATGATGGCACCTTCGGCACCACTGGCGACGTCACCGGCCTAGGCGCCACGACGGTGGAACACATCCAAGAACATAAATTTCAAGCGCTTACTCATATTTTCTGGCGCAACGACGAATTGGACTTCGGCTCGACCAGACGGCTTAAACAGAGCCTAGCCGAACGCCCCGAACATGCGGCGTTGCGCCGCGCGCGCGAAGCCGATGACGAACGCGTGTTGGATTATCTAATCAACGACGAAGCCACCGCTGCACGCGCCGTCACCATCGACACCGTTCGCTTATTGTGGGACGTCGCGCGCATTCCCGATTTTCGCAAAATCCACACCGACGAACACCCGCAGCTTTTGGCGCGGCTGTTCGACCACCTAACCAGCCCGACGGGGCGCATCCCTACCGATTGGATGGCCGAACGGGTCAACCGTGTGGAACACACCGACGGCGACATCGACACCTTGATGGCGCGCATCGCTGCCGTGCGCACATGGACCTACGTTTCGCATCAAAGCGCCTGGCTGGATGATCCGCTGCACTGGCAAGAACGCACCCGCGCCATCGAAGACCAGCTTTCCGATGTCTTGCACGAACGCTTGACCCAGCGTTTTGTCGATCAGCGCACCAGCCATCTGGCCAAGACGCTGAAAGCCGATACGCCGCTGGCGGCGGCCCTGCACGATGACGGCGCATTGCATGTCGAAGGCCACAATTTGGGCACCTTAAACGGCTTTCGTTTTGTTCCCACACCCAGCGAAACCTCGCTTGCGGCCAAGGTTCTGGGCAGCGCCGCCAGCGTGGCGCTGCGCGATAAAATCACCGAACGCTTAACCATGCTCGACGCCGATGCCGATGGGGCGTTCACCTTTAATGCCGACGGCGACATTTTGTGGCGCGGCGAGGCGATTGCGCGTTTCGCCAAAGGCCCAAGTTTATTGCACCCTATCGTCAAGGCACTATCGTCCGATTTGCTGGATGCCGAGCAAAAAGACAAAATTGAAGCTCGGTTAACCTTATGGGCGAAGGATTTGATCCACGACCGCCTAGGCCTATTGCTGGCCGCTGCCGAAGCGCCGCTGACCGGCGTCGCACGCGGGCTGGTCTTTCAATTGACCGAAAGCTTAGGCGCCTTGCCGCGCCATGAAGCAAATGAGGAAATCCGCTCTCTCGGTAAGGACGACCGCCACGCCCTGCGCAAGCTCGGCATCCGCATTGGTCGCCATCTGGTTTACATGCCCGTGCTGCTGCGCCCGGCAGCGGTGGAACTTTCGGTATTGCTGTGGGCCGTGCATGAAGATGTGGAACGGCTGGCGCCGCCGCCTGCGGGCCGGGTGTCTTTAAAACGCGAAAAACACGAACCTGAGGGCTGGCTTCGCGCAGCGGGTTTCCGCCCAGCGGGAGCACTTTTCGTGCGCGCCGATATGCTTGAGCGCATGGCGGAGCTGGCATGGAAAAAACTCGAAGACGCCAAAGGCCCGTTCGAAGCCGGCGCTGAATTTTTGTCGCTGGCCGGCTCAAGCGCGGAAGAATTGCCGGGCATCTTAAAAAGCTTGGGCTTCGCGCCCGCCGCCGAAGAAGGCAAATGGCAACTGCGCCCGCGTGTTCAAAGAACACGCAATAAACCTCAACCCACGAACGATAGGCCCCAGGCTGCTACAGCCGAACCCGGCAAACCCGGCGATAAACCAAGGCGACAATCCAAGCCGCCGCACGGTAAGGGCAACGAAATGAAATACGCCAAACCACAAGCGCCGCGTCCGGTGAAGATCGATCCTGACAGTCCATTCGCCAAATTGCAGGGCTTCAAATTCAAGAAATAGAGTTTGAGCGATGACCGGAATATCGCCAGAACCGCACATCCGTATCGACAAATGGCTATGGCACGCGCGTTTTTTCAAAAGCCGAACACTGGCGAGTAAATTCTGCCAAACGGGAAAATTGCGCCTCAACGATCAACTCATCGCCAAGTCCCACATTACGGTGGGACCGGGCGATGTGCTGACGTTCGTCAAAGGCGAAACGATCAAGGTAGTGAGAATCATCGGCATCGGCCAACGTCGCGGCCCCGCACCGGAAGCACGATCACTCTATGAAGATTTAAGCCCGCCCCGCCCCAAAAAAGCTGACCCATCCCTGACGATGCCAGCGGGCCGACGTGAGCCGGGCAGCGGCCGCCCCACCAAAGCGGAGCGCCGCACTCTGGATCGACTTATAGGTAACGACTAATCGGCGACTTTCCCTCAATCTTCCACAATTTCCCTAGTCACTTTCACACCCGCACGATATCAATGTTTCGTTCACACCGTTTTGCCGCGCATCGCTTTGGAGTCTCGCCATGGAACTTTTATTCAGCCCTGAAGCTTGGATTAGCTTAGTCACTTTAGTGGCCCTGGAAGCCGTTTTGGGCATCGACAATCTGGTGTTCATCGCCATTTTGGTGGACCGCGTTCCCGAACAGCAACGCACTCTAACCCGCAGGTTGGGCATCGCCATGGCGTTGGGCACCCGGTTGGCGCTGCTGTTCGCGTTGGCATGGATCGCCGGACTGACTGCGCCGTTATTTACCGCAATGGGCGAAGAAATTTCCTGGCGCGACATAATCTTAATCGGCGGCGGCATGTTTTTATTGGCTAAAGCGACGCGGGAAATTCACCACAACATCGAAGAGGCAGGCGATGCATCACCCACAGCCAAGCCCCTAGCCAACATACTTTCGGTGGTGGTGCAAATTGCCCTTATCGATTTGATTTTTTCGCTAGACAGCGTCATTACCGCCGTCGGCATGGTCAATGATTTGACCATTATGACCTTGGCCATCATCATCGCCGTGGCGTTAATGCTGCTAGCTTCCGGCCCGCTTTCCGCGTTCGTATCGCGCCACCCCACGGTAAAAATGCTGGCTATGAGCTTTTTGCTGTTGGTCGGCATGGCACTGGTGGCTGATGGACTGGGTATGTACATCCCCAAAGGCTACTTGTACTTCGCCATGGGTTTTTCGGTACTGGTGGAAAGCCTGAATTTGTGGATGTCGGCGCGACACAAACGTGCCCGCGACGTTACTCAAGGATAAGACAACTTGCCGCGCCATCGCTAGGCATGATAGGAACGCGACCATGTTAAATCGCATCAAGACCCTGTTGTTCACGGACAAGAACAAGAGCAAAGGGCCGCGCAAAAAATCTGAGATGGAGCTTGCCGCAGCCGCCCTGTTGGTCGAGGCCGCCGTTTTGGACGGCCAATTCGACGAAGCCGAACGCGCCACCATCGAACGGTTGCTCAAAAATCATTTCAACTTGAGCGACGATGATACGGCGACCCTTATTCTTGAAGCCGAAGAAACCATCCAAGATGCCAATGAACTTTACACGCTAGCGCGCACGGTCAAAGATGGGCTGGAAATTTCACAGCGCACGGCCATCATCGAAATGTTGTGGGAAGTCGCCTACGCCGATGGCGAGCTTCATGATTTTGAATCCAACTTGGTTCGCCGGCTGGCGGGGCAACTTTACGTTTCCGACCGCGACAGCGGCGAGGCGCGTAAGCGCGTTTTAGCCAAACTGGGCTTGAAATAGCCTTTTTTTTGTAAGCTTGAGACAAACGCCAAAATCGCGTAAACAACGGCTAACTGTTATCCAATTTGTGGAGAACCCCATGACCTACGTCGTCGTCGAAAACTGCATCAAATGTAAATATCAAGATTGTGTCGAAGTCTGCCCCGTAGACTGCTTCTATGAAGGTGAGAACTTCTTGGTCATCAATCCTGACGAATGCATCGATTGCGGCGTTTGCGAACCCGAATGCCCGGCCGAAGCGATCTTGCCCGACACCGAGCCCAATTTGGACAAATGGCTGGAAATCAACGCAAAATTTGCTGCCGAATGGCCTAATATCACCCGTAAGGGTACCATTGCCGCCGATGCCGCCGATTGGGACGGCAAACCCGGCAAGGAAGCCATGCTGAGCAAGAACCCCGGTAAAGGCACTTGATTTTTTAAGTCCGTTGATTTTAAACGGATTTTCGTCATTTTCACCCAAATAACCCCACCCCTTGCGGCTGAAACACGCCGAAAGGGGTGTATTTTTCGTTAATTTGTGATATAGTCGCTAAATGCTGGTCCTTGGGGGGCCGGCTTTACTGTGTAACAAGGTGTCTTTTTGGTCCATGCACCCTTTCGGCCTATTCAGATAGCCGTTTGAACCCTTGGTGGTTTTGCGTCGCCAAGACAGTGGGTGTTGGGCGGTTACACGGCCCAGTTCAATGCCCCGGCACTCCCGGGGATGCATAAAGCGGCTCTGCCGCTGACTTTCGCGTTTGCGAGTAGGCGTGTTGGCGCGTGATGCACCCAGATGCATTCCGTGCCCAGGGAAGGGGCGGCCTTGACGTTCTTGATGTTAGAATGTTTTGCCACCCGGCCGACCGTCGAAACGAACACATGTACGTGGCTCTAACCCAGAAGGCGACAAATGGCAGAAAAATTAATGTTCGGCACCGGTGACTTCGTAGTGTACCCGACCCACGGCGTGGGCAAGGTTCTCGGCATTGAAAAACAGGAAATTGCGGGCCATGCGCTAAAATTGTTCGTGATCTCATTCGAACATGAACGCATGACGTTGCGCGTTCCAATCGAAAAAGCCACGGATTCGGGTCTTCGCAAGCTGAGCTCCAAGAAAATTATGGATGGCGCGTTAAGCACGCTCAAAGGCCGCGCGCGCGTCAAGCGCACCATGTGGAGCCGCCGCGCTCAGGAATACGAAGCCAAGATTAATTCCGGCGACCCGGTATCCATCGCCGAAGTGGTGCGCGACCTGCACCGCCGCGCCGATCAGCCGGACCAGTCGTTCTCGGAACGTCAGATTTATGAACAGGCGCTGGAACGTCTGGCCAGTGAAGTGGCCGCGGTCGAAAAGATCGACATGGAAAAGGCCCAGACCAAACTGGAAAAGCTGCTGACCGCAGCGTAAACGGCTTAACCGAAAGCACAAAAAAGGCCGGAGCGTCACGTTCCGGCCTTTTGTTTTTGGGCTTTTGCCATTTTATTTAATGACTTTAACCTTTTGCCCCGGCGTCAGCGCATCATCGGCCTTAAGGCCGTTTAAGGCTTCAAACCATTCCGCTTTCAAATCGGGAATGACCATAGCATCAATCATATCGGCGACGCGGACTCCGCTGCCCACCTTAACCACCCGTACGCGATACGCATCGGCCTTCGCCAATTCACCCGGCGTCGGCTTCCGCAGGCTATAAGTGGTGCGGCGCAAAGGTTCACTCAATCGCGCCGATTCCTTCGGCGGCGTTTCAAACTGGAACCGCCAATAGGTATCTTTGTTTTGTTCGATCAAAATGCGCCGCACGTCCACGTTGCCCT
>Ga0299912_10005101_pt1 | contig 10784 bp, 10 predicted proteins | sample RVTome_2_FD_207667 | JGI IMG/M metagenome (GOLD analysis project Ga0299912, IMG submission 207667) | Soil microbial communities from uranium-contaminated site in the Upper Colorado River Basin, Wyoming, United States - RVT95D214 (version 2) ... | reverse complement strand
GGGAACCGGACGACTGGTTCCCGGGGGGCCGGGGAGCTAGAGGCATATCCCGAGCCAAGCCGGAGAGAGGAACTTCCCGGAATTGGGAGATGAACCTTTTTTTCAGCCGACGGTGCGTGTGGCGATGACGTCGACGCCCGTTCCAAGGACGTCGGCGATGAGGACCTGGCCGCGGCGGACCGGGGCCTCGGGACGCAGCTTGGCGATCTCGGCGAGGATAGGGAAAACGAACTCGCGCGGCACGGGGCCGCTCAGCCGGACCGAGGCCATCTTCGCCGGCGTGCCCCGGACCGGCACGGACGTGGCCAGGTTCCGCTTCGGATGGAGAACTTCCTCGATAGCGAAAGGAACGCCCTTATCGCATTGATTTCCGTGTATTTCCAACTCACCGGTCGCATCCCTCCGGACTTCGAGCTCGCAGCCGACCGGGCAGAGGACGCAGGTCAGACGGTCGAGGGCGGGAAGGTCACTCATGGCAGCTCACTTCAAGGTCTTCTTTGACCGTTTGCCGGACCTTGATCTTCTGCAGCTCGGAAGGAAGAAGGCGGCCGAATTTTTTCCTCGAGTAGACCTTCTCCGTCGCTTTCCCCTTGACGAGGACCTGGACGTTCCTGAGCGGCCGCGCGACCCGGAAGCTCCACTCGACGCCGGCCGCCCCGGACGTCAAAAACTGGGGCAGGGCGTACTTGACGTTAGGCCCGGCGGAAATCCGGACCGTCCCTCCCGCGACCCTCTCCCCCGCCGCGTATCGGGCGGCGCGCTCCCCGGCGGCGAATCCTTCGAAGGAGGCCCAATCGGCGACATCGTGGATGTGTAGGACGTTGCCGCAGGAAAAGATCCCGGGGGCCGAGGTCATCAGCGTCTGGTCGACAACGGCTCCGCCGGTGATCGGCGAAAGCTCGACGCCCGCCCGCTTCGAGAGCTCGTTCTCGGGGATGAGCCCGACCGACAGGAGCAGGGTATCGCAGGGAATGACGCTCTCCGTCCCGGCGACCGGGGCGAGCCTGTCGTCGACCTTGGCCACGACGACGCTCTCCACTCGGTCCCGGCCGCGGATCTCGACGACGGTCGACCGCAGCTCGAGCGGGATGCCGAAATCCATCAGGCACTGCCTCACGTTCCGCTCGAGCCCGCTCGCCCAGGGCAGGATCTCGAAGACGCCCTTGACCGCCACCCCCTCGAAAGTCAGGCGGCGAGCCATGATCAACCCGATATCGCCCGACCCCAGGATGACGGCCTGGTTCCCGATGCGAAGGTTCTGGAGGTTGACCAGATTCTGGGCTGAGCCGGCCGTGAAGATCCCGGCGGGCCGCGTTCCCGGGATCTCGATCATGCCGCGCGTCCGCTCCCGGCAGCCCATGGCCAGCACGACCGACTTGGCCTTGACGAGCCTGTAACCGGCCCGCGAGTTGACCCGAAGGACTCGGTCCGCCGTTAGGTCGAGGACCATGGCCCCGGTCTCGACCTTGATCGGCTCGCGGACGACGTCCTCGATGAGGCGCTCGGCGTACTCGGGTCCGCTGATCGTCTCCTTATAGAGGAAAAGCCCGAAGCCGTCGTGGACGCACTGGTTGAGGATGCCGCCGAGGGTCCGCTCGCGCTCGAGGAGGAGAACGCCTCCCGCTCCCGCCCGTCGGGCGCCCAAGGCCGCGGCCAAACCGGCCGGGCCGCCGCCGATGACGACGACATCATGGGCTTCGATCGTTTCCATGTTCGCTCAGCCCTTAAGACGCCCATAGAAGAGGCGCGAGCCGCCGCCCCGCTTGGTGATGCGGTCGGCCGGGACGCCCTCGTCCTGGAGGATCTCGACGATGCGCGGCGTGCAGAAACCGCCCTGACAGCGGCCCATGCCGCAGCGCGTCCGGCGCTTGACGGCGTCCATTGTCCGGGCCCTGAACGGGTTCCGGAGCGCAGCGACGACCTCGGCCCGGGTGACGTGCTCGCAGCGGCAGACCATCTCGCCCCAGTCGGCGTCCCCGGAAACCCTCCCGGTCCGCTCGTCGTCGTCCATGGCGGCGAACCGTCGCCTGTGGGGCCGCTCCGGATCGAAGTCGGGCTTCGGCCGGAGGTCCTCCTTCGTGCCGATCATCCCGGCCACCATGACGGCGATGGCGGGCGCAGCGGTCAGGCCGGGCGACTCGATGCCGACGAGGTTTATCCAGCCCGGACGGAGGGCGCTCTCCTCGACGATGAAATCGCCGAACCTGTCCCTGCCGGAGGGGTCGACGAGCTTGGGACGGATCCCGGCGTAACTGTGGATGAAGGAGACGCGGGAGAGCTCGGGCATGAGACGGCCGGCCTCGGCCTTGAGCCGGCCCATGACCTCGCTGGTCGAGGCGTCATCGCGCTTGTCCTCGACCGGCTCCGCGCTCGGGCCGAGGATGATGTTCCCCTCGAGGGTCGGCGTGATGTGGATGCCGAGGCCCGGATCGTTCCGCGGCGGCACGGGATAGACGGGGAGGTTGAGCCGGAGGCCGCAGTCCTTATCCGTGATGAGATATTCGCCCCGGAACGGGAAGACCCGGAAATCGTCGATCCCGGCCAGGCGGGCCACGTCCTCGGAAAAAAGCCCCGCGCTGTTGACGACCCAGCGCGCCGCGAACGTCCCTTTCGGCGTCGCCAGGTGGAAGAGGCCGCCGCGGAAGTCAACGGCCCCGACGGGCGCCTCGAGCAGGACCCGGGCGCCGTTTTGCCAGGCGCACTCGGACAGGGCGATGGTGAATTCGTAGGGGGAGATGATGCCCGTATGCGGCGAATAGAGCGCCCAGCGGCCGCGGGCCAGGGGCTCGAGGCGCCGGATGGCGGTCTCGTCCACGATCTCGAGGCCCGGGACGCCGCCCTTGTCGCCTTCGGTTTTAAGCTCCTCGAGGCGGCTCCTGTCCTCATCGGCCAGGGCCACGACCAGCTTTCCCGTCTTGCGGTGAGGGACGCCGAGCTCCCAGGCCAAACCATAGATCATCCCCAGGCCGGCGACGTTGGTCCTGGCCTTGAGCGATCCGGCCGGGGCGTTGAACCCGGCGTGGATGACGCCGCTATTGCCCTTGCTGATGCCCTCGGCCAGGTCGGCATTTCTCTCGAGGAGGAGAAGCCGCAATTCGTAGCGCGAGAGCTCCCTGAGGACGGCGCTGCCGACGACCCCGCCGCCGATGACGGCGACGTCGCAAACCGCGCTCTTCTTGTCGGCCATGCTCTATCAGCCTGACATCATACCAAATCAGGACGCGGCCTCATAGGGCACCGCTCAGGCGCGGAAGCGCCCTTCTTCGGTCAGTGGAGATACAAGGCCTCGAGTCGTTGGAGCAGGGTGTGGAATTCCTCGTGCCGGCCCTCGCCGACGACGGTCTTTTCGACTTCGGCGAAACAGGTGGTCAGCTCGTCTTGCGCCGCTGTGGACAACCGGGCGTCGGCCATCGGATAGAGTATATTGTCTTCCTTATAAATGTGTTGGGAGAGCAGGGCGCCGTAGCCGCGTGCGCTCTCTGCGAAGCGTCGGGCGGCCGCCTTGTCGCCCTTCCTGATGCCGGGTATCGAGTCCGCCATGGCCTTGACAAGGGCGCGCCCCTCGACATGCTCGCGGAGCATGACTCCCAGGGGGCCGCCCATCCGGGGAATACCGGCTTTTTCCATGGCCGGGAAGAGCAGGTCTTCCTCCTTGGCGTGATGGCACTTGTCGGCGAATCCCCGGACGAAGTCCACGGCCTCTTCGAGGTGGACCGGCTCGACTTTTTCGCCCGCCTCTAAGCGGTCGGCCATGGTTCCCAGGATACTGATCATCAGCAGGATCGCCTGATGCTCTTGACTAAGTTCGGCCGTTGGTTTCATGTGTGTACTCCTTTCGATGAATGGTTCGGGCCGGCTACTGACCCAGGAGCGCGGCGGAAGCGCGGGAGGCAAGGAGGGAGGGCAGGAGGCCGAGGAGGAGCAGGGCGGCGGCACAGACGGCCAGGACGACCATGACGGCTCCGGAGACGCTCTCCGGGCCCGCCGGGCCCGCGTCGAGCGGCACCGTTTCTTCCAGGAACATGGCCTTGCCGATCCGGAAGTAGTAGAAGAGCGAGATGGCCGAGTTCAACGCGCCGGCGGCGGCCAGGAGGATAAGTCCCCTGTCCACGGCCGCAGTGAACAGGAAATACTTGCCCATGAAGCCGGCGGTCGGCGGGATCCCCACGAGCGACAGGAGGACAACCAGGACGCTCGCCGCAGCGACCGGCGACCGGCGGGAGAGCCCGCGGAGGCCGTCGATCGTTTCGTCGAACCGGCCTCCCCTATCGACGAGGAGGATGAGACCGAAGGCGGCGGAGTTCATGACCACGTAGACGACGACATAGAACAAGACGGCCATCCAATCGGATCCACCCCACGACGCAAGCCCGATGGCCAGATAGCCCGCCTGGGCGATCGACGAGTAGGCGAGCATTCGCTTGACGCTCGTCTGGGTCAGCGCGGCCAGGTTCCCCCAGAACATGGTCGCCAAGGCTACCGCCTGCAGGATGAAACTCCATTCCCTGATGTAGCCGCCGAAAAGGACCGCCATGGCCCTGACGAGGACGGCGATGACGGCGGCCTTGGGCGCGGTGGACAGGAAGATGACGAGCGGCGTCGCGGCCCCCTCGTAGACGTCGGGCGCCCACATGTGGAAGGGAACGAAGGCGGCCTTGAAGAACAGTCCGACGAAGAAAAGGCTCATGGCCACGAGGGCGGCCAGGCCGTTGGCGCCGGCCAGGGCCGGACCGGCCGCGGCGTACCCCGTCTCCCCTGTCAGGCCGAAGACGAGGGCCAGGCCGAGAAGCATGACCGCGGAGCTCAGCGTCCCGAGGAAGAAGTACTTGATCCCCGCCTCGGCCGCGCGCCGCTCCTTCTTGAAGATCCCGGCCAGGACATAAGACGGGATGGCGAAGAGCTCGAACGTCACGTAAGTCGTGACGAGGTCGGTCGCCGAAACCGCGGTCATCATCCCGACCATCGAGAGGAGCGCCAGGTAATAGACCTCGCCCGGCTCGTTTTTCTCGACATTGAAGAAGCGGAAGGCCAGGACGATGGACAGGGCGCCCGCGACGAGGACGGCCGCCTTGAAGAAGAGCGCGAACGAGTCCGCCATGAGGTGGCCACCGAAAAGAGCGTCCGCCGATGGCGGCGTCAGGACAAGCGCCAGGCCGGCCACCCCGATCCCGGCCAGGGCGACGTATCCCGCTCCCCGCCGGCCTCCTTTCTTGACGAAGAGGTGGACGAACATGGAGGCCACGGCCGCGGCCAGGAGCACGATCTCGGGGACGAAATGCCCCAGGTCGGAGCCGGCGGCAGACATCATCGCGGCGCCTCGTAATGAGCCGGATTGACGATGCGGATGATCTTCTCCACGGGCTTGTCGATGACGGTCAGAAAAGGCTTCGGGAAAATCCCGATCCAGAAGGCCAGGATGAGGAGCGGCAGGAAGGTCGCGAATTCGCGGACGGTCAGGTCCTGGAGCGATTCGTTGGCCGGGTTCGTGAGCTTGCCGAACATCACCCGCTGGTAGAGCCAGAGCATGTAGCCGGCGCCCAGGACGATCCCCGTCGCGGCGATCGCCGTCCACAGCCAGCTCACCGAGAAGGTCCCCATGAGGATCATGAACTCGCCGATGAAGCCGTTGAGCCCGGGCAGGCCGATCGACGACATGGTCATGACCAGGAAAACAGCCGCGTAGACCGGCATCCGCGACGACAGTCCGCCGAACTCGGCGATGAGCCGGGTGTGGCGGCGTTCGTAAATAACACCAACGATCAAGAACAGGGCCCCCGTCGAAATCCCGTGGTTGACCATCTGGAGGACCGCGCCCTTGGCCGCCATCGGGGTCAGGGCGAAAAGGCCCAGCATGATAAAGCCCATGTGCGAGACCGAGGAGTAAGCGATGAGTTTCTTCATGTCCTTCTGCATGAGCGAGACGAGCGCCCCGTAAACGATGGCCGCCAGGGCCAGGACGGCCATGGCCGGGGCGTAGCGGCGGGCGGCCTCGGGGAGAAGAGGCAGCGAGAAGCGGAGGAAGCCGTAGGCGCCCATCTTCAGCAGGACGCCGGCCAGGATGACCGACCCGGCCGTGGGCGCCTCGACGTGGGCGTCGGGAAGCCAGGTATGGAAGGGGAACATCGGCACCTTGATGGCGAATCCCAGGAAGAAGGCCAGGAAAACCCAGCCCTGCAGGACGCCGGGGAGGACGGAGCCGGCCGCGACCATGGCCGTCCAATCGAACGTTTGATGCTGGCTCCGGAGGACCAGGATGCCGACGAGCATGGCCACCGAGCCGAAAAGCGTGTAAAGGAAGAACTTGATCGCCGCGTAGAGTCGCCTCTCCCCGCCCCAGATGCCGATCAGGAAATACATCGGGACGAGGACGATCTCCCAAAAGACATAAAACAGGAGCAGATCGAGGGCCAGGAAGACACCGACCATCCCCGTCTCGAGGAGGAGAAGGAAGACGTAATATTCCTTCAAGCGGCCCCGGACCGCCTGCCAGGAGGAGAGCGTGGCGACGAACGTCAGGAGCGAGGTCAGGAGGACGAGGAGGAGCGAGATGCCGTCGACGCCGAGGAGGTACTGGGCCCCGATGGCCTTGATCCAGGGCAGCCGCTCGACGAGCTGCATGTCGCCGGACGCGGCGTCGAACCGGGAGAGGATGAGGAGCGTCGCCGCGAATTCGAGCCCGGTGAAGATGTTGGCCGCAATCTTGATCGCCTTGCCCCGCGAGCCGGGGAGGAAGAGGACGACGAGCATTCCGGCCACCGGGAAGAAGGTGACGAACGTTAGGATCGGCATGCCGAAGATGTTCATGACGCGAGCTCCTCCATGGTCTTAAAACACCGTGACGACGAGCGTGATGACGAGGGCGGCGCCCAGGACGACGGCCAACGCATAGTTGTAGATGTAACCGGTCTGGAGCCGGCGCAGGAGCGACGAGGCGATGAGATGAACCCTCCCGACCCCGTTGACGGCATCGTCGACGACCCTCTCGTCGAAAAAAATGGCCAGGCGCGAGACGCGCCGCGCCAGTCCGGCCGCCCCGTCGACCAGACCGTCGATGATACGCCGATCGATCCAATCGGCGGTCCGGCCCGCCGCGAAAACACCGCCGACGAAGATCTTGTTGTAGGCCTCGTCGACATAATATTTCCGTGAGACGGTCCGGTAAAGCGTCTTGAATTTTTCCGAGAATCGCCGGGCCGGCTCCCCTCGCCGTTTCACGTAGACAGCGTAGGCGGCATAGATCGCCGCGACGGCCACGCCGACAGAGACCATCATAAGCAGGATCTCCGTGCCGGCCGGAAGATGCGTCTCGTGGACTCCGACGCTCGTCTTCAGGAACCGGGCGAACCAGGCGCCGCCGCCGAGGACACGGGGCAAGCCGACATATCCGCCGAAGATCGCGAGGACGGCCAGGACTTGGAGCGGGACGAGCATCACCGGCGGGGATTCATGGAGGTGATGCCCGGACTCCGGCGTGAACCGCTCCTCGCCGTGGAAGGTCAGGAAGATCAGCCGGAACATGTAAAAAGCGGTCAGGGCCGTCCCGGCCAGGCCGAGGGCCCAGACGAGATAGTTCCCCGAAGCGAAGGCCGAGGCCAGGATCTCGTCCTTGGAGAAGAACCCGGAGAGCCCCGGGACACCCGAGATGGCCAGCGCCCCGACGAGGAAGACTCGGTAGGTCCGGGGGACGTGTTTCTTCAGGCCGCCCATCTTCCTCATGTCCTGTTCGCCGGACAGGGCGTGGATGACGCTCCCGGCGGCGAGGAAGAGGAGGCTCTTGAAAAAGGCGTGGGTCACCAGGTGGAACATCCCGGCGGCGTAAGCCCCCACGCCGAGCCCCATGAACATGGTGCCGATCTGGGAGATCGTCGAATAGGCCAGGACGCGCTTGATGTCGGTCTGGACGAGGCCCATGGTCGCCGCGTAGACGGCGGTGAAGGCGCCGGTCAGGGCGACCACGGTCAGGGCCGTCCCCGAGAAAGAGAACAAGGCGTGGAATCGGGCGACCATGTAGACGCCGGCCGTCACCATCGTCGCGGCGTGGATGAGGGCCGAGACGGGCGTCGGGCCCTCCATGGCGTCCGGAAGCCAGGTGTAAAGGGGGATCTGGGCCGACTTGCCCGTGGCCCCGAGGAAAAGAAGCAGGGCCGCGGCGGTGGCCGTTCCCTTGGCCAGCATCCCGCCCTCGACGGCGGCCGTGATCCCGGCAATATCAACCGTCCCCAGAGCGTAGATGAGAATTCCGGTGCCGAGAAGGAAGCCGAAGTCCCCGACCCGGTTGGTGATGAAGGCCTTTTTCCCGGCAGCGGCGGCGGCATCCTTGGTGAACCAGAAGCCGATGAGCAGGTAGGAGCACAGCCCCACGCCTTCCCAGCCGATGAACATGACGCCCAGGTTGGCGCCAAGCACCAAGATGAGCATGGCGAAGGTGAAGAGGTTGAGATAGGCGAAAAACCGCGCGTAGCTGCGGTCGTGGGCCATGTAGCCGACGGAGTAGATATGGATGAGGAGGCCTACTCCGGTCACGACGAGGGTCATCACCGCGGCCAACGAGTCGTAGCGGAAGGCGAGGTCGAGGGAGAGAGAAACGGCTCTCCCTCCCGCCGTCCGGACGAGGCTCGCCGGGACCCAGGTAAAGAGCGTCTTGACGAGGACGGGCTCGGCCGAACGGAGGAGGCCGGCGAAGGCGGCCACGGCGGCGGCGAAGCTCAACCCGGCCGCCCCGACCGCCGTCACCCCGACCGCCCGCCGGGAGAAGAAGCGGATGCCGACGAGCCCGTTGACGGCCGCGCCGAGGAGGGGGAAGAGCGGGATGAGGAGGAACATCGACTATCCTTTGAGGTCGTTGAGCGCGTCGGTGTCGTAGCTTTTTTTATGCCGGAAGTAGGAGAGGACCAGGGCGAAGCCCACCGCCGCCTCCGACACGGCCATGATGATGACGAAGAGAGCGAAGATCGAGCCCCGCGGCGAATTCAAGTGCCGCCCCAGTCCGGCGAGGATGATGTTCACGCCGTTGAGGAGGAGCTCGAGGGACATGAGCATGATGACCAGGTTCTTGCGGACGAGGACGCCGGCCAGGCCGATCGTGAAGACGATCAGGCCTAATCCGAGGACGGCTTCAATCGGGATCATCGATGTGCTTCCTTCGGGCGACGACGATGGCCCCGACGAGGACGGCCAGCAAGAGGACCGAGGCGGCCTCGAACGGGAGGAGATACGAGGAGAGGAACATCTCGGCCATCTCCTTGAATCCCGCCCCGTCTTCGCGGGGCGGGGCGGCGGGGAAGCCGGTCCGCAGGACGAGCGTGACGACCTCGGCGCACAAGAGCACGGGCACGCCGACAAGGAAGATCTTCGGGATGAGTCTCCGTTGTTCGGGGACGATCTCTTTGAGGTTGACGATGATGATAACGAAGATGTAGAGGACGACGATCCCCCCGCCGTAAACGAGGATCTGGATCGCGCCCAGGTATTCGGCCTGCAGGGTGAAGAACACGCCGGCCGTGGCGAGGACGGTGAAGGCCAGGTAGAGGACGCTGTGCATGGCATTCTTCTGGACGACGACGAGGACGGCCGAAACGACGGCCAGGACGCCGAACAGACTGAAAACGGCGAGCGTGATCATCCGCCCCTCCGGCAGCCGGCACAGAGGTGTTTCTGGAGATCCTCACCGGCGAGATACATGTCGGGCAGGTCGAAAAGTAGCCCGGCCCTGTCGAGACCCGTCAGGCGGAACTCCCGCGAGAAGCGGATGGCGCTCGTCGGGCAGACCTCGACGCAGAAACCGCAGAAGCTGCAGCGTTCGAGCGTCCAGTCGAACTTGACCGGCCGCATGACCTTGGCCCCTTCCCCTTTCTTCCCCTCGATGTCGAAGCAGTTCGTTCCGCAGGCCCTCTGACAGGCCTTGCAGGCAATGCAGAGCGGTTCTCCCTGCTCGTCCCGGTGGAGCCTGAGGATCCCCCGGAAGCGCGGCGCCGGCTCCTTGATTTGCTCGGGGTACTGGACGGTCACCTTTGGGCTGAAGTAAATCCGGAGGGTCACCCAGAGACCCTGCAGGATGTCGACTAGGAAAAACGATTTGAGGAAACGTCCGAGCCGGTTCATCGGAGATACCCCAGCAGGGCCACGGCTAGGAAATTGACGAGCGAAAGCGGGATGAGCCACTTCCAGACGAGCCGGATGAGCGAGTCGAAACGGTAGCGCGGGAAGGTCGCCCGGATCCAGACGTAAAGGTAAAGGAAGAACATGATCTTGATCAGATACCAGATGAACCCGGGCACGACATGGACGAACGAAAGGGCCTTGACGCTGGGGAAGGGCGGGAGCCAGCCGCCGAAAAAGAGGATGACGACGAGCGACGACACCAGGACCATGTGGGCGTATTCGGCCATGTAGAAGTAGGCGAATTTCATGCCCGAATACTCCGTGTGGTAGCCGGCGACGAGCTCCGACTCGGCCTCGGGCAGGTCGAACGGGGCGCGGTTCGTCTCGGCCACGGCCGAGATCCAGAAGACGACGAACGACACGGGCATCAGGAAGCCGTGCCAGACGCCCGACGACTCCTGGCGGCGGACGATCTCGACGAGGTCCATGGACCGGGCGACGAAGGCGACCGTGAGCACGGTCAGGCCGATCGGGATCTCGTAGCTCAGGACCTGGACGACCGAACGGAGGGCCCCCATGAGCGGGTACTTGGAATTCGAAGCCCAGCCGCCGAAGATGACGCCGAAGACCGAGATGGTCGACAGGCCGAGGACGATGAGGAGTCCGACCGGGCTCTCGGCGAT
>Ga0299912_10005100_pt1 | contig 10785 bp, 7 predicted proteins | sample RVTome_2_FD_207667 | JGI IMG/M metagenome (GOLD analysis project Ga0299912, IMG submission 207667) | Soil microbial communities from uranium-contaminated site in the Upper Colorado River Basin, Wyoming, United States - RVT95D214 (version 2) ... | reverse complement strand
TGTGGGCAAGGAGGACTACACGCCCTTCGGCGTGGACGTCACCGTCTACACCCTCGCCCCGGCCGCGGTCTTCCTGACGACGCTGATGACCCTCCTGGTCGTGCCGTTCGCGCCCGGGCTGTACGGGCAGGACTTCAACATCGGCCTGCTCTACCTGTTCGCCGTCGGCGGGCTCAACGTCGTCGGCCTGATGATGGCCGGCTGGGCGAGCTTCAACAAGTACTCGCTCATCGGCGCCCTCAGGGCCGCCGCCCAGGCGATCAGCTACGAGATCCCGCTCACCCTGTCGGTGGTGGGGGTGATCATCCTGGCCGGCACGATGAGCCTCAACTCGGTCGTCGAGCAGCAGGCCGGGTCGTTCCTCGACTGGAACCTCTGGAAGCAGCCCCTTGGCCTGATCATCTTCTTCATCGCCGCGACCGCCGAGGCGAACCGGACACCGCTGGACATGACCGAGGCGGACCAGGAGCTGGTGGCCGGCTTCGCCACCGAGTACTCGGGGATACGCTTCGGCTTCTTCTTCTTCGCCGAGTACGTCAACGTCTTCGTCGTCTCGGCGCTGACCGTCGTCCTGTTCTTCGGCGGCTGGAACGCGCCGTTCGACTGGCCGCTGCCGGTGACGATCGCCCTCGACCCGGGGAGCCTGGGGGTCTGGCTGCCGATCCTGCTGGCCCTCGCCCCGGTCGTCGGCACGCTCGTCCTGGCCGCCCCGTTCTGGCTCCTGTCCAGCCGGATCTCCAGTCTGGCCGCCCTGGCGATCGGCTTCGTCCTGCTCAACCTGCTCGCGGTCGCCCTGGTCCTCGGCTGGGCGTTCGTCAGCTTCGACTGGGTGGTGGGCCTGTTCTGGATGGTGGCCAAGGCGTTCGTGTTCGTGTTCGCCTTCGTCTGGATGCGCGCAACCCTGCCCCGGGTCCGGGTCGACCAGCTCATGGGCTTCGCCTGGAAGTGGCTCCTGCCGGCCGCCCTGGTCAACATCTTCGCCACCGCCGCGGCGGTCGTCGTGGTGGGGCAGTGAGGGCGCCGGCATGAGCCTCCTGCCCGGCATGGGGATCGTCCGGGGGATGGCCTTCACCCTGCGCCGGTTCTTCCGGTCGGCCGAAACGGTCCGCTACCCCGAGGTCACGCCGGAGATCTCGCCGCGCTACCGCGGCCGCCTCCAGCTGCTCCACGACGAGCACGGGACGCTCAAGTGCGAGACCTGCTTCCAGTGCGCCCAGGCGTGCCCGATCGAGTGCATCGAGATGGGCGGGGTGGACACGGGTGGCCGCTACGCCGTCTACTGGGGGGCCGCCGAGACGTACGGCGAGCGGCGCGCGGAGTCGGCCCTGCGACGCTCCGGGCGCGAGGTGCCCGACGAGCGCTACGCCCACTGGGAGACGGTCGACCTGGCCCCGGTGCGCCGGATCCTGGAGGAGCACGACCACGACCCGCACGCGCTCCTGTCGATGCTCGAGGCCGTCCAGCGGGAGTACGGTCACCTGCCGGTGGCCGCGCTCCGGGAGCTCAGCTCCGTGACCGGGGCCTGGTACGCGATGGTCTACGGCACGGCCAGCTCGTACCGGCACTTCCGCTTCGAGCGGCCGGCGCGCGCCGTCGCCGTCTGCCGCTGCCCGGCCTGTCTGCTCGCCGGCGGCGGGCGGCTGGCGGACGCACTGGCGTCGGGCCTGGAGGCGGACCTCGGCCGGCTCGCCCCGTCCGGCCTCCGCTTCGACTGGCTGCCGGCCCACCCCGAAGGGATCCCCTCGCCGGTCGTCGCCCTCGACGGCGAGCCGCAGCCCGAGGTGTCCCCGGCCAACGCCGCCGCCTGGGCCCGGGCCCTCGCCGGCACCCATCCCGCCAGCCGGACGGTCCACTAGGCCGATGACGACGATCCTGCCCACCCCGGCCTCCTGGCCCCGGATCATCCTCCCGGAGGACGGCCCGGCCAACCCGCTCGACCTGGACGCGGCCGTCGCCGCCGGCGCGTTCGCCGGGCTGCGCCGCGCGGCCCGCGAACTAGGTCCCACTGGCACGACCGCGACGGTCGCCGCGGCCGGCCTCCGCGGGCGCGGCGGAGCCGGCTTCCCGACGGCCGACAAGTGGCGGGCCGTCGCCTCGCAGCCGGACCGGACCCGGTTCGTGGTGGTCAACGCGGTCGACGGCGATCCCGGCGTGAGCATCGCCCGGGAGCTGCTCGCCCGCCGCCCGTACGCCGTCCTCGAAGGGGCCGCGATCGCGGCCCTGGCCACCGGCGCGCGGACGATCGTGGTCGCGGTCCGGGGCGAGGACACGGCCGGCAGAGGGGCGCTGGAGGCGGCGGTGGCGGCGGCGACCGAGGCCGGCTACCTCGGCCGCGATGCGCTCGGCGTGGGCTCCCCGCTGGCCGCCGAGATCCGGCCGGTGCGCGGCGGCCTCCTGCTCGGCGAGGAGACGGTCCTGCTCAACGTCCTGGCCAACCGCCGGGCCCAGGCCGAGCAGCGCCCGCCGTACCCGTCCGAGCACGGGCTGGACGGCCACCCGACCGCGCTCAACAGCGTCGTCACCCTGGCCGCGCTGCCCTGGATCGTGGTCAACGGCGCCGATGCCTACGCCGCCGTCGGCGATCCCGAGGCGCCCGGCACGACCCTCGTCCAGCTGTCCGGGGCGGTCGCGACCCCGGGCATCGCCGAGGTCCCGACCGGGACGCCGCTGGCCCGGATCGTCGACCTGGCCGGGGGCGTTGCGGCCGGCCGGACCCTCAAGGCGTTCCTGGTGGGCGGGCCGTCGGGTGGCATGCTGCCGGCCGGGCTGGCCTCCACGCCGTACTCCTTCGGCCCGCTCCGGGCGGCCGGTGCCCACCCGGGCTCTGGCTCGGTCGTCGTCGCCGACGAGTCGGCCTGCGTCGTGGACCTGGCCCGGCTCCTGGTCCGCTACTGCGCCGACGAGGCCTGCGGCAAGACGATCCCCTGCCGGATCGGCACCCGGCGGATGGCCGAGATCGCCGCCCGGATCGCGGCCGGCCGGGCGCGGCCGGCCGACCGGGGCCTGGCCCTGGACCTGGCCGCCGACATCGACGGCTCGGCCCTGTGCGACCACGAGCGCCAGGCCTGCAACCCGCTCCTGACCGCGCTGCGCCACTTCGGGCCGGAGGTCGACGACCACCTCCACGGCACCTGCCCGGCCGGCGTCTGCCTGCCGGCCGGGACGCAGGCCGCGACGCCTGCCGGGCCGAAAGGCTGAGGCGCGACCGACGATGACCGACCTGATCACCCGCCCCGCCCCCGACGGCCTCCCGGCCCCGGCCCCCGGCACCACCGGCGCCGCCGGCCCGTCGCTGGCCGAGCGGCTGCTCGAGACCCAGGCACCGCAGCGGCCGCTGTCCACCCCGCTCATCCGGCTCGAGGTCGACGGCCGGACGATCGAGGGGCGCGAGGGCCAGACGATCCTGGAGGTCTGCCGGGACAACGGGATCGAGATCCCGACCCTCTGCTACGAGCCCAAGCTGCCCGGATTCGGCGCCTGCCGGATGTGCGTGGTGGAGGTCGACGGCGAGGAGCACCCGCCGATCAGCTGCTCGCGCCTGGCCGAGGCGGGCATGGTCGTGCGGACCCAGACCGAGGAGGTCCGCCGGCTGCGGCGGACGAACCTGGAGCTGATCTTCTCCGACCACAACGCCTACTGCCTGCCGCCCTGCCAGTACAAGTGCCCGAGCCACATCGACATCCCGGGCTTCCTCAAGGCCAACGCCGAGGGCGAGTTCCGCGAGTCGGCCCGGATCTTCAAGCGCACCATCCCCTTCCCGTCCATCCTCGGCCGGGTCTGCCCCGCACCGTGCGAGGAGCACTGCCGCCGGGACGAGGTGGACGAGGCGATCGCCATCCGCGACAGCCACCGCTACGCCGGCGACCGGGTCCTGGGGGAGATGCTCGAGCAGGGGATCGACCCGCCGGTCCCGTTCGAGCTCGGGGCCAGGACGGGCCGCCGGGTGGCGGTTGTCGGCTCCGGCCCGGCGGGCACGTCGGCCGCCTACTACCTGCTGATCGCCGGCCACGAGGTGACCATCTTCGAGCGCGACCCGAAGCCGGGCGGCATGCTCCGCTACGGCATCCCCGAGTACCGGTTGCCGAAGGACCGGGTCCTCGAGCCCGAGTACGAGTGCGTCACCCGCCTGGGCGGCCGGTTCGTCTGCGGCCAGGCGCTGGGCCACGACTTCACCATCGACGACCTCCAGAGCCAGGGCTTCGACGCGGTCGTGGTGGCGACCGGCTGCTACGACACCAACAAGCTGGGAATCCCCGGCGAGGACGCCGACGGCGCGATCGACGGCCTCGAATACCTGCGCATCGCCACCCTCGGCGAGACCTACCCGGGCCACGCCGGCAGCCGCGTGGTCGTCATCGGCGGCGGCTTCACGGCCATGGACTGCGTGCGCACCTCGGTCCGCCAGGGCGCCTCGGAGGTGACCCTGGTCTACCGGCGCGACATGAAGGACATGCCGGCGGCATCGGAGATCCACGAGGCGATCGAGGAGGGCGTCGTCGCCATCTTCCAGGCCGGGCCCACCCGGGTCCTGGTCGACGAGGCCGGGAAGGTGACCGGGGTCGAGTTCATCCGGATGCGCCTCGGCGCGCCCGACGAGTCCGGGCGCCGCCGGCCGGAGCCGGCCCCGGGGACGGAGTTCACCATCGACTGCGACCGCGTCCTGGTGGCCATCGGCCAGGGCCCCGACCTGTCCTGGCTGGGTCCCGGCGCGACCGGGCTTGAGGCGACGAAGCAGCGCCGCCTCCGGGCCGACGCGGTCACCTTCGAGACCGGGCGGGCGGGCGTGTTCGGCGCCGGCGACGTCCGGATCGGCGCGTCGACCGTGGTCCAGGCGACCGCCGAGGGCAGGCGCTGCGCCTACGCGGCGGACGCCTTCCTGCGGGGCGAGGACCTGGCCGCGATCCGGGCCCGCCAGACGCTGGCCGAGCCGCAGCCCGAGTTCCTCTCGATCGTCCCGTTCACCGCCGAGGTGAAGGAGCCGCGCCACCGGCTCCGCTCGCTGCCGGCCGCCGAGCGGCGGGCGAGCTACGTCGAGTACGAGATCCCCTACAGCCGGGCGGAGGCCGTCGCCGAGAGCACCCGCTGCCTCCAGTGCACCTGCGAGGCGATCGGCTTCTGCGACCTCCGCCGGCTCGGTATCGAGTACGGCACGACGCTCCGGACGCTGGAGCCGAAGCACGGCTTCGGGGCGGGCTACCGGAGCGTGACCGAGAACCGCTTCACCGGGGCGAACCACGACTACATCCGCGATGACAGCCATGCCTTCATCCTGCGGGAGCCGTCGCGCTGCATCGACTGCGGTCGCTGCGCCAACGTCTGCGCCGAGGTGGTGGGCGCGGCCTGCTACGACTTCATGCGGACCGGCTTCGACGCGCTGGTGACGACGCCGCTGGACATGAGCCTGAACGACACGCCCTGCGTGTCCTGCGGCCGCTGCGCGGAGACCTGCCCGACCGGCGCGCTGATGCCCAAGCCGCGCATCCTCCAGCAGTACGACGTCGACGAGAGCCGCTGCATCCTGTGCGGCATCTGCGTCGACGCCTGCCCCTACGACGCCCTCCGCTGCGGCCCGGACTTCGAGCTGGCCCACACCAGCCGGGCGGAGCCGATGATCGACCTGATCGCGATCGCGGCCGTCGACCGCGAGACCGAGATGAGCTACATCCGGCGCGAGCGCGACTGGGACGGAAGGGCGGCCATCGCCGGGCGCGACGCCGGCCCGCGCCTGCTGCCCGTCCTGCCGGCCTCGCTGGCCCGGCTCCATGGCGACGGCCACGACACGGACGGCGGGGCGGGGCTCGATCCCGTCGGCCACAATGAAGGCGCTCCGGCGGGGGGAGCCGGCAGCGACGCACCCCCTCGCTGACAAGGACATCGGTGCCGATCCCCGACACGATCCCGCTGCTGAACCTACCCTGGGCCGACGCCCTGTTCGCCCTGCTCGCCGGGGTGATGCTCCTGGCGGCCCTGCTCGTCGTCACCCTGCGCGACATCATCCGCTGCGGCCTCGCCCTGATCGTCTGCTTTGCCGCGCTCGCCGGCCTGTACGTGCTCCTCGGGGCGCCGCTCCTCGCCGCCACCCAGGTCCTGGTGTACATCGGCGCGATCGCCGTGCTGATCCTGTTCGCGGTCATGCTCACCCAGGCCAAGGCGGCCCCGACCCGCCTCGTGTTCCAGACCCAGGCGATCCCGGCGGCGATCGCCGCGGCCGTGCTGGCCATCGTCATCGGCCTGGCCGCCGCCGCCACCGACTGGGGCGAGGCCGGCCGCCGGGTCGCGACCGGGACGGACGCCCTCGCCACCCTCCTGTTCAGCGACTACGTCCTGCCCTTCGAGGTCGTCAGCGTCCTCCTGCTCCTGGCGGTCATCGGCGGGGTCTACCTCGCCCGGCGGGGGGACGAGCGGTGACCCTCCAGTCGCTCGACACGTACCTCGTCCTGGCCGGCGCCCTGTTCGCCATCGGCAGCTTCGGCTTCCTCGCCCGCCGGAACGCGATCAGCATGCTCATGTCGATCGAGCTGATGCTCAACGCGGTCAACCTGGCGATCCTCGCCTTCGGGGCCTTCGTGCCCGGCCTGGCCGGCCACGCCTCGGTCATCGCCCTGTTCGTGATCGCGGTGGCCGCGGCCGAGGCGACGGTCGGCCTGGCCATCGTGGTCGCCATCTACCGCAACCGGCGCACGCCGCTCGTCGACGAGTACGACGCGATGCGCGAGTAGCGGGAGCAGGAGAGCGTGTTCGCCCCGCCGATCGCCGGTGCCGCCCTGCTCGCCCTCGCGGCCGAGGGCGGGAGCGAGGCCGTCTCGTCGCCGCTCCTCGACCTGGTGCCGATCATCCCGGCACTGCCCCTGGCCGGGTTCGCCTTCACCGCCCTGTTCGGGCGGCGGCTCGGCCGCCTGGCCCACCTCGTGCCGCTGGCCGCGGTCGTCGCCTCGTGGCTCATCGCCATGGCCGTCGTGTACGAGGCGCTGACCGGGGGCTTCGGCGAGCACGGGGCGGGGATCACCCTCTGGACCTGGGTCCCGGCCGGCGCGTTCCAGGTCACGGTCGGCCTGTTCGTCGACAACCTGGCCGCCTGCCTGCTGATCGTGGTGACCACGATCGGCATGCTCGTCCACCTCTACTCGGTCGGCTACATGGCCCACGACCCGGGCCGCTGGCGGTTCTTCGCCTACCTCAACCTGTTCATGTTCAGCATGCTGCTGCTGGTCCTGGCCGACAGCTTCCTGGTCATCTTCGCCGCCTGGGAGCTGGTGGGGCTGTGCTCCTACCTGCTGATCGGCTTCTGGTACCGCCGGCGCTCGGCCGCCCTCGCGGCCAAGAAGGCATTCATCGTCAACCGTGTCGGCGACCTCGGCTTCGCCCTCGGGATCATGCTCATCTGGGTGAGCCTGGGGACGCTCGACCTGCGGGAGGTCTTCGCCCGGATCGGCGAGCTCGACCACACCACGATCGTGGCGATCGCCCTGCTCGTGTTCTGCGGAGCGATGGGCAAGAGCGCCCAGTTCCCGCTCCACGTCTGGCTGCCGGACGCGATGGAGGGCCCGACCCCGGTGTCCGCCCTCATCCATGCCGCGACCATGGTCAACGCCGGCGTCTACCTCGTCGCCCGGACGAACCCGATCTTCGCCCAGGTCCCCGAGGCGATGGTGGTGGTCGCGGCGGTCGGGATCTTCACCGCCATCCTGGCTGCCTCGATCGCCTTCACCCAGAACGACATCAAGCGGGTGCTGGCCTACTCGACCCTGTCCCAGCTCGGCTACATGTTCGCCGCCCTGGGCGTCGGGGCATTCTCCGCGGCGATCTTCCACCTTATGACCCACGGCTTCTTCAAGGGCCTCCTGTTCCTCGGCTCGGGCTCGGTCATCCATGCCGTCGGGGACGAGCAGGACATGAACAACATGGGCGGCCTGTGGCGCAGGATCCCGGTCACCCACTGGACGATGTTGGTGGGCACCCTGGCGATCGCCGGCATTCCGCCGCTGGCCGGGTTCTTCAGCAAGGACGAGGTCCTGGGCGAGAGCTTCAAGCTCGGCTTCGCCTGGGTCTGGGCGATCGGGATCGTGGTCGCGGCCATGACCGCCTTCTACATGTGGCGGCTGATGGGCAAGACCTTCTACGGGCCGCCGTCAGGGCACGCCCGCTCGATCTGGGACCGGATCCACGAGTCGACCCCGACGATGACGGTGTCGCTCGTCCTGCTCGCCATCCCGTCGGCCCTGGCGGGCCTGGCCCTGGGGCTGCCGTTCGGCGACTCGGTCCTGAAGCGCTGGCTGGAGCCGGTCTTCGCCGGGGCGGAGGAGACGCTCGGCCACGCCGCGGGCGAGTTCGCCCTGCTGGGCGTCGACGGAGCGCTCATCCTCGCCTCGGTGTTCGTGGCCACCGTCGGGCTCCTCGCCGGGATCTGGCTTTTCGGCGCCTTCCGCGCGGGCGGCCGGCCGGCGATGGTGGCGCGGATCAGCGGGGCGAACGCGGCCACGCGCTTCCTCTACCGGGCGTCCTTCGCCAAGTGGTGGTTCGACGACCTCAACCACCTCCTGTTCATCGTCATCGGCGGGAAGGTCGCCGCCGCCTGCTGGTGGTTCGACTGGGTGGTCGTCGACGGGACGGTGAACGGCGTCGGGCGGCTGACGGTCGACGCCGGGCGCGGCCTCCGGCGGGTCCAGACCGGGCGGGTCCAGAACTACGCGCTGGGAATCGCGATCGGGTTGATCGTGATGGCCGGCTCGTACCTGCTGATCGCGGGGCGGTAGCGGTGTTCGACATCGGGCGCTTCCCGCTCCTCAGCCTGATCACCTTCCTGCCGCTGGCCGGCGCGCTCGTGATCGTCCTGATCCCGCGCGCCCGGGTCGGCGCGATCCGCTGGACGGCGCTCGGCTTCTCGCTGGCCGCCTGGATCGCCTCGCTCTGGCTGGTGATCGGCTTCCTGCCCGACCGGCCGACGGCCGGCCACGCCTTCCAGTTCGTCGAGGAGGCGAGCTGGATCCCGCTCTTCGGGATCGAGTACAAGCTCGGGGTCGACGGGCTCTCGGTGGCGATGGTCGTCCTCACCACCACCCTGACCTGGGTGAGCATCCTGGCCAGCTTCGGCCCGATCAGGGAGCGGGTGAAGGAGTACATGATCTCCTTCCTCGTCCTCGAGGTCGGGATGCTGGGCGTGTTCGTCTCCCTCGACCTCTTCCTCTTCTACATCTTCTGGGAGGTGGTCCTGGTCCCGATGTACCTGATCATCGGGATCTGGGGCGGGGCGAACCGGATCTACGCCACCATCAAGTTCGTCCTCTACACCCTGGTCGGCTCGCTGCTGATGCTGGTCGCCATCCTGGCCACGGCCTTCACCTACCAGGCGGCCACCGGCAGCTGGGAGGGCGCCTTCGACTTCGAGAAGCTGGCCGGCTTCGGCTTCGACCCGACCTTCCAGCTGCTCGCCTTCGGGGCCTTCTTCCTGGCCTTCGCCATCAAGGTCCCGATGTTCCCGTTCCACACCTGGCTGCCGGACGCGCACGTCGAGGCGCCCACGGCCGGCTCGATCATCCTGGCCGGCGTGCTCCTCAAGCTCGGCGGCTACGGCCTGATCCGCTTCGCGGTGCCGCTCTTCCCCGACGCCGCCGAGCGGGCCGCGCCCCTGATCATCGTCCTGTCGGTGATCGCCATCATCTACGGGGCGATCGTGTCCCTGGTCCAGCCCGACCTCAAGAAGCTGGTGGCCTACAGCTCGGTCAGCCACATGGGCTTCGTCACTCTCGGGATCTTCGTCTTCAACGAGCAGGCTCTCCAGGGCGCGATCCTGCAGATGATCAACCACGGGCTGATCACCGGCGCCCTGTTCCTCCTGGTCGGGGTGATCTACGAGCGGACCCATGACCGGACGATCGCGAAGATGACCGGCCTGGGCGGGCCGGTGCCCGTCTTCGCCGCGGCCCTCGGCTTCTTCGTCTTCGCCTCGGCCGGGCTGCCCGGCCTGGCCGGCTTCGTCGGCGAGTTCCTGGTCCTCGTCGGCACCTTCGCCGTCAACCCGGCGGTGGCGGCCGTCTCGGCCCTGGTCATGATCCTGGGCGCGGCCTACCTCCTGTACATGACCCAGCGGGTCCTGTTCGGCGAGCTGTCCGACTTCCTCCGGGGCCTGGGCCACCACCTGGTCGACATGAAGCCGGTCGAGATCCTGTCCATGGCCCCGCTGGGGGCGCTGGTGGTCGTCTTCGGCCTGTTCCCGGGGCTGATCCTGGACCTGGTGGCGGGCTCGGTCGGGGCCTTCCTCGCCGCCGTCGACCCGGGCCTCGCGGTGGCCCTGCGGTGAGGGGCGAGCGATGAGCTGGGCCGACCTCACCGTCATCGCGCCGGTGGCCGCGGCCGTCGGTGTGGCCGCCCTCGTCATCATCGTGGACCTGGTCCGGCCGGGGGCGGGCCGGCCCGCCCTGGCGGTGGCCTTCCTCGGCCTTGCCGGGGTGGCGGCCCTGACCTGGTGGACCGGCACGACGCCGGGGTCGGCCTTCGGGGGCAGCTACAAGGTCGACGACCTGGCCACCTACATCGACCTGCTGTTCGTCTTCATCGTCACCGTCACCCTGCTCGTCGCCCCGGACTACCTCCGCCCGCGCGACCTGCCGCTGGCCGAGTTCGCGGCACTCCTGCTCTTCGCCCTGTCGGGCGCGATGCTGATCGCGGGCGCGGCCGACCTGATCGTCCTGTTCCTCGCCATGGAGCTGATGGTCATCCCGGGCTACCTGCTGGCCGGCTTCCACCGCCGCGACGCCCTGTCGACCGAAGGGGCCGTCAAGTACTTCC
>Ga0299912_10005097_pt1 | contig 10787 bp, 8 predicted proteins | sample RVTome_2_FD_207667 | JGI IMG/M metagenome (GOLD analysis project Ga0299912, IMG submission 207667) | Soil microbial communities from uranium-contaminated site in the Upper Colorado River Basin, Wyoming, United States - RVT95D214 (version 2) ... | reverse complement strand
CTCGACGATCTCGCCGGCGGTCATGATGAAGGTGGTGTCCGCCATCTTGCGGACGATGCCCAGATTGTGGGTGATGAACAGCATGGCCATGCCGAGCCGCGACTGCAGTTCAAGCAGCAGGTCCAGAATCTGCGCCTGCACCGTGACGTCGAGCGCCGTCGTCGGCTCGTCGGCGATCAGCAGGTCCGGCTCGTTGGCCAGCGCCATGGCGATCATCACCCGCTGCCGCTGCCCGCCCGAGAGCTGGTGCGGATAGGCGCCCAGCCGCCCGGCGGGATCGTCGATCCCCACCTGTTCGAGGAGGTCCACGACCCGCGCGCGCGCCTCCTTGCGGCTCAGGCCACGGTGCACGATGAGCACTTCGCTCACCTGCCGCTCGATGGTGTGCAGCGGGTTGAGCGAGGTCATCGGCTCCTGGAAGATCATCGAGATGTCGCCGCCGCGGACCGCCCGCAGCTCGGCTTCGGGGGCGCCGAGCAGGTTCCTGCCCTTGAACAGCACCTGCCCCCTGGCGCGCCCGCCGGGCGGCAGCAGGCCGAGCACCGACAGCGCTGTCACTGATTTGCCCGATCCCGACTCGCCGACCAGCGCGACCGTCTCCCCTACCGAGATCTGGAAGGACACTCCCCGCACCGCCTGCACGACCCCCTCGCCCTGGCGGAAGTCGACATGCAGGTCGCGGATGGAAAGCAGCGGCTCGCTCATCGCCTCACCCGAAGGTCTTGCGCGGGTCGAAGGCGTCGCGCACCGCCTCGCCGATGAAGACCAGGAGGCTCAGCATCAGCGAGATGACGACGAAGCCGGACAGCCCCAGCCACGGCGCCTGCATGTTGTTCTTGCCCTGCGACAGCAGTTCGCCCAGCGATGGCGAACCCGCCGGCAGGCCGAAGCCCAGGAAGTCCAGGGCTGTCAGCGTTGTCACTGAGCCGCCGAGGATGAATGGCATGAAGGTCAGCGTCGCCACCATGGCGTTGGGCAGGATATGCCGGAAGATGATCGTGGCGTTGGAGACGCCCAGGGCGCGGGCGGCGGTGATGTATTCGAAGTTGCGGGTACGCAGGAACTCGGCCCGCACCACGCCGACCAGTTCGACCCAGGAGAACAGCAGCAGGATCCCGAGCAGTAGCCAGAAGCTGGGGACCAGCACGCTCGAGATGATCAGCAGCAGATAGAGGCTGGGGATGGACGTCCAGATTTCGATGAAGCGCTGGAACAACAGGTCCACCCAGCCGCCGAAGTAGCCCTGCACGGCGCCGGCGGCGATGCCGATGGCCGAGGAGACGATGGTCAGCACCAGCCCGAACAGCACCGAAATGCGGAAACCGTGGATCAGGCGGGCCAGCACGTCGCGGCCCTGGTCGTCGGTGCCCAGCCAGTGGAAGTTGCCCAGGTTGCAGTTGGGGTCCGCGGCGCCCTGCGCGTAGCGGGCGCACCGTTCCTCCGCCGGCATCAGCCAGGAGGGCGGCGACAGCGCGGGGCCCGGCAGCGCGTCGTCCACGGTGCCGTAGGAAAAGCGGATCGGGGGCCAGACCATCCAGCCATTGGCCTCGATCTCGTCGGCGATGAACGGGTCGCGGTAGGCGGTGACGGCAAGGAACCCGCCGAACTTGGTCTCCGGGTAGTCGATCACCGCCGGGAACAGCAGCTCGCCCTTGTAGGAGGCGATGAGCGGCCGGTCATTGGCGATGCCCTCGGCGAACAGCGTCACCACGAACAGCAGCAGGAACAGCCAGAGCGAGACGCGGCCGCGGCCGTTCCGCCTGAAGGCCTCGAGGCGCCGGGCGTTGATGGGCGAGAGCCGCGGTCCTGCCGTCATGCCGCCCGGCTCTCGAAGTCGATCCGCGGGTCGATCCACATATAGGTCAGATCGGAAATCAGCCCGAGCACCAGTCCGACCAGCGAGAAGACGTAGAGCGTTGCAAACATCACCGGATAGTCGCGCTCGACCACTGCGGTGAAGCCGAGCAGGCCCAGCCCATCGAGCGAAAAGATCGTCTCGATCAGCAGCGAACCGCCGAAGAACGCGCCCACGAACGCCGCCGGGAAGCTGGCGATCACCAGCAGCATGGCGTTGCGGAACACGTGTCCGTAGAGGATCTTATTCGGCCTAAGTCCCTTGGCGCGCGCGGTGACCACGTACTGTTTGCGGATTTCGTCCAGAAACGAGTTCTTGACCAGGAGCGTCGAGGTGGCGAAGGCGCCGACCGCCATGGACAGGATCGGCAGCGCGATGTGCCAGAAATAGTCGAGGATCTGCTGCCACCAGGACATCTGCGCGAAGTTGGACGAGGTCAGGCCGCGCAGCGGGAAGATGCTCCAGAAGCTGCCCCCGGCGAACAGCACGATCAGCAGGATCGCCAGCAGGAACCCCGGCAGCGCATAGCCGATGATGATGGCAGTCGAGGTCCAGACATCGAAGCGGGAACCGTCCCGCACGGCCTTGGCAATGCCGAGCGGGATCGAGATGCCGTAGCTGAGCAGGGTCATCCACAGCCCGAGCGTAATCGACACCGGCATCTTCTCGAGCACCAGGTCGACCACCGACTTGCCCTTGAAATAGCTCTTGCCGAAGTCGAAGCGCGCGTAGTTCCAGAGCATGGTGACGAACCGCTCGAGCGGCGGCTTGTCGAAGCCGAACTGCTTTTCGAGTTGCGCCAGATATTGCGGCGTCAGCCCGCGCGCGCCGCGGTACTGCGACGGCATCGCAGCCTTGTCGCCCTGGGCCTGTGCCTGCCCGGCGAAATCGCCCTCGGCCGAGCCGGTCACCCGCGCCGTCGCCGCCACCGCCGTGCCGCTCATCTGCGCGATGGCCTGTTCGACCGGCCCGCCTGGCGCGAACTGCACGACCACGAATGAGACCGCCATGATCCCTAACAGCGTCGGGATCATCAGCAGAAGGCGTCTCAGAACATAGGCGCCCATGGGCACTCCGAATGCGCGGCAGCCCGGTGTTCCGCCCGGCCGCGTGCACCGATCGTAGCAGACGCTGTCATAAACGGAAGTTACCGCGCCAGGGTTGCGCCGGAGGGTGGGTACGGCCGCGACGGGCCGCGGAAGGCGGCCTACTCCGCCGCGCGCGGCAGGTCGCCCGCATGCGCTTCATGCGCACTGCTCCAGACCACGCGGTGACGACCGGAATCGTCAGGCACCAGCACTTCGCTCTCGCGGCCGGAATGCGCGGAATACTGGGCCAGGTGCCGCGCTTCGTCGGCGGCGGCCTCCCGCGACGCGAATGGGCCGTGGGCCTTGCCCTCGAAATCGACCCACCAGTCGCTCCGGCTCAGTATCACAACGAACAGCGCACTCGCCATCATACGACCTTCAGACGACCTTCAGAACACACCCGTCACTGCTAGCACCGAAACTGCAGTCCGGGTTGCAGTACCACGGGTTACGCACAGACTTGTGCGGGACGCCGGGACCAGTGGGCGGCCGGCGAAGGCAGGTCAGGCCGGCTTGCGGTACTGATAGATCCCGACGTCGATCGAGCCTTCCATGAACCCCGCCTCGCAGTAGCACAGGTAGTAGATCCACTTGCGGCGGAACTGCTCGTCGTAGCCGAGCTTGGCGATTTCGGGCCAGCATTCGAGGAAGCGGTCGCGCCAGAGCCTGAGGGTACGGGCATAGGAGAGGCGGAAGTGCTCGACCGTCTCGAGCACCAGTCCAACCCTCTCGCCCTGCTCGCGCATGGCGGTCTTGGTGAGCAGCATGCCCCCCGGGAAGATGTAGCGCTGGATGAAATCGGGGGTGGCTCGATATCCCTCGAAGTCGGCCTCGTCGATGGTGATGGCCTGGATGGCTGCCGTCCCGCCGGGCTTCAGCCGATCATGCACGGCCTTGAAGTAGGTCGGCCAGTGATCCTCGCCAACCGCCTCGATCATCTCGATCGAGGCAACATGGTCGTATTGGCCCGTGGTGTCGCGATAGTCCTCGAAATGCAGCGTCGCCAGCTTGTCCAGCCCCTGCCTGGCCAGGCGCTCGAGGCCGTATCTGAGTTGTTCGGCCGAAAGCGTGATCCCGTAGAGCGTGGCCTGGTAGTCGCGCGCGACGGTTTCGGCGAAGCCGCCCCAGCCGCACCCGATCTCGAGCACGCTGTGGCCCGGCTTGACCCCCGCCATGTCGGCGACCCGGTGGTACTTGGCGCGCTGCGCCTCCTCGAGCGACTGGTCCTCGGAGGAGAACAGCGCCGAGGAATAGGTCATCGAGGGGTCGAGCCACTTGCCGTAGAAGTCATTGCCGAGGTCGTAGTGCTCGGAAATGTTCTTCTTGGCGCCCTCCTTGGAGTTCTGGCGCGAGAGGTGATAGGCGACGTCGTGCGCGGCCCGGCCGTACCAGCTGTCCGCCGGGCTATCGAGCACGTCGCGGTTCTGCAGGAAGTAGCGGAACAGCGCCGTCAGGTCCTCGATCTCGACGTCGCCGTCCATGTAGGCCTGGGCAAAGCCGACGGTGCCGCGCCGCAGCGTCTTGGACACGACTTTGAAGTTCTTCAGGATCAGGATCGCGTGTTCGCCGGTCGCCGGGTTGCCGAAGGTTCGCGTCGTGCCGTTGGGCAACGTCAGCGTCACGGCGCCGTGTTTCGGACGGCCGATGAGCTTACGCCCCAACCAGCCCGCGAGCCCCGACAAGAGGTTGGTCCACGGCGTCGGTGACGCCACTCCGCTCTGAACCGCAAGCTTATCCATCACGCAACATTCCAGGTCTTGGGCGCCCTGCCCCGAACCGCCCCTTTCTTGGACCGGTGGCGAAAAGCCCCGGCCACCGCAAGGGTGCCGCCTTCAGTAACAATGGCAGCACTCTAGCTTCCAGAAGTGGATATGCAAGGGGCGTTTTCAAGGGGTGTTCGCAGGCATAACTCGTTGCAGAGGCATCGATATTGCGCAGGAGCAAACTGGGGCGCCGGAGGCGCAGCCGACGCCGGCCCGCTAGCGCGCCGGCGGCAGCGCCACATCGATGGCCTTGAGCTGGGTCTCTTCCCGGCCCTGCCAGTGGTCCAGGCCGAGTGTACCGGCGACATGCAGGCGTGTGTCGTTGCCGGCGCTCAGCAGCGCCTGGCCGAGTTCGGTGTGGGCGGCACGGAAGGCGATTCCCTTGAGCCTGGCCCCGTCCTCCGAGGTCAGGGTGAAGCGTACGTGGCCGCCGGCCCCCACGACCTCGGCAAACTTCGCCCGATGGGCCGGGAAGGCGAACACCGGCTGCGGATTGCCCGAACCGAAGGGACCTGCCCGCTCGATCTCGTGGAAGAACTCGGGCGTCGCCCCCCGGGCGGTGATGGCGGCGTCGATCCTGAGCGCCGTGGCAGCCCGCGCGACGGCGACCGACGCCCCCAGCTGTTCGGCCAGATGCGCGCGGAACGGGCCGAGCTGGCCGGGCCTGAGCGTGACGCCTGCGGCCATGGCGTGACCGCCGCCCTTGGCCACCAGCCCCAGTTCGACCGCCGCGATCACCGCCGAGCCAAGGTCGACCCCCGGCATCGAGCGGCCGGAACCGACGCCGGTGCCGTCGGGACCGAGGCAAATGGCAAAGACCGGCCGTTCGAAGCGCTCGCGCAACCGGGCGGCGATCAGCCCGGCGACACCGGCGTGCCAGTTGGCGGAGGCCAGGACCAGCACCGGCGGACCGTCGCCGCCTCCGATTTCGGCCTCGGCGACGCGCGTCGCCTCCTCGACCGCCTCGATTTCGATGCGCTGGCGCTCATTGTTGAGTTCGTTGAGCTGGGCGGCGATCACCAGCGACTGATGTTCGTCGTCCAGCGATAGCAGCCGCGTTCCCAGCGCCGCGTCGCCGATGCGCCCCCCGGCATTGATGCGCGGGCCGATCAGGTAGCCCAGGTGGTAGATGTTCAGCGGCCCGTTGATGCGCGACGCCAGCGCCAGCGCGGCGATGCCGCGGTTCTTCTGCTGGCGGGCGATCTCGAGGCCGCGCAGCACGAAGGCGCGGTTGAGCCCCTTGAGCGGCACCACGTCGCAGACGGTGGCGAGCGCCACCAGGTCGATCAACTGCATCAGGTCGGGCACGCCGGTGTCGCCGCGCTGCCGCAGCAACCGGTTGGTGCCGACCAGCACCATGAATGTCACGCCGGCGGCGCACAGATGTCCCAGGCCCGAGACATCGTCGGGCCGGTTCGGATTGACGATGGCGGTCGCCTTGGGAAGTTCGGCGTCGGAAAGATGGTGGTCGATCACCAACACATCGACGCCGCGGCCGCGGGCATGGGCGATCGGGTCGTCGCTCACCGTGCCGCAATCGAGCGTGATGATCAGCGTTGCTCCGGCGTCGATCAGCTTGTCGATCGCCGCGATATTCGGGCCATAGCCCTCGAAGATCCGGTCGGGAATGTAGACCTGCGGATCGAGCCCGAAATGCCTCAGGTAGCGAGTCATCAAAGCGCAGGAACTGGCTCCGTCGACATCATAATCGCCGAACAGGGCAACGCGCTCGTTGTTGGTGATCGCCGCCGCCAGGCGCGCCGCCAGGACGTCCATGTCGGCGAGCGTCGAGGGATCGGGCATCAGGGCGCGGACCGTCGGCGCGAGGTAGGTTTCCGCCTCCTCGGCGGAGACGCCGCGTCCCGCCAGGATGCGTGCAAGGATCTCGGACAGCCCGCTGCGCTGACCGATCATCGCGGCGGTGCGGGCGGCGTTGAAATCCAGCCGGTCGAGCCAGGCGCGCCCGGTTACGGAGCTCTGCACATCGAGGAAAAACGTCTGCGGATCGGCCATCGGCGCCGAGGTAACCGGAAACGCCCCGCCCGGTCGAGAGCGGGATCACGCTTTTGCGGACAAATCCCAAGCTGCCGGCCGAATGGCCGACAGGGGGTCCGCTCCGGCAGGCGGGCTCAGCGGCTGTGCTCGGCCCGAATCCAGCGCACCGTCTTCGACCATGAGCGCATGACGACGGTAGAGGTCGAGACGGAGTTCCTCTTCAGCTTGACGCCGCCCAGCAGCGTGCCATCGGTGACCCCGGTCGCGGCGAACAGCACGTCGCCGGACGCCAGCTCTTCGACCGAATACTTCCGGTTGGGATCGGAGATCCCCATGCGCGCCGCGCGCTCGCGCTTCTCGGCGGTGTCGAGGATAAGCCGCCCCTGCATCTGGCCGCCCACGCACCGCAATGCGGCCGCCGCCAGCACGCCCTCGGGCGCGCCGCCCGACCCCAGGTAGATGTCGATCCCGGTTTCCTCGGTGTTGGTGGCGTGGATGACGCCGGCGATGTCGCCATCGCTGATCAGCTTGAGGGAGACGCCGGCCGAACGCAGGTCCTCGATCAGCGCCGCATGGCGCGGGCGGTCGAGCACGCAGGCCGTGATTTCGGTGTGCGGCACGCCCTTGGCCGCAGCCAGCGACCTGATATTGTCCATCACGCTCCAGTCGATGTCCACGGTGCCCGCGGGATAGTGCGCGCCGATGGCGATCTTCTGCATGTAGACGTCGGGAGCGTTCAGCAGGCCGCCGCGTTCGGCCATCGCCAGCACGCAGATCGAATCCTGCTGATTCTTGGCGCACAGCGTCGTGCCCTCGAGCGGATCGACGGCGATGTCGACATCCGGCCCGTGCCCGGCGCCAACTTCCTCGCCGATGTAGAGCATGGGCGCCTCGTCGCGCTCGCCCTCGCCGATGACGATGCGGCCGTTGATGTGGACGTTCTCGAGTTCGGTCCGCATCGCTTCGACCGCCGCGGCATCGGCCGCCTTCTCGTCGCCCTTGCCGCGCCAGCCTGCCGCAGCGATGGCGGCGCGCTCGGTCACGCGCACGAGTTCGAGCGTGAAGCTGCGGTCCAGGATTGCCGGCCGCTTCGATTCTTCGATCTTGGAGAGTTTCATTTGGCCCCCTGCTCCACGCAGGGAGCTCTGTTACAGCGTCTCGATACGAATGAGCTGCGGTTCGCCGACAGTGAAACCATCGCCGGCGATCTGCGCAAGCGCTTCGCGCACGGTGGCTTCCATCGTCGACTGCGTCAGCAGGACCACGGTCCTGGTCTGCACACCCTCGCTCTGTGCGTCCGTAACACGCAAGTCCGGCCGCTGGATGACGCTTTCGAGCGAGATCTCCGCCGCACCCATGCGCGAAGCAATAGCGGCAAGCGCGCCGGGAATATCCTTGGCATTTAGTCGGATATAGTAGCCGCCCTCATGCGCCCGCATCGGCGCCTGCCGGTACGGCGTCAGTTCGTGACTGGGCACGCCCAGGGGCGGCACCTTGGTGCCGCGGGCGATGTCGAGGATGTCCGAGAGCACTGAGGACGCCGTCGGCGGGCCGCCGGCACCGGGTCCGGCCAGCAGCAGCTCGTGCACGTGATCGGTTTCCAGTGCCACGGCGTTGAGCACGCCGTCGACGCCGGCGATGGCGGAGGTCTTGGGCACCAGCGCAGGGTGCACCCGCTGCTCGATGCCGTCGGCCGAGCGCTGCGCCACGCCCAGCAGCTTGATCTTGTAGCCGAGGTCGCCGGCCACCTTGATGTCGGCCTGGGTGATGTTGGTGATGCCCTCGACGAACACCTCGTCGGTTGCGATCTCGCAGCCGAAGCACAGGCTGGCGAGGATGGCGAGCTTGTGCGCGGTGTCGTAGCCCTCGACGTCGAACGTCGGATCGGCCTCGGCGTAACCTAGCTTCTGCGCGTCCTTGAGGCACTCGGCAAACGAGATGCCCTCCTCGCCCATTCGGGTGAGGATGTAGTTGCAGGTGCCGTTCATGATGCCGTAGACGCGCTCGATGCGCGCCGAGCCGAGGCCCTCGCGCAGCGTCTTGATCACCGGGATGCCGCCGGCGACCGCGGCCTCGAAGCCGAGCTGGGTCCCCGATTCCTCCGCCAGGCGGGCGAGCGCCACGCCGTGCCGGGCGAGCAGCGCCTTGTTGGCGGTGACCACCGGGCGGCCGATGTCGAGCGCGGCCTTGATGGCGGCGAACGCCGGACCGTCCTCGCCGCCGATCAGTTCCACGAACAGATCGATGCCGTCGGATTTGGCCAGCGCGACGGGATCGTCGAACCACTCGACCCCGCTGAGGTCGATGCCGCGGTCGCGCGAGCGCGAGCGGGCGCAAACCGCGGTCACCACGATCTTGCGGCCGAGCTTGCGAGTCAGTGCCGCCTCGTCCTTCTGCAGGATCCGGACCAAGGTCGCGCCGACATTGCCGAGGCCGGCAACGCCGATCCGGAGCGGCGCGAGACTGGTCGACTCGGCATGCTCCTGCATCGCCTTGAGGATGCGGTTGCGGGTGTCGGAGCGCGGCTCGCGTCCTTCGCGCAGGTCGAAGACGAACAGCGGATCGCCGGCGATGGCGCGGCCGAAGCGGGTCGGCGTCCAGCCGCGGGCAGCAATGAAGGCTTCGACGGCCTGGCGGAAGGACTGGATGTCGCTCATCGGTTACTCCTGCGAGCGACACCTATGAATAGGAACTACCCTATCAGTCAATAGGAGTGTGGCGGGCCCGGCCTACTTCCCAACCGCCAGCGGCACGACGTTGCCGTGGCTGGGCGCGCCCGAGAGGAATTTCTTGATGTTGCGCGCCGCCTGGCGAACGCGCTGCTCGTTCTCGACCAGCGCCAGCCGCACATACTGATCGCCATACTCGCCGAAGCCGACGCCTGGAGCGACGGCGACGCCGGTCTCCTGGATCAGCAGCTTGGCGAATTCGAGCGAGCCCAGGTGCGCGTACTGGTCCGGAATCGGCGACCACACGAACATCGTCGCCTTGGGCGAGGGAATTTCCCAGCCGGCGCGGGCGAAGCTCTCCACCATCACGTCGCGGCGGGTGCGATAGACCTGCCGGACTTCCTCGATGACCTTGTCGTCGCCGTTCAGCGCCGTCGCGGCCGCCACCTGGATGGGGGTGAAGGCGCCGTAGTCGAGATAGGACTTCACTCGCGTGAGCGCGGCGAGCAGCCTCTCATTGCCGACGGCGAAGCCGACGCGCCAGCCCGGCATCGAGTAGGTCTTGCTCATCGAGGTGAACTCGACCGTGATGTCCATGGCGCCGGGCACTTCCAGCACCGAGGGTGGCACATCGTTGTCGTCGAAATAGATCTCGGCGTAGGCGAGATCGGAGAGGATGAAGATGTCGTGGTCGCGGCAGTACTTGACGACTTCCTTGTAGAAATCGAGGGAGGCCGTGTAGGCGGTCGGGTTGGCCGGGTAGTTGAGGACCAGCGCGATCGGCTTGGGGATCGAGTGGCGTACCGCGCGGTCGAGCGAGCGCATGAAATCTTCGTTCGGCTCGGCCGGCATGGAGCGCACGACGCCGCCGCTCATGATGAAGCCGAAGGCGTGGATCGGATAGGTCGGGTTGGGCACCAGCACGACATCGCCCGGCGCAGTGATGGCCTGCGCCATGTTGGCGAAGCCTTCCTTCGAGCCGAGGGTGGCGACGACCTGGGTGTCGGGATTGAGCTTCACGCCGAAGCGCCGCCCGTAGTAGGAAGCCTGGGCCTTGCGCAGGCCGGGGATGCCCTTGGAAGACGAATAGCGGTGGGTGCGCGGGTCCCTGACCGTCTCCTGCAGCTTCTCGACGATGTGCTCGGGCGTCGGCAGGTCGGGATTGCCCATCCCGAGGTCGATGATGTCCACACCGGCGGCGCGCGCCTTGGCCTTGATCGGGTTGATATGCTCGAACACGTAGGGCGGCAGGCGGCGGATGCGGTGGAAGTCTTCGCTCATTTGATCCTCGGTGAGCCCGCACGAGGGGCCCGGTTCGACCCGCGGTGCACTCTGGTGCTTCGCTCGCGTCACAGGTGATCGGGCGATTATCGCGGAATTATGGTTTGAAGTCGGTTAAGCGGCCATCGGCGGCCGC
>Ga0299912_10005096_pt1 | contig 10788 bp, 9 predicted proteins | sample RVTome_2_FD_207667 | JGI IMG/M metagenome (GOLD analysis project Ga0299912, IMG submission 207667) | Soil microbial communities from uranium-contaminated site in the Upper Colorado River Basin, Wyoming, United States - RVT95D214 (version 2) ... | reverse complement strand
AGCCGGCAAGAGCACCCTGAGCCAGGTTCTCGGCGGGGCCCTGCGCCCCGACAGCGGCCGGATCCTGCTGGAAGGCAGGGAGGTGTCCTTCGCCTCCCCGCTGGAGGCGATCCACGACGGCATCCGGATGATGTTCCAGGAGCTTTCCCTGGTGGGCAGCCTGTCGATTGCCGAGAATATCTTCGCCAATCGCCAGCCCGTGGGGCCTCTCAATTCCATCCGCTGGAAAAAACTCCACCAGGAAACCACGGAGTTCCTGCAGCGCTTTCGCGTATCGCTGGACCCGCGCCTCCTGGTCAAGCGCCTGGTCAAGGGCGAGCAGCAGATCCTGGAGTTCCTCAAGGCCATTTCCTCGGGGCCCAAGGTCCTCATTCTCGACGAGCCCACCAGTTCGCTCACCGAAACAGAATCCGCCTACCTGATGGACAACATCCGGGCTCTGCGCGCGGAAGGCATGTCCTTCATCTACATCACCCACAAGCTCTCCGAGGTGTTCAAGATCAGCGACCGGGTGATCGTGATGCGGGACGGCCGGTACGTGGGCAGCCGGGAGACCGCCCAATGCACCGAGCGGGACCTGGTGGCCATGATGGTGGGCCGGGACATCTCCAACAGCGCCTTCCATCCTTCCGCCACCGAGGACGGGGAATGCCTGAGGATCGAAGGCCTGTCCCGCAGGGGAGTCTTCGCCGATATCAGCTTCCGCGTCCGCAAGGGGGAGATTCTCGGGCTTTCCGGCCTGGTGGGATCGGGGCGCACGGAGCTGGCCCGTTCCGTATTCGGCATGGATCCCAAGGACGGCGGGAAGGTCTTCCTGGAGGGGCGCCTGCTGCACGTGGGCAACCCCAGCGAGGCGATCCGCCAGGGCATTGTCTACCTGACCGAGGACCGCAAGGAGCTGGGCCTGTTCCTGGACATGCCCATCCGCGACAACCTGGTCGCCCCCTCGCTCCGCCGTTTCACCAGCGCGCTGGGCTTCGTGCAGATGAAGCCCATCAACGGCTTTGCCGCGCAGAAGATGCAGGAGTTCTTCATCGCCGCCCCTTCGGCGCTGAAGAAGGTGCGCAAGCTCTCAGGGGGAAACCAGCAGAAATGCCTGGTGGCCACCTGGGTGGGCACGGAGCCCAAGGCCATCTTCCTGGACGAGCCGACCCGGGGCGTGGACGTGGCTTCCCGGGCCGAAATCTACGTCAAGATTCAAGAGCTCGCCCGCAGGGGGGTGGGCATCGTCCTGATCTCCTCCGACCTTCCGGAGCTCATCGGCCTGTGCGACCGCATCCTGGTGATGCACCAGGGCAGGCTGGCCGGCGAGGTACGGCGTCCGGATTTCTCGGAGGAATTGATACTCTCCTATGCGACGGGACTGCAATCAGGTCATTCGGAGGATCGCGCACGCCATGGGTAATCCGCAAGAAGTCCGCAAGCATTCGCTGGGCGAGCGCGTGGCCGCCGTGTTCGCCTTCCGCGAATCCATCCTTATCCTCGTGCTGCTGGTCGGCGGCATCATCATGACCGCCGCTTCGCCGGTGTTCCTGACCTGGCCGAACCTGGAGGCGATCCTGCTCGGCCTCTCGGTGGAAGGCACCATCGCCGTGGGCATGGTGATCCTCCTGGTTTCCGGCGGGCTGGACCTTTCGGTCGGCTCCACGCTGGCTTTCACCGGGGTGGTCTGCGGCCTGGTCCTGACGGCCGGGGTGCCGTCGGTGATCGCGATCCTGCTCGCCCTCCTGGCGGCCTTCACGGTGGGGCTGGTGAACGGGCTGCTGATCGCCAAGCTGAAGATGAACCCGTTCATCATCACCCTGGGCATGATGATCACCATCCGCGGCCTCCTGCTGGTGCTGGCCGGAGGGCGGGCGGTGCTCAACCTCCCGGATTCCTTCACGGTCATAGGGCAGGGCAGGCTGCTGGGCATCCAGTACCCGATTTTCGTCGTGATCCTGATGACCGTGTTCGGCGATCTTCTCCTGCGCAACACCCGCTTTTTCCGGCAGAACTACTACATCGGCGGCAAGGAGCAGGCGGCGCGGTTGTCCGGCATCAAGGTGGACTTTATGAAGGTCTTCAACTACTGCCTGATCGCCGTGATCTCCGGCATTTCCGGCCTGCTGATCACCGCGCGTTTCGGTTCCGCCTCCCTCACCGTAGGCAGCGGGATCGAGCTGCGGGTGATCACGGCGGCGATCATCGGGGGGGCGAGTCTCAACGGCGGGGAAGGCTCCGTGCTCGGCGCCATTCTGGGGGCGCTGTTCATGGGGATCCTGGCCAACTCCCTCAACCTGCTGGGCGTCGACGTGTACTGGCAGAACCTGGTCACCGGCCTGATGCTGATCCTGGCGGTGGTCTTCGACATGATCAACGAGAAGCGCAAGGAGCAGCGCAGGTAAGGCGGCAGGCCTACCGGACTTCCTCCCAGGTGCCCGATTTCTCGGACTTGAACAGCGCGTCCAGCGCTTTCTGGTTGTTCACCGTGTCCTCGGGCGGCTGGGGGACCGGGCCGCCGCTGCGGACCGCCCGGGAAAAGGCGTCGAACACCTCCACGAACTGGTCGGCCGGAGGGATCAGCACCTTGCGGGTTCCGAGCCAGCCGGTCACCGTCATCTCCGCCGGCGCGTCCGAGTAGGCGTTGAAGGGAAGGTGGATGGTGAGCCGACCTCCGGAACCGATCGCGTCGATGCGCTGCCAGGCCTGGGTCTGCGTGGCCACGGTGAACAGGGCCCGCGCCTTTCCGAAGTCCAGCAGGCCCGAGGAAATCGTGTCCGTTTTCAGGGAGGGGTCGCGGTACAGGAGGCTCAAGACGCGGAGGGGCTCGGCGCCCACCAGGAAGCGCGAGGCGGAGACGGCGTAGCTGCCCACGTCCCGCAGGCCGCCCCCGCCGATCTCCAGGATGTTCCGGACATTCCCGGGATCCGGGATCATGTACGAAAAAAAGGCGTGGACCGCATGAATCTCCCCCAGATCGCCGCCGCGCACCAGCTCCCCGGCATGGAGCCACTGAGGATGGAAGCGGTACATGAGGGACTCCATGACCAGGACGCCCTTGCCTCTGGCGTAGTCGAAGACCTCCCGCCCTTCCTCGGCATTCATGGCGAAAGGCTTCTCGCATAGGACGTGCTTCCCCGCGTCCACCGCCTTCTTCACCCATTCCGCGTGCAGATGGTTGGGGAGCGGTATGTAGACCGCCTCGATGTCCTTGTCCGCCAGCAGCTCCGCGTAGGATCCGTAGGCTCGGGGGATTCCGAGCCGGCTGGCGGCGTCGCGCGCCCGCTGCAGGCTCCGCGAGGCGATCGCCTGGACGACATTCAGGGGCGATTTCCTGACGTTGGTGTTGATCCTGCCGACGTAGTGGCTGGAAACCGAAAGGATTCCCCAGTTGACCGGTTTCATTGGCTGTCCTCCCTCTATTCTATGGCGCGCACCAGGACCTTGATGCGCGGCCCTTTGCGCAGGCGTACGTATTGGAAGGCCTCGACCGCCTCCTCCAGAGCAAAGACCCTGGAGATGAGCGGTCGAGCCTGCAGGGTCCCGGAGCCAAGCAGGCGGAGCGCGGCGGGGAAGGCGTTCGGGCTGGCCAGGGAGCCCACCATCACGATGTCCCTCGTAACCAGGTAGTCGACGTCCAACGGCACGCTCGCAGCGCCGGTGATGCTCAGGGCGTTCAGGCGTCCCCCGGGGGCGGTGAGATGCAGCGCCTCATTCAGCACCGCGGGATTGCCGGTGCACTCCGAGACCACCTCGGGGTGGCCGCCCAGGATTTCCGGAACCCGCCTGGCGACCTCCGCCCGGGTGGAATCCACCAGGGTGAGGCCCAGCTCTTCGGCCACTTTCGCGTGCTCCGACTTGCGGGCCACCAGTACGACCTTCGCGGCGCCCATGCACCGGCACAGCTGCGCCGTAAGGAAGCCGATGACCCCGTCTCCGAACACCACGGCCCGGTCCGCCGGTTTCACGCCTGTTCGCCGCAGGGCATTGAGGCAGGTCGCCGCCGGCTCCGCAAAGGCGGCCTCCTCGAAGGAAAGCCCGGAGGGAAAGGGATAGACGTGCCGGGCCGCGGTTTTCAGGTACTGGGCGAAGGCCCCGTCCGCCTTGATCACTCCCAGCTCGGTGCGGTTCTCACAGAGGTGATAGGAGCCCTTCAGACAGCTCTGGCACTGCCCGCAGCCCAGGCTGATGTCCCCAACGACTCGTTCGCCCGGCTTCACGTTCCGGACCTTCTGGCCGACCTGCTCCACGGTCCCCGACCACTCGTGCCCGGGGGTCAGCGGAAGCCGGGTCAGCCCCTGGCGCAGGTAGGGCATGCTTCCCTCGAAGAGCTCGATGTCCGTGGCGCAGATGCCGACGGCCCCGACGCGCACGAGCACCTGATCCTCGTCCAGAGGAGGAATGGCGACTTCTTCCAGGCGCATATCCAAGGGCCCGTGAATGCGCAAGGCCCTCATCTGTCCGGCGCGGCTCATAAGAAGGGCAGTTGCCGTCCCGGATGCTGGTCATGGAACTTGGCGGCGTAGTCCGAACGGGCGGGGGAGAAAATGTCGATCGCCTTGCAGTCCACGTCGCGCAGAAAGGCCCCATGCCGGACACCGGCCGGCAGGTGCAGCACGTCTCCCGGGCCCACGCGATACATCTTGTCTTCGATGACTTCATCGCAATAGCCTTCGAGCACGACCATGACCTGCTCCTGGGGATGCGAATGCAGCTCGAAGGCGCTTCCTGCCTTCATGGTGAGAAAGCTGAGCATTAGGTTGGAGCCGCGCACCAGGTGGCTGTTGGAACCTTCCACCAGGACGGTCATCGGAACCTGTTCGCGCGGCCGCAGCACGTACTTCTGGCGATCGTTGTCCGTTGCAGGTGTAAAATCGCTCTCTTTCATGGCTGCTCCTTCTGAGGCATCATATAGCAGAACCGGCCTGAACTCAAAGGGCAAGGAAAAGAGGGGGTGCTGACCTCAAAAACTGCCGAGTTCGGTAATGTTGACAATGGCAGTGCTCTGTCTTAGTCTGTTTCCTGAGAGCCAATTCTGCAAGGAGGAGAATCATGAAAAGCTTGCTGAGATTCTGCGTCCTCGCGCTGCTGCTGCTTGGCTTGCTGCCGCCGGTGTTCGGGGGCGGCGGCCAGGAGGCCGCAAAAGGCGCGTTCATGTATGCGCAGACGGAGAAGTATGCGCAGCCCATCCCGATCAAGGCGCAAGCCGGCTTCGGAAGCCTGAAGTACAAAAAGGGAGCCGTGCCGGTCATCGCCTACATGCCTCCGGCCACCGAGTTCAACTACTACATGGCCATCGGGGAGGGGATCAAGAACCTGGCGGCTGAAGTGGGCGCCGAGACCTTCATGCTCGCCCCGCAGAGCGGCGCGGACATCAACGGGCAGATGGGCATGATCCAGGACGTCATCACTCGCGGGGTGGACATGATCATCCTGTCCACCCACGACGAGCACGCCGCAGCTCCGCTGGTGAAACAGGCCGTGGACCTGGGCATCGAGATCGTCATCGTCAACTCGGACATCCCGGACTTCCCGACGCCGATCCACGGGGTGGTCGGTTATCACCAGCGCAACGGCACCAAGAAGATCGGCCGCTACGCCGAGAAGCTCATGCAGGGCAAGCAGGTCGTCGTGGGCCTCATCGAAGGCCAGCCCGGCTACCACTCCACCGAACGGGTCGGCGGATTCGTCGACATCATCAAGACCCTGAGCAATTTCAAGATCGTCTCCAGCCTGGACGGCAAGTGGAACGTGGAGGGCGGCAACGTGGCCGGGATGGACATGCTGCAGGCCCACCCCGACATCAACCTGATCTTCGCCGCCAACGACTACGAGATCATGGGAGCCGAGAAGGCGGCCAGCTCGCTGGGACGCAGCGACCTGGTGCTGCTGGGCAACGATGGGGACACGGCGGCCCTGGAGGAAATCGCCGCCGGCAAGCTCACCGCGACCGTCAACACCACGCCCTACATCATGGGCCGGATCGCGCTGCAGGTCGGCCTGGACGGGCTGCACGGGAACTTCAAGGGCGGGTACGTGGAAACCCCCACCGTGATCGTCGACCAGGCCAGCGTCCTGGATTTCCTGCGGAAACCCGAGACCCTTTCCCCAAAACCTTCGAAGCAGTACTGAGTGCGAAAACGGATGACTTGAGAAACCGCCGGGGGGCCATTGCAGGCCCCCCCGCGGTGTCTATCAGGGGAGGCCGGCGCTGAACGATCTGCACTCCAAGCAAACGCCGCTCTGGGAGCTGCGCGGCCTGGACAAGATCTTTCCCGGGGTCAGGGCTCTGGACAAGGTGTCCCTGAAGATTTATCCGGGCGAGATCCACGGACTGGTCGGGGAGAACGGCAGCGGCAAATCCACCCTGGTCAAGTGCCTTTCCGGCGTACACCAGCCCAGCTCCGGGACGATCTACCACCGCGGGCAGCCGGTGGTCATCCACGACCCGCTGACCGCCTACTCCCTGGGCGTGGCCACCATATACCAGGAACGATCCCTGGTGCCCGGTTTGACGGTGGCCGAGAACATCTTCCTCGGCAGGCTGCCCGCCGGCCGCCTGAGGCTGCGGGTGGACTGGCAGGAAATCTACCGGAACAGCTCGGCCATCCTGAAAAAGCTCGGCATCGAGCTGGACCCCCACCGGATCATCGAGGACCTGTCCGTGGCCGAGCAGCAGATGGTGGAGATCGCCAAGGCGCTGTCCATGGAGGCGGAGCTGGTGATCATGGACGAGCCCACGGCGGCCATCGGCCTGGAGGAGATCGAGCGGCTGCACGGCCTGGTGCGGAACATGGCCGAGCACGGCATCGCCATCATCTACATCTCCCACCGCCTGGACGAAGTGGTCCAGGTCATGGACCGGGTCACGGTGCTGAAGGACGGGCAGGTCGTGGGCGAGAGGCTGAAGGAGGAGCTGACCGTCAAGGGGATCGTGGAGATGATGATCGGCTCCGACGTGAAGGAGCACTATCCCAAGGAGCGCAATCGCACCCGGGAGCTGCTGCTCAGCGTCTCGGACATCCACACGGACCGGGGGGTCGACGGGGCGAGTTTCGAGCTTTATCGCGGGGAAGTGTTTGGCCTGGCCGGACTGATCGGGATGGGCAGGACCGAAATCGCCCTGGCCATTTTCGGGATCGACCCGATCCGGCGGGGTCGCCTGCGCCTGCACAGCCTCCCCGCGCAGCGGAGCACGAGCGGCTTTTCCTCGCCCCAGGAGGCGATCCGCAGCGGGGTGGCCCTGCTGACCGAGAACCGCAAGCACACTGGGCTGTTCATGAACTTCGACGGGCCGAAAAATGTCTCGATCGCCAAGCTGGATTCGATATCCCGCTACGGGGTGCTGAGCCTGCGGCGGGAGAATGCGCAGGCCCGGCAGTACATCGAAAAGCTGCGGATCACCCCGGCCGCCCTGGAACGGTCCGTGCAGTACCTGTCCGGCGGAAACCAGCAGAAGGTGATCATCGCCCGTTGGATGTTCTCCCAGGCCGAGGTGTTCATACTGGACGAGCCCACCCAGGGAATCGACGTGGGGGCGAAAGTGGAGGTCTACAACCTGATCAACGATCTGACCAGGCAGGGCAAGGCGTTGATCCTGATCAGCTCGGATTTCGACGAGCTGTTGGCCATGAGCGACCGTATCGGGATCGTGAACCGGGGCAGGATCAGCGAGATCCGCGAGGCCCGGGAAATCGACAAGAAGTACCTCGTGGAGAACGCTTCCGTGCGCCAGGGGGCAAGGAGTCAACCTTGAGGATCCGAAGGCTGAAAAATTCGTCGATTATCGGCCCGCTGGTCGCGGTCCTGCTGGTGGGCCTGCTGGTCGGCTTGAGCTCCGACCGCTTCCTTACTCTGGGGAACCTGCGGAACATCCTGCTGCAGGTGAGCATCGTCTCCTTGATCTCCATCGGCTCGACGCTGGTGATCATCGTCGGCGGGATCGACCTGTCCCCGGGATCGGCGATCGCGCTGCTGACCATGATCCTGGCCTCGCTGATCAAGTTCGTCGGCCTGCCCACGCCCCTCAGCCTCCCGGCCGTGGTGCTCATCGGCGGCCTGTTGGGGCTGTGGAACGGCGTGCTGACCGCTTACCTGCGCATCCCCGCCTTCATCACCACGGTGGCCTCGATGAGCATATTCCGTGGGCTGGCTTTCATGTTCAACAAAGGCTCCCCCATTTTCTCGATTTCGCAGCCCTTGACCGTGATGTTCTACGGCACGCTCCTGGGGATTCCCCTGGTGTTCTTCTACATCGTCTTCTTTTTCGGGCTGGCCGCCTTCATGATGCGCTACACGGAGCTGGGTCGCGAAATCTATGCGGTGGGCGGGAACATGGCGGCGGCCCGCTACTCCGGCATCAACGTGAAGCGGGTCACCATGGCCGCCTTCGCCATGGCCGGGGTGATGGCCGGCTTCGGCTCCGTCTTGATGGCCGCCCGGCTGAACTCCGGCTCCCCGAACTACGGCGTGGGCATGGAGCTGTCCGCCATCGCCGCGGCGGTCATCGGCGGCGCGAGCCTGGAGGGCGGCAAGGGCAACGTGTTCGCCACCCTGTTCGGAGCGCTGACCATCACGATCGTGCACAACGGCCTGAACCTGCACGCCGCTCCCACCTCGGTGCAGGAGATCGTCGTCGGGCTGATTATCATGTTCGCGGTGTTCATTGACATGTGGCGCCGGGAGCTCGGCGGCCTGATGCTGCGCATCGCGTCGGGGAAAGGAGGGAAGAAGTGACTCGCCTCGAGATCGATCCCGCGCGCCTGCGCGTATTGGCGGTCGGCGCTTGGAAGGAGCGCGGGCTCCTGCTGGCGGCCGGGGACTACGGCGCGGGAACCTTCAATTTTATGACCGTGGGTTGGGGCGGCATCGGCTATTTCTGGAGGCGCCCGCTGGCCATGATCATGGTGCGGCCCAGCCGGTATACCTACGAGTTTGTGGAACGCTACCCGGACTTCACTCTGAACCTCTTCCCTGAGGAGTACTCCGAGAAGGTGGCCTGGTGCGGGGCGAACTCAGGGCGCCAGGTGGACAAGGTGAAGCACACCGGCCTCACCCCGACGGCCGGCCGGCGCGTGGCCGCCCCAGCCTTTGCGGAAGCGGAGCTGGTGCTGGAGTGCCGCAAGGTCTATTGGAGCGAGCTGGAGCCGGCGCACTTCCTGGCGGATTTCATAGAGGACAATTACCCGGCCAAGGACTACCATCGCCTCTATCTGGGAGAGATCCTGGTTGCCTCCGGGACGCCAGCCTTTCATGGCTAGCGCCGCGCGCTTCGAGGGCTATCGCTGCAGCGCCTGCGGCGCCGAGTACGGCCCGCAGGAGCCTCACTACCTGTGCCCGCGCGACGGCGGCTGCCTGGAAGTGGTGCTGGACCTGAGGCGCGCGCGAGGGGAGCTGGCGGCTGCCGGCGAACCCTCGCACTGGCGCTACCTGCCCCTGCTGCCCGTGGGCGACCCGGGAGGGCACGGCACCCCCTTCCGCGCCGTGGGCGCCACGCCGTTGTATTCCGTGCCGGACCTGCGCGCGCGCCTGGGCCTGCCGCGGCTCTGGGTGAAGGACGAAGGCCGCAACCCCACCGCCTCGCTCAAGGACCGGGCCAGCTCCCTGGTGCTGGCCCGGGCCAGGGAGGTCGGCGCCGAGGTGGTGGTCACTTCCTCCACGGGCAATGCCGGGGCCGCCCTGGCCGGCATGGCCGCCTGCCTGGGGGTGCCCGCGGTGATCCTGGCGCCGCGCTCCGCTCCGCCGGCCAAAATCGCCCAGATGCTGGTGTACGGGGCCCGGGTCCTGCTGGTGGACGGCAGCTACGACCAGGCCACGGAGCTGGCCCGCCGGGCCTCCGAGGAGCTGGGCTGGTTCTGCCGCAACACGGGCTACAACCCCTTCAGCGCCGAGGGCAAGAAGACCGCGGCCTTCGAGATCTGGGAAGCCTGGCAGCGCGGCGAGCTGGGGGAGGCGGGAGGCGGCCAAATGCGCCTGTCGGTCTTCGTTCCCGTGGGCGACGGCAATATCATCGCCGGGCTGGACAAGGGCTTCCGCGACCTGGTCCAGGCCGGCCTGCTGGAGCGCGGGCCGCGCCTGTTCGGGGTGCAGGCCGAAGGCTCGGCGGCGATCGCCTCCGCCTTCGCCGCCGGCACGGAGACCATCCGCGCCGTGCGGGCCCGCACCCTGGCGGATAGCATTGCCGTGGACCTGCCCGCCGACGGGCTGCGCGCCCTGCGCGCCGCCGCCCGCACGGGCGGGGCCTACCTCACCGTGAGCGATGCGGCGATCCTACAAAGCATCGCCGAGCTGGGGCGCTCGGGGCTGTTCGCCGAGCCCGCCGCGGCGGCCGCCTGGGCGGGCCTGCGTCGCGCGCTGGCCCAGGGGCTGGTGAACGCCGGGGAGGCGGTGCTGGTCCTGCTGACCGGCAGCGGCCTGAAGGACGTGGGCGCCGCGCAGCGCGCCACCGCCGCGGCGCCGGTGATCGAGCCCAGCCTGGAGGCGTTGAAAGCGTTGCTGACTCCCTGAGCCATCGGCTACAATAGGTCATGGCCAGCTCGGAAAAGAAGGCGTCTTCCCGGTCTCGCGGCGCGAAGCCCGGCAAGGGCCGCAAGCCCGCGTCGCGTAAACCAGGGGCCGTCCGGCCCAAGCCCTTCCGCCTGACCCCCTCCAATAACGAGTTCCTGGGCATGGACGTGGAATCCCTCAAGGAGTCCTTCGTCCACAACCTGGAGTTCGCGCTGGCCAAGGACGAGTACAGCGCCACCGACCACGACAACTTCAAGAGCCTGGCCCTGACCGTGCGCGACCGGCTGTTCGAGCGCTGGA